>ERZ827490.616-NODE-616-length-54711-cov-10.208175_pt1 | contig 54711 bp, 69 predicted proteins | sample MGYA00519770_ERZ827490 | MGnify/ENA primary metagenome ERZ827490 (study PRJEB31778, sample SAMEA3449324) | human gut metagenome | biome: human gut; feature: human-associated habitat; material: faeces | place: United Kingdom | collected 2010/2012 ...
GCTTCCAGGGAAGCAGCGTTCAGATCGCGCATCTTCAGCTCGGCGATCTTCTGGACGGAGGCCTTGGAGATGGTGGCCACCTTGGTCTTGTTGGGCACACCGGAGCCGGACTCGATGTTGCACTCCTTCTTGATCAGCACAGCCGCGGGAGGCGTCTTGGTGATGAAGCTGAAGGAACGATCGGAGTAGACGGTGATGACCACGGGGATAATCAGGCCCATGTCATTCTTGGTGCGCTCGTTGAACTCCTTGGTGAAAGCGGCGATGTTCACGCCGTGCTGGCCCAGAGCGGGGCCAACGGGGGGTGCGGGGGTTGCTTTGCCTGCAGGGATCTGCAGCTTTACATAACCAACAACTTTCTGTGCCATGAATAGGCACCTCCTTCATAAAAATGTGGTAGCGGCCGGCCAATGCCGGAAACCGCTTTTGGCGAGACGGGGCCCGTCTCTCCCACTTGCGCCGGAGGGGATGCTCCGGCCTGCCGCGCAGATACTGCTGCGCCTCAGTGCAGGACCTCCACCTGATCGAGCTCCAGCTCGATGGGAGTTTCTCTGCCGAACATGGAGACCACCACCCGAACCTTGTTCTTCTCGGGGTCGATCTCCTCCACGGTACCGGTGAAGCTGGCCAGGGGGCCGTCCGAGATCTTCACGGTGTCGCCCACGTTGTACAGCACCACGATCTCGTGCTTTTCCACGCCCAGGGCGGCGACCTCGTCCTCGGTCAGGGGGATGGCCTTGTTGGCCTCGCCCACGAAGCCGGTAACGCCGCGGATGTTGCGGATCAGATGCCAGGTGTCATCTGTCAGGATCATCTTGATCAGGACGTAGCCGGGAAATACCTTGCGCTCCACTTCCTTCATGACGCCGGACTCGGTGACCTCGGTGACGGTCTCCATAGGGATCTCCATCTTGAGGACCATGTCGGACATGCCGCGGTTGACCACGGATTTCTCAATGGCCGCCTTCACGGCGTTTTCATAGCCGGAATAGGTGTGGATCACATACCATTTCGCGTTATCAGCCATGCTGCACTTCCTCAGCCGGTGAACGCGCCGATGAGGGTCTTAATGAGCAGCATCGCCACGCCGTCAAAGATCCAGATGCAGGCGCCCACTGCCACAGAACACAGCAGCACCGTTCCGGTATTCTTGGCGGTGGTCTTGGCGTCGGGCCACACGACCTTCTTCAGTTCGCTTCTCATTTCGCGGAACCACTTGCCGTGGTCCTTCTTGACCTTTTTTTCCTCTGCCATCGTGCTATCTCCTTCCAATTACTTGGTCTCGGTATGGACCGTATGCTTTCTGCAGAAGGGGCAATACTTGTTCATTTCAAGACGGTCAGGGCTGTTCTTCTTGTTTTTCATCGTGTTGTAGTTTCTCTGCTTGCACTCGTTGCATCTCAAAGTGATCTTCACGCGCATTAACGGCACCTCCTTATTAGATTAGGCTTCCGTTCCGGAACGCCCTTTTGCCTCCCTGCCGGATGATCTCCCTCTGCGCCCCCGAAGCGAAAAAGCGCGCAAAAAGAAAGCACCCACTCACAGGTAATGCCCACTATACCACACTTTCCCCCGCCGGTCAACCGCTTTTTGCAGAAAAATCCCGTATTTTTCGCGGTTTCGTCCCATTTTCTGTTGCTTCCCGCCGCCATTTTGTGTATGATAGAGCCGATATGAAAAAAACGCGGCGGCTGCCGCCGCAAAAAGTGAGGTACATCCCCATGAAGATCATGGCCATCGACTACGGCGACGCCCACACCGGCATCGCCATTTCCGACTATACCGAAACGCTGGCGGGCTACTCCGACACCCTCCACTCCCGCCGACAGGAGGAGGTGCTCTCCGGCATACAGCGGCTCATCGCCGAGCACGGCGTACAGCTGCTGGTGCTGGGCTACCCCCGGAACATGGATGGCACCGAGGGGCCCCGGGCCGAGAAATGCGCCGCCTTCGGCGCGCTGCTGCGGCAGGCGACCGGGCTGGAGGTCATCCTCTGGGATGAGCGCCGCACCACCATCGACGCCCACAACATCCTGTTTCAGAACGGGCAGAACGCCAAAAAGCGGAAGAAGACCGTGGACGCGGTAGCCGCTGCACTGATGCTGGAGGGCTATCTGACCCGCCGGCGGCTGGAGGGCGCGAAATGACGGATGTTATCGTTATCGGCGGCGGCGCCAGCGGCATGATGGCGGCGCTGACCGCCGCGGAAAACGGCCGCAGCGTCGTCCTGCTGGAACGGCAGAGCCGGGTGGGGCGCAAGCTGCTGGCCACCGGCAACGGCCGGTGCAATCTGACCAACTACCATGTATCTCCCGATCATTACCATGGGGAGGACAGCAGTTTCTGCGCTCACGCGCTGCGCGCCTTTGACACAGGCACAACGCTGCAATATTTTGCCTCACTGGGACTGCTGACGGTCAGCGAGGACAGCGGCCGCGTCTACCCCATGAGCAACATGGCCGGCAGCGTGCTGGACGTGCTGCGCTACGCGCTGGAGCGCCCCGGCATCCGGGTCTGCACCGGACAGGCGGTCACCGCCGTAAAGCGAATAGCGGAGGGCTTCACCGTCAGGACCGAGACGGAGGTCTTTGCCGCGCGGAAGGTCATACTGGCCGCCGGCGGAGCCGCCGGCAGCAAAGTAGGCGGCGTCATGGACGGCTATCGCCTTGCCAAAATGCTGGGGCACCACCGCACCGTGCTGTATCCCTCCCTGGTGCAGTTGAAGACTGACCCCACCTACCCCCGGGCGCTGAAGGGCATCAAGGCCGAGTGCGGCATCGCCATCCTCCGGGGCGACGAGCGTGTGGCGGAGAACCGCGGCGAGGTGCTGTTCACCGAATACGGCGTCAGCGGTCCGGCGATCTTCGACATCTCCCGGACGGTGTCCACCGGCGGCGAGGGGCTGGTCTGCGCGCTGGACTTCTTCCCTGACTGGGAGCCCCGGGAGGTGCTGGACTGGCTGCGCCTGCGGCGGGAGACCATGGGCGCTCACGAGGCCTCCACCCTGCTGGTAGGCTCCTGCCACACCCGGCTGGGGCAGATGCTCTGCAAAGCCGCCGGGTTCACCACTCAGCGCGCCGCCGACCTCACCGACAGCGATCTGGAGCGTATCGCCCGGCAGGTGAAGCGCTTTGCGCTCCCCATCACCGGCACCTGCGGCTTTGACCAGGCACAGGTCACGGCGGGCGGCCTGCGGACGGAGGAATTTGACCCGGAAACGCTGGAAAGCCGTGTCGTTCCGGGGCTGTACGCCTGCGGCGAGGTGCTGGACGTGGACGGCGACTGCGGCGGCTTCAACCTGCAATGGGCCTGGTCGTCCGGGCATCTGGCCGGGCTGCTGCTGTAATAAGTTAACAATAATTTTAATTATGGTAAACCTGCAAACTGTCCGCGGCAGCTTACAGGTTTACTTTTTCGTCTTAATAAAGTCTTAATCCTCCCCCTGCTTGTTTCTTAAGAGGCATTTCGGTACCATGGATCCAGAAAGGAAAGAAAGGAAGTGCCCCTATGGAACCCACGCTGCGGACCATCAATGCCGTGATCTCTGTGGGGAGACAGGATATTTGAGAAATGCGGGATAAGGCGGGATGAGGGGGGAGACGGCGGGAAAACCCTTGAAATACGCGGGAAACGGCGACTTTCGGCGCGGGACGGAGGCGCGAATTATCAACAATCTTGAGATGAGGATGCGTCGGCGGCGGTCGGCGCTTTTTTTACGCTCACGAGGCCGCACAACGGCGGCGGCGTGGCGAGGCGCACACATACGCAGAATACGAAAAAGCCCCGGAAACGCCCGTATAACGGCATTTCCGAGGCTTTTAGATGGTATGAGCCGCTCGGCCCCGTCCCGGAAGTCACAGCAGCAGACCAAGAGGACGAGAGCTTTGCGGCTCATGCTGCTATTGTAGCAGACGCGGCGGCGGATTGCAAGAGGGGCAAGCGTGCTAACGGAGCGTTAGAGCGTGCGAGTTTTGGGGAAAACGGGGCTTTTCGGTGCGGATCGGCGGGGATTAGGGCGTGCGCTGGCCGTGCGAGGCGTGCGCGGCGGGGCGGCGAAGCGGGGCAAAACAGGCGGCGAGCAATGGGACAAATCTGCAAAACCGATGGGACTGTGTCCCATTGCCCTGTTTTCAAGGGTTTTCGGGCTTTCGACCCTCGGTTTTCGCCGCTTCATCAATGGGACTGAAAACAGATTTACAACTAAATCAAAACAGCGCAAAAAATCAAGCGGTTCCGCCTTGGGCTTCAGCGTCCTCGGCGGGGCCGCTTTTTGCGTTGCTGCTCTCGTCGAAATATGTCCAGAATATAGACTCTTTTTCCCCGGTGCTGACGCGGCTGTACTTGTAGTGAACCAAGTCAAAAACTTCCTTTTGAGCATCCATCGGCAATAAGCGGAACATGGCGATCAAGTCGCTCTCCATCTCAGACAATCCGACACCATCGCACGCGCCGGGGGTTGTGTTTGAGCTACCTCCCTCCACCAAGTAATCCAGCGTCACACTTAGCCTATGCGCTACTCTTCGGACGCTTTCGACATTAGGGGTTTGGGTTGCCCATCTGCGGATAGTCGCATTGGCAAGATCGCATTCCCTCTCAACTTGCTTGACTGTAAGGTTTTGCTCTTTTATCAATGCGAGAACTCGGTCGTAAATAGTCATAGTGAATAGTCTCCTTAAAATTTAGTGGACAGGCTAATTTTGGCTTGACAATTAGTGAATGGGCTACTATAATAGGGGTGTAATCTGATTTAAGTATAAAGCAAGTAAATCATAGCACACCCCGACCGAAAATGAAATAGCAAATCGGCGAACGGTAGAGCAAAAGCGAGCGGCGGAGGCGTTTTTCAGAAGGAGAACGACACCATGAAGAACGACATCGCAGACATCCTGTTCAAGTACACCACTGGCGAGGCCACACTGGAAGAGACGAACGACGCCTTGAAGGAGGCGGAGGCGGGTTTCAACTTGGAACCGGGCCGCAACGAGATCACCCCCGACGAGATGGCCCTCACCACTGTCGGAGATACCCCGGAAGAGGCCAACGGCTTCGGTCTGTTGGACACCGGCACCGGCAGCATGGAGAAAGTCCATGTCACCAACGGCAAGCTGGACGAGGCGATCAATCAGGTCAACCATGACGGCACGACCAATATGCTGGCCTTCGTCATCATCGGCCCCAATCGTTACGAGGTCAAGGGCGACACCCTGACGGGCTGCTAAAGCCCACCAACACCTAAGCGACTCTTAGATTTAATTCCGCCGACCGCCGTTCGCTTTTGCTCTACCACAAACGCTGAGAAAAGGAAAGGAGGCAGATCATGAGACGCGGCAAGAAGCCCACCCGCAAGCAGAAGATCCGGCTCGGGCAAGCGGGCCTCGCCCCGGAGAACTGGCTGGTCGTGAAGCAGAAAGCAAACGGCGAGCTAATCATTCTGAACAAGTACCACGACACGATCCGCGTCATCCCGCCACTGGCCGGATGAGCTTTGCAGGAAGGAGCAGCAGCATGAAGGAGCAACCGCACATCTGCCCGCTGTGTGGGCGAGCATACGACGAGCCGCCCGCGCTGTCGCGAGCGGACAACCAGACGGACATCTGCCCGAGGTGCGGCATGATGGAGGCACTGGCGGCCATGCCGAGGCGGGAAACGCCACAGGATCGGACGCGGCGGGCCGTGTACGCCACGGGCAACCGCTGGGCGATTGAGAACTTTGAAGCGACCCACCACTAAGCCGAAACGCCCGGAAGGGCGTCACCGGGAACTGCCCCACCCGGTCTGAAGATGGCAGGGCAGAAAGGAATGACGGCAGCATGAGAAAGATCAAGAAGATCAACGGCTTCCTCGTGGTCAAGTTCAACGACCGCGAGAAGCGCGAGTACGAGGGCACGGCCCTCGGAGAGTACGGCGTGATCGACGCGGAGGTCTACACGGGCAATCTGGACATCGACCGGGGCGCGATGGAGTACGACGACGCGGACACGCTGGAGGTGGCCGTGGAGCTGGCACGGGGGCTGGAGTCCGAGGAGGACATCACGGACGAGCCGCCCACCTACACCGCCGCCGTGGAAACGAATGAGAGCTATACCGAGGAGGCGGTGGAGCCCGCCGCCCTGATCGAGGGCTGGACGCGCCGCCTTGCCACGCAGGTCAAGAGCAAGCACTACCCCGACACCGACCCGCGCACCGCCGCACACGAGCTTTACGGCTTCAAGATGGCGCTGCGTCAGATCGGCTTCCTGCCGGAGAGCGAGGTCATCACCGACCCGGACACCTTCGGCGCGGGACGGCTGGACGGCCCTATGCCGCGCAACCCCGAAGAGCTGCTGGCGTTCGTGTGCGACGAACGGTGCAAGAACCGGGCCGGACACACGCAGGAGGAGCTGGACGCCATTTGCGCGAAGTGCCCGCTGGGACAGCTCTACGAGGACGCGGAGGCACAAGACCTACGCATCCGGGAGCGGAGCGAGCGAGCGCTGCGGGAGCACATCGAGGGCGTGAGGCACGCTGAGGACACCGTGACCGCCCTGCTTGGCGGGCATGAGGCGCTGGCCTACCTTGCGGCGCTGCGGGACGGACAGATCCTGCAGGAGAACGAGTGTGAGCACTATGCGGCGCAGATCGCCGAGGCGGGCGCAGCGTGGGAGACGGTGCTGGAGGGCGTGAGCTTTGAAGACCTCTCCCGGCTGCGGCACCTGCTGCGGGAGGTGGACGAATACATCAAGGACGGCGGCGAGCTGTTCAACGGCTTCCAGCACGAGACAGAGCGCATCCCGGCGCATCGTCTGGAGGAGCTCCACCAGCTCGGGACGGCGCTTCTCGGCGAGTGCCCGGAGAACGACTGCACGATCTACCGCAACGTGTTCCGCATGGCGGTCGACGTCGACGGGCAGATGGGCAAGCTGACGGGCCACGCGAGGGAGACGATGCAGCGGGAGTATGAGCGGCTGCTCCGGGAGTTGAACCGCCTCTACACCATGAACCACGCGGTGAAGAAGTACCGGGAGGCGCAGCATGACAGGACTTGAACTACTCAAGGCCCCGGAGGCCACGGCGGGCGAGATCGCGGACATCATCTCCGCACCGTGCCCGCCCATCATCCCCGCCCACTGTGACGGCGTGAGCTGCCGCGCGTGCTGGCTGGCATGGCTGACAGGCGAGCCACTCAAAGGGAAAGAGCCGCCCGACAAGCGGACGGCTCCGGATGATGCTCCCGCCTACTACCATCCTCCAGTGAAAGCAATCCGAGAGGCGGCGGAGAGGATCAGGGAGGGGCGCATGGAGTACGCAGCAGAAGCGCTCACTCGCCGATCCGATCCAGAAGAACCTCGACGGCCTTGAAGGCGTAGGCCCTTGCGACTACTGACGTCGCATAATAAGTTTCCCGGCAGACGGCAACAATCGCCGCTTTCTGAGCTTCGGTGAAACCAGCGTCAATGTGCTCGCCAGAGTCGAGAATGGCAGAGCGAAGACGCTCGCCGAGAATAGTCCAGTCAACATCGCGGCTCTTGTCGACTTCATCGAGTACACGCTCGACGACATCAAGGGTAGCATCAGCCATAGACAACACCCCCTCCCCGGGCAGTGGCCCAGCTCAATTATACACGAGCAGGAGGGCAAAGGAAAGGAGCAGCAGAATGTTCAGCACAGAAGACCTCAAGACCGCGATCGGCGCGACCGTCATCGCACGGCGAAACGCGGCGGCGCGGCTGCGGGAGGCGGGCAACCCCCGCAACCCGTTCCGGGCGCTGCCGGGGATGGAGCAGCAATTCTTTGAAGCGGCGCAGAGCGTGCGCAGCTACGACCTCGTTCTCAACTTACTTGAGAGAGAAGTAAAGCGGGAGGCGCGAAAGCGTGCGGGGCGCACGGCGCAAAGCGCGGCGGTGTTCCTTATCACGGCGGGGCTCATCATCCTCGCGACGCTTGGCTTCGCGGCGGCGCTGCTGCTGATGCGCTGCCCTGTCCCCGCCGTGAGCGTCACCGCGTTTATAGGCGTGGCAGTCTCGCTGGGCTGGGCGGTCATTCGGAAGTAAGTCTAAGAACGATGAGAAAGGAGGGCAAGCGATGAGAGGCCCGAAGAAACGGCTGACGCCGTTCGGGAAGATGGTGGTGAAGGCGCTGGCTGACCGGGATATGAGTCGGGCGGAGCTGGCGGCCACGGTGGGCACGAGCCCGCAGTACATGAGCTACATCCTGAACGGGACACGCTCCGGCGAGAAGTACCTCCCAGCGATCATCGCCGCCCTCGCGCTCGACCCGAAGAAGGCGGAGCGGGCGATCGCGGCATGACGCACGGAAGGGAGGGAACGGAGTGCCGGACGTATTCATCACGCTGGAGGAGGCAGCGGCTTTTGAAGGTATCACTTACGAGGCCATGAAGAAGCGCGTTCAAAGAAGCCCCAAACAGCATAACGTAAAGTCACAGGCCCGGGAGGGCGGCGGCAAGGATCAGGTGTTGATCTCGACAAGCTCCCTCTCGGCAAAGGCGCGGAAGGCATGGCGAGCCGCGCAGAAGGTGGAAGGGAGTGAGGTCATCATAGACAAGAGAGCACAGGAGGCCGTGCCGTGGTACGTCACCGCCGACCTGAACCAGTACACGGAGGCGAACAAGAAGCGCTTCTATGAGGCGGTAGAGCTGGCGGCGCGGGTGCAGGACTTCATCGACTATGACGGCCCTGACCGCACGGGCTATGCCGAGAGGTATGCGCTGGGGTTGGGCATCAGCCCGCAGAGCCTGTACCGATACATGAAGAACGTGCTGGAGGCGAACGCATGGGCGCTGAAGCTGGAGAAGGAGGACGGAAAGAGCCGAGACTACTTCCGGGCGCTGGCGCTGTGCCGGAAGCCAAAGGAGACGGGTACGTTCCCGAGCTTGACGGACGAGCAGAAAGCAATCATTGAGAACATCTGGTTCGACAAGCGGTTCGCGGCGAACCTCGGCACGATCGAGATGCTCTATGAACGGTTTGAGCTGGAGGCGGAGCGGCGGGAGTGGGAGGAGTATCCCTCCATCAAGACGGTGGCCCGGTACATCAAGTTCCTCATGGGACAGCGGGGCGCGGAGTCTGCCCGGTTCCTCGCCGCCAACGGGACGCGGGAGTGGAAGAACAAGCGGATGATGAAGGGCAAGCGCGACGCGACGAGCCTTCAAGTCATGGAGTATGTTGTTGGCGACGAACACACCTTCGACTTTTGGGTGCAGTGGACGGCCCCGAACGGCAAGATCAAGGCCGTGCGCCCGAAGCTGGTTGCGTGGCTGGATATGCGCTCCCGTACTATCATCGGCGATGTAGCGTGCGTCAACGCCAATTCGCAGACGCTGAAGGAGTCGCTGGTCAAAATGATCTACAGCAATCCGGGCGGCGTTCCCCACATCCTGCACGTCGACAACGGCAAGGATTATACTGCCAAGGCCATGACCGGGCAGAACCGCAAGCACCGCAAAATCGACCTTGACTTCGCATTTGACTCGGAAACAGTCGGCTTCTACCAGAGCATCGGCATCCAAGAGGTCGGGCGTTCGCTGCCGTATCAGCCTTGGGACAAACCGATCGAACGCTTCTTCTCCACGGTCTGCTCGAAATTCTCCAAGTGGTTTGAGAGCTACACGGGCACGCTGACAGGCTCGAAGACCTACGCCAAGCGGCAGAAGGACATCGACCAGATGCTGGAGCGCGGGGAGCTTCTGACGATGGAGGAGTTCTTCGAAGTCTGGACGGAGTGGAAGAACACCAAGTATCACACCCGCAAGCATCGCGGCCTGAGCGACGCGGGCGAGAAATGGGTTACGCCGATCGAGATGTTCGAGAACGGCCCACGCTATGAAAAGGCAGCCCCACCCCGAGAGTACGCGGCGATGCTGCTGATGAAGGCGGCGACCGCCCGCGTCACAAACCAAGGCATCAACAAGTTCGGCACACTCTACACGGACACGGAGCTCGCCTACTACGTCAATCAGAAAGTCAACATCAAATGGGACATCGACGATGTCACCAAGCTCTATGTGTACGACATGGACGGCAAGAAGATCTGTGAGGCGGTGTCTGCCGAGCTGCTCGCCTTCGGCCCGCATTGTTCTCAGGCGGCACTGGAGAAGCATCTGCGAGATCAGAAACGAAACGAGCGAGAGGTCAGGGAGTATCTGGAGGAGCGAGTCCGCCCCTACGAGCTGCGGCTCGAGGACGGCGCAAGGCCCTCGGATGCAGTGGGTATGATCGACTTGACCATCAAGGCCACGCCGAGCCAGAAGTTGGTCTCCCTGCCCAAGGACAGAATGTTCCGGTCGGAACAGGCAAGCAAGACGAGCAGGAAGAAAGTCACGGACGACACCTTCCTCAACGCCAAAGGCGACAAGGCGCTCTCCCTTTTGAGAGCGATGAACGAATGATAACGGAGGTACATCATGGAAGTTACAGCAGCAGAGCGCACCACAATCTACACCAACATCAGCCCCCTCGCGCAGCGCGTGAACAATTACATCCAGACGCAGCACTCGAGCATTGCGGCGGTCGCCAAGGACATCGGCTACAGCCGCACCACCGTCTCCCGGTATCTCACGGGCAAGTATGACAGCAACCCGAACGACCTTGAGAGTAAGCTGACGGACTTCCTCACCCGGCAGACGGGCGAGGCGGTCGACCTGACGACGCCGTTGGCGGAGTCGGAGGGCAAGACGTGGCAGACGCCCGCATTCTTTGAGAGCCGGGACGCGAAGGCCGTACTCGGTGTATGCCAGAGCTGTCAAGAGTACATTGGCCTCGGCATCGTAGTCGCCCGCAGCGGCTACGGCAAGACCTACGCCCTGCGGCAGTACGCGAAGCTCTCCCGCGTGGCCTACATCGAGTGCGACGACACTATGAGCAGCCGCGACCTTGTGGAGGCGATTGAACGGAGCATCGGGCTCCCGAACGGCTACGGCACGATCTGGCGCAGGGTGAACGGCATCCGGGAGTTCTTCAACACGAACAAGGGCTACCTGCTGATCATCGACGAGGCGGACAAGCTGGTGAGCAAGTACACACAGAAGAAAATGGAGATCCTGCGGGCGGTGTTCGATCAGAGCGACGTGGGTCTTGTGATCGCGGGCGAGCCGAAACTGGAGGCGCAGATCAAGACCTACCTCGTGCGTATGGCGAACCGGGTAGACTTCTACGCCTCACTGCGGGGCCTCTCCCCCTCGGAGGTGGAGGGCTATCTCACGGACTTCCAGATCGAGCCGGAGGCGCTGGTGGAGTTGAAAGCGCGGGCGTGCAATATGCAGACCGGGTGCTTCCGACTGCTCGACCGCACGCTCTCTAACGTCCGACGCATCCTCAAGGAGACGGGCGAGGAGACGGTGACGGTGAAGACCATAGCACAGGCGTCGTCCATGATGATGCTTTGAGGAGGGACAGCAAATATGAGAATAGAACGCATCAGCGGAGCGATCCTCATCCTGCTCTCCGGCGTGCTGCTCCTGATGGCAGCCTACGGCGGGACGCCGGAGGATCGGGACGCGACAGCGATCCTCCTAACGCTGCCGATGGGTCTTGTGGCACTGTTCACCGAGATCCCGAAGCGCGGCAAGCGCACCAAGCGAGACTACCGGGCGTAAAGCCCGCAACATTAACAAATTGAAAGGAGCCGCAAACATGGCAAGGAAACGAGTAGTCGAGGCCCCGAGCCTCCATTCATGGGAGGACGTGAACGACGCCCTCCGTCAGATCGCCGAGGCGCAGATCGCGCTGGGCGAGATCCAGAGCGATATGCAGAAGCAAATCTTAGGGGCACAGAAGGTCGCCGAGGAGCAGAGCAAGCCGCTCAACGACAATGTGGCCAAGCTGGAGCGCGAGATCAAGAGCTTCGTCACCGACCACAGGGACGAGATGGGCAAGACGAAGTCGATGGTGCTGACGTTCGGCGAGGTAGGCTTCCGGCTCTCCACATCCGTCTCGCTGCCCCGGGCGAAGGAGAAGCTGGAGGAGATCATCCGCCGTCTCAAGTCCCGCCAGATGACGGACTGCATCGTGGTGGAAGAGAAGGTCAGCAAGGAGGCTCTGAAGAAGTACGGTGAGGACACAGTGAACGCCGTGGGCGCAACGTGGAAACAGAGCGACGTGTTCGGCTATGAGGTGAACATCGCCAAGCTGGAGCAGATCAAGGCGGGCAACTGAGGAAGGGGGCTCACGGAATGACAGCAGCAAGGACTGGACGCAAACAGCCCTCCATCCGCACGCTGTGGGCGATCGCGAAGTCGCCGGAGCTGCACCTCACGGACGAAGACCTGCACGCGGTTGTCTACCGCGAGACAGGCAAGGAGTCCATGAAGATGCTGACGCAGGGCGAGGTCAACACTGTTGCCCGCGTGCTGCAGAATATGAAGGACAGTGTGAGTCGGAGCGTGCGGGACAAGCGCACGGACACGGGCGGCGACATCCGCACCACCGCGCAGCGCCGGAAGATCTACGCGCTGTGCGAGGCGCTGGGCTGGAATGACGACCCGCGCCGCATTCAAGGCTTCATCAAGCGCGTGGCCCATGTCGACCGCATTGAATGGCTGAACATGGCGCAATGCGAGAAGGTCATCGAAGGGCTCAAGGCAATCCTCGCACGGCAGCGCCGGAAGGAGGCGGAGCCGTGATGGATAACGAGAACCAGCGGGAGCTCGATGTCCTGGCCGCGCTGGAAGGCATCCACCGGATGCAAGAGAGCATCCGGGACACGGAGCTGGACATGGTGGTGGAGACCGGGATCATCTTCCTCCGCTTGCACTATCAGCGGCTCCCGCCCGGAGTGGCCCGCCGTCTGACGGAGATCTCGCCCCGGGACGTGGCGGAGGTGTCGGAGGTCATCCGGGAGAATGGCGCGACGCCGGAGCAGCGGCGAAGCCTGGGCGACCGACTGGCGAGCGACGCGGCCACCGCACAGGTCATGCGGGCGATGAATGTCTACCGCGCAAGGCTCGGATACGGCCCACAGGAGGGCGGAGACGGCACGGAAGCAGCGGGAGGTGATATGTAATGCCAAAGGGGAAGAAACGCCTCACGCAGCGGGAGAAGGCCGAGCGTGCGGCGATCAAGAAGCAACTCCAAGCGGACGGCGTTCTCCCACCTGATAAGCCCCGGCTCAACCGCAAGAAGTTCGCCCGGGAGGTGTGGGAGGATTTCAGCGAGATGGATGTCTACACCGCAGATTTCTACCTCCGCAAGGCGATCATGGCAACGGTGGGGCCGGAGCTGCACGAAGTGACATCGGAGCAGGTTGGCATCCTGAAGCTGATGAAGCTGGCGGTGGAGACCGATCGGTTCATGCAGCAACTCAAAACAGAGGGGCGCGAGCAATACAGCATCGGGGAGTATGTCGAGAAGGTCTACAACCCGGTCATGAATTTATAGGAGGATTCACATCATGGCAAAATTGACACCAGACGCGACGAGGACGGAGCATGGCCTCGTCATCAACGAGAAGATCATCCCGTGGGGCGCGGTTTGGCCCAAGGACTCCGGCGCGTACAAGAAGGGCGCACAGTACAAGGCCGACCGTCTGCTCTCGGGCGGCACGGGCAAGGTCAAGGGCGTGACCATCCACAACACCAACGACCTGAAGAACGTGGAGGAGGACGCCGAGCAGTACACCCGTGCGACGTGGCCAAACGCCAACATGAACGACGCCCGCGTCCACTACTACGTCGACGACATCAACGCATGGCAGAACCTGAGAGAGGACGAGGTGGGCTGGCACGCGGGCGATGGCCGGAAGGCCACGGGCGGCAACGAGACGACGCTCTCCATCGAGATCATCATGGACGGCTCGGGCAGCAAGGAAGACCTCAAGGCAGAGGAGAACGGCGTGCTGCTGGCGGCACTGCTGCTGAAGAAGCACGGCTTGAGCGTGAACGAGCTGTACACGCACAACCACTGGATGGGCCACCCGGACTCCATCGTGCAGGGCGCGAGGAAGAACTGCCCGCTGTACATCCTGCCCCATTGGGCGCAGTTCAAGCAGAAGGTCGCCGCAAAGCTCACGGAGCTGAACGGCGGCGCGACCACCACGGAGGCGGGCAAGACGGAGATCATGGGCAAGGCCAAGGCGAACGCACAGCAGATGGCGCTGTTCGCCCGATCCAAGAACGCGGAGCCGCAGCTCCCGGCGTGCTCGCTGGAGCAGCTGGCGCAGTTCTTCCTCGAAGAGGGCGAGGCCGAGGGCGTGCGCGGCGACGTCGCCTTTGCGCAGAGCCTCCACGAGACGGGCTTTTTCAAGTACGGCGGCATCGTGCTCCCCACGCAGAACAACTACGCAGGCATCGGGGCGCTGAACGGCAACGCCAAAGGACAGGCGGCGACCTTCCCCGACCCGCGCACGGGTGTCCGGGCGCAGATCCAGCACCTGAAGGCATACGCCTCCAAGGAGGCGCTCGTGAACGGGTGCGTCGACCCGCGCTTCTCCCTCGTGACACGGGGCTCGGCGCAGTATGTGGAATGGCTGGGCGCAAGCGACAACCCCAACGGCAAGGGCTGGGCCGTACCGGGCAAGGGCTACGGCGGCAAGGTCGTCGCTCTGCTGGGGCAGATCATGGCGTTCGAGGTGCCCCAGCCGTCCGCACCGAGCGAGCCGGAGGAGCAGGAGCCGGAGTTCCCGGCGTATCAGTTAGAGGGGCTTGAAACGCTCGTGGAGGCTGGCGTCATCAACTCCCCCGAGTTCTGGCGGCAGAAGTTCAGCGAGCAGGTGACGGTCGGCGAGGTGTTCGGTATCTTGGGGAAGCTCTTCACAAAAGTGACCGAGTAAGGACGCGGAGGGCGGGACATGGAAGACCTCGTAAAGGAACTGACGATCGACATGGTTCCTGACGGCGACAACCGCATCATCGCAGAGACGATCGGCGTCGAGAACTACTACAAGCTGTGCTCGGTCGTCGGCGGCTCGACCATCTACCTCCAGAAGCCGGAGAGTGTCCTTCGCCCTGTCCGAGACGCTCACATCAAAGCGGAGTTCAACGGCTACAACCACCCCGAGCTCGCCCGCAAGTACGGCGTGACGGAGCGGTGGGTGCGGCAGCTCTGCGGCGAGGGGAAGCTGGAGGGACAGATGAGCCTTCTCGACTACGGCGACGAGCCGGAAAACACTACGTTCTAAGACAACATTTCTAAGAAGCAGTACATATATAAGGTTCCTGAAAGGGACGGTAAAATAAGACTATGAGCATAGCTCATAGTCTTATTTTTATATCCAAAGGAGGACACCAAACATGAGCATGGAGATCATTCAGAGCGCGGCGACCGAGCTGCTGGTCAACGTTGCGCTCGCCGTGCTGGCCCTCGCCGGGGCCTACGCGGTCTACTACATCCGGCTCGGCACATCCAAGCTGAAGGCGCAGACCGCGCAGATCGAGGACGCATCCACCCGCAAGGTGCTGGACGACGCCTTGGAGGACGTTGCGAACCTCGCCACGCTGTCGGTGGGCGCAATGGAGCAGACCACGGCAAAGGCGCTGCGCGAGGCGGTCAAGGGCGGCAAGGCAAGCCGCGAGGAGCTGGTCGCGCTGGGCAAACAGGTCTTTGACGAGGTCAAGGCGTCGATCGCGCCGGAGGCGCAGCGGGTCATCACGAAGAACCTCGGCAGCTTCGACGAGTATTTGACGAAGTGCATCGAGGCCGCTGTGCTGAAGATCAAGCAGAACGAGCCGTACATCACCCTCCCGGAGAGTGCGCTCATCGAAGGCGAAGCGGAACGGTAAGGAGGGCGGCACATGGACGTCTCTCAGATCACCGCCCTCATCGGCGCGGCGGCGTCGCTGCTGTGCACCGTCGTCGTCGGGGCGCTCACCTTCTTTATGAAGAAGACGCTCACCAGTCTTGAAGAGGCGGACAAGCGGAACGCCGAGGACATCAAGACGCTGGACAAGAACCTCAACGACCTGAAGGCAGACCTCCCCCTGATCTATGTGACGCGGGAGGACTACATTCGGGTCATGAACAGGGTCGAGGACAAGCTCGACCAGATCCTCTACGGAGGCAAAGCCAAAGGAAAGGAGGAGTGACCTCATGGCAATCCTTGACGAGCTGACCGAGCAGGAGGTCAGCAAGAACAAAGCAATCCGGGGCTACATCGTCCGAGCCCTCGCAAAAGGCAGTCAGAACGCCTTGCTCGTCCGTCAGATCACAAACGCCCTCGTCGCTGACGGCCTGATCTACTCGCCGGACATTTCAAAGCCGATCGAGTATCTGCAGGAGGCGGGTTATGTGACCTTCACCGACCGATCGGTGAACGCCTACAACGCCTACCGCAAGGACTCCATCATCAAGCTCACCCGCAAGGGCGTCGATCTCGTCGAGGGCACGATCAACGACCCGGGCATCGATGTCTAAGGCGGAGCGACGGAGGACGCGGGTCAGCTCGACGATCGACAAGCTCCCGGACGATATTAAAGGGCAACTCGACGTCCGGCTTGCGGACACCTCCAACACCTATGAAGAACTGGCGGCATGGCTCAAGGCTGAAGGCTACGAGATCAGTAAGTCAGCGATCGGGCGCTATGCGATCCGCACCACACAGGCGGCGCAGCGCGTAGCGCAGACCATCCAGCGCACTCAGGCGATCGCTCAAGCGGTGGAGGCCCACCCCGACCTCGACTACACGAAGGCGGCGTCGATGGTGCTCATGGACGGGCTCATGCAGCGAGTCAGCACCGCTGAGGACGACTTTCAGGAAATGCCGCTGGATAAGGCGGGGCGACTCATCGCAAGCCTCGCCCGGAACGCCACCTACGAAAAGCGCGTCCGGCAGGACATGAAGAAAAAAGCTGAGCTTGCCTTCGAGCAGATGGAGACGGAGCTCATGGCGGCAATCAAGCAGCACCCTGAGCTTGCTGGCGAGCTTCATGACGTGCTGGAGCGTGCAAGAGAGAAGGTGCTGGCAGATGGCGAAGATTGACCTGAACGACTACCTCGAAAAGCTCACAGAGCCGGAAGACCGGGAAACGGTCGCAAACCGTGCGTATCAGCGGGAGCTGTTCGAGCAGTACGTCACAAAGGACGGCAACTTTCCCGAGCAGCGGGCGCAGCTCCTTGAGGACTTCAGGGTCGGAAAGGAACTGACCGGGCCGAAGGGGCTGCGCCGGAAGCTCGGAGCCTTCGATCTTGAATACTTCGGGCGGGCCTATCTCGCGCACTACTTCGTCCGCCCGTCGCCCAAGTTCCACGGCGAGCTGGACAGGATATGGCGGGAGGGCGTGCTGAAGGGGATGAACCCGGAGGTGGACGCCAAGCGGATCAGCCGCGCGGATGGGTGCCGCCGTGCGATCGAAGCGCCTCGTGGCCACGCCAAGAGCACGACCTTCACTTTCAAGGATGACCTGCACGCCGCCGTCTACGGCTACAAGCACTACATCATCATCCTCTCTGACAGCTCGGAACAGGCCGAGGGCTTCCTCGTCGACATCAAGACGGAACTGGAGGAGAACGCTGCCCTGAAGGAAGACTTCGGCGAGCTGGAAGGCAAGGTCTGGAAGTCCTCTGTCATCCTGCTGGCCAACGGCGTCAAGATTGAGGCAATCGGCTCGGGCAAGAAGATCCGTGGCCGACGTCACAAGCAGTGGCGTCCCGACCTTATCGTCTGCGACGATCTGGAGAACGACGAGAACGTCAACACGCCGGAGCAACGCAAGAAGCTCCGCGACTGGTTCTATAAGGCGGTCTCCAAGGCGGGCGACACCTACACCGACATCGTTTACATCGGCACGCTGCTCCACTTCGATGCGCTGCTGGCCAACGTAGCGAAGAACCCGAGCTATAAGTCGGTGCGCTATCAAGGCGTCATCAGCTTCGCCACCAACGGCGAGCTGTGGGACGCATGGGAGTCCATCTTCACCGATCTCTCCAACGACAACCGACAGGAGGATGCACTGGAGTTCTTCCAAGCGAACCGCGAGGCGATGCTGGAGGGCACGGCGGTCTTATGGGAGGAGAAGCTCTCCTACTACGACCTCATGGTCATCCGCATCTCCGAGGGTGAGGCGTCCTTCAACAGCGAGATCCAGAATGACCCCATCGACCCGGAGAACTGCACCTTCCAAGAAGAGTGGTTTGACTTTTGGGACGACGAGGGCAAGGCGCAGCCAGACTTCTCCGACCCGAAGTTTCTCTTCGTCGGCGCGAACGACCCATCGCTGGGCAAGAACAAGAAGTCGGACACCAGCTCCATCATCGCACTGGCAAAGGACACGCAGACGGGCTACCTCTATGTCGTGATCGCGGACATCGCCAAGCGCAAGCCGGATCAGATCATTGAGGACGCTCTCGACGCGAGCCGACGCCTCCAGCGGGAGTACAAGCGGCCCTACTACAAGTTCGGCGTGGAGACGGTGCAGTTCCAGTATTACTTCGCCGAGATCATGCGGCAGCGTGCGGCAGCGGTCGGCGAGTATCTCCCTATCGAGGAGATCAACAGCACGCAGAACAAGGATGCACGCATCCAGTCCCTGCAGCCGTTCGTGAAGAATGGCTACATCAAATTCAGCAAGAAACACAAGACACTGCTAAAGCAGATGACCGAGTACCCGATGGGCAAGAACGACGACGCGCCGGACGGCCTCCAGATGGCGGTCAAGCTGGCGCTTGACGTCAAGATCGGGCGCAGGGTCGACTACAGAAGCGTCATCGCCCGCGCCCTCGACTTCCGGCGCGGAGCCTACTAAGGAGGTGAGGCGCATGATTATCCAAGAGAACACAATCATCCACGGCGACAGCCTCACCGTGCTCCGTCAGATGGAGCCGGAGAGTGTCGACGCAATCATCACAGACCCGCCCTACGGCATCAACTATGTCTCTCAGACGGGGGCGTCCATCAAGAACGACAAGAGCCCCTTCATCTGGTTCCTCTACGACGCCTTCCGCGTGCTCAAGTCCGGCGAGGCTGGACGCGGCGGCCTGATCTGCTTCACCCGTTGGGATGTGGAGCAGACCTTCATCGACGCGATGAAGATCGCGGGCTTCAACGTCAAGAGTGAGGTCATTTGGGATAAGGTCTACCACGGCATGGGTGACACCAAGGCAGCGTTTGCACCGTCGCATGAGAACATAGTCTTCGCGGTTAAGGGCAAATACAGTTTCCCCGGTAGCCGCCCAAAAGACCTCGTCACATTCCCGAAGATCAACAGCTCCAAGATGGTGCACCCCACTGAGAAGCCTGTTGGTCTGCTGGCTAATCTCATCTCCTCGGTCACGAAACCGGGAGACCTCATCCTCGACCCGTTCGCCGGAAGCGGCTCCACGCTGGTCGCGGCGAAGAAGACGGGGCGTCGCTTCATTGGCATCGAGTTGGATGACGATTACTTCGTCACGGCCCAGCGGCGCATCGAGGAGGTGCGGGAATGAGCCGACTCAAGCAGCTCGTCACCCGGCTTAGACGCCCGGATATGCGGGAGGTCGCCGTGGCGCAGGTCTCCGACAAGTACAGCGAGTATCCCAGCAATGGCCTGACGCCTGTCAAGCTGGCTGAGATCCTCCGAGAGGCCGACGCGGGCGATGTTCTTCGGCAGATGGAGCTCTTTGAGGAAATGGAGGAGAAAGACCCTCACCTATTCAGTCAGCTCCAGACGCGCAAGAACGCCGTCACGGGCCTTGACTTCGAGGTGATCCCCTTCGGCGACGAACCGCTGGACAAGGAGATCGCCGACTTCATCGAAGAGCAGCTCAACGGCATCGAGAGCTTCGAGGATGTGGAGAATGACTTGCTCGACGCAATCGGCAAGGGCTTCGCCGTATCCGAGATCCTGTGGGGCTATGACGAAGGGCACGTCGTGGTGCAGGACATCAAGACGCGACATCAGAAACGCTTCTTTTGGGACACGCTGGACGATTCGTTCAAGGTGCGAACGAAGGACGTGCCGGAGGGCATCCTGCTCCCGGCGAACAAGTTCATCGTTCACAAGTACAAGGCTCGCAGCGGTCACACCTCTCGGGCGGGCATCCTCCGAGTTGTGGCGTGGATGTACCTCTTCAAGAACTACGACCTGAAGGACTGGGTCAGCTTCGCTGAGATCTACGGTCTGCCACTCCGGCTGGGCAAGTACGCGCCGGGAGCGAGCGACAGCGACAAGGCGGCGCTCATGCGAGCCCTCATCCAGATTGGCTCCGACGCGGCGGGCATCATCCCGGATGGCACGAGCATTGACTTCATTACCACGGAGAAGACCTCCAGCTCCGACCTCTATGAACGGCTGGCTCGTTACTGCGATGAACAGATCTCCAAGGCAATCCTCGGCCAGACGCTGACTTCCGACTCGGGCGGCGGCAGTTACGCACAGAGCAAGACGCACAACGATGTCCGGCACGATCTCACCGTCGCCGACTGTAAGGCGCTGGCGTCCACCCTCCGGCGCGACCTCATCCGCCCGCTGTGCATCTTCAACTTCGGTGAGGACAAGCGCATCCCCTACATCCGCTTCGACTGCGAAGAGTCCGAGGACTTGACACAGACGGCGACAATCCTCGGCACGCTCATCGAAAAGGTCGGGCTTCGGATACCCACGAGCTTCGTCTATAAGAAGTTCTCCATCCCCGAGCCGGAGGAAGGTGATGAGATTGCAAAGCCCACCTACGGAGGCGGCATGGGCGGCGTGCTGCCGTTCAAAAGCGATGCGCTACTCTCCCTCAAGGCGGGAGCTGACGCGCCGATCGGCACGCAGCAGCACATTGACAGGCTCGCCGCCGCCGCACTCCACAAGGGCGCGGGAAGCTTCAAGCGTGCGTTCGAGCCGGTTCTCAAAATGATTGAGAACGCAGACAGTCTCGAACAGCTCCGCGAGCTGATGGAGGATGACACAGCCGTCGCCGAACTCTACGCCGCGATGGATGTCTCCGAGGTCGAGGAGCTGCTGCAGAAGGTTATGCTCTACGCCGATCTTGAGGGGCGGGTGGTCGAGGATGGATGAGTTCACCGCGCTTTTTAGCCGCAAGGACATGACCTTTGAAGAGGCGGTCGCGTACTTCAAAGAGCGCGTCCCTGTAACCGCCTCGCGGTTCTATCAGATCGCCGCCGAGTACCGCGCCCTCGCCTTTACGGTCAGCGGCTACACGAAGGCGCAGGTGCTCAAGAAGTTCTACGACGAGCTGCTGGCCGCGCTGGAGGAGGGTAACAGCCTTGCGGAGTTTCGCGAGAATATGAACGACTTCCTCGAAGCAGAGGGCTACGAGGGCATCACGCCCTACCAAGCCGAGAATATCTTCCGCACCAACATCCAGACGGCCTACAATGTGGGCCACTACAAGCAGATGACCGAACCGGGCGTCAAGGCGCTGCGGCCCTACTGGCAGTATGACGCCGTCAACGACTCAAAGACCCGCCCGAGCCACCTTGCGATGGATGGGCGCGTGTTCATGGCGGACGATCCCATTTGGGACACATGGTTCCCGCCCAACGGCTTCAAGTGCCGCTGCACGGTCAAGACGCTCTCCAAGCGCCAGATGGAGCAGCGGGGGCTGACGGTGGAGACCGAAGCACCGAGGGCGGCGCGGCTGGAGGATGGGCGCTTCGTCAACATCCTGCCCGACCCGCAGTTCGATACCAACCCCGCCAAGGTACGCTATCAGCCAGACCTCACAGGCTACCCCGAGCCACTCAAAAAGGCGTACCAAGAGCGCGAAAAGGGGAACACTCCGCCATAAGGCCACAGAGCCCCGCTGTGCGCGTTTTGCTCTCGGCAGGGTAATTTGACGGGTGCGGCAAATAAGGGGCGTGCGCACGCGCTCTAACGCCGTTTCCGGGCGGTTCGCGGCGACACCAAAGGAGGACAGATGCAAATGGATGGTTTTTTGACCCTAAAAGGCGGCAATGTGGAGCTCGTGGGAGCGCCGGAGACGATCTTCGTCCTCCCCATCGGCCACGTTGTCAGTTCGAAGGGTGAGTTTGATGTAGACGATGAGAGCTACAAGGCGATGAAGGCGCAGATCGCCAAGCGCGGCGTGGATCTCGTCGTTGACTACGAGCATCAGACGCTCAAAGGGTGCGAGGCACCCGCAGCCGGATGGGTGAAGGAGCTGAAGCTGGAGGACGGGCAAATCAAGGCCGTCGTCGAGTGGACGCCCCGAGGGGCACAGTACCTTGAGAACAAGGAGTACCGCTACCTCTCCCCGGTCGTGAATGTCCGCAAGGCGGACAACAAGGCGATCGGGCTCCACTCGCTGGCACTTACCAACACTCCGGCGATCGAGGGGATGAACCCCATCGTCAATTCAGACAATTTTGAAGGAGGACAACATTCTATGGACATCAAGAAGCTGGCGGAACTGCTCGGTTTGAGCGAGGACGCCACGGAGGAGCAGGTCGTGGAGGCGCTCAAGGCTTGCCTCGCCGAGAACCGCAGCCTCAAGGAAGCGGAGAAGCAGCCGCCCGAGAACGTCGTGGCGAACAAGGCGGTCTGCGAGCTGCTGGGTCTGAAGGCGGGCGCTGCCGCCGAGGACGTGACCGCAAAGATCATGGAGCTCAAGAGCGGCACGGTCGACGGCGTCAACCTCGCCGAGGAGCTGAAGGCGCTCAAGCAGCAGAATGCGGAGCGCGAGGCCAACGACGCTGTCATCCTCGCCCTGAAGGCGGGCAAGATCACCCCGGCGCAGAAAGAATGGGCTAAGAGCTACGCCCTGAGCGACCCGAAGGGCTTCGGCTCCTTCGTGGAGAAGGCCCCGCAAATCGTGCCGATGGACAAGATTGAGCTGGACGACGTCAAGACCCTCAAGAGCGACGCGCTGGACGCCGACACGCTGCTGGTCTGCAAGCAGCTCGGAATCTCGCCCGACGACGTCAAGAAGTATGGTATGAAGGAGGACTAAGATCATGGCAAAACTGACTGATGTGAGAGATACCCCTGAGATCGCCAACGGCGCAAAGGTCATCGCAGTGCCTGTGAAGGGCGGTACCACCATTTATCAGGGCGCACTCGTTGCTCTGGACGCGAGCGGCTACGCAATCCCCGGCAAGAAGGCCGAGGGCCTGACCGCTGTGGGCCGCGCCGAGGAGACAGTGACAAATACGGGCGCAGACGGCGAGCTGGTCATCCGCGTCGCTCGCGGCGTATTCGTCTTTGACAACACCGCTACCGCTGCGAATAAGATCACCGCCGCCCATGTTCTCAAGCCCTGCTACATGGAAGACGACCACACCGTCACGGCGCTCGCCACGGGCGCGTCTGTGGCTGGCACCGTCATCCGCGTGGATGACGAGGGCGTCGCCGTCGAGTGCGGAGGCTACATTCCCGCTGCTGCCGCCGCAGCTGTGGGCGGCTAATCGAGTAAGGAGGTACATCCATTATGATCATCACCCCGCAGGCCCTTAGAGGCATCTATACCGCCTTCAACACGGTCTTTAACAAGGCGTTTGAAGGGCAGCATCCTACCTATGAAAAGGTCGCGACCGTCGTGCCCAGCACCAGCGAATCCGAGACCTACGCATGGCTCGGTGACATCCCCGGCATGAGGGAGTGGATCGGTGAGCGCGAGATCCAGAACCTCTCCGGCTCCGCCTACACCATCAAGAACAAGGACTTCGAGCTGACTGTCGGCGTAGACCGCAACGCGGTCGAGGACGACAAGATCGGCCTCTACAATCCTTCCATTCAGATGCTCGGCGAGTCCGCCGCGCTGCATCCCGACGAGCTGGTCTACGGTCTGCTGGCCAACGGCTTCACCGAGAAGTGTTACGACGGCAAGGCGTTCTTCGCTACCGACCACCCTGTCGGCAAGGACAAGGCAAGCAACAAGGGCACCGCGAAGCTGAGCATGGACGCCTACAAGACGGCGCGTACATCCATGATGAGCCTGAAGAACAGCAAGGGCCGCCCTCTGGCGCTGGTTCCCGACCTGCTGGTCGTGCCGCCCGCACTGGAAGCGGACGCCCGCGACATCCTCGTCGCCGACTTCATCAACGGCACGAAGAACACCATGCAGGGCACGGCGGAGATCCATGTGGAGCCTCGCCTCGCAAGCGACTCCGCTTGGTTCCTGCTCTGCACCAAGCGTCCCGTCAAGCCGCTGATCTACCAGCAGCGCAAGAAGGCGAAGTTCGTCTCCAAGACCAACGAGACCGACGACAACGTCTTCATGAGCAAGAAGTTCATCTACGGCGCAGACTCTCGCGGCAACGCGGGCTTCGGCTTCTGGCAGATGGCCTACGGCTCTGACGGCACCACCACCTAAACCGCCCGGGGCAGAAAGGAGGGCACGGCATGAGCTACAGCACACGCGCTGAAGTACGGGACATGGTCAAGGATGACGCGCTCAACGCGATCATCGGTGACACCTTCATTGAAGACCCCGCCGAGCGTGAAGAGCTGGTCTCCCCGATCATCGATGCGGCGATCGCCGACGCGGACGCAGAGATCGACGGCTACCTCGCCAAGAGGTACGCCGTCCCTCTGGCCCCGGCCCCGAGGGTCATCAACAAGTTCTCCAAGGACATCGCGGTCTACAATCTGTTCTCCCGCATCGGCATCGACGAGGGGACGGATCAGAAGACCTACCTGAACCGCTACAACGCGGCGATCAAGTTCCTCACGCTGGTCGCGGAAGGCACCGTGTCCATCGGCACGGAGACGGAAGACCCGGCGAGCGCAGCGGCGGGTGGTTTCAAGGTCAAGTCCAACAGCCGCCTGTTTACCCGTGAGAAGATGAGGGGGATGTAACGCATGGCCATGTACAGCATCCGGCTCGACGGTGACACGCGGGCGATGCTCCGCAGGATCAGGAGCTTCTCGGAGATCGACAAGCAGGGCATCAATGCGGCACTGGCTGAGGGCGCGCGCGAGTCGACGCTGGAACGGTTCAAGCAGAGCAAAGGCCCGGACGGGCGCAGATGGAAGACCTCCATCCGCGCCGCACAGGAGGGCGGCAAGACGCTCATCCAGTCTGCACAGCTCCGCAACTCCATCCACGACAAGTCGGACGCCTCCGGCTTCGCGGTCGGCACGAACGTCAAGTATGCGGCGACGCATCAGTTCGGAGAACCGGGCCGCACCATCCGGGCGCGGAAGAAGAAAGCCCTCCGTTTTCAGGTGGGCGGCAAGTGGGTCACGAAGAAGCAAGTCCGCATCACCATCCCGGCCCGTCCCTTCCTCGGTCTCTCAGAGGACGATATGCAGGAGATGAAGGCGACGGTCGAGGAGTTCATCCAGAAGGAGGATTGATCTCTTGCTCTACACGGAAAGCAAGCAATATCTCATCGACAAGCTGAAAGCGGCGGGCATCAAGTCCAAGCCGTTTACCACAGAGAAGGCTCTGGAGAAGAGCCAGGAGTCCCACATCGGCGCGGTCTTGTTCGAACGTGAGACTTTCACCCGAAACGGTTCCAAAAAGAGATACAGAGACGAAGAGGGAACGCTGCACAAAAGGCGGAAGATCATGGAACGGGCGACCACGTTCGGCGTGATCATCGGCGGCTATACCGATGATGAAGTCGAGGAGATATTCGACCGCTTTGTGGCGAGTCTTGACCGTGGCATCTACATCGACGGCAACTTCGTCCCCATTGAGATTGAGGGAGCGGATTGGGTCGACAAGGACGACTCACTCCTAAAAGCACAGGTCGCCGTGCAGGTGATGATCACCTTCAACGGCGGCGTTTACCGCGACACGGGCTTCGCACCTCTGACCGATGTCAGAGTGACGTCCGTGGAGAAGATCACATGAAAGGAGCCTACAGATGGCGACTAAAACACAGAAGCCGGAAGGCGCTGCCGCACCGGAGCTTGTGCCGATCGACAAGCTCCGTGAGCAGCACAAGGTTGGGCGTGCCACCTACGCGGGCGTATGCGCCGCGAATGGCTGGCGGCCCGGTAAGGCGATGACGGAGGACGAGTTCCTCACCGCCGTCGCCAAGTTCAACAACAGCCCGATGAACGGGCGTAAGAGCAAGGAGGCGAGGAAGTAATGCTTAGAGATGTACGCAGCAACGTCACGGACGGACTGCTCGGCTTCGCCACGGCAACGGGCGACGGTCTGCACATCAAGATCGGCGTCTCCCCCTCTGTCACCGAAAAGCCCATCACCATCCTCGGCAGCATGGGCGCAAGCACCATCAAGTCCAAGCTGGGCCTGTCCCCGCTGGCCGATGCGGTCATGGACGCGGTGCAGGGCGGCGCGGCCCGCGTGTTCTGCATCCCCGTCGCCGCGAGCACCGCTGGCACGATCGGCGAGGTCACGAAGACGGGCGACGGCGGCGGCAGCGTGACCGTGCAGGGCTCGCCCAACAACGCCTACGCGCTCACCGTGCGCTTCACCGCGCAGGGCGGGCTCAACACCGCAGCCTTCGTCTACTCCATCGACGGTGACAACTTTTCGGAAGAGATCACCGTCCCCGTCACTGGCAGCTACGAGATCGAGGGCACGGGTCTGACGATCAAGTTCACCGAGGCGAGCTCGCCGGATCAGAAGCCCAGTTCCTTCCTCGTGCGCGACACCTACACTCTCAAGACCACTGCACCGAGCATGACGAACGGCGATGTGCTGGGCGCGATTGAGAAGATCAAGAGCTTCAGCGAGGAGTTCGAGTTCGTCCACATAGTCGGCGGGAGCACGGTGGAGCTGTGGGAGGCGGTCAGTGAAGCACAGAAGGAGCTGATGACGGTCTGCCACAAGCCCTGCTTCTTCCTCATGGAGGCCGCCTATCCCGCCGACGAGGCGGATGGTGACCTGAGCGATTGGGCGCTGCAGATGGAGGCAGACCGTAAGCGGATCAAGAACTCCGACATTCAGGTCTGCGCCGCATGGGGTCGCCTTGTGCGGCTGGACGGCACCACGCAGATTGTCAACCTCGCGGGCCTCGCCTCCGGGCGCTACGCCATGACGAAGGTGAGCGTGTCCATCGGCAAGACCAAGGACGAGGACGCGCTGGGCTTCCCCAAGACGAAGCTGCTGGAGCTGGTTCCCATCGGCTACGACAGCACCGTCATTGAACTGCTGGACGTCGCGGGCTACATGACCTTCCGCGAGTACGACGGCCTTGACGACATCTTTGTCTATCACACGAAGATGATGTGCAAGGACGGCAGCGACTTCCGCTATGCCGAGGATGTGCGTGTGAAGAACAAGATCATCCGCGAGACACGCAAGAAGGCGCTGCAGTTCAAGAACGACGACATCGACCTTGAGGACATTCAGGGCGAGCTGGACGCGCGGGCGAAGTTCATCAGCGTGCCGCTTGACCGCATGGTGGAGGACAAGGAGATCAGCTCCTATGAGACCACCGTGGACGAGAGCTGCTACGATACCTTCCTCGAAGATGAGACCATGAGCGTCATCATCCGCTACCTCTCCAGAGGCTATATCCGCGAGGTCGTTATCGACATCGGGCGCTCGGCTCTGAGCAGCAACTAAGGGAGGAGGACAGGCAATGCTGAAGGTAAACGGAAAAGCCTATGATTGGGGCGACGTGGATCTGAAAATCCCCGGCCTGAACATTCAGGTGCAGGAGATCAGCTATGACGACGAGCTGGAGATGGAGGAAGTCTACGGCTCCGGCTCCAAGCCGCGCGGCTACGGCACAGGCAACTATAAGGCGTCCGGCAAGCTCTCCATGCTCCGCGACGACTACGACGATCTGCTGGCCTACTGCAAGCAGAAGGGTGTTCCCTTCTACAAGATGGAGCTGCCCTCCATCATCGTCTCCTACGCCAACGAGGGCGCACGCACGAAAATCGACGAGCTGAAGAAGGTCAAGTTCTCCAAGCGCAGCAACAAGGCAGCGCAGGGCGACAAGAGCCTCACCGTCGACGTCGACATGATGATCGTCGGCGGCGTGTATCAGGACGGCGTCGCACCCGTCTAAGGACAACATTTTTGAGAATAACAAGGAGGAAGTCACACTATGGAAAGCACCAACAACCAGACCCCCGCCCGCAGCAGCGAGGAACAGCTCAAGGCCAAGTACGGCGGCAAGCTCTACCGCGTCGGCATCACCGTCCCTGTGGACGATGAGAGCGAGAAAGAGTTCTCCTACTACTTCAAGCGCCCCACCGTCCCCAGCTATGACCGCTACATCAAGACCGCTGCACAGGGCATCACCAAGGCGAGCAAGGCGTTCATGCTGGACGCGGTCATCGACGAGGACGCCGAGCGTCTGACGAAGGACATGGAGGAGAACCCCGGCATCGCAATCTCCATCGGCAATAAGCTGACGGAGATCCTCGGCCTGACGGGTACGGCAAATTTGAAGAAGCTCTAAGAGAACGGGTCGCGGAGGTACGGGAGAGCTTCGTGGAGCGCGGGCTCCTTGAGATCTATCGTTTTGTGCCTCCGCCTCTCTTAGAGACCTTTGACCCCGAAACGATTGACGACGTCGACGAGTTCCTCGGATGGGTCGCAAAGGCCCGCTTCATGCAGGAGCTTGAGGAGGGCATCGTCACCCGGGCGATCGTGCGAGCGTTCCCCGAGTGACGGCCTCCCGCCGCCGATCGTTTTTCCGCCTCTATCTCAAACTGGAGGTGAAAGCAGAAAATGAGTTTAGAGTCCGTATTTAAGCTGTCGCTCATTATGAACATGATCGACAACCTCTCCGGGCCGATGGCGGGCGTGGCGTCCAAGGTCGGCGCAAACGTCTCCAAGCTGGACGCCGCAAGCCAGACCTTCGGCGGCATGGCAAAGGCGGGTGCGGCGATGCAGGAGACGGGCTCACAGATCGTAAACGCTGTGCTCGCCCCGGTAGAGGCGACCTTTGAAACGCGGCGTGCGCTGGGTGAGCTGGCCTCGCTGGGCGTGCAAGACCTTGAAGCGGTCGAAAACGCCGCACGCAGCTTCTCCGATCAGTGGGCGGGCACGTCGAAGGCGGACTTCATCAGCGCGGCCTACGACATCAAGAGCGGCATCGCCTCCCTCTCTGATGAGGGCGTCGCAGAGTTCACAAGCCTCGCGGCCCTGACCGCAAAGGCGACGAAGTCCACGGCGGGCGAGATGACCTCGCTGTTTGCCACAGGCTACGGCATTTATAAAGACTACTACAGCGACCTGAGCGACATGGAGTTCGGCGAGATGTTCTCGGCTGGCATCTCCGACGCCGTCCGAGCGTTCAAGACCTCCGGCTCCGGCATGGCACAGGCAATCCAGAACCTCGGCGCATCGGCGACCACGGCGCAGGTGCCGCTGGAAGAGCAGCTCTCCGTCTTGGGTATGCTGCAAGCAACGATGGGCGGCGCGGAAGCGGGCACAAAATACAAAGCCTTCCTCCGCAGCGCCACCAAGGGCGGCGAGGAACTGGGGCTCAAGTTCACAGACGCCAACAACCAGCTCCTGAGTATGCCGGAGATCCTCGACATCCTGCGGGGCAAGTTCGGCGAGACAATGGACGCCGCCGAAAAGATGGAGCTGCAGAAAGCCTTCGGCGACACCGAGGCCGTAGCGCTCATCGACCTGATGTATAACAAGGTCGGCGACCTGCAGGACAACATCGTCAATATGTACGGCTCGCTCGGAAAGGGCGTGTCGGTCACGGAGCAGATGGCCTCCGCCATTCAGGAGACGGAGCCGGAACGCTTCGAGCGACTCAAGCAGCGCATCCACAACGTCACTGAGAGCATCGGAAACTCCCTGCTCCCCACGGTCAACGACCTGATGAGCAAGGGCGAGGGCGTGCTGACGAAGGTCGGCTCGTGGATCGAGAAGAACCAGGAGCTCGTCAAGGTCATCATGCTCATCGTTCTTGCGGTGGGCGGCTTCCTCGCCGTAGGCGGCACGCTGATCGCCCTGATCTCCGGCGTCGGCCTCGTCGTGACAAAAACGGTCAGCGCGTTCAAGATACTCAAGGGCGGCTTCGCACTGGCGCGAGGGGCGCTCACACCGCTCATATCCTCGGTGTGGAGCTTCACGGCGGCGCTGCTGGCCAACCCCGTCACATGGGTCGTCATTGGCATTGTGGCCCTCATTGCGGCGCTGGTGCTACTCTACAACAAGTGTGAGTGGTTCCGCAATGCGGTCAACTCCGTCATCAACTTCTTCAAGGAAGCGCTGACGGCGGTGGGCTCGGTCGCGAAGTCGGTGTTTGAAGGCATCGGGAACGTGATCGGCTCCGTCATGGACGCGGCAAAGGCGACCGTGTCCGAGAAGCTGTCCAACATCAAGACGGCCTACGAGGAACACGGCGGCGGCATTTCCGGCGTCGCAGCGGCGGCGATGGAGGCGGTCAAGGGCTGGTACACAGCGGGCTACACCTTCATCGACAACCTCACGGGCGGCAAGCTCTCGGAGATCCGTGAGAAGTTCTCGACGGCCATGAGCAACATCGTCCAAGGCATCTCACAGAAGTTCACCGACGCACGCACCGCCTTCTCCAACGGCCTGAACAACATCAAGAACGCCGTCTCCGGCGCGGTCACGTGGTTCTTCGAGTCCGGCAAACGGATCGTGTCCACCTTTGCAAACGGCATCAAATCCGCCTTCAGCAGCGCGGTCGAGGCCGTAAAGGGCGGCTTGCAGAAAATCCGCAACCTCCTCCCGTTCTCTGACGCGAAGGAGGGGCCGCTGTCCACGCTGACCCTGTCCGGCCAACGCACCATGACTACCTACGCTCACGGCCTGACGCTGGCGGGCGACGCCCCGGCAGAGGCGATGAACAAGAGCCTCCAGCAGGTGCAGGGCGCTCTTGACCGCAAGCCGGAGAAGAAGGTCGACCTCGGTGGCGAGAAGAAGGACAAGGACGAGAGCAGCGATGAGGGCGGCTCCGGTAAGGGCAAGCAGGTCATCATCCACAAGCTGCTCGTCCCGGTCGACCTCAAGAAGATCAAAGACCTGCAGCAGCTCCTCGCTCTTTTGCAGGAGGTCGAGGACTACGCGGCGGCCAACGAGGACGGCGAACCCGGCGACGACGAGGACGCCGCCCCGGCCCCGGCATAAGGAAGGAGGACGCTATGATCTATGTAGAAGACGAGCTGATCAAGCTCAACGGCGTCGTCCTCCCCGGTCTCGTCAAAAGCATCGAGGTCATTGAGACCGCGAAGGTGGACGAGCAGGAGGTCGAGGGCAGCGCCACTAAGCCGAAACAGGCAACGGGCTACGAGGACGCCAAGGTCAACATCGAGCTGATCATCGACGACACGCCCTCGCAGACCAAGTACCAGCGATACGCAACGCTCCGGGCGATCTTCCGATCGCCCGGGCAGAGCGTGCCGCAGCCCATCCCCATCATCAGCGAGGACACCGCCGCCCACGGCGTGGAGAAGGTCATCTTCAAAAAGCTGTCCCACAAGGGCGAAAACAAGCGCGGGCAGCTTACGGCTACGCTGGAGCTGTGGGAGTACATCCCGCAGACCATCACGGCAAAGTCCGGCTCCAGTTCCGGCTCCAGTTCCGGCTCCAGTTCCGGCTCCGGCAAGTCCGGCGGCGGCGCGGCGAGCAATCTGAAGGCAGACTACAAGAGCTACCTGAGCAACGAACGGGGTAAGTCCCCCGCACGGGATGACGCAGACGCCACGGCGGCGATGAACAAAGTGACCGCCATGCCGTACTAAGGAGGCCACAGTGGAAACGAAAGAACTGTACTACCCGCAGATCTCGGCACAGGCCGGTTCCTACACCTTCGAGGAAGGCGTGGAGCTTGAGATCTATTCCTCGAAGTCCTCGTATTATGATTGGGCGAAGATCCGCTTCACGAGCCAGTTCCGCCCGAAGCTCTCGCTCAAGAAGAAAGACCCCGCCACCATCCAGCTCGGCTATGACGGCACGCTGGAGGACGTGTTCACGGGCTTCGTCTCCGGCAACTACGATGGCGGGACGTATGCCAACGAGGTCGCGCTGAAGGATGAGATGCTGCTCATGGAGGAGACGATCATCAACGACACCTTCCTCGACACCACGCCGCAGGAGCTGATCTCGTACTTCCTTGCACAGGCGGGCCTGTCCAAGATGAAGCTCTCCAGCAAGACCTACCCGACGCGCAAAATGCTCCCCATTCGGAGGCAGACCGCCGTCCAAGCGATCAACGCCGTCAATGCGGCGTGGGGGCTTCGTGTTCCGTTCTTCTTCTCGGGCGGCGTCTTCTATTGGGACGAGAAGCCGGAACAGAAGAAGGTCTACACCTTCGAGCGCGGCGTGAACATCCTGAACCTGCGCCGCGCGGGCGGCGTGTGGGAGCTGGAGACGGTCTCCGCGCCATTCATCAAGCACTCCCACAAAATAAACCTCATCCATCCGCAGGTGAGCGGTGAGGTCGAGGTCTCCAAGGTGGTCAGCAAGACCAACGACTCCGGCTTCATCCGCACCTACATCTATTTCTGACCCCGAAAGGAGGAAACCGACGTGCTCGAAGAAATGGTCGCGTCCGTTATGAAGAAGACGCTGGCGCAGGACTTCCCGCATTTGAAGCTCCCCGCCGCCGTATTCGCCACCATCGACTCGGCGGCAAAGAGCGACGCCTTTGACATTGAGGAACTGATCGTCCACAACGAAGTGACGGGCGAGGTGTTCAAGGCGCACATCACCTCCTACTGGTACGAGTACAAACTCACCGTCATCGACCGCTTCGGCAACCCTGACACCAACTATCCCGCGCTTCCGGGAATTAAGTCTAAGAAACAGTTCAAGGCCGGGGCGGTCGTGGCCGTCGCGCTTCCCTACGGCGACCTCACCCCGGCGATCATCGGGGAGGTGGAGCTATGACGGGCCTGAACGATACGGACATCCGGCTCAACAGCGAGTGGCAGCTCACACAGGCCACAGACGGCGACGCGCCGCTCTGCTCGGGGCTGGAGTGCCTGTATCAGAACATCGTCCTTGAGGCGCTCACGCAGCCGGGAGACGTCTTCTATGACGCCGAGTTCGGCTGGGGCCTGTATGACTTCATCCAGTCCGAGGACACGGAGCTGACCCGTCTGGAGATCACCCAGCGGGTGCGGCTCAAGCTGCAGAAGCGGGAGGTCATCCTCCCGGAAAGCATTGGGATCAGTATTGCGTTCGAGGATGATGCGGTCGTGCTGCACTGCTCCTTCCGCTTCGCGGAGGAGGACGAGCGGCGCGAGCTGGACGTCATCATCGGCGCGGTGAGCGTGGAGGTGGTATCAGAATGATCGACAAGGAAATACTGGACGCCGTGCTCCCTCTGCCTACGCTGGACGAGCTGAAGGAGCAGAAGGTCGAGGAACTGAAAGACGAGGGCTTCGTCATCAGCAACTTCCATTCGGGCGGCGTGTTCTACACGATGCTCATGATCGTGCTGCGCATCAAGGTCGAGGTCGTTGAATTGCTCCGCGTCGTGCTGAACAATATGTTCGTCTCCCACGCGGGCGGCGTATGGCTCGACCTGAAGATGGCGGACTACTCCAAAAAGCGCAAGAAGGCGCAGAAGACGCAGGGCTTCATCACCGTCAGACGCACCGACATGACGGGCGAGGCGGTCAAAATCCCCAAGGGCCACGTCTTCAAGAGCATCCTCGACATCAACGGCGAGGAGCTGCGCTTCTTCGTGCTGGAGGCGGCGACGCTGCAAAAGGGCGCGTCCTCCGTGGACGTGCTGGTGGAGGCCGAGACAGAGGGCAGCCGCTACAACGTCCCCGCAGGGCAGATCGTGCGCACGCTGACCTACCTCGGCGACGTCACATTCAGCAACGCCGAGGACTGGATCGTGCGGGAAGGCAGCGACACCGAGGACGACGAGAGCGCGAGGGTGCGGACACTCCGCTCGTGGTCGGAGCTGGCGCAGCGGGCGACGGAGGACACCTTCATTGACGCGGCGGAGTCCGTCCCCGGCGTACTGTTCGCACAGGCCGACTGCAACCACCCGCGCGGGCAGGGCACGGTGGACGTCATCGTAACAGGCACGGCGGGCGAGGCAACGGAGGGACTGCTTGCGGCAGTAAGAGAAGCCGTTGACAAGATCGCTGGCCCGTATGATAATATTCTCGTGAAGTCCTCTGTGACCGTATCGCAGAATATCTCCGTCACGGTCACGACCGACACGGCGGACACGGACGAGGCGGTGGAGAACCGGGTCAAGGCGATCCTCACCGAACTGCTGGCCGTGCGCCGCAGCCGCAAGCTCAATGAGCTGACCCTGTCCGACATCAACCACGCGATCCGCAGCGGCTACAGTGGGGCCACCAACGCGGCGGTCTCCGAGCCGGAGGCGGATGTGAAGCTGGGTAAGGGCAAGGTCATCACCCTCGGCGACGTCTCCGTGACGGTCGAAAGGGAGTGAGCGGATGAAGCAGTTTGAAACCTTCGGGGAATATATGTTTGATCTGCTCTTCGCTCCCTTGAAGAAGGGCCAGAAGACGGTCAACCAGCTCCGCATCTTCTTCAAGGTCATGGGGCGCGAGTTCGACGACCTGAAGGCGGCGATCTTCCGCGTGCGCAGCGAGGCGAACGTAGCAAGCTGCTCAGAGGTCATGCTTCCCGTGCATGGGCAAGACCGGGATATGCCGCGACTGGAGGGCGAGGACGCCGAAGCCTATCGGACGCGCCTGTCCATGAAGGGGATCATCTCACAGTGGAGCGGCACGCGGCGCGGCGTTCTCTACGCGCTGACCGCGCTCGGCTACGACCGCAGCCGGATTGAGCTGTTCGCCGATCAGGATGCGGAGCGCTGGGCTGAGTTCATCATCTTCCTGAACAGTTCCAAGCCCAGCGGCGTCACAAATCTCTCGGTCATCGACGGGCAAGTCCGCAAGGTCAAGGAGGGCAGCAGTAAGCCCGCCTACGGTATGGAGACCATCGGCGGGCTCATTATTCAATCCCGGCTTCAGACAGGCTTCTCACGCTATCCAAGGTGCGGAGAGATCGTGCGCGGCGTGTGGCCGCATATCGTCAGTGAAGGACATCTCGTGGCCTCGACGGTCATGGCGCAAGGCGGCGCATCGGGCGGCGGCAATCCCTTCCCGAGAGCCGGCACATTTGCAGCCTCCGAGGAGTTCTATCACTTCGGCGCGTACACCATTTATCAGGGCTTCGCCTCGGACATTGAGGTGAGCTCGAAGGCGGCGCAGGGTGCAAAGGTCTACCTGAGATGCTCCACCTCCACGCGCTGCTCTACCAACGCGAAAGGAGGCGCAGCAGAATGAAAACATTGACTTCTATCGGTATCCAGAAGATCGGGCAGCGGTTCGTTGACTCGGTCGATCATGCGGACTACACGCTCAACGGCGTGCCACAGACAGCGGAGCCCTTCCGCCGCTTCGTGCAGGGCGCAAGCGCAAGGGTCTACATTTACTTCGACGATACCGTGATCGGTGACGTCGCCGAGGTGCAGCTCGTGGACAAAGACGGCGACATCATCGCGTCAGCGGGCGAACGGGTCTTCACAAAAACACCGGGCAAGGGGCTTTATATAGCCTTCAAATATAATATCTTAGAAGTGGAGGTCGAAAGCAGCAATGAAAGCCTATGAAAAAATCGGGTGGCTCGATCACGTCCAAGACATTGAGACGGGAGAGGTCATTCAGGAAGGAACGCCTGTGAGTCAGGTGAATATGAACCACATGGACGAAGGCATTTTCACAAACCGTGAAGCGGTCATTCTCCATGAGGCTCAGATTGCCGACGCGCAGAAAGAGATTAAGGTGTTGAAGGATGCGACGCTGAACAACATGGTCAACAATGTCTTTCTCATCAACTTCAACACCGTGACCTCGGTCGCGATCACGTCAGGGATTTACGACTCTGTGGCGCGAAAAATCTATGTATAAGGTCGCTTGCAGCCGCAAGGAAGCAAGCTGCATCATCGGGAGCTTGCTCGTGGAGCTGGCCCCGGTATGCGAGAAGTGCGGCGGGTTGCCGGATGGCGTGCTGAACCTGCAGACGGAGGCGGGGCTGTCCCTCACAGGGGACGCCGACGTCCTCATCACAGGGCACAGCATCATCAGCGGCAAGCCTGTCAGGATCAAACTCACGGACTACGGCTTCGAATATTATGGTGATCACGCCGAGCTTGCCCGCGTTCGGGAAAAGAGGTGTGTGTATCATGGCAGAGCCGTCAGTCCTACAAAAGAAAACTGAGATATTTCTCGAAAGGGATATATACCCCTTGCTGAAAAACTTCCCCGCCTCCGAGAAGTTCTCCTTGTGCCAAGAGATCAAGCAATCCTGCTACAAGCTCATCCGAGCGGCTGTTATGGCCAACAACCTCACGAACGTCAACAGACGGCTCATGTGGCTGGATGAGGCGGACGCAGAGAAGACACTGCTGCTCGTGCTTTTAGGTGTCGCCAAGAACCAGAAGTACATCACGCAGAAGAAACTCTTGGAACTGCAAGGAAAGCTCGAGGAGATCGGGCGCATCATTGGAGGACTGCAAAAGTTCTTCATCAACAACCGAAAATAGACCATCAGAAAAAGTACAGCACCTACTCAGGGTTATCTCTGTCTGGCGTCGAACCGTGCGATTCGCGGGTACAATTCGGCCCGCAACTGGAACAACAACAATGCTACGAACTCCAACCCGAACGTCGGTTTCCGCCCCGCCTTGTAGGTTATTACGTCATCTGCGGCCACGGCTTCAGGTGCGTGTCCTTGTTATACTTCAAGGGAGAGGTAATCCTTCGCCATGTTGAGAAACGGCGTAAAAACAGTGACTGAGCTTCGCCCGCCCTCTCGTATTGGGAGGCGGAGGGAGGTCTACAATGTGGGTAGCAACCCGCGTCATGGGTGCCAAGCCGTTCTAAAAGGAAAGGATGCCACGAATGACGAAATTCCCCATTATGCTCTACAATACGAAGAGCACCAAGAAAGCCCTCGTGCCGCCGATCCCTCCACCCTCCAGCTATGAGGACGCCGTGGGCTGGTCAGCGATCGAGGCGGGCTACAAGACCGCCTTGCGAGGCAGCCGCAAGTTCACGCGGGAGGCCGTGCTCTACGACCTCTATTCCGAGGTGAACAACGTGCGCCTGTGGCGCGATCTCAAGAAAATTGAGAAAACGAGACAGGCGGGCGTTAATGAGTACACGCCGGGAAAGTATCGGCACAGGATCATCGTGGAGCCGAAGGAGCGCAGTCTTCACATCCCGCCGCTGCGGGACAAGATCGTGCAGCTCGTCATCCATCAGGAGCTGCAGACGCTCTTCCGCCCGGTATTCGTCAACCGTTCATTTGCGTGTATGTACGGAAAAGGCCCCATCCGAGCTGCCTTCAACGTACAGCATGACGTGAGGGTCGCCCGCATGAAGTGGGGCGACGAGGCGACGGTCATCAAGATCGACGTCCGCAAGTTTTTCTACAGCATCGACCGCAGCGTGCTCAAGCAGATCATCGCGAAGCGGTTCAAGAAGCTCAAGAAGAAGTACCCCGAGAAATACGAGGACTTCCTCCGTTTTTACAGGCTTCTTTGCAAAGTGATCGACAGCTCGCCGGAGGGCGAGAGAGGGATTCCGCTGGGAAATGTGAGTTCTCAGGACTTTGCCAACATCTACCTCAACGAGCTCGATCAATTCTGCATCCGCTTCCTCGGTGCGACGCTCTACACGCGCTACATGGACGATGTCGTCGTCATAGCGCCAAACAAGGAAATCGCCCGGGAGTGGTTAGCAAAGATCAAGGTGTTCCTCCAAGAGAGACTGCACCTTGAGACCAACCAGAAGACCAAGATTTTCTATGTGCGGCAGGGCGTGAACGCCTACGGCTTCAAAATCAAAGCGACGCATCTGCTTCTCCGTACCGAGTCGAAACGGCGGGAGAAGCGGCGCATCAAGCGGATGATGGAGAAGCTGCAGGAGGGCACGATCACGAAGGCGGCGATCGTCCAATCGGTCAATTCGTGGCTCGGCTTCGCCCGATGGGCTTGCGCCTACAATCTGGCGAAGAAGATCTTCGCTCCCTACCGCTTCATCAAAACGGAAGGAGAGCTACCTTATGGCGCAATATCTCGGAACCGTCAAGCTCGGCGGATTCTACAACAACGGCGCGGCGCTGGCAAGACCCACAAAGCCGTGGCGTAACGACAGTGAACCATATTCGGGCGCAGGCCTGGGCAATATCCCCTCAATGTCCGGAGGCATTTCAAACTACAGCTTCGGCAATACACCCTCGGACGACGCAAAGAAGCTCCAGTGGGTGAAGATCAAGGATGGCGACAAGACGCTGCTCATCTGCGACCGTGTCATCCTTGTCAATGTCACTTGGAACGACCTTAACAGCGCGGGCTGGATCTTCGGCAAGGAAGTCAACATTGACGGCGCGAAGTACAAGCTCCGCTCCCTGACGGGTGGCACAGGCCCCAGATCGACAAATGACTGGTACTCCGGCGGCACGCCCGCCAACAATGAGTGGGACAGGTTTGTCACCCGCGAGGAGGTCATCACGGGTCTTCCGGCTCCTGTGTCCTCCGATCTCGACGGCAGCCTCAATTCAACCGATCTCAGCAGTGCACATAATCAGCTTTGGAACTGGATGGGCGTCTATACTTGGTGCCAAGAGACGTATTCCTCGAATACGTCGACCCGTGCGATTCGCGGGTACAATTCGGCCCGCTACTGGAACACTCAATGCTGCGTACTCCATCCCGTACGTCGGTTTCCGCCCCGTCCTTGAAATCCTGAACACTGACCCTCTGATCTCTGACAGTGACAGAGACCTCGGAGATAAGAACAGCAATTTCACGATCACCTACACGGTCGATGACGCCGACTCCGGCGACGTCTTGACGGCGACGGAGTCGCTCGATGGGCAAACGACGAAGTCGTTTGCCCCGACGCGAAATTTGGTAAACACCATCTCTGTCGATGTCGACTCCCTGAGTCTCGGTAAGCACACCGTCAAGGTTGTCGTCAGCGATGGACAGGGCGGCACAGCGACCCGGACGTGGACGTTCACCCGCACAAACTCCGCACCGACCATTTCCGGCAGCGACGGCAACCTCGGAGATAAGAACCTCGGCTTCACCTATGCCTACACCATTGACGATGCGGACGGCGACACACTGACCGTCGTGGAGGAACTCAACGACGAGACGATTCGCACGATCAACAATGCGCCCAAGGGCGAGGAGCTGACCGTGACGATCACCTCCGAGAAGCTCTATGCGCTGGGGCTTAATTCGGTCAACACCCTCAAGATCACCGTCACGGACGGCAAGGGCGGTACGGCCTACCGTCGCGTCACCTTCAAACGCACAAACTCCGCACCGACGATCTCCGGGCAGGACAAGGCCCTCGGTCTGAAGAACGGGAGTTTCGCAGAGAATTACACCGTGAGCGACGTTGAGGGCGACAATGTGGTCGTCACCGAGTTCGTGGATGACGTGCAGATCCGCAGCTATCAAGCAACGCTGGGGCAGCAGGAAACGATCGAGCTGACCCGAGAGAAGTGGCTCTCGCTTACCAATGGACAACACCAGCTCCGCATCGAGGCGGTCGACGGCAACTTCGCCACCAGCGTCCGTGTATTCTCCTTCAGCAAGAAAGAGACAGTCATTAAGTTCGAGCTGGTCGCGCCGGAGGAGACCGATGCAGCGGCGACTAAGGTGCTCGTGACGCCGACGTGGAAGATCGAGGGCGCGGTCGCCAAGGTGGAGGCGTGCAACAACGGTTTTGACGCCGTTCCCACATGGGAGGACATCACGGCGATGGTGCAGATCAACCGTGTCTACAACTTCACCAACAAGACCAAGACCGCGAGCAAGTGGGGCGTGAATATCCGTTTCACCATCACAAAGAATGAGGGCTTCGAGGGTGAAGTCTCCATCTCGGGTTTCGGAGGTGCGTATGAATAAAGCTATGAAGTATTTGACTCCGAAAAAACCTATCTCCAAGATCGCCCGTGACCGGGCAGAGGAGATGGAAGAACGGAATGTCGACCTCTACGAGGCGATCGCTGGACTCTTTGAAGAGCTGGCTGCGCTGGAACAGTCCAACGCGGAGCTGAAAGCCCGTGTTGAAATGCTTGAAAAAGGAGGTAAGCAGAAATGAAGGTTAAGACCTATATGATCGCCGTCTATGCCGTTCTCGTCAAGAACGGCAAGCGCGAGATCGAGGAGCTTCCCGAAGCCTATATCATTCCTGTTGCTGAGTATTTGGCTACTCAGGAAGAAGCTACCAACGAATGAGATAAGCGGTGAAGCAAAAACCCCGAGGTAAAGGCAGTTTACATCTTTCCCGGGCAACCACAAAGGCTCGTCCCGCAGTACACGCAGACCACCTTGAAGGGGGCCGCGTTTGCTGTGGGACGAGCCTAAGATTTTCTTCTTAGAACGGCGCTATTTTTTCTCAATTATCCTGTCCGAATTTCTCAAAAATCGTGTCGCGCTACAATCTCGGCGCTGTTTTTTATCTGCTATACCTATCAATTTCTCTATATCCCACTGGTGCTGCTGAAAAAGCGCCGGCCCCTTCCCCGCCCTGCCGCGCCCCATCGGTACGCGGTGCTCATCGCTGCGCGGAACGAGGAAAACGTCATTGCCGGGCTGCTGGACTCGCTGGCCGCGCAGACCTACGATATGTCCCTGGTGACGGTGTTCGTGGCGGCGGACAACTGCACCGACAGCACCGCCGCCATCGCGCGGGAACATGGGGCGGTGGTGTACGAGCGCTTCAATCACGTGAACGTGGGCAAGGGCTACGCCCTGGATTTTCTGCTGCAGCACATCGGCGCAGACTATCCGGAGGGCTTTGACGGCTACTTCGTGTTCGACGCGGACAACATCCTCTCGCCGGACTACCTCGAGCGCATGAACGAGAGCTTCTCCGCCGGAAACGAGATCGTGACCAGCTACCGCAACAGCAAAAACTTCGGCGACAACTGGATCAGCGCCGGGTACGCCCTGTGGTTCCTGCGGGAGAGCCGCTATCTGAACGGCGCGCGGAACCGGCTGGGCAGCAGCGCCGCCGTGGGCGGGACAGGCTTTCTGTTCTCGCAGCGGATACTGGACGAGAGCCATGGCTGGCGGTTCTATCTGCTGACGGAGGATATCGAGTTTTCCATCCACCACATTCTGCGGGGCGAGAGGATCGCCATCTGCGAGGACGCGGTGCTCTATGACGAGCAGCCCACCGATTTCCGGCAGTCCTGCCGGCAGCGGCTGCGCTGGGCCAAGGGCTACATACAGGTGTTCCGCCGCTACGGCGCGGAGCTGCTGAAGGGCACGGCCAAGGGCAGCTGGAGCTGCTTCGATATGTCCATGTCCATCCTGCCGGCGTTTATCCTGACGGCCCTGGGTCTGCTGGCCAACCTGACGCTGACGGCGCTGGGACTTATGCAGGGGGACGGCGTATGGTTCGCCATGCGGTCCCTGCTGGAGTGCATGGGCAGTATCCTGGCCACGCTGCTGGTGCTGGGCAGCATCACCGTGGCCAGCGAGTGGCGGCGTATCCACGCGCCGGCGTGGAAAAAGATCGCTTTCACTCTGACGTTCCCGCTGTTTATGCTGACGTATCTGCCCATCTCGCTGGCGGCGCTGTTTATGAAGGTGGAGTGGAAGCCCATCCACCACAGCGTGAACCTGACGTCGCTCCCCTCCCCCGCTGTGAAGAATTGACCTTGTGCAAAGGCGGGAATAGGGGTATGATAGATGTATTACTCCCACAGGAGGTCCCTCTATGTACACGATTTTGGTCGTTGATGATGAAAAGGATATTGTCTCCGCGCTGGAGATCTATCTCAAGGCCGAGGGCTACCGGGTGCTGTCCGCCTGTAACGGGAAAGAGGCCCTGGCCGCGGCGGCGCGGGAGGACGTGCACCTCATTCTGATGGATATCATGATGCCCGTGATGGACGGACTGTCCGCCATGGCCCAGCTGCGGCAGACCAGCAACGTACCCGTGATCCTGCTGACCGCCAAGGGCGAGGACACCGACAAGGTACTGGGGCTGAACGTGGGCGCGGACGACTATATCACCAAGCCCTTCAACCCGGTGGAGCTGCTGGCCCGGGTACGCTCACAGCTGCGGCGGTATTTGCAGCTGGGCGGCGGGCAGGTGCAGGCCAGCACGCTCATCATCGGCGGCATCTGCCTGGATGACAACGCCAAGACCGTCACCGTGGACGGCGACCCGGTGGCCCTGACACCCAAGGAGTACGACATCCTGCGGTTCCTCATGCGGAACGCGGGGACGGTGTTCTCACCCAATGAGATCTACCGCCGGGTGTGGGAGGATGTGCCGCTGAACGCCGCGGGCGCCATCGCGGTACACATCCGGCACCTGCGGGAAAAGCTGGAGATCAACCCCTCAGAGCCCCGGTACATCAAGGTGGTCTGGGGCAAGGGCTATAAGATGGAGGGTGGCATCTCATGAAGGGATTTTTAGACAAGACGTGGGCGAAGGCCGCCGCCTTCGTGCTGACGCTGGTGTTCGGCGTTCTGACCGTTCTGGGCGGCGTGGGTGTGGGTATCCTTATCAGCTACGACGTGTTTCTGGACGGCGGCGACTTCATGCGCCAGACGATGTACGAGGGAAGCTGCGTCAGATCCATCGACACCGCCGACAGCTTCCTGCGCGGCACGCTGGCCAATGCGGGCGTGCTGGTCAGTGACGGTACCTATGACTACGACACCGTTGAAAACGGGGACATCACCGAGGAGGAGCGGGCTCAGGTGATCAGCGACCTGCCCCGCGTTTTTGCGGAGGAGTTCTCCCGCGATGCCGCCGACTGTCACCTGACCGTCACCGCCAGAGGAAATGGGGAGGTCGTCGGTACCTTTGAAAATTTTGAACTGACAGACGGCGACAAGCCGCTGTACGCCACGCAGGAGACGTTCACCTACGCGCTGAACACCGGCAACACCGCCATGGTCACCATTGCCGCCGATCTGCTGCGCACCGAGGAGGCGCCCTCTTATTCCTATCTGCTGGACATGTGGCTGGTGGAGCACACCACGCTGACGGTGTTCCTGACGGTGCTGTTCGCGGCGCTGGCACTGTTCTTCTTCTGCTTCCTCATGGCCTCTGCCGGCCATTGGGCGGGGCATGAGGGCATCCATCTGACGTGGCTGGGCAAGATTCCCGCCGACGTGTGGCTGATCGTGCTGCTGTGTACGTTTTTCATTGGCTGGGAAGCATTTTATTACGGGTGGGGACGCGTTTTCTTCTGCGCGGCGCTGGTGCCGCTGGTGCTGCTGTTCCTGTGCGCCTTTGCCGCCCAGTGCAAGGCGGGCACCGTCCTGCGGAGCGCGCTGATCGCGCGAATAGTCCGGTTCCTCTGGCGCATTGTCCGTTCGCTGTTTCTGGGGCTGCGGCGCATCGCCAGAAATCTCCCGCTGCTGTGGAAAACGGCGCTGGTTATGGCAGGGGTATTCTTTCTGGAGATGCTCTTTGTGCTGGCTGGCTACGGCTCGGTGGACGGAATCTTTGTCATAATGAAGGCAGTGGAGCTGCTGGCGGCCCTGTATATCGCCCTGAACCTGCGGACGCTGCAGAAGGGCGGCGAAAAGCTGGCGCGCGGCGACTTCTCCTCCCCCATCGACACGAAGTACCTCATCGGCGACTTCAAGCGCTACGGCCAGGAGCTCAACGACGTGCAGTCCGGCCTGGAGCAGGCGGTGCAGGAGCAGATGAAGGCCGAGCACCTGAAGACAGAGCTCATCACCAACGTGTCCCACGACATCAAGACGCCGCTGACCTCTATCGTCAACTATGTGGACCTGCTGAAAAAGGAGGACATCCCCTCCCCAGAGGCCCGGGAGTACATCGCCGTGCTGGACCGGCAGAGCCATCGGCTGAAAAAGCTGACAGAGGATCTGGTGGAGGCGTCCAAAGCCTCCTCCGGCGTGCTGAATGTGGACCTACAGCCCACGGACGTGAACGTGCTGTTTTCACAGATCGAGGGCGAGTATCAGGAACGGTTGGCCGCCTGCCAGTTGACGCTGGTAACGCAGCCTCCCGCACCGGGTACCGTCATCCGCGCCGACAGTCGTTTGCTGAGCCGCGTCATGGACAATCTGGTGTCCAACATCTGCAAGTACGCCCTGCCCAGCACACGGGTCTATGTGGTTTCCACGCTGTCCCGGGAGGCCGTTACCATCAGCTTCAAGAACGTCTCGCGGGACGAGCTGAATATCTCCCCCGACGAGCTGATGGAGCGTTTTGTGCGCGGCGATGCCTCGCGGCACACGGAGGGCAGCGGACTGGGGCTGTCCATCGCCCGCAGCCTGGTACAGCTGCAGGGCGGCCGCTTCGACCTGGCCATCGACGCCGACCTTTTCCGCGCGGATATCACCTTCCCGCTGTCGGAGAGCGCAGCAAGCTAAGCGTTTTATACAGATCTGAATAAGGTCGTCATCGGCAGGCAAGCGCCCGCCGATGACGACCTTATTTATGTAAACCAAAAACTTTCTCTTCCCTTCCACCCACAGCTGTGCTATACTAAGGAGGTATCCGGGTATAGCGAAGTTGGTATCGCGCTTGATTTGGGAGAATACGACCAGCCGGATAAAAACTCAATAACCGGGTGTAGCGCAGTTGGTAGCGCGCCTGCTTTGGGAGCGCCGTGGCGGTATCCGGGGCGGGACATTGTGAAACGCCGCAAAGCCTTGCAACACCTGCGTTTGCTGGATTTTCCCCGATTGCCGAAAGCGGCACAAAAGCGGCTTTGACCACAGGAATGACCACAGACAGAAAAAACTCTATTTTTACCGTTCGCCGTGGTATCATGGAAAAAACTGAATATCCGGGTGTAGTTCAGCTGATAGAACGCGTGGTTTGGGACCACGAGGCCGAGAGTTTGAGCCTCTCCACTCGGACCAAAATCCCTCTGAAATCGTTGATTTCAGAGGGGTTTTTCTTATTCTTTGTCTATTGCGGCGCAAAAGGTGAAGATGTGTCTACAATGCCTTCCAGAACAACGCTCTTTCTATAAGGTTCTCCTCTTTTCTTGCTTGTTATAGATACAGATATTCCTTGTATTCCAGTCACATACGCTGTATAATCTATACAAGATTAAGCTATCGATCTGTTTACTCGCTTTAATTAACTGCGGCCATCGTGCATTTTGCAAAAACGGATAATATCCGTGCTGACTATTTCAAACATTTATGCATAAGCTATAAATAAGATTATAAGCACAGGAGGAAAGCTATTATGGGTAGTAGTGCAAACGGAAGCCCAACAAAAGAGTTCTTCGTTGAAATGTTGACGCGAGATATTGAACTGAATGATGCCATCCTGGATCTACTTGATAATTGTTTGGATGGCGTAGTAAGATCATGTGCTGACAAAGATAAGCTTCAAACATCAGATTTTTACTCTTCCTACAGCGCTGAAATTACAATTTCACCTACGGAATTCACGATAACTGATAATTGTGGTGGTATCCCCCGTGATACTGCAGAAAATTATGCTTTTCGCATGGGGCGTGTTCCAACAACCCAAACGGACAATCCGACAATTGGGATTTACGGCATCGGCATGAAACGAGCGATTTTTAAGATAGGTAAAGCAGCCACAGTATTCACCCAAAATTCAGGGGTGAAGTATGCAGTAAAAATTCCTGCCGATTGGGCATCTACTGGCGATTGGAATTTCCCAATTGAAGAAAATCCTCAGGATAATCCTTTGACTGACAACGGAACGAAAGTCTGTATTACTGCCCTAAATCCGGGTATTGCAGAACTGTGGGGGACCGAGGGGAATATTAGTGCATTCGTTGAGTCATTAAAAAAGGCTATTCAGGAAAGCTATAGCTTAATTATTCAAAAGGGTTTTACAATTAAGATTAATGGCAAAACCGTCGCAGCAAACCCTGTAGAATTACTTGTTCAAAAAAATAGTGAGAAGCAAGGCATCCGTCCTTATATCTTCACAGGACAATATGATGATGTCAGCGTGAAAATAGCTATCGGTTTTTATGCTCCTATGGCTTCAGATGATGACATTGACGAAATGAACGAATCAAAACGTAGTTCCTATGAAGCTGGCGTAACCGTTGTATGTAATGATAGAGTCGTTCTCTATAATGACAAATCCGGATTGACCGGTTGGGGTACAAGCGGAGTCCCTAATTATCATACCCAGTTTATTGGCATCAAGGGAATCGTTATTTTCGAAAGTTCCAATCCTAAAGCTCTTCCAATGACTACAACCAAACGGGGCATTGATCATTCCTCGGCGTTGTATATCGCCGTTAAAGACAAAATTTGCGAAGGCTTAAAAATGTTTACAAATTACACGAACCAATGGAAAGGACGCAATACGCAAGAGCGGTCTTTTTCGACAATAGCTCAAAAAGTACAGTATAGCGATCTTTTTACAGAAAGTGCAAAAGCCGAATACGGAGTAGCGCCACGTAAAGATATGCGTGGAGTTGGTCAAACCTTCAGACCAACTTTACCAAAACCCGTCGATGAAAAGCCGTTCAAAATTATTCGTTATTCAAAGAGCATTGAGGATATTAAAGTGCTTATAGGTTTCTTCTATGGTGGCAAAGATGAAACTGTTAGTCCTTCAATAATTGGTGAAAAGTGTTTTGATAAAGTACTTGAAGAAATAAAGAAATAAGAGGTGTAATGATGTCCCAACCATTCTATCATTTGCGCCCAAACAAGTATGTGGATCGATGCCTATTCGTAAATGCTCTTGAACGACTGAACTCGCAAGTTAAACTGCAAAAACATAGATATATAGGATTTGGATCCTATTTGTTTGATGATTTTAAACTTCTGCATGATCGTCTCAATATCGGGACAATGATATCTTTAGAGTCTGATTCTACTATCTTTAAACGTGCCGAATTTAATGCGCCATACAAGTGCATTAGTGTAATTAATCAAACAAGCACGGATTATATCTCCGGGGATAATTGGGGAGAACAAAATAGCATTATATGGCTTGACTATGTTACACCGCGGGCTTTAGGACAACAGTTTAGTGATATCGCAACGCTGTCTACTACGATTCTTCCATGCGATGTTCTTAAAGTCACATTCAATGCAAACGCAGACACATTAGGTAAAGCTGAAAATGGTATGGATGCGCGACTCGAAAAATTGAGGTCACGCATTGGAGAGTATATCCCAGCAGACGCTACACCAAGTGACTGCACTAAGGATAAATATCCCCTCCTGCTTCTAAAATGTTTGCAGATCATGCTTTCAAAGAACTTTACAGAAACCAAGTATGATAAGCGCTTTGTACTTCCGTTATTTTCGACGATTTATCAAGATAGTCAACATTTGATGCTTACTTTTACTTGTGTAATATTAGATAGCCACGACGAAGAGGAAAAAGTAAAGGCCTGTTTCGAAGATATTTCCTATGTGAATTTCAAATGGGACGAGCCTTCACTTATAAAGATCCCAGAACTAACAATAAAAGAGATGATTGAAATTAATAAACTGCTCCCCGGCAAAGATGTCGAAGAGCAGCTATTAAGGGAGTTCAATTTCGTATTTGATGATAAAGCAGAGGAGGCATCGAGTTACATATCTTTTTACAAGTACTATCCAAGTTTTCAGAGTATCAATTTTTGATAGATTGCCGATAAAACTTGCTCCGCGACAATTGGTGAGACACTATTCCCGATTTGCCTAAATCCGTGCCAAATTGTGTCGGGTAACTTATACCAATCAGGGAACCCTTGTAAACGGGCTGCCTCTCTGGGAGTAATGACTCGAGCGTAATTGTAATGTATAGGGCGAACTGCTTGATAACTACCCTTTTCCGGTCCTGTTCCAGCTCTCAGCGTTGGACAGTAGCCCTCGGGATCCAGTCGAGTAGACTTTGATATCTGGTCTTGTTGGCCAAATGCTAATCGTGCGTATCTGGCTCGGACATCAGTCGTATGCTTTGTTGGATAAAACCCGTTTACAATATGCCGATTTTGATAAGCGCTTATATACTCTTGGTTTCCAACATCGTTTGGGATCATGCCTGTGACACGTTGATAAAAGAATTTTGATTGTTCGTGCTGAGCATCTGTATTTGAATAGTTCTGGGTTAATTTCTTTAGCCCAGGACTGTTCTTTTTGCGATATCGAATGTCTCCTGGTAAACCTTCCAAAGCTTTGCGGACATTTGTTCTTTCATTGTTGCGTACTTGCATTCCGATAATATCGTTTGCAGTAATTGGTTCGATCTGTCCATCCAACAAATATCCAACAAAAAAATACCGCGTTCTGGTCGTCGGGGCTCCGTATTCATTAGCTTTAATACAAATTGGCTCCAGTATATTATAGTTTCTAACATGCCCGAATGCCTCATTGCGGATATCGTCATATTTGGAGTTCATAATTCCCGGAACATTTTCGGCCAGAAAAAATGTTGGTTGAAGTTCTTCGATTAATTCAAAAAACTTTATAAACAGTCTATTTCGCAAGTCATTAACATTACCGTGACCAATGTTGCTAAATCCTTGGCACGGCGGGCCACCTATTATACCAGTTAATTCTTCTTGACGAATTCCAGCAAGACGAAGCAACTCTTGTCCATTCAATGTCATAATGTCTCGCTGGATATGTACAGTGTGCGGAAAGTTTGTTCTATGCGATTCTATTGCATGGGTGTCGATTTCAACAGCAGCTGAAACATTAAATCCTGCACGCGCAGCACCCAAACTCAAGCCACCTGCCCCGGCGAATAAATCGATTATATTAGGCAATCGGCATTCTCCTTTCATGCACACAAAATCTCAATATTTAATTTTACATAATACAGCTAAAAAAATCAATATTAACTTTTTACTTGAACTCGTTGCTTGCTTTTGAGTAATGCGTTATTTTAATGTCTATTATTAACTTTTATCCTAAACATCGCCCTGGGTACCTAATAGTTAGTACCCAGGGCGGTGAATCTTTTACGTTTCCTTCCTACCCCTCTTGCCTTGTTTCTCTTCCGATGGCCGCCCATCGCCCTCGCCCAGATCCTTCAGCCGCTGCGCCTCCGCAATCTCCGCTTTCATCTCCACGATCAGCACCTTCAGTTTCTCCTCGCACTCCTCGCGGGTGTGGGCGTAGACATTACGGGCGTGCTTTTTGCCGTCGGGCCATTTGGGCGAGTAGCGACCTTCAAACAGGTGGTCGTTGATCTGACTGACGCAGCCGGTGCCGGACCTGCGCTTACGGCCAACGTAAGGCTTGAAATCGGTCATACTCGGCTTTTCTGCAGTAGCCGGGGTAGTTTCCTGCCCCGGCTCTGAAGCGCCCTTCTGCGGCGCTTCCTTGCCGATACTTCGGTCAATGTTGGCGGCAGCTGTGAGCCGCATGTCGTCGGTGATGTGGGTGTAGATGTCCAGTGTGGTGGCCGCCGACACATGGCCCAGCATGGCGGAGAGGGTTTTCACATCCATACCATTCTCCAGCGCCAGCGTTGCGAACGTATGGCGCAGATCATGGAAGCGCACATGCTTGCACCCTGCGTGTTCCAGGATGAGCTGCAGTCTGCGGCGCACCACGCCAGGGGTGATGGGGCAGTCTTCTTTCACTGGGGATGGGAACATCCAGCGGGAGTCCACTGCCTTTTTATACTCCCGCAGCACCTGCACCACAGCGGGCGGCAGGACGATCTTGCGGACGGAGTTCTTCGTCTTGGGCGTGCTGATCTGGAGCTGCCCTCGCACATCGTAGACCTGCTTGTTCACATTCAGCACACCGGTTTTGAAGTTCAGGTCATCCCACTGCAGCGCCATCAGCTCACCTCGGCGCAGGCCGGTGGCTAAGTCCAGGAGGAACACTTCATAGTAGCCCTCAAACTTCGCTTGAATGAGGAATCGCTGCAACTCTTCTCGTGTCAGCACCTGCATTTCCCGCGCCTTCTTGGGCGGCAGCTTGCAGCCGATGGCCGGGTTTACACGGATCAGTCCATCCTGCACCGCCTTCTCCAGCGCGGAGCGGCAGGTGGCGTGACACATACGCACCATCCGGTCAGACAGCCCTTCGCCGTATTTGTCGGTGAAGCGCTTCCGGCCGCTTTTCTTGAGCCGCCCATAGAACTGCTGCAGGTCGTTCTGTGTCAGCTTGTTCAGCGGGATGCTGCCGATCTCAGGGATGATGTGCAGGCGGATGCGGCTTTCATAGGTCTCCTGCGTAGTGGGGCGGATCTTGGGCTTGGAGTGATTCTCGTACCAGTATGTCAGCCAGTCCCCGAAGGGCATCTCGGGACGCACCTTCTCCGGCTTCAGCCCGCCGCATTCCTCCTTGAGCTTTTGGAGCTTCTCGACGCACTCCTTCTTGGTTTTAGCGAGAACATTTTTCGTCTTGGGATAGCCGTTATCGTCATAGCCGATGACGATACGCCCCTCCCACCGACCGTTCTTGCGCTGCCTTACCGTTCCGTCACCGGCTTTTCGCCTTCTTGCCACGGTTTCAACTCCTTTCGCCGATTTCCTGGACGCGGGCTTCGTCCCTGCCAGCATCGAGAAGATCCATCTGGCTCTTGCGGATCATATTGTCAATGACCTCGATTTCTTCATCGACGTCGCAGCCGACAACGCTCTCGATGTTCTCCTTCAGAACCGGGATTATATCGTCCCTGCTGGCGTAGGCCATGTTCACGGCTGATGCAATCGCAGCGTGCAGGTCTTCCTCCGGCACTGTCCGCGCGGAACATTCCTGTCCGGTTGTAAGCCTGCTGACACACCGCCATACCACGGGCTTTTCGTTTCCGACGGACCATACAACCCACCTGTAGATGTTGCCGCAGTGAGCGCAGATAACGTTTCCTGTAAGAGCGTATTTTGAACTGTAGACGCGTTTCTTGCCGCCTTTGTATAGAGATGACCGCCTTGCGATCTCCTCCTGAACCAGGAGGAAAGTCTCCCTGTCGATGATGGCTTCAGCCCTCCACATAATACTTCGGCATTGCGCCGTCATTGACGCTGCGCTTTTTGTCAAGGATGCTGACCGTATAGGTTTTCTGAAGGAGCGCGTCTCCGATGTATTTTTCGTTGGTGAGGATCTGCTTGATGTTCGTCTCATGCCACCGGGCGTGTTTCGCGCCGTTGAGAATACCGTCCGCTTCAAGTCCGCGCCGTATCTTTACGAAACTTGCGCCCTCCAGGTATTCGCGGTAAATGCGTCTGACCACCTCGGCCTCCTCCGGCACGATGACCAGTTTCCCGCTTTCGTCCTTGGTGTAGCCGAGAAACCAGTTGTGGTTGACCTGAACCTTGCCCTGCTGATTGCGGAACTGGATGCCGAGCCGGACGTTCGCCGACAGTGATTCGGACTCCTGCTGCGCCAGCGCTGCCATAATGGTCATAAGCACCTCGCCCTTGGCATCGAGCGTGTTGATGTTCTCCTTCTCGAAGAACACCGCGATGTTCAGTTCCTTCAGTTTCCGAGTGTATTTGAGACAGTCGACCGTATTACGGGCGAAATGGCTGATCGACTTGGTAATGATCATGTCGATGTGTCCGGCCTCGCAGTCAGCTATCATGCGGTTGAAAGCCTCACGCTTTGCCGTGCGCGTGCCGGAGAGCCCGTTGTCCGCGTACACCTCGACCATTTCCCGTTCCGGATTTCCGTTGATGTAGGAGGTGTAGTGCGCCACCTGCGTTTCGTAACTGGATTCCTGTTCCTCGAACTCCGTGGAAACGCGGCAGTAGGCGGCGACGCGCACCTTCTGTTTTTTCTCCGCCGGCTTCTGCGTTCCCACAGTTTTTACCGCCGGAATGAATGTGATGTTCTGAGCCATTGCCATTTATTCGTTCACCTTGCCTTCTATCCGACCGTATGCGTACTCAGCTTGCGCGATAGGGTCGGTAAATTTCTGTGCTGCCTTTTTTGTTCCGAACTCCGTGAATATAACGGGAACGGGCTTTTCCTTTGACGGAATGTTGTCTCTGCCGAGCTTTTTCTCCCGCTTCAGCCGTTCCGCCTCCACGGCGTTGAACGTATCGTCATCGATGATCCGGGGGTAAATGTCGTCCCCAAGATACCGTTTATTGGCAGGAGCAAAAGCTGTTCAAGGATGTAAAGGTAGACCTCGACGTGGCGGAAATGGTGGAAAATGCCGGTGAAAACGCCAACTTACCGCAATGTCTGGATAGCTTCGCCAACGGAACATCACGGTATCGGTGGCAGCCGGGCGATGCAGAGGTAAAACTGCCCTACGGCGGCGCATCCATCTGCAATGCCGGTTGGGAAAACGGTGTACTCCAACTGGTCATGAAGGGCCCGGCGGAGGAGAACGAATGGACAGCCCCGGAGAACTGGTATTTCATCGACACACGGACGGGTGCTGTTATTTATCCGGATCCCAGCGTTCATTTCAGCCCCCCTTCCGCGTTTGACCCCGATGCGGCCGATGCCGACTGGTGCTATATTTGGGAGTTTGTGACCATTGATAAGGAGGCACTTCCTTACCTTGAAATGCACTGGGGCGGAAAGGAGATATATACCACTGTGCTGCCGGGAAAATGGAAGGTCACTCTGGAGGAAACGCCCGTTACCATTGCGAGCGAGGTGCTGGCGGAGAACGTACCCCTGACCTTTGGCGGGGAGGAACTGACGGCGGAGCGGATCGAGTGCTCCAAGCTGTCCGTGGCAGTGTATTTCGCCGACTATGTGGACTCTACCACCGGCATTCTCGGCGCGTTCAGGGTATTTGACGCGGACGGCAAACCTATCCCCTGCGATTGGAGCTTCACCGCCGACCAAGCCGACGATAGTTGCATGATTTGGACACGGTTTGATGAGCCAATCGAGCCTGAATGCATCTGCCGGTTGACCTTCAATGGGGAGACCGTGTTTGAAAGATAGGCGTTTCGCATTCGATTGCAGTGATTATTATTCCTTTTTGCCGAGAATTAGAAAAGAGGGTGTTTATACTCGACACGAATGTAGATTTAATCACTGATGATAATTTGAAAAAGACAGGTGTGGATTTTTCCGCACCTGTCTTTCTTGTTTGTTGTAACACTGCGTATTAAAGTCGTATAAACACAGTATAAGCACAAAAAGAGAAGGAGCTGATCTTATGTTAGTCTGCGTAGACCACGGAAATAAACAAATCAAAACAGCCAGTCGGGTATTTACATCCGGACTGGTAGAGAGCGATACCTGTCCCCCTTTCGGTGACAACATCCTATTTTATCGGGGAAAATACTACACGCTCTCCGACCAACGTATCCCCTATACCCGGGATAAAACAGAGGACGACCGATTTTTTATCCTGACGTTGTTCGCCATCGCTTACGAGATCAACGCGGCGGGCCAGTATGTCCCGGATCGGCTGATGAACATTCAGCTTGCCGTTGGGCTGCCCCCTGCGCATTATGGAACGCAGTATAAACGCTTTGCCCAGTATTTCCTGAACCGCGGTGTGATCGGGTTTGAATTCAATGGGAGAGAATACTCCATCTGCATCACAGAGGCGGTCTGCTTCCCGCAGGCGCTGGCAGCCACGGCGCCGGTGTTCAAGCGGCTCCAACTCGGCACGGTTGCCAAGGCCACTGTGATCGACATAGGCGGTTTTACTGCCGATTACCTCTCTCTGCGCTATGGCGCAGCAGACTGGGCTTCCTGCGATTCGCTGGAAAACGGCGTCATTACACTCTATAACCGATTGCTATCCAAGATTCGTGCCGACCATGATCTGCTGCTGGAGGAAACGGACATTGACTCCATTCTCGCAGGTTGCAGTACAGAGTACGGCAGTGAGATCCAAACACTGGTAGAGCGCGGCGCGGAGTCCTTCGTGGCGGACCTTTTCCGTACTCTGCGGGAGCGGAAGATCGAGCTGCGTACCGGCAAGGTTATTTTTGTAGGCGGCGGCTCTCTGCTGCTTCGGAAACAGATCGAAAAGTCCGGTAAGGTCGGTACAGCCATCTTTGTGGAGGAGATCGGCGCCAACGCTGCCGGGTACGGTCTCTTGTATGCGGCTACGAAGACGAGTAGGTGATCCATATGGGCGAAAAGAAGGATTCCTTCAGATTTACCGTCCAATTCAATGCCGGTGACCCAAGCCACCAGCAGGTAGCCGCGATCTTGAACGAGCAGGGTCGGCGCAAGGCACAGTTCCTGGTCAACGCCGTGACCCACTATATGAATTGCCCGGAAACACCGGAGGCCGCGGCTGCGCCAAGGATAGACCGGCAAACAGTGGAGCAACTGGTTCGTGAGATACTGTCCAATATGCACCCGGAACCCGTACCCGCAGTGGGCGAGGATATGCCCGGCTGCGATCCGGCTATTACGGCCTCTGAAGACATCCCCTTCGATGCCGCGGCCATGCTGGGAGAAGATGGTTTCCATTCGCTCATGGACTCATTGGCTGCAATACAGAAGCCGTGAAATCAACAGGTAATCATATGGAGCATACTTCGGCATACATAAATTGCTAGGAGCCAGACTGCGTGATACGCGCAGTCCGGCTCCTGACTTGTAAGGAGACAATGGCCGAAAGTAAGCCAGCACTTTCAGACCGGTAGAAATCGCCGCTCCCGCATGATATGAAAAATGAGCCTTCTCCGTTTGGCATAGAAACGGAAAAAACTCATTTGTATTGTACCACGACTGTCAAGCGGCGCAGAACTTTGGCAGCGCTATGCCTCATCCTCCGCCAGCATACGGTATCCGACGTCAAGCGCATTGATGATGTAGCGCTTCTCGCCAGGCGTTACGCCCATTTTCTTGAGGATGTTCCTCATGTTGACTTGCAGTTTCTTGACGCTGCCATAGCCCGAATACCTTCAGACCGCCCGAATGATGGCGGCATATAAAAGGACAAGCATCTAAAATGGATGCTTGTCCTTTTATATCCGATGTATTATGTTAAGATGTGCAGTAGATGTTCCATTTTGCTGTCCCATTCTCTGCTGGAATCGGCGCACTCTTTCAGTTCAGTTTCGACTTCAGCATTTATCGGCAAGTTTTTCTTATAGCGGATGGTATGCTCAAGGCTTGCCCAGAAGTCCATAG
>ERZ827490.628-NODE-628-length-53787-cov-38.930954_pt1 | contig 53787 bp, 45 predicted proteins | sample MGYA00519770_ERZ827490 | MGnify/ENA primary metagenome ERZ827490 (study PRJEB31778, sample SAMEA3449324) | human gut metagenome | biome: human gut; feature: human-associated habitat; material: faeces | place: United Kingdom | collected 2010/2012 ...
CCCTCTTTCCCCCCCCCACCCCCCCATTCTTCCCCCACACCCCCGCACCTATCCGCGCGTGGCCGCGCGCGTGCGGGGGAGGGCCATTTGGGCGGTGATTTGGAGAATTCCGGGGTGAATCATGGTGAGGCTGCGCCTCCGCAAGTGCCTGATTCTGACGAATCAGGAGGTGTTTCAGATTCTCGCGGCGGTGTGATAGCCGAGATGTTAAGTAGTGTTAATGTTTTCAGAGCTAGTGATTTGCCGTTTAAGGAGGAGGTGGCCGGGGTAGTGCCAAAAAGGCCGAAGCGGTGTGCGGGCGTGTATGCTTTCGACGTGCCGGGGAGTGTGGAGGAGGTGCTGGCCGAGATGAGGAATGGTTTGCATTACTCAGAACGGGAAGATGAGCGCGTGAGGATGCTGGCGACGGATTTTTACGAGCATTACAAGGACGGGAGGACTGCGGGAGGCGGGTTGCTGAAGAATTGGAGGTATAAGGCGAAGGTTTGGCTGCAAGAGAATGCGCGGAAGTGGCAGAAGGAGCGGTTGCGGGAGGAACAGAAGGGCCGTGGCCGGGCCGCAGGTCAGGGAGTGAGAGAGGATATTGTGATTGATGCAGAAGGGTTTTAATGATGAATGATGATTTAGATGATGTGTTGTCCCGGATTGCGCTGCATGTGGAGAACGATGTGGCAGAGGCGGAGCCGACGATGTTTGATGATGCCGATGTGGTGTTTTCCCGCAAGTTGAAGCGGCTGAAGATGTGGGGCTGGCCGGAACAGTATTGCAAGCTGAAGCTTCCGTTTGCATCCGTGGAGGACGTGGATGCGGAACGCAAGGCCGGGATGTTGAGGGCTTGGCTGCTGGGGATGGCCGGGAAGGGGATGCTGGCCGTGGTGCTTGGCCTGAGAGGTACGGGCAAGACGTTGTCCGCCTGCAAGCTGGCGCGGGATTGCGGGTATGAGAGGGCATGGTATTTCAGCGGGGATGGCCTGTACCGGGAGAGGCTGGCGAAGATTGGGTTGGGAGGCAGTTTTGAGCGTGATTTTGCCGTACAGATAGGGCATCGGCGCAAGAGTTTGCTGGTGCTGGATGAGTTTCAGCGTGGTATTGGGTACAAGGGGGAAGGCAGGGATTTGAGTCTGGATTTTTTTGAGGAGGTGGTGAATGCACGATATAACGCGGAGTTAGATACTGTGATTGTGGCTAATTGGACGACGGATGATTTCAATAGGTACATGCCGGATAGCGTGAAGGATCGTGTGATCCAGCGGAGGAGCGAGAATCGCGGAGGGGTCAGGTGGTGCGATTGGCGGAGTTTCCGGCGTGCGTGACAGATTTCCCGGAACGGGTGTTCCGGAAAAACAGAAATAAACATAATAATATAAATATATTATGACTAAAAAGACAGTAAATAAGAGCAAGGTGGGGAAGAGTGAGGACATGAAGGCAACACAGGAGGATGCTGTGCGCATGTATGGCGATAGCATGGTTTGTGAGCCGTGCTGTGAGCCTGATGAGGCGTGTTGTGGTGATGATGCCGCCCTGCGCGGGGTTATTAGCGCGCCGGGTATGGGACGTGTTGGACGGAGACAGGCACGGCAGGGCAAGAAGTACCACGGGGAACGGCTGAAGCTGCTGGTGGAGGTGTGCGAGAAGTGGTGTTTGTTCCGTCAGCCGTGGAATACGCTGTTCATCCGTGATGCGCATGCTCTGATTGATTTGGGCTTGCTGGAGTATGTGAAGTCTGATAACGGATATATTCAGGTTCAGCCTACGGAGACGGGCATTGACCGGTACAAGACGATTGTGGCCGGGGTGTTCGGGGTGGAGGTTGAGGTTGCCTGAATCGGCGGGCGGTTGAAGCGTTAATGCGTATGTGATGGTTTGAACGGAGGAGGATGCGGCCATGTGGAGGGCCGCCCGTTCAGGCCGTTGCCACAACGGCGATGAAGATGTATCGTTTGGTGGCGGCGACGGTGAGAGCGGTGTGTTTTGGGGAGCTGGAGATGACGCCGCTGGATTTTCTGGTTCTGATGGCGGTGGGGGAGCTGGGAGAGGTTGAGTGCAGAGGGGTAGTGGCGTGGTGCCGGGCGCGGAATAGCCAGTCTGTTTCCAATGCGCTGGCAAGGTTGCGGAGGATGGGGCTGCTGGAGGTCAAGGGTCAGAGGCCCTGCGTGACGTATGCGGCGAGCGCGGAGGGGAGGAGGGTGATAGAGGGCAGGTTTGCAAGATTAAGGTTAAGGATGCAAGATGATGAAGAAGTTAAGCGATAAGGAAGATGAGTTTTGCAAGATGGTTGTGTGGGAGAGTTTTACTCCCCGCGCGGCTTATGCGGTTGTGTGGAATCCCGGTGATGATGCGAGCGCGAGCGCAGGAGCGAGCCGCAAGATGAGGGAGCCGCACATACAGGAGGAGCTGAAGAGGTTGAGAGCAGAGCTTGATGATGGGTATGCCCTGAGCGCAAAGGAGAAGAGGAGGTTTTTGGCGAAGCTGGTGCGCGGAGAGGTGGGCGTGGATTTGGGGTTGTTTGATTCCGTCCCTACTGTGCAGGAGGTGATGACTGCGATTAAGATTGATAATGAGATGGCCGGTCATAATGCGCCGTCTGAGGTGAATGTTGGGGGCCCTACGTTGGCGGAGGCTATTTTCGGCCTGCTGGGTGATCAGAGTTTGAAGGTGGGCGGCAATAGTGAGACGGTGACAGATGGCGAGTAGAGGTATTTTTCCTTCCCTTAGTGGCGTGGATGATGCCGTGTTGGGCAGGTTTGCGGAGGTGCTTGGAGACAGGGAGTGGCGGTTGAATCATTTGTATTGGGTGGAGAGCAAGATGGTGAAGGGTGGGGATAAGGTGGTGCGGTTCCGCATGAACAGGGTACAGCGCAAGTTGCACCGGGGGCTGCATCACCGCAATGCTATCCTGAAGAGCCGCCAGATGGGGATCAGCACTTATCTTGCGATGCTGGCGTTGGATTGCATGTTGTTTGTTGATGGGTTCCATGCCGGGATTGTGGATAAGTCTTTGCCGGATGCCGAGAATAAGCTGGGCAAGATCAGGTTTGCATGGGACAGGCTGGATTATGTGCCTGCACATGCGACTGATGAGGATTTGTGGCTGGCGAGGCTGGGCCGGATGATTAAGGAGAGGACTGGCAAGCTGGTGAAGAGCAAAGGGCTGGTGCCGGTGTATGCTAATGACCGTGAGCTGAGGTTTGCCAATGGGAGCGATATTTATTCCGGGGCCAGTTTGCGCGGCGGCACATTGGATTTGCTTTGGCTGACGGAGTTTGGGAGTACGGCGTGCCATTTTCCAGCCAAGGCTGCGGAAATATTGTCCGGGGCGTTTAATACGGTGCCGAGCGACGGGTTTTTGTTTAACGAGTCAACGCATGAAGGGGGCAGAACCGGGCTGAATTATGAGATTATGAAGGGTGCGCTGGATTTGACGGGGAAGAGGCTTTCCAATGTACAATGGAAGTTTTTCTTTTTCCCGTGGTTTGAGGATTCAGGGTACGTTCTGGCCGGAGAGGGGTATGATGTGCTGGATGAGGACAGGGCGTATTTTGACGAGTTGAGGGAGAAGGGTATCAGCCTGAGTCAGGAGCAGATGGTGTGGTACAGCCACATGAAGCAGACGCAGGGAGAGTTGATGAAGCAGGAGTACCCGAGTACGCCAGAGGAGGCGTTGTGGCCGCATGTGTCGGGGGCGATTTATGGTGCCGTGATGCACAGGTTGCGGGCGCAGGGGCGCGTGGGGGCGGCGTTTGCCGTGGAGCCGGGGTTTCCGTTAGTTTCCGCATGGGATTTAGGGTTGAACGATAGTACGGCTATTTGGGCGGCGCAGGTGGTAGGGTATGAGGTGCGGCTGCTGAAGTTTTACCAGTCCAGCGGGTTGGGGATGACGGAGTATGCCGAGGTGATTCGTTTGTGGGAGCGCGAGTTGGGGATGAGTTTTGATGAGCATTTGTTTCCGCACGACGGTAACCGGAGGAATTGGGGCGGTGATCCTATGTCTCTTTTTCGGAATACCGGGATTGGAGGGCGGCTGGTGAGGGTGCCGAGGATTCCGCGCGTGTGGATGGGGATTGATGCCGTGAGGACGATGTTGAAGAATGCGGTGTTTCATGAGGATTGCCTTAAGGAGTGCCGGGGCGAGGGTGATGTGAAGCTGCTGAGCGGGGTGGATTGTATTGCCGCTTACCGCAAGAAGACGGTGCTGGAGGATGGGGTGAGCCATGATGTGCCGGAGCATAACGAGGCGTCTCATGGGGCTGATGCGTTGAGGACGCTGGGCGAGGCGTTGAAGAAGGGGCTGGTGTCACGGGTGAGCGGTTTTGTTAGCCGTGAGGAGTCTGGCGGATGGCTGGATGAGGATGATGATTGGGGCGGAGGGAGCAGGAGCGGAGGATTGGCGAGGATGGATTGATTTTTTGTGTGTGTTTGTTGTTGATGGTTTGCGTGTTGTGTGGGTATCTAATTGAATGATTAGATGCGTTTTTGTTTTTCCGTGGTATGAGTGGGGTATGGGTTTCAAGAAGAATATGAAGGGTGAAGCTCCTCCCGTTCAGGCTCCGAAGGTGGAGACGGTGAGTGCCGGGGAGAGCGAACATGCGGCGAAGCGCAGTTTACTGGAGGAGCAACGCAGACGGCGAGGCAGGGCATCAACCCTGCTTGCGAGTGAGGTAGAGAGGCAGCATGGAGGCGCGGCTAGTGGTAAACGGGAGACGTTGGGATGAGCCGTCAGGATGAGGCGGATGAGCTGGTGCGCCTGTATAACGGGTTGAGGAAGCAACGGGATGAGCTTGCAAAGACGTGGCAGTTTGCCCGCTGGTATTTGCTGCCGAACAGGGTGGATGATTTAAGGTTTCGTCCGTCCGATTTTGTGGGCAGGGTGCGGAATGGGGCGGCCAGGATGGCCTGTGCCCGGCTGGCCGGAGCGCATATGAGCCATATTGTGACGAGCCATGAGCCGTGGTTCAAGTGGATCGCGAGGCCCGGAGATGTAGCGGAGGAGGATGTGGAGGAGGCTAACGCATGGTATGGCAAGTGTTCCGATATTGCTTTGATGGAGCTGACGCGGAGCAATTTTTATTCCGAGATTTACGAGTGTTTTCTTGATCGTGTCGGCATGGGGACGGGGAGTTTGTATTGCGGGCCGGGCAGGAGCGTGAGGTTGTTGTTTAAGGCGATTTCCCCGGAACAGGTTTGCGGGGAGGTGGATGACGAGGGCCGGGTGGTGGTGTTTGTGAGGGAGATGCTGTTGTCTGCTTATGATGTGGCGGATTTGTTTGGCAAGGCGGCTTTGAGTGAGGGGATGGCGGCGGATTATCATCAGGGAGGGGCCGGTATGTATGAGAAGAAGTGGGTGGTGCTGCATGTGGTGCGGCGGGCGAAGAAGCCGAAGATGGGCCGCGGCTGGGAGAGTTTTTATGTGGATCAGCAGGGGAAGAGGGTGATGCGGCGGGAGATGGAGTGGGAGATGCCGTATATGGCGACGCGCTGGAAGATGAATGGGACAAGTTTTTTCGGGTTTGCTCCGTGGCAGGATGTGGAGGGCGAGGTGAGGGGGGTAGAGGAGATTGAGAAGGATTTGGAGAAGGCGCGGCGTGTGGCGATAGATCCCCGGATTTTGACGGCGGCAAAGCTGGTGGGAGAGGTTGATTTGCGGGCTGGCGGGAAGACGTTGGTTGATCCGGATTTGTTGCAGGATGGCGGAGTGTTGTTGCCGAAGGAGTGGGCGGCTGTGGGGGATGTGAGTCTTTCTTATAAGCAGCTTGCGGATAAGGAGCAGCGGATTAAGGATGCGTTTTTGGTGCCGATGCTGGAGCTGTTTGCGTATGATGAGGGTAAGAAGGGGTTTCCCACGGCGACGGAGGTGATGGCGCGCGAGAATCAGTATTTGTTGCAGTTTTTTCCGTCTTTCGTGCAGTTTGCCTATGATGTGCAGCCGACGCTGGACAGGGTATTTATGGTGCTGTACAGGGCCGGGGTTTTTCCAGATCCGCCTGATTGCGTGAGAGAGGATGTGATTAGGAATGGGGCTGTTGTGGGGACTGCGCTGAAGAATCCGGGGGTGACGTATAATAATAAGGTTGCGTTGGTGCTGAAGCGGATTGAGAGCGATGCTTTTGCTGCCGCGTTGAGGGAGGCGGTGGAGTTGGGTGAGGCGGTTCCCGGTTTGCTGGATCATTTGGATGTGGATCGTGGCATGAGAGCGCGGCTGCGGTCTCTTGGCGTGTCTGAGGATAGTATCAGGGGGAATATTGAGGTGGAGGACATGAGGCGGCGGAAGAGTGCGGCGGTGATGGATGAGGATGAGTTGAGGCTGCGTCAGGCGGGCGCGGCTGTGATGAAGGATGAGGCTGCGGCTGCCAAGATGGCGGCGGAGGCTCAGGGTGGAGCGGCGTAGTTGATTTATGAGCAGTACGTTTTATGATTAGTTATAATGTAGATAAAGAGAAGGAGTTGTTAGATTTGTTTGCGCGGAGGTGGAAAGCCAAGAGGTTGTTGTTGCGGAGCGAGGAGTGGAAGGTGGTGCTGGAGTGGATGAAGGAGTTTTTTCAGACAGATTTGCCGTGTTTTCAGAAGCAGGATGGGGAGAGGTTGTTTGATCCTTTGGATGCGATGAGGCGGGATGCTCACCGGGAGGTGGTGTTGTGGCTGGAGATGCTGCCGAAGGATAAGGGTAGAGAGGAGGGCGAGTAATGAAGAGACGGTACAGGAGAGGGATTGGCAAGAGTACGGGGAAGGGGCCGAAACGGCCTGCCGTGGCGGAGGTGGCAGAAGGCGGAGCTCAACAGATTGAAGATAGAAGAAGTGATATGATTAATGATAAAGAATGCAATCATGCCGAGGCGATAGCCAAGGATTTTTATGGGGTAGTTTCCGAGGATAACGGCGGCGGCTGGAAGTCTTGGGGAGATTTAACCGATCCGCAGCGGGCAGCGTTTGTGCGATTGGCGCAGCAAGCCCTGCCCATTATTGGCAGGCACGCACTTTGTGATGTCCGTGACTATCTCGGTATTAAGGCTGCCGGCAAGTCTAGCTGGTGGGAAAAGGCCCTGTATGCCGCCGGAGCAGTTATTGCCGGGGCTATCCTTGGCGGCTTGGGAATGTCTCTGTCCGGCTGTGGGCATTCCGTGAATGTGACGCCAGACCGGGCTGAGGTGTGCAAGGATGGGGCCTGTCTGGTTCTGGAGCCGGGGCGTGTGAGTTTTTTACAGGCTCAGCCCGTGAGTGATGTTCCTCCCGTAGTTAAACAGGATAAGTAAGATGACCGGTTCCCTGACGAGCTGTTCTGTGCTTGGCGCGGCGATGCTGACGGTAGCGAATGCCGTTACTTCTACCCCGACGATTGATAGTTTGATGACTCCGGCGAGTGTGGTGAGCGTGATGTCGATTTTCCTTTGGAGGGAGACGAAGAAGAATGAGAAGTTGCAGGCGGAGTTGGAGAAGGAGCGGGAGGCGCGTCGGGTGGCCGAGCATAAGTGCAGTTCGTGTCAGTTTGTAGTAGAGGCGAATGAACAGTTTATAAGCAAGAATAAATAGATGAAAGTAGCATTGAGCATCGGGCATAGCCCGCAGGATGGGGGGGCTGTAATGACGAACCGGAAGTATTCAGAGTATGGGTTCTGGAAGTTGCATATTGGCAAGGTGAAGGATGAGTTGGAGCGGCTGGGTTATGAGGCTGTGGTGTGTAACCGGTCTGAGGCTGGGGGAACGACACCGATTTACGCGGCCCGGAGGTGTAATGCCGTGGGCGCGGATTTGGCCGTGGAGTTTCACTTCAATGGTGCAGATACAGGAATTGGAGGGACGGAAACGTTGTATTGGTACGCCTCCAAGAACGGGAAGAAAGCGGCTGAACTGATACAGGCGGCGATGTGTGATGTGCTGAGGCTCCCTGATCGCGGTTTGAAGCCGATCAAGTGTAAGAGTGACAGGGGGTATTATTATTTTAAGGATACTCGGATGCCGGCGTTGATGTTGGAGCCTGCGTTTGCGTCTTCTCATGTAACGGATTGCGACAGGCTGGAGGAGCGGGTTGACGCGCTTTGCGTGGCGATTGCCGGGGCGATTGATGAGTATTTCAAGGAGGGAGCTGTATGATTGTTGATACCGTTAAAGGGTGTGCGTATGTACTGACGTGTACGACGGCCTGTACCGTTCATGCCGTTTTTGATGGGGCTTCTCCCTTGCTTGTTTTGGAGGCGAGCAAAGAGGGGCAATACGGTTTTGTTGCTCCTACGGATGCTGTGGAGGTGTCTGATGAGCATGCGCTGGTTACTCAGACTTTTAAGGGAGCCGTCCCGGGATTGTCTGCCCGGGACGGCATTCAGCCGGGGGATGATGCCTCGTTGAAGAGTTTGCTGGCGGAGTCCGGGACTTTTACAGGGACCGTCAACGCCAACGGAGGGGTGAATATTCCGCTGGCCGCGGGCGCGCCGACCGATACGTCAGCGGTCAACTGTCTTTATGCTATGGGGCTGGCAGGAGCCGTACAGGCGTTGGTTCAGCCAATATACCTTAATTCCAGTTCGATCACAGTCGCGGGTTCCATTTCTAAATCTTCCAACGGTACTCTTGCCGGGTTGACGCAGCGTTTTTCGGTGGGCGCAGCTTCTGCCGGGTCCAATGCGTACGGGTCAGCGGTTATTCCCCTGATAGGGCCTAACGGTCAATTTAATTACAGTTCCGTGTGCGGATTTTCCCTTGCGGTCAACGCGACAGCCTTCGCTAAATTTACTTTTGGCATAGGCCGCGGCTCAAAAACCAACAGAACCGGGTTGACGATGGATTCTTATTCCATGATTCCGGGTGATAATCTGGCCGTCAACTATGGGGAAATCGTCGATGTTAACATCAATACTCCTTACGATACTGTCCGCAAGGGGTATGAAATCAGAGTAAGGGAAATTTTTTATGTAAAGTCCGTTGGACACTGGCAGGTGAAGACGACAACCGTATTTCTTCCGGTAGGCCATAATGAGCTGATGCCAAACGGGCTGAACAGGCTTATTTTCATGCAGAGCGGGCCACCGAGTATAGAAGAGCGGGAGGAAAAGGCGGCTCTTTATATGGAGCTGGGAGGCGGCAGTACCAATACCCTGTTCAAGATAGCTTCTCTCCGCGGCTTCATCAATTTCGAGGCAGGAACAGGCGTAAGCACCCTGATTATTGACGCACGCAACTCGTCAAAATACGCCCTTTCAGCCGACGTGGGCACAGGCACCCGGCACCTTTATGCCAATGGATTTACCAATCCAACCTATCACGCATTGGAAGCTTTGGCTGTCAATGCCATTGAATCCGAGGAAACGGCTGATTTTGTGGACATTAACATTCCCTTGTAATCATGAGTAACGCAGAAATACAGATACATTTTCCCCGGCCCGGCGAGTGGGGAGAATTCACCCTGACGGCCATTTATCAGGACAAGGGCGGTTATAGACCTCCGGCGCGCTATACGCAAGACGAGATACCCGCGGACCATGCCCCGGCAATGGCCGCCGTAGTTGCCGCGCTGGTTGAACTGGCGGAACCGTGGCAGGCGGTGCAGGTGTGGGCGCGGTTAGGTATTACTATGACGTATGATGTTGCGAATGATCGTAGCGAATACGTTTTTGCCGTGGTGCTGACCGTGGAGGCCGTCAATCCGCAGGGCGGGCGGAGGGTGTTCACTTCCCGCGACTACCCGGCTTTTGTGATCACGGAACCCTCCGCCGTGGAGTTTTTCAGGTTTTTTACCAAGGATGAGCGGGTATGAGTGGGCGGTGAGGTATGCGGGCGGCCATGAGCGTTTGTGGGAGGAGTGCAGACGGGTACTGGATGCGGGAGGTGTGGCGGCGATGAGCGGGGAGGTTGTGTTGCTGGGGTGGCTGGTGGACGGGGGGCGCGTGTTTTATGTGCATTTGGCGTGGGGGAGTGTTCATGAGTTGGTGGAGCTGGCACGGGGTTGTCTGGGCGAGCAGGCGCAGGGGGTGGAACGGGTGAGGTTTGAGCGTGGCGGGCGGGAGCGGGACAGGGGGATGCGTGAGGTGGCGTTGGTGGATTTATTAAGTATTAAAGACTAGAGATTAATTATTATGTTTATTGGTAAATTGGTTGCGAATGGTTTTTTGCGCGAGGAGGCTGGTGACGGGGGCGCAAATGGCGGCGGTGGCCCGGTGAGCCTGATGGCTGGTGCCGGAAATAATGCTGGTGGAGATGGGGCCGGAAACGGTGACGGGGATGGAGGAGAAGGAGACGGCGGCAACAGTAGTGGAGATGGCGGAAGCGGTGCGCCCGGAGCGGGCGCCGTGCTGCGGTATGATTTGGGGGATGAGGCGGCGATGACGGCATGGAGGGAGGCTCTTGGGATGAATAAGGAGTTTGCGGGCGATGAGTTTTTGCCCGCTGCCCCGGAGGGGCTGCCGGAGGGAGTGTGGGATGCGGAGGCGGTGGAGGTGCTGGGCCGCAAGGCTTGGGAGCTGGGGGTGCCGAAGGAGGCGTTTGAGGGGATTGTGCATGAGTTTGCCACCCGGAGCGCAGAGGCTCAGAGGGCGGCGGATGCCGCCGAGGCTGAGCGCGTGGCCGCTGTGAAGGCTGAGCTGGAGGGGTTGTGGGGAGATGGCTATGGGGCGCATGTGAGGAGTGCGGTGAGTGCGCTGGAGATGCTGGCCAAGATGACCGGGGTGAGTGGTGAGGAGGTGCGTGCCGTGGTGGATGATCCGGTGATTGGCACGAATCCGGTGATGATCCGGTTGCTGGCGCAGATGGGGGCGATGATGCAGGATGAGCCTGCCAAGGGGCTTAACATGCCCGGGGGCGCGGCTGCCGGGGGGAAGGCGGAGGCGGAGAGGATGATGAATGATCCGAGCCACCCTTTACATGAGGCGTTTATGAATCCGAACCATGCCAATCACAGGTATGCCGACGAGCAGTATAACCGCCTGATGGGGTTTTAGGGTCATGGAGAGCGAGTAAGGACAAGAGTTATTAACAGTTAGTTATTATATTATTATGGCAGTTACAATTAGCGATAATTATCAGGTCAAGTACACGAATAAGTGGGGGGTGCTGTTGCAGCAGAAGGTGAGCGCATTGGAGAAGCTGGTGACGGTGGACAGGGATTGCAAGGGGGAGGTGAAGTTTATTGACCAGTACGGGGTGCTTGATTTTAAGGAGAAGACGACGCGCATGGGGAGCACCACGCTTGATGAGGCTCCTACGTTGAGGCGTTCCATGCGTCCGCGCATTTTCACCAAGGCGGTAGGGTTTGACGAGTTTGACGCGACGAAGCTTGGCGATTTGGATTTGCCGGTGAGCAAGACGCTGGAGGGGTTGAGGATGGCGGCGAACCGGAAGATGGATGATGTGATGATTGCCGCGTTTCTAGGGCAGAATTTTGTGGGTAAGGACGGGACGACGGCTAAGGCTTTTCCAGACGACCGAGTTGTTGCCAAGGATTATGTGGAGTCCGGCACGAAGGCCGCAAGCGGCCTGACGCTGGCTAAGCTGCGCCGGACGTTGCAGATGTTTCAGGAGGCGGATGCGTGGACGGAGGATAGTTCCGCCGCCGGGGATCAGCTTGTGTTTGCGTGTTCTTCCGCGCAGATTCTTAATTTGCTGAGCACGACGGAGGTGACTTCTTATGATTATAATAGCGTGAAGGCTCTGGTGGATGGGAAGGTTGATACGTTTATGGGGTTCAAGTTTGTCCGCACGGAGCTTTTGCCCAAGTCCGAGGGGGTGAGGGAGTGCCTTGCATGGGTGAAGAGCCGCGCCCAGTTCGGGCTGTGGAATGATTTTAAGGTGAAGATTTCCGTGAGGGATGATTTGGATGAGGCGTTGCAGATCCGCGCGAAGTTTGCCTGCGGGGCGACGCGTCTGGAGGAGAAGGGGTTTGTTAAGGTGCTGTGCGCACAGTAAGGAGTTGTTTCCGGGCAATGTTTGTTGCCGTGGAGCGGCGGGGGGCGGTCTGCGGGCCGCCCTCCGTTTTCAGCTTAGTTTTTTGATGATGTTATGAAGCAGTTGGATGTGGTTAATTTTGCCCTTGCCAAGCTGGGGAAGGCTCCTGTGACGGGGCTGGATGATGAGGAGGTGGGGGCTGTGTTGCGAGCCATGTGGCCGAGCGCCGTGGAGTATGTTGTGCAGGAGGTGAAGCCTGTGTGGGCGAAGAGGGTGGCGCAGTTGGAGGGAGAAGAGGATTTGCGGCTGCCCGGTTTTGTGCGGAGCGAGGCGTTGCCGGAGGGTTGTGTGGATGTAGTGGATGTGGATGGGGCCGGGTGGTGCGTGTTTGACGGGAGGTTGTTTTGGACAGGGGAAGGGAGGGAGGTGCGCGTGGTGTATTTAGTGAGGCCGGATGATGGCGCCCATGAGTGGTGTTGTGCGGATGGAGAGCTGCTGGCCGCCAAGCTGGCGTGCCTGTGCGCGTTGACCGTTACCGGGCGCGGGGATTTGGAGGGACGGCTGCAAGCGGATGTGAGGCGGCTGGAGATGAGGGCGCAGTACCGGGCGCGGTTGCAGGATATGGGACGGGGAGGGAGAGATGAAACGGTGTCTCCGTGGGGGAGGAGGGGGATTGTATGAGCGGGATGAGGGTGGCGTTTACCGGAGGTGAGTGGAACCGCATGGGGGCGATAAGGTATGATGTGGATGGGTATGGCAGGAGCGCGCAGACGATTGTGAATTTTCTGGTGCATACGTTCGGCGGGCTGATGCGGCGGCCCGGCGCGGAGAGGATGTGTGCGGTGGATGGAGGGGCCGCTTGCGGGCGGGTGCGGCTGATGGGGATGGATGTGAGTGATGAGCGGCGGTATATGGTGGTGTTTGGAGCGGGGTTTGTGGAGGTGTTCCGGCTGGATGGGAGTTTGGCCGCCCGGCTGGAGAGTCCGTGGACGGAGCAGGATTTGCCGGAGCTGCGGTGGGTGCAGTGCAATGACGTGGTGTGGGTGGTGTGCGGGAGGGTGGCTCCGCAGAGGCTGGAGAGGCATGGCGATGATGATTGGAGGCTGGCGGTGATGGAGTTTGACCGGAGTCCGAGGGAGTTTGCGATTTCCAAGGATGGGGAGGCATGGGTTGAGCGTGATGCGGGTGGGTTGACGTTTGGTGCTGACCGCCATGTGTTCCGCTCAGAGGAGTTTGGCACGAGTGTTCTTTATACTCAGCATATGGCGGAGCGAGTGGTGGTGGCGCAGACTTACGCGGAGTTGACCGGTACGAGTAATCCGCCCGAGGCCGTTCCTGATTTGTCCGCTGCGGGTACGATTGTGTTGGCGGGGCAGGAGTTGTGGACGGTGAGCGGCGATGTGCGTGTTACATGGACATGTTATAAGCAGTATTACGGGAGGACGGATTATAAGGGGAGCAAGAGTTTGGCTGATTATCCAGAGTTTTTCTTTCCCGGATGGGTGGTGAGCCGGTTCGGGAGCGGGTTTAACAGCATGCAGGAGTGGTGGGCTTCCAGCGATGGGCCGCAGAGGGCGTTCGTGTGCCATGAGGGGGCGTGGACGCTGAAGAGTTACGGGAATGAGGATCAGCGGTGGCAGGGCGAGTTTCAGTTGATGGGTGCGGATGCGGAGGATGAGAGTTTGAGCCCTCATAAGTTTGAGGTGCTGCACAGGTTTTGGTCATGGGACGGGGATTGGCGGAATTTTGAGTTCAGCGGCACGTGTGAACGTCCTACACGTTTGCAGTTGCGGGTGATGAAGTATAAGCCCGCGGTGACTAACTGGGGCAGGCATGAGTTGAGGCTGAATGCGTGGGATTATGAGGCGGAGGGGCTGGTTGCCGGGGTTGGCGATTATTGGGAGGAGGTGTGGGGGACGGTGCTGGAGCTGGATGGGGGGAGGCTGCTGCTGGCAGGGAAGGCCCATGCCTGTTGTTATGTGTTTGACCGGGTGGACGGCGGGGGCCGCAAGGTGGGCGCGGAACGGGATGATGGCTGCGGATGGGTGGGGGGATGTGTGCTGAAGGATGGCCGGGCGTTTTTGACCAGCGGAGGGGCAAGGTGTTGTGTGCTGGATGTGGAGAGCGGGGAGGAGAGTGAGGTGCTGTTGGAAGGGGTTGGGGATGGTTTTTTTGGCGAGGCGGTGTTGCTGGATGATGGGCGGGTGCTGCTGACTCCGTATATGGCGACGGCTTTTTATGTGTATGATCCTGCGGATGGAAGTTTGGAGAAGGTGGCGCATTCCGGGCTGGCAGTTACAAGCGGGAGTTACCGGAGGGCCGCTGTGGTGGATGGCGGGAGGGTGTTGCTTTGCCCCTGCAAGAATGGCGTTGCATGCGCGGTGTATGATCCTGTGGCGCAGAGTTTGACTGCCTGCACGGTGACCGGGAGCAAGAAGGCTGTCTGGCATGTGATGCCGTTGCGGGATGGCCGGGCTGTGTTGTTGTGCGGAGAGAGTGCTGGGGATGTGGCGGATGGGGAGGCTGCCATGGGGAGTGTGTGTTTGTATGAGGATGGGAAGGTGGTTGAGAAGATGGTTTCCTTTTTGGGGCTGGCCGGGTGTGTGGAGAGGGAGGATGGGCGTGTGGTGTTGTTGTATTTTGGTCTTGGCGGTTGGGGCGAGTCTGTATGGGATTTGGAGGATGGCAAGACGATCGAGAGCAAGGTGACGGTGAATGGGTTTTGGCCGAGGAAGTGGAAGTGGTGCGGGTGGCGCAGCGGGGGGATGGATATGGTGAATTTTTTGTCCGGTGCCGTGGGGAGAGGCGTTGTTCAGGTTTGGACGGCGGCAGAGATGGGTGGGATGAAGTGGAGGGTGCTGAGGTTGAGTTATAAGACGTATGGGGGAGCCGGATTGCCGTATGAGAGGGCGGTGACGGATGTGTGGAGCAGGGGGATGTTTGGGGGAGGGTGCGGGTGGCCGAGTGCTGTGGCGATGCACCAAGGGAGGTTGTGGCTGGCCGGGACGGCGGCGAATCCACAGACGGTGTGGGGGAGCGTGGTGGATGATTTTGCCAATTTCCAGATTGGGGACAGCGATGAGGATGCGATTCAGGTGACGCTGGCGGCCAAGGATTGCCACCGGATTGTGTGGATGGAGAGCGTGAATGATTTGTTGATTGGTTCCACGGCCCAGGTTTGGCGGCTGAGCGGAGGCGAGGGCGGCGTGGTGACTCCTGATTTTTGCCGCGCTGCCGTGCAGTTGAGGGTGGGGTGCAGCCGGGTGGATGCGGAGGCGACGGATGGAGGATGCGTGTTTGTCCAGAGAGGGGGGATGAGGGTGAAGGAGCTGGGGTACAGTTTTGAGGCGGACGGGTACAGGGCCGCCGATACGACGACGTTTGCCGAGCATGCAGGCGGGCCGGGAGGGTTTGTGGGGCTGGCCGTGCAGCGCGTGCCGGAGGTGAGGATTTGGGGGGTGAGGGCTGATGGCGGGCTGGCTGTTCTGACGTATAATGCCGAGCAGCGGGTGTGCGCGTGGACGAGGCATGTGCTGGGAGGGGGCGGCAGGGCGTTGAGCGTGGCCGTGATGGATGGGCAGGATGCCGATGAGGTGTGGCTGGCTGTGGAGCGTGATGGCCGGGTTAGTCTGGAGCGGCTGGTGGAGGGGTGCGGCGTGTTCCGGGACGGATGGAGCCGTGGGGGAGATGCCGGGGTGCCGTATGAGTCCGTACTGGTTACAAATGGGCTTGCGTTTGAGCAGGGTGCGGGGGTAAAGTCAGGGAGTGTGAGCGTGCGTGCGCGGTTTGTCGCGAGCGCGGCGGATGGGGTGCGTGCAGGGTTTTGCGGGCGGTTGACGGAGTTGAGCAGGAGCCGGGGCGATGTGCTGGACGGCTGGCAGGATTTGACGGTGCCGGGGGTGTGGAGTGATGAGCTGGTGTTTGAGTTGCGGTGCGCCGGGGATGGCGATGTGCGTTTGCTGGGGTTTGATGTGCAGTTTTCAAAGTAGTTTATTGATAGATATTATATTATGGAATGGTTTCAGTTAGGTATGGCCGGTCTTCAGGGGCTGGCCGGCGCGTTCCGGGGACGCGCCGAGAGGGAAGCCGGGCGGCAGGCGCGGCAGACGGCTTATTATAATGCGTCCGCGCTGGACAGGGAGGCGGATGCGCTGGATGCGGAGAGCGCGGAGAATCAGATGAGGATGCGGGCAATGCAGGGGGTGGCCACAGGGCAGGCCGCCGCGCAGACGGCGGCGAGCGGCGTGGAGCGGAGCGGGAGCGCGCTGGGGAGGGAGATGAAGGTTGCGACGCGGTTTGAGCAGGAGGTGAATGATTTGGCGGCGCGCAGTTTGCAGCGGTCTTCCGCCATGAGGGAGCAGGCCCAGATGGAGAGGTGGAAGGGGAGGCAGGCGGAGCGGGCCGGCAAGGTGTCCGGATTCGGGAGTTTACTGAGCGGCGTGGTGCAGGGCGGCGCAACGGCTTTTAATGCTTTCAAGTAGATATGGATAAGTTTTCTTTGTTGAGCGGATATCATGAGCCTGTGCTGGCTGATACGGGGGCCGCAACGGCTCCGGCGCGCGCGGCGGCGGAGGTGGCCGGGGAGATGGGGGCCGGGGCGAGGTTGCTGGCGCGGGAGGATGAGGAGAGGGCGCGGTTGCAGGAGAAGGCGGACAGGATGGCCGATGCGGGGAGTTTTGAGGATGTGAAGAGGTTGATGGAGGAGGAGAGAGGGTTATGGGATAATGCCGAGCTGGCGGCGGGGAATAAGCCGGGGAGGGAGGCCCGCTGGAATGCGCTGGTGAGCAAGAGGCTGGGGCCTATGTTCCGCAAGGTTAAGTTTAAGACGCCGGAGGTGAAGGAGCGGGCGCGGCTGTGGTATGATGCGTTTACGTCAACGGGCCGTATTGATGCCGGGCGCAGGGAGTTGCTGGCGAGTAAGGAGAGGGCTGCCAAGTCTTTCAAGGCGAGGTATGATTTTTGCCTGAGGGGTGGGGATTATTATGGCGCGAGGGAAGCGGTGCAGACGGCTGGCGCGGAGGGGGTGATGGAGCCGGATGAGCAGCAGTTGATGTTTCAGGATGTGAGTTTCAAGGAGACGGAGAGCAGGGTGCAGACGGCGATTCAGAGAGATCCTTTTCATGGGTTGGATGCGCTGGAGAAGTCGGGTGGGCTGGATGCGGTGAAGGGTAGGCCGGATGTGATTGAGGGGTTCCGGAAACAGGCGGAGGCGGCAAGGCGCAAGGCTCAGGCCGGAGTGGCTCAGGGGTATGTGATGGATGCGTTTGAGGGCCGGGAGTTCCGGGGAAATGATTTGGAGAAGGATGTGAAGGAGGGGCGCGTGGCCGTGGATGACGCGATGAGTTTGCGGGCGGCGGAAGAGCGGCGGAGGAAGGCTGTGGAGAAGATGGGGAAGGAGGAGGCGGAGTTGTACACGAGTCCGGAGGATTTTATGCGGGTGGATGGTTTGTTGCGGGGGTATGAGCCTGATTTGGATGTTGACGGGACGATGTATGCGGAGGTGGAGAGGGAGATTGCCACGTCCATGCTTTCCAAGACGACGAAGGAGAGGATGATGGCGGAGCTGAAGGATCTGGCCGTGGGGAATGTGCCCGCACGGTTCCGGGGGGCGGCCAGGGAAGCGGCGAGTGTGGTTGAGGGGATGGTGGATGGAGAGGTGTTCGGGAAGTGGAAAGAGACGCAGAAAGAGGGAGATTTTGCCGGGTATGAGAGGTCTATGGCGGCGGCTTATCAGGTGAGACAGGGGCTGGAGCGGTGGGTACGAGAGAATCCGGGGGCAAGCCGAGAGGAGATTAGGGCACAGGCTGAGAGGCTGGCGGCGGATGGTACAGGGGTGAAGTTGTCAGGCCGTCAGAATGTTCCGGGTGTGGCGGCTCCTGAGCCTGAAGTGAAGCTGAAGAGTGTTGGCGCGAGTGAGGTGCTGGATGAGTTGGGGGTGGATATGAATGAGCAAGGTAATGCTGCTCTGCTGCCTCCGCTGAATGGGGATTGGGGTGCTCCGGCTCAGAACAGGGAGGGATGGAGAAAGGTTCTGGAGGGTGTGAGTATGAAAGGGAAGGATTTGAGGCAGTGCCATGCTGCCGTATTCAAGGTTTTAGATGTGAAGTCCGCCAAGGATGTAGCGGCATTGAAGCGGGTGGTGGAGGAGAAGTGGGCGTGGGAGAATGGGGAGAAGTGATGTTTCTGGTTAATGTTTAATAGTTAAAAGTTTTTATGTTTGGTAATGATATTTCACAGGTAGCGGCTCAGGCGAGGGAATTTGAACGTAGCGGGAAGAGGGATAAGTTTTTGGAAGAGAGCGCGAATGCTGTTTATGATGACGGAGAGGGCAGGCAGTTGTTCCCTGTGGAGATTGATCCGGCAATGGATCGGTATTTGCGGCAGAAGGGGGAGGGTTGGCAGGCTGACGCTTATCGGAGCTGGCAACGCGGGAAGATGTTGGCCGCCGATTTGAGGAAGGGCGGGGATGATCCGATGAAAGCGGAGAAGGAGCGCGTGCTGGGCGAAGAGAGAGCCAAGGTGCAGGAGTATGTTAATGAGAGGACAAGGCGCGGCATGCCTTTGTTTCCTGATGCATTGGCGTTTAAGAGTGCTCAGGAGGATGAGGCGGAGTATGCGAGGAGAAAGGATAAGGTGGATTGGCACCGGAGCGTGTTTAACGGGGATTTGAAGAAGGTGCCGGAGAGTGTGAAGAAGGAGTTTGAGGCGCAGTTTTTCCCGGATAATGAGCTGGGGGATGAGTTGCGAGCGCGGTCGCTGGTGCTGGGATGGGCGTTGGATGAGGGAGGATATACCGAGAATCAGGTTTCGGCGCGAAACGGGGTTCCGCTACTGGAACAGATGGCTATACGGCTGAAGGAGCAGGGGGAGCAGATTGATTTTAATAAGCCGGGGCTGACGGTGTACAGGTTTCTCAGCAGGCGGGCGCAGGAGGATGCTCATGCTGACGAGTTGCTGAAGGGGGCTGCCGAGAGCGTGAGGCAGGCTGTGCTGACGGGCGGGGACGGAAGACAGGCGTTGTGGGAGCAGAGGGGACAAATGGGAGAGGATATGTATAAGAAGGTGGGGAATACATTGCGATGGGTGAAGGCGGATGCGGAGAGGACAAGGCGAGGGCTGGAGCCGGTATTGCCGCGCGTGATGGAGGGGCTGGAGTGGGCCGTGAAGTATGCTGACGGGACGGCGAACCGGATTTTTCAGCCGGAGGGGATGGCTTCAATCCACCAAGCCCTGAAGGCGATGGATGGCCTTACGGATGCCCAGATGGATGCGCTGGCGGAGATTGTGCAGCGCAAGGGCGGGAATGAGAGGAGTTATATGGCGAATGTATGGAAGGCCGGGAACCGTGGCTGGGAGGATTTAGGTAATGGAATCAGGTCTTTGTTGCGCGGCGGGATTGCCGCACAGTTGGATGTGGCGGGGGGAGTGAAGGAGTTGTTTGGCGGGGACGGGTCTGCCCTGAAGGCTGACGCGAAGGCGGCGGATGAGTATGGCCGGAGGCTGGATGCTTTTCTGGCGATGGCGCAGGGGACGTACAGGCCGATTAACAAGCCGGAGTATGGGTGGTTTGGGAATGGGGTGCTGAGCGCGGTGCGGTCTGTGCCGATTACGGCGTTGAGTTTTTCCGGCGTGGGGGCCGGAGTGGCGGCGATGTCTTATGCCGGGGATAGTTACAGTAAGGCCGTGCAGGAGCGTCCAGATGGCGGAAGGCTGGCGAGGCTGGGAGGCGCGGCGGCGAGCGGCGCGGTTCAAGGGGCGTTGGATCGGGCCGGGGCGATCGTGGCAAAGGGAGTGATGGGGTTGAGATCCGGGAGCGCGTTTGTGGATAAGTGGATGAGCAAGTTGAGTCTGAGCCGTCAGGCGATGCGGCTGAAGAGTTCCGCCCTGCGGGCAGGGGCGCGTTCCGGCGTGGCTGGGGGAATGGTGCTGGGCGAGGAGATGACGACGGAGAAGTTGCAGGATTTGGCCGATCCTGTGATGCAGAGTTTGGCTTCCGTGATGGCCGGGGAGGCTCCGGGGATTGATTGGGAGCGGTTTTGGAAGGATTTTACGAACCGTGACCAGAATATGGAGTTGTTTGGTTCCGTGCTGGCGTTTGCGCTGGTGGGGGCCGGGGCGCGGTTTACGGCTGAGGCCGGGATGCAGCGGCAGTTGAGCCGGGAGTATGGGAAGCTGAAGCGGACGTTTGGTTTTAGCGATTCCCTGCTTGCCCGGATGCGGGCGGAGGAGAGTGACGTGGCGCGGTATGCGATGATGCAGGATGGGATTCAGGATTTTATGCGCCAAAATTATGGGAAGGAGGTGGACGGCGTGAAGGTGGGGCTGGGTGACGCGGACGGGATGAGGAAGCTGGCTGCCCGCGGCGGGGTGAGGACGATGGATGTGGTGGCCGCCGCTGAAGCGCATGCGGCGGAGACGGCGCGAGGGGTGGATGAGGTGCGTGTGGATGGAGCGGAGGTGCAGGAGGGGAAGGGTGCTGTGGTGGGTGTGAAGGGGCCGGAGAGCGGCGGCGTGAGCGAGGTGGGGAGTGGGCCTGTGCTGAGTTTTGAGCATGGGCCTGTGCCGGAGCGCAAGGGTGGAAGGCAAGTGGATGAGAAGGAGGCGATGAAGCAGTATGTGGAGGCTGTGAATGAGCAGTTGCGGGAGTTCGGGGCGAGTCCGATCCGCGAGGAGATGAATGAGTTTACGGAGGAGATGCAGTATGTGGTGGAGCTGGGGGACAGGCCGGAGTTTTATGATACGTATGATGATGCGTATGAGGCCGTGCTGCGGCATTTGGAGGAACGGGAGGATGAGGTGGTGGCCGGGCTGAAGAGCAGCTTGCGGCAGTACCGGGATAAGGATGAGGGGTATGTTGGGAGGGTGCAGGATGAAGCGAATGAGGAGATGATGCAGCATTTGAGCGATGTGGGGCAGGATGGGCGGATGAGTTTTGACCGGAGCAAGTTGAGTGTGCCGATGACGTTGGCGCAGTTGAAGACACAGGGTGATTTTATGCGTAAGTCTGCCGAAGGCCGGGAGAGGATTTATGCGGCGCAGATGGGAGTGGAGGCCGGGGTGGATGCTGCCCGGTTGCGGGTGTACGGAGCCAATGTGGCGCAGGAGTTTGCGAACGGACGGTATGAGGTGGTGAGCAGATTGTACCGGGGGGCTAATCCGTTTGACGTTTATGAGGAGTGGACGGAGGGGATGACGAAGGTGTTGATTAAGGATAATGAGTGGACGGTGGCGGAGTTTGAGGATGAACTGAAGCGGCTGGAGGGTGCAACGGGTGAGACGTTTTTGGCGACCGGGGAAGGGGTGGACAGGTTACAGGCGGTTTGCGAAGGGGTGAGCAAGGCGGCGCGAGCACATTTGATGGGGCACATTTCCGATGAGAGGCTGCCGGATAAGTTGCGGCGGTGGTTCAAGATGTTCGCTTTGTTGTTTGCCAAGTATTTTGAGTTTGCACAGGATGTGATGCTGGCGAAGAAGATGCTGGGCGCGGACGTACAGGGGAAGATGAGCGAGAAGTTTCGCCGCCTGTTGAATGATTTTGCCGGGTTTGACGAGGCGGCGATTGCGGAGCGCGCGAGGAGGGAGGAACAGGCGCAGATTGAGGCGGAGGCGATGGGGGATGTGCCGGAGATTGGAGAGTGGGTGGCCGGGAGGCTGCCGCACCCGAAGACGGCGGCTGAGGCCGGTTCCGATTTAACCGGAGAGCTGCAACGGATTTATGATGCCCTGACGACGACGCGGACGGCCAAGGGCAGACGCAGGAAGGATGGTACGCTGGGGAAGAGTTTTGAGCAACGGGTGGTGGCGCGTGCAGAGCAGTTTTTCAGCCGGGAAGGGCGTGTGTCCGATGTGCTGGAGGCGGCGGCTGAGGCCGGGTTTGATTTTGCCGATTCCGGGGAGTTGTTGAGCGCGGTGTATGATAGCGTGGTGTATGGGTATAAGCGGTATGCGGCGCGAGGGGAAGGGCAGGAGGTGAGTTTCAGCATGGGGGACAGGGTAAGGCGCGTACCGATGGCGGAGGCCCGGCGTGTGGCTGATGCGTTCCACCGGGTGGAGGGGATGGAGCCTGTTGCTGCGGATGTGCCGGCAGCGTATGCTTCTGATTTGAAGGATGCGCTGGGGGATATTCGGGAACGGTATAGAGTGTTGCAGAAGGAGACTCAGGAACAGGGGTATGCGCTGGTGATGGGGGACGGGAAGCGGGTGCAGGTGGGAGGCAAGGGGTGGAGGGAAGTGAAACAGCATGCAGCCGATAGACGGGTTTTAGCTGCGTTAGCCGTGCTGCCGGAGTTGGCCGGGCGGGCTGAGTTTATTTATTCCGGCGAGAATTCAGATTTGAAACGTAAGCCTAATATAGCCAGATTTCATTATTATTTGACGAAAGCGGATTTCAAGGGGGCTTCCGATGATGGGAGTGCTGATTTGGCCTATGTGAATATTGCCGTGGCAGAGGGGAAGAATGGGGAGTTGTTTTATGATCTGGATGCTTCCACGGTGGAGGACGTAGATAGCATGAAGGGTACTTCCGCCACCCTGCAACGACCCCGCGTCCCAAACACGGGCGAGGCAGGGGATGGAGTACCCCACAAGGGAAGGGTAGCGTTGTTGAAGGAGTTTGTCAATTATGTTGACAGAGATTTAGCTGGACAAGGAAGAGAAGGGCGTGAGGTGAGTGTGCAGGATGTGGAGGCGCAAGGTGGTTTTGATGAGCATGGGGTTCTGGCTGCGGAGAATGCGGTGGTGGTGAAGCCGGATGGCGATGTAACGATGTCTGTCCGCGCTCTGCATGCAAGTCCTCACAGTTTCCGGAAGTTTGATACGGCGTTCATGGGCAAGGGCGAGGGAGCGCAGGCGTATGGCTGGGGGCTGTATTTTGCGGAGAATCCGAAGGTGAACCGGAGTTATCTGAACCAGTTCGCGCAGGACAAGGCGACATGGAGGTTCAGGGAGTTGGAGGCTTCCAATGTGGATGATATGGCCAGAGGGTTGCGCGACCGAATAGTTTTCCCGGAACATGTCAATCGGTTTGAACCAGGCGTGTTGGATGCCGTTTATAGTGTTCTTGGCGATTTGTCTGACGCCAGAGGGGATAAGGGGAAGATAGAAGCGATTAAGGAGGAATTGAGGGAAGATATCCGCATCAATGAAGGTTATTCTGACCAATATCCCCAGGCAAAAAGACAGGCCGATGCTGAAAATATAGCTTACCAATATTTGCTTGATCATCTGGACGAGATAGAGGTCAGGACGGGCATGCCTTCCAATTACCGCGTGGAGCTGAATGTGGAGGATTATTTGGACTTCATGGAAGGAGGGGAGCTGCTGTTTTGGGATAAAGGGTACGGCTCATCTACAACATCCAGAATAGGGGATTGGCTTCTGGATGAGGGCAAGGAAGAAGCGTATTCTTTGTTCAACGACAAGGATCCGGAAAATGGGTATTGGATGGGGGGCAAGATTTACCGCTCGTTGGAGGATGCTTTGGGAAGCCCCAGAGAGGCGAGCGAGTTTCTGTTAAGGCATGGAGTGAAGGGCATCAGGTACGCAGACGGTTTTTCCCGCTGGAAGGCGGAGGAGAAGCAGACGTATAATTACGTGATTTTTGACGGGAACGACATCAAGATTACGGCGTTTGCGGACGAGTCCACCGGGGGAGCGTGGGCGGATTATGTGGATGGGTCGGCGACGTTTTCTATAAGGGAAAAGGCGTCCATCAAGAAGAAGGCGGTCGCTGACGGGACGTTCATGAAGGCGCCTAACGGAGCGAATACGAATCTGACGGAAGACCAGTGGCTTTCCGTGCGCACGGAGGCGTTTAAGAATTGGTTTGGGGATTGGGAGCATGACCCGGAGAATGCCAGCAAGGTAGTTGACGAGAACGGGGAGCCGAGGGTGGTGTATCATGGGAGCGGGGCGAAGTTCAACACGTTCTCACATAAGTTCGCCATGAAGAACGGCGCAGTGAAAGGACGCGGCTTTTATTTCACGGATGATCAAGGTTATGCGGAAGGCTTTGCGCCGAAGGGCGGACATCTTTTTAAAGTTTTTCTGAATTTGCGCAATCCGTTTGATGCGGAAAAACTTTCACTGAGCAAGAAAGACGTCGAGCGCGTGATAGAACATCTTGACCCTGACGGAGATCTTATTGTTTCTGATTATGCGAGTAGCGCGAATGGTTATCCTGGGAAAGCGTGGTATCGGAAGGCGTTGAAAGAAACGGTTGATGCGATTGTGGACAGCAGCGTGAACGACGCGGATATTATCAGCGAACTCTATACTATTGGTGGTCAGGAAGCGGCTCTTCGTGCGGTCGCGGAGACGCTTGGACGTGATGGCTTCATGTCCCGTGGGCCTGTTAATATGCAGATAGTGTTCTCTTCCACGCAGATCAAGTCCGCCACGGATAACCGGGGGACGTATGATCCGAAGAATCCGGATATTACGTTTTCCATGCGGATGATGCGTGGTGGGCAGAGTGTGTGGGATTATCTGGCTGGGGTGCAGGGGCATGCTTTTGAACAGGAAGCAAGGTTGTATGAAGCAATGCAGAAACGGCTGGAGAGCGCGTTGCAGGCGAACGGGTTTACAAGGGATGGAGTGTATAAGGATGAGCAGGGAAGAGATGATGAGGCTGTGAGGGAGCGGATGCTGGCCGTGATGGCCGTATGTGATGCCGTGGTGACGGAGCTGCCGAAGGACGTGCGCGGAGGGATCAGGCCGGAGGTTGTTGCTTCCTACCGGGAGGAGGTGATGGCGAAGAAGACGTGGAGAGGGCGGATGAATGCGCTGATGCGTATGGTGAAGTATGTGGATTGGCATATTGTGAATGAAGGGAAGAAGAGCCGATTTAAGGAGTTTGAACGGTTTAGAAAATGGGCGGCGGCAAGCGTGGGCGAGAACCGGGTACGGCGTGGGAAGATGAATGCGGAGATTCAGAAGCGGCTGGATATGGTGGAGAGGGCGTTAGAGTTGGATGCGGATGAGCTGGAAACGGCGAAGAATACGGCTGAGAAGGTGGTGGAGGAGAAGGCATTGATTGGCGGGGCTGAGTATGATGAGGCGGTGGAGTGGGTACGTGCGCTGGATGCGTTTGGCGGGTTGTATGAGAGGAATATGCACGGGAGGCTGACGGCTGATTTGGAAAGAGTGCAGGCCGCGCTGGATGCCCTGAAGGAGATGTATTCTGCCGGGAGGCTGGCGAATGAGGCGTTTTGGGAGGATCGGCGTGAGCGTATTGCGGATTTGCTGGATGAGGCCGGGAAGGGGCTGGGGCGTGAGCAGCCGGTGAGCGTGAATGAGCGCACCGGAGCGGCGAAGCATGATGTGGGTGTGGGTAAGGGGATGCGGAATTTGGTGCGGGGGTTTGTGAGTTTTGAGAATTTGATGGAGGATTTGTTTGGAGAGGGGAAGGTGACGGAGTATTTTGCAGAGGGCATCAGGAAGGCGCGGCTGGAGTTTAATGATGTGCGACAGAGGCGAGTGTTGCGGTATTACGGTGCCTTGTACCGGATTGCGAGGCCGGAGGAGTTTTTGAAGAGGGCTGACAGAAAGGTGGATGGTCAGGTGAAGCTGGGCGTGAGGCGTGTGGTGGATGGTATGTTGAAGGATTTAAGCGAGAATCGGACTTGGGGGATTGAGGTGAAGATGCCAGGCGAGTTCAGGAGTGAGCGGGTGCGGATTGAAGAGGCGCTGGCGGTTGCGGAGGGTAAGATGGAAGCAGAGCAGATGCCGAAGTGGGCGAAGAATCAGAAGGCGATGGATGCCCTGAAGATGGCGTTGAGCGAGATTCCGGCGAAGAGCAGGAAGGAGTTTGTGAAGTTTTCATGGCTGGAGCAGGGCGCGGAGCTGGTGGAGATGGAGATGAGCGATTTGGAGGCGGCGTATTTGCTCCAGATGTCCGCGATGCCGGAGTATGAGGATAATCTGGAGGCGTTGGGTTTTGACGAGGCTGCGATTGGGAAGGTGAGGGATCATATTGATGTGCGGGCGTTGCGGGTGGCGGAGTATTTAGGGGAGGAGTATGAGCGGGGATATAAGGAGTATAATGAGGTGTACAGGAGGTTGTTTGGGTGTGATATGCCTAAAGTACAGAATTATGCTCCGGGGTTTTTCGTGACGGATAATGCCGCTGAAGCCGTTGATCCGATGGAGTCCAGAGGGAGCGGATGGCTGAGTGTGGGGAGCATCAAGATGCGTCGGAAGCATTATGCGCTGCCGCGTGTGGTGAGTTGTGTGAATGCGTATTGGGCGCACAGTATGCAGATGGATCACTGGGCGAGTTTTGCGGAGATTATGAGGGATATGAAGGCCGTGTTGCTGAATGGAGAGCTGGGGAACAAGATTGATGCGGTGCATGGGGCGCAGGCAAGGACACATTTGACCAAGTGGGTGAAGGATTTAGAATTTGACGGTTCGCAGGATTCGGGCGGAGCCGGACAAGCTCAGCAAGTAGTGAGCCGGGTGTTGGGGGCGATGGCTCAGGGTGCGCTTTCATATAACCTGAAGACGTGTCTGAAGCAGCTCCCGGCCATGTTTTCCAGCATGGCGGATATGTCCCCCTCAGATGCCATGAAAGGGTTTATTGGGGCATTGGCGAATCCGGGACAGTTGGCGGAGGTTTGGATGAGTCCGACGATACAACAAAGGCTGATGCAGGGCATGAGTCCTGAAATGAGGCAGGCTTTGACGGCGAACAGGATGAAGGTGAGCATGCTGGGGGATGCCGTGGAAGCCGGGATGTTGCCGATTGGATTGACTGATGCGGCATTTACAACGTTTTCCGGGGGTATTGCGTATATGGCGGCCAAGAAGATAGCCATGAAAGAGGGATTGAGTGATGAGGTTGTGGAGCAGAGGGCGTTGGCCGCGCTGGACAAAGCGGTGCGGAGGACGGCTCAACCTATTGAGACAGAGCAGAAGAGCCCTTGGGAGATTCATGCGAACGCGCTGGGGCGTATGTTTATGATGTTCCGCTCTGATCCGCGCAAGCAGATAGCGTTGAGTTATATGGCGATTGCGAAGTGGAAGAGGGGAGAGATTGGTATGGGAGAGGCTGCGTGGCGGTTTGGTCAGGCGTGGGTAGTGTATGGGATCATGAATCAGGTGATTGTGGAGTTTCTTAAGTGGGTGATGGGGCAAGGTGACGATGAGGAAGAGTTGGATTTGTGGGATAGGTGGAAAGGGTTTGCGGTGAGTGGAGCGATGGGGGCGTTTTCCGGTATTTTTGGATTGGCTGAGGTAATAGAGTTCATCTATTCAAAACTGGCTGGCGAAAAGTACATGAAGTTTAGTAATACGATGGTCGATCATGCTGAGGCGTTATGGAGAGGAGGAGAAGGTGTAGTGAGGATGTATAACGGTGAGGAAGAGGAGTATGGGAAGGTAATGAATCAGTTGGGAAGAGGGTTGAATGGTATGGGATTGTTTGCGGCGGCAGGAAGGCCGGAGATTGGAGCCGCGGTGCAGGTGATGGGGCGTATTGTGAAAGAGACGAAGAGTATGGCCGGAACATGGGGGCATCTGTGGGATAATGAGATGGCTAAAGCCAGAGAGCAGCAGAGATTGATCCAAGCGACCAAAAAAGAAGAGAAGGAAGAACGGAAAGCAAAAATGGAAGAGAGGAAGGAGTTGATGGCGCGAGTGAAAGGTTTGGATTATTCAAGCCGGATGAAAGTGTATCAGGATGTCGGACTGGATAAAGAAGAGAGGAAGTTGATGGAAAACCGGGTGAAGATGGATGGAGCTTCCGAGGTTGTGAAGGCTGTGAGCCGGGTAAAGAAAGATAAGAGGAAAGAGCTGGTAGAGAAGTTGAAGGGGACGATGAGTGAGGTGGAGTATGAGGAGTTTGTGACTGAGCTGAAGGAGAAGGGAGTGAAGTGGAAGTGATATGGCAGGTAATGCTATTTATAATGCTATTATTTCATAATATACTTATTATTAAATAGAAATATAGTTCTCCGTGTACCATCAATAAACCCTGCGAGTTCAAAGGCTTGCGGGGTTTTCTTTTGAGATGGTTTATCATGATGCTGTATGCCGGGTTCCGTTCCCTTTTTGAATGTTTCTACTTCCCTTTTTCATTTTTCCTGAAGTGTTGTTTAACATTCCGGGTTTGCTGATAAAAAACGGCTGCCGCGCCTTTTGGCGGGGCAGCCTGTATTGGGAAGCGGTTCCTGAATAAGGAACGAATCTAGGCGCCGAAATCAAGGGTTTTAGGCTCGCGGCTCCAGACGCGGTGCTGTTTCATGGCCGTGATGAAGGAGGGCATCAGGGATTTGGTGTCCTTCGGCATGAGCAGTCCGGCATCATCCATATCCTGGGGCAGGGAGGCTGCCTCAAGCATGGCTCTGGCGTTGCCGGGCAGTCCGATGGCTTTCAGGTGCCTGTAGGCCTGGCGCAAATGATACTTGGCATCTCCGTCTTTCAGGAGCGCTGCGATGCTTTGTTCCCCTTCCGGGACGATGACGGAGTCAAACAGGACGGAAGGAGTGCCGGACAGAGTCCCGTTAACCGGCAGACTTTCCCCTTCTTCCGTTGTTACGCTTCCCATGTGCGGGGCAATGATTTGGGGATGGATACCTTCTTCATGCAGGGCGTCGCAGATTTCTTTCACGGATTTCAGGCTGACGCCGTCCGCTGCCAGTAAATAGACGCGGAGGCCTTTAAGGTTTCCGTCCGTATGGGCGTACAAGCTCAATGACGGATCTTTTTCCAGTCCGCAGACGGGCCTGGGCAGTTCCCTGCCGAGTTGTTCCCTGGTGAGTTCAATTCCCAGGTTGCGGGCCACTCCGCTTGCCAGGTCCGGATCAATGCGCGTCAGAAGGTCCACCACGCGTTCCCGGATATAGGGGCGCGTCACCTTCCCCAGCTCAAAACTGAACGCGTTGATGATATGCTCCTGTTCCACGGGAGTTTGACTCATCCAGAACAGCCGCGGGTGGGAATAGTATTCCGCGAAGGAGGGGCTCCGCAGACGTTCCTTGACACCGCTTACCGTCTGGGGGCTGGTGGTGAAGCCGCCTTTCTCCGGGGGAGTTTCTCTCGGCCAGTTGTTCCCGATGGAATTGGGATCATAGTTGGCCGGAGAGGCGTCTATCTGCATACGGTGAAAGCCGTCCCTCTGGTTGTTGTGGAAGGGGCAAATGGGGCGGTTGATGGGAATTTCCGTGAAATTGGCTCCTCCCAGCCGGTGCCGCTGGGTATCGCTGTAAGAGAAAATACGGCCCTGGAGCAGAGGATCGTCGGAAAAGTCAATGCCCGGCACGATATTGGCGGGGCAGAAGGCTGCCTGTTCCGTTTCCGCAAAGAAGTTGTCCGGGTTGCGGTTCAGCACCATTTTCCCGACGATTTCCACGGGAACCAGTGCTTCAGGAATGAGCTTGGTAGGGTCCAGAATATCGAAGTCGAATTGGTCTGCGTCCTCTTCCGGGATGAGCTGCAGCCCCAGCTCGTATTCCGGATAATCTCCGGCTTCAATGGATTGCCAGAGATCCTTGCGGTGGAAGTCAGGATCGCGTCCTGTCAATACCTGGGCTTCATCCCACACCAGGGATTTTTTCCCGTACAGCGGTTTCCAGTGGAAACGGACGAAAGTGCTTTTTCCTTCTTCATTGACCAGCTTGTACGTATGAATGCCGAACCCTTCCATCGTACGGAAGCTTCTGGGGATGCCGCGGTCCGACATGGCCCACATGACATTGTGCAGAGTTTCCGGCTGCAGGGAGACGTAGTCCCAGAAAGAATCATGGGCCGTCTGTCCCTGGGGCATTTCATTGTGGGGTTCCGGTTTGACGGCATGGACGAAATCCGGAAATTTGATGGCATCCTGAATGAAGAAGACGGGCGTGTTATTGCCTACCAGATCATAGTTGCCTTCCTTGGTATAGAATTTGGTGGCCCAACCGCGGATATCCCTTACTGTATCCGGAGATCCTCTGAAGCCCTGCACGGTGGAAAAACGCACAAAGACCGGGGTTTTTTCTCCCGGATCCTGCAGAAAAGCCGCTTTGGTGTACTTGGAAAGGGATTTATACACCTGAAAATAACCATGTGCCCCGGAACCTCTTGCGTGAACCACGCGTTCCGGTATCCGCTCCTGGTCAAAATGAGCCATTTTCTCCAGAAAGTGGAAGTCCTCAAGCAGAGATGGGCCTCTGCTTCCTGCTTTAAGTGTGTTTTGATCATCGGATATTTTAATTCCCAGGTTGCTTGTGAGGGCCTGTCCCATGCCGTTGGAGCGCATGGCATCCAACGCCCTGATTTTTTCCGTAGCGTTATCCGGCATTTTCATGGAACCGGGCGCGGAAGGTTCCGCATTGGGCGGCGTAGGTTTCGGAGTGGGTTTGATTATCTCCGGATCAATCGTATCCGTATAATGGGGAGCGGCTTCTTTTCCGTTGGGAAAAGGGGCGATGTTGTTTTCCATGGGCGGTTTCTTTTTTTTCATTGGCTTGTTCATGAGGGACCGAATTTTTCTATGTGGGTAATAGTTCGACTTCCCTTTTTCCGGGGATGTTCCGCCCTGTTTTGTCATCAGTATTTCTCCGGATCTGATGAAAAATTTTTTATAGAAACTGGTATTTAATATTTTATGGGATAAAGAACGGGCTGTGTGGAGAGGGCTTTTTGATTGGCATGTCTGTGATCTCTGTATCCCATGTTTCATTGTCGGCAGGGAGAAGCGGAGATAACCGGGATATGGCCGCGGGCTGGCAGAAAACAGTCGATTTCCTTTCTGAGCGGTGTTTCCTGCATCTGGAGCCGAAGGGAGAAACGGAACCGCGTTGCCGGAACGGCAGGGCAGGGACAGCTTTGCGTACATGAAATGGAACGGAGCTTCCACAAATTTTCATAGACGAGGGGAATAAATAGGTTATGATTTTTATGTCAATCGGGTATTGGAGAGAAGGCCCGCGCCGTCCGGCGCGAGACGGTTTTTCCGGTATGGAACCTTTTTCCTGTTAATTTAAAGTAATGACGGTGCAAGAAATAGCTGAACAGAGTTTGAAGAACCTTCTGGCTTCGCTGGGGTTTTCCGCGGATATCGAAGTAACGGAGACGGACGGCATCGTGTGCCTGAATATTGCTTCTCCGGATTCACAGTACATCATTGGGGGGGACGGGGACAGGCTGGATGACCTTCAGTACCTGGTCAACCGCATGATCCAGCGCAAGATGGAGAATGCTCCCCGCGTGAAGGTGGATTGCGACCATTACCGGGAGCGCAACGAAGCCCGCCTGCTGGAAAAGGCCCGTTCCCTGGCCGAACGCGTCCAGGAGAGCGGCAGGCCGATGAAGATGCCGCCGTTGAATGCCTACCACCGCCGCCTGGTGCATAATGCCCTTCAGTCCATGGAAGGAATTGTGACGGAGTCCGAAGACGGAGACAGCCGTTACAAGCGCATTACCATCAGAAAGGGCTGATGGATGGCAGTTTATTCATGAGGGCTTTAGCGGTCATTGCGTTTTTGGCGCTGGCGTTTCCGGGACGTGCGGAAATGGATGCCCTTTCCGTCTCCTGTTCTGCGGCTCCCTCCCTTCCCTCCCCTGTTCTGGTTGTGTACGGTTCAGAGGAACCCGGTTCAGCGGAAGCCCGTTGGTTGAAAGCTCTCCAGCCGGGCACGGAAGAACGCCGCGCGCTGGATGAATATGTGCGTGACGTGCAGTTTGTCACGGTTCCCAGACATCCTTCCGTGAAGGATTGGGAAGAAGACGGCAGCCTGTCCCGTGCGGCGATGCATGGTGTGCGCATGCTGCCTTCCGTGGTTTTTCTTGACTCCAAGGGACGTGTATTCGACTTGGTGGAAGGAGGGGCCTCTGCAGCTTCCCTACGGGAAAAAGTGTCCCTGCTTGCGGAAAAAGCGCAGCGCGTGCGGCCGGTGACGCGGGTGAATGATATTCCGAAGGGCGGGGACCCTGCGGCAGAAGCCTCCGCCATTTGCCGGGAGCTGGAACAGGTGCCTCCGGAAGCCTGGTTCCGGGATTATCCTGGCACCATGAAGCGTCTGGAAAAATTGAACTGTACGGTTCCGGCTTTTCTGAACGCCCGGGAGGTGGCCCTTCGTCTGGAGAAAAACAGGAAAACGGCTGAATTGCTTGGCGAGTCTTTCCGGGCCAGCAAAGCTTCTTCCATACGAACATGCCTGGAAGCATGGCGTGCCTGCGCGGATGACCCCTCGTTATCCGTGGAGGAGCGCCAGTTAATTCTGCTCTCCATGGTGCATCCCCTCTGGGTGCGGCTGGAAGAGGTTCTGTACCGGGAAGCCCACACTCCGGAAAGCGAGGATGCCTTCAACCAGGCGGTTGCGGTTTTGGAAGAGGTCCGGGACATGAACCGTTCCAGCGTTTGCGGCAGACGGGCGCACCAGCTCAGGGAAGAGCTGAGAAGAGCCCGTCTGGCGGCTGCGCGGTATGATTGATGTGTCTTTCCTGAGTTGCCGGAAATGGACAGGAAGGCCCCCCTGCTTCCGTCACGGAATCAAGGGATGCGTTTTCCTCCGTGATTCCTCTTTCCACAGGAAGGACCGGGCAAATTGGCTTGATTTTGCCCCTGTCCGGGGCTAGTCTTCGAACCGTTATGACAGATTCATCCATCCCGGACATGATGGCGGAGGCTCGCCGAGGCCAATGGACTGACCAGCAACTGGCCGCCAAGGCTGTGGAACTGGCGGAGTCCATTTTAAAGCAGTCGAATGCCGGGATGAGAGGGAAAGAGAAGAGGCAGGCGCAGCAAATGGAGCGTATGATGAATGATCCGGCGGGCAAGGCGTTTACGCTGGCGCTGGCGGATCGGGTGTTCCGTCCTTCTTCTCCGGCGCGGGGCGCGGAGTTGTTCCGCTATCTTCTGGACGGATATGGCGTTCCCCGTTATTTGTCTGCGGCCGACCGTTTCGCCATGAAGATGGGGGGGAGATTTTCCGCTCAATTTCCGGGTGTGGTCATTCCCGTGATTACCAGCCAGTTGAGAAAGGAGAGCTCCAATGTAATTCTTCCTGCCGAGGATGGAAAACTGCGCCCCCACCTGCGCCGCAGGCGCAAGGGCGGCATCCGGATGAACATCAACCAGTTAGGGGAGGCCATTCTGGGTGAAAGCGAGGCGCACCACCGTCTTCAGCAGGTCGTGGACCGGCTGACAGACAAGGACTGTGACTATATTTCCGTCAAGATTTCAGCCATTTTCAGCCAGATTCATCTGGTAGCCTTTGAAGAAACCGTCAAATTGATTCAGGAGCGTCTGCGCATCCTGTACCGGGCGGCCATTACCAATGCGGTAACGTTGCCGGACGGTTCCAGAAAGCCCAAGTTCGTGAATCTGGATATGGAGGAATACCGTGATCTTCATCTGACGGCGGAAGCGTTCAAACGTACGTTGATGGAGGATGAATTCATGCATCTGGAGGCGGGAATTGTGCTCCAGGCCTATTTGCCGGATTCCTGGGAGGAGCAAATGAAGCTGTGCGCCTGGGCGAAGGAACGCGTGGAGCAGGGGGGAGCGCGCATCAAAATACGCCTGGTGAAAGGCGCCAACCTGGCGATGGAGAAGGTGGAGGCCTCCATGCATGGCTGGGCGCAGGCCCCATATGGCACGAAAGCCCAGGTGGATGCCAATTACAAGAGAATGCTCCATTACGGCTGCATGCCGGATAATGCCAGATATGTGCAGTTCGGCGTGGCTTCCCACAACCTGTTTGATTTGTGTTATGCCATGCTGTTGCGTGAGCGGGAAGGCGTGCGTGACCAGGTGGAATTCGAAATGCTGGAAGGGATGGCGAACCATCAGGCGCGGGTCATCCGCCAGGCGGCGGACGGTTTGCTCCTTTATGCCCCCGTGGTTCTGAAGGAAGACTTTCACAGCGCCATTGCCTACCTGGTGCGGAGGCTGGATGAAAATACCAGTGAGGAGAACTTCCTGCATGATCTCTTCGGCATGACGCCGGGGTCCCGGAGCTGGGAGGTCCAGAAAAAGAGGTTTTTGAAGGCCTGTCAGGAAAAGGATGAGGTGAAGTACGGACCCAACCGCACGCAGAACCGCGCTGCGGACCCCATTCAGCCTTCACATTACCGGGATGCCTTTGCCAACGAGCGGGATACGGACTGGTCTCTGAGGCAGAATGCGGAATGGATCAACGGGATGATTGCCGCGGAGAAGGAAAAATCCGGCGAGGAAATCCCTCTGGTTATAGATGGTGAGGAAATTACGACTAATCTGTGGGGCGTGGGGCGCGATCCGTCCCGCCATAATGAAGTTTCCTATAAATTCGCTTATGCGGACTTTGACCAGGTTGAACATGCCTTGGTCACGGCGGACAGGGCCCGTTCCTCCTGGGCGTCCAAAAGCATTGGCGAACGCGCTGAAATCCTGCACCGGGCGGCGCAGGAGCTGTCCAGAATCAGGGGGGAAGCTATTGCTGCCATGGTGAGGGATGCCGGGAAGGCTCCCACGGAGGCTGATGTGGAGGTGAGCGAGGCCATAGACTTCTGCCGCTATTACGCGGAAGGCCTGGACCGCGACGGAATGAACGACGGCGTGGAAATGTCCCCGCTGGGTACTATTTGCGTAATGTCTCCCTGGAATTTCCCCTTCGCCATTCCGACGGGCGGTGTAGCTGCCGCCCTGATGGCGGGAAATGCCGTGGTGTTCAAACCGTCTGAACTGGCCGTTTATACGGCTTGGCAGATTGTACAGGCGTTCTGGCGCGCCGGTGTGCCTAAAAACGTCCTTCAATTCGTGCCGATGCCGCGCAATGAAATTTCCCGCAAGTTTTTGATGGACCCCCGCTTGAACGGCGTGATCATGACGGGATCCTTCCGCACCGGGAAAATGTTGCGCGAACTGCGGCCTGACCTGCATGTGCTGGCTGAAACCAGCGGAAAGGATGCCATGATCATCACCGCTACGGCTGATCCGGATCAGGCTGTAAAGGATTTGGTGAAAAGCGCTTTCGGTCATTCCGGACAGAAGTGTTCCGCCGCCAGCGTGGCTATTGTGGAGGCTTCCGTTTATGACAATCCCGCCTTTTTGCGTCAGTTGAAGGATGCCGCCGCCAGCCTGAAGGTAGGCGGGTCCTGGGAAGTCAACTCCGTGGTGACGCCGCTCATCAGGGAGCCGGAAGGGAATCTGCTCCGTGCGCTGACGCAGCTGGAACCCGGGGAGGAATGGCTGCTCAAGCCGGAACCTTCGGAAGACAACCCGTGCCTCTGGTCTCCCGGCATCCGGCTGGGGGTGAAACCGGGAAGCTGGTTCCATCAGACGGAATGCTTCGGTCCGGTATTGGGAATCATCCGTGCGGAAAACCTGGAGGAAGCCATTGACATCCAGAACGACTCCGAATTTGGCCTTACCGGCGGCCTTCAGTCCCTGGATGAACGGGAAATTGCCTTGTGGAAAACTAAAGTGCAGGTGGGCAACGCGTACATCAACCGTGTCATCACCGGCGCCATTGTCCGCCGCCAGCCGTTCGGTGGGTGGAACCATTCCTCCATGGGGCCTGGAGCCAAGGCCGGAGGTCCCAACTACCTTACCATGCTGGGAAGTTGGGAGGAAAAGGCGCTGCCCCAAAAGCTGCGTACGCCGGGTGAACGTATCTCCGGACTGGTGGAAAAACTGTGTTCCGAGCTGCCGGACTGCGCCAAGCGCATCCGTTCTGCGGCCGGGTCCCAGGCCAAGTGGTGGATGGAGGAATTCGGCGTGGAACATGATCCCTCCCGTGTTTACGGAGAAAATAATACCTTCCGCTATATCCCGGTGAAGGGAATTCTGGCCCGTGTGGAAAACATGTCCGACGATAACGTCGCCATTCTGCTGCTGGGGGCGAAACTGTGCGGGGTGCTCCTGCACCTGAGCATAGGGACGAGCCGCCCTTGGGTTCAGAAAATGCATGGTTACTATGCTTCCCTGACGGTGGAAACGGAAGCGGAATTGATCGTCCGGATGCCGGAAGCGCTTCAAGGCGTACGGTTCCTGCGTGGAACAGATATTTCCGAGGCTCTGGCCAATGCCGCCCGTGCCCGGGATGTGGAAGTACTGGACCGTCCCGTGCTTGCCAATGGGCGGTTGGAGCTGCTGGGTTATTTCCGGGAACAGGCTGTTTCCGAAACCGTTCACCGCTACGGCAATCTCATCCCGCCGCCGGGCAGTTTTAAAACAGACAGCGTGTGAAGGGTAGGGAAGGCCTGAATCCCGGCTTCCGGGTATCTTAGCCATAAAAATGAAGGGAAATCCTCCTGCCGGTTCAAAAGGAAAACATGGGTGTTGGGGGTGTTTCCCTTTCGTTTCGGAATAGCTCTTCACCGAAAGGAGAGGGGGGAAAGTTTCACTTGCAAGGAGGGAAGAGGAGTATCCTGTTGAATGAAATATGAACTTCGCCGAATGAGAAAATTTTCACCAGGCCTCACGGTGAACAATTCCGGTGGGGCGGGAAAAGGTTCCATGATCCTTATGGAGGAAGAGGCGTGGAAGTCTGCAGGAAGCGCAGGCTTTCCCGAAGAGCTTTCCCCTGTTGCCGGGGGAGGGATTGGGTGCTTTTTGCTTCTTTTCTCCATTTAATGATAGAACGTTTCCGGGAAACGGGTATATTATCAGGAACGTTTGCGATGACGCGGCGCTGTTTTTTCCACGTAACCATGAACACCAACCAATCATTGAATTCCCGCGGCAGCCACATCGTCTGGGTGGATTTTCTGCGTATCCTGGCCTGCTTCCTCGTTGTCCTGGCCCATTGCTGTGATCCGTTCGTTGGAAGTTTTGACGGTTCCTTCAACTTTAAATCCGCTGTCTTCTGGGGAAGTCTGGTACGGCCGTGCGTGCCTTTGTTTGCCATGATCTCCGGAGTGTTGCTCTTTCCCGTCACCTTGGAAATGGGCGCTTTTTACTCCAGGCGCCTCAAGAGGGTGCTGGTTCCGCTCATTGTCTGGTCACTGGCGCTTCCCTTGCTCTACTTCGGATACTTTGCCGCAGGCGTTCAAACGGCCAGCCCCAATATCGTGATGGACACTTATACATGGAGCGCCACCGTCGGCAAGCTGTATACCTTCTTCTTCAACTTCAATTATGATACCACGCCCCTGTGGTACGTATACATGCTGGTGGGCCTGTACCTCTTCATGCCCATCATGAGCGCGTGGCTGACGCAAGCCAGGAGGAAGGATGTGAAAATCTTCCTGGGCATCTGGATATTCAGCATGACTCTCCCCTACATCCAGATGCTTGCTCCGGCACTGGGGTATGAGGGCAATTACGGCAATATGGGTATTCTGGGTGTTTGCGATTGGAATCCGTATGGTATGTTTTATAACTTTTCCGGATTCCTGGGATACATGGTGCTGGCGCATTACCTGACCAAATACCCGCTGGCCTGGAGTTGGAAAAAAACGCTGTCCATTACTATTCCCCTCTTTTTGATTGGTTTTGCCGTTACGTTCTTCGGCTTTCTGGAAACGCAGAAGCACTTCCCCGGTCAATATTCCAAGCTGGAAGTGCTCTGGTATTTCTCCGGAATCAATGTATTTCTGATGACCTTTGCCATCTTTACCATCGTCAGCCGGCTCAGAATCAAGGCTGGTCCAGTGCTGAGCAAGGTGGCGGCGCTTACTTTCGGCGTGTATCTGTGCCACTTCTTCTTTGTCCAGTGCTCCTATGACTTCGTGAACTTCATCGGGCTGGGAAGGCTGCCCTCCGCCGTAAAAATTCCGTTGATGGCCTGTCTGGCCTCCGCTGTCTCCGCGGCGTTGGTATGGCTGTTGAGCCTGAACAGGTGGACGCGCAAAAGCATCATGTAAACCGCAGATATTTTTCGCAGGTCGCTTCGGGGACACGGCAGTACCGGGATGTCTCTTCTTTTGTGGAAAAGAGAATGAAACGGTTTCCGGGGAGAGGCCTGCAAAATTCTGGACGGGAAAGAGGGAACAGGCTAGGATGTCCCAGCATCGTGTACAGGCCTAGGTTGCCGGAGATGCGGGCTTTTTAACGCATGAAAAGCTCCTTTCCCGGTCTCCCTTCCGCCGACCCCAAGCTCACAGAAAATTCCCGGGACACCGGCGATTTTCGTAATCCGTTGGGGTTCTAATCTTGACAACTATCATCTCTTTTTCACGGCCTGGAATCTTTGTACCTCCCATGGGAGGTTGGCGCAAAACACCCGTTGCACTGTTGATAATCAAACCATAGACGTTCAGGAGTCGCACTCTCACGAGTGCGTGGATTGAAACGATAGTAATACTGGTGCGTGGCTCTCCTATGGTGTCGCACTCTCACGAGTGCGTGGATTGAAACTGGATACGTACAATGCACGGGCAAACTCTTGCAAGTCGCACTCTCACGAGTGCGTGGATTGAAACCATAAGTTATTTCTTTCTAATGGTTTGAGGTTAGTCGCACTCTCACGAGTGCGTGGATTGAAACAAATGCTTGCGGACCTGCGAGACGGCCATAACATGTCGCACTCTCACGAGTGCGTGGATTGAAACTTCCGGTTGCAAGAGTTTGCCCGTGCATTGTACGGTCGCACTCTCACGAGTGCGTGGATTGAAACCCCGGATTCCCGGCACCTGACAAGCAGGCTTACCGTCGCACTCTCACGAGTGCGTGGATTGAAACGCCGGGGTTAAATAGTAGCGGTGGACAAAAAAGGTCGCACTCTCACGAGTGCGTGGATTGAAACACCCGGACGATGAAGGACATCATCGCAAACCCCAGTCGCACTCTCACGAGTGCGTGGATTGAAACCGGTGGCATGGTTGCAATGGGACGATTCGCAAGCGTCGCACTCTCACGAGTGCGTGGATTGAAACATCGTGTCTGGCAGATAGCTGAAATAGATAGGGGGTCGCACTCTCACGAGTGCGTGGATTGAAACATGGTGTTATCGCTTTGGCTGGCCGTGGAAATAGGTCGCACTCTCACGAGTGCGTGGATTGAAACCCATTTTTGGAAAACCAAGAAAGCGTGCATTGAAGTCGCACTCTCACGAGTGCGTGGATTGAAACTCTTCGATTTCGGTTTTCTCGGGGCGGACGCCTCGTCGCACTCTCACGAGTGCGTGGATTGAAACAATATCAAAGAGGTTGGCGGCGTAGTCTCCCAGTGTCGCACTCTCACGAGTGCGTGGATTGAAACCGAGGCTGCCGCAGAAGGCACGCTGTTGCACCGCGTCGCACTCTCACGAGTGCGTGGATTGAAACATCATCGCCGGTGCGGAAAAGGGAAGAGGATTCCAGTCGCACTCTCACGAGTGCGTGGATTGAAACTGCTCCGGCTGCTCCTGTTTCTGCGGGCCCGCCTGGTCGCACTCTCACGAGTGCGTGGATTTAGATGTCGTAGACTGAACGACCTAATATCCCTGGAATAAGAAGGAGCTGTTGGCTATAACGCTCATTAAAAACACCCTTCATTTTTAGTGAAGGGTGTTTTGACATTCGTGAAAAGAAACAGCTCAGAAGCCTTCAATCATTTCCGGGGTTAATCCCGGTAGATCATATTTCTTTACAATATTTCCGTCCTCGGAGACTTCAATGGAGTGGTGGACTTTCGCAGAAGAATATTGACCACTTTTACAGTTATGTTCCCACCAAATGACTTTTTGAATAGACATGCTGCCTTCCGGTCGTGCAGAGGAGGCGTCTCCTTCAAACATCTGAGGAAGAACTTGTTTGAAAATGGAGGCATCTTCATCCGAGAAGCCTGTGAGTTCTGCCAGCTGTGGATTGATTGCTCCAAAGAAGACATAGGTGCCCTTGTCCACCCGGTGCTTCATGCCCATGGTGTCGGAAGATTTTTTGCTGCCGTCTCCGTCATTGCTGACACTTTTCGTAATTTGTGTACTAGTGATATTCACTGTATCTTTGCTAAAGGCTGGTTGAATGGTGACTGGGCCTCTGATTCCTATGGAGACGCCGGTGCCTTTTGCCGCATCTTTGTCTTTTAAGGCAAAGACCTGTCCAAAAGCTCTCACATCGTACCATTCCTGACAGGCTTTTTGTGCCAGTTCAGCAGACGTACCTTTTTGTTTCAGGATGGGAGTAGCACGTTCTTTCAATGTTTTATAGTCGTCTATACGTCTGTCGTCTGACTGGACAAAGATGTTTTGTCCCATGTCCATCAGTTTATTGCGGATTTTTCTTTTAAGACAGACATCGGAGATTTCTCCGAGTCCTTCCAAGGTGGTTCTGGGCCGGTTGCCATCGAGAGGGTCTCCGTTGGGGTTAGCGTTCGTAACGGTAAAGATGACGGCAAAGTCGATTTTATGATTAAGGCTCATGATGTGGTTTTATAGTGTTGAATTAATGTTTTATTCTAAGATTTATTTTGCCAGTTCAGCATTTTTTTCTTCTTTAGTTTTGTAAATGAAGGCTCTCTGGCAGTGGTAACCGAGGAGGTAGGCGCCGGTTAATGGTCCGTTATCCATGAACTGTCCCATGAGGAATGTTTCCATGATATTGTCTATGTAAGCATCATAGCTTTTCAAGAAAGAAACGGTGTTTTCATTTTTCTTCAAAATGTTGCGATAGGGCTGAATGCTTTTTTCCAGCATGGGCCATGTTTCTGACGGTCTTTGCTGGAACCGCTGCATAAGTTTTTCCGCATTGGTGGGGCGGGAGGTTTTCGTGATATTTAATGCTGATGTTTCGATGGCTTCTGCAACGGCTAAAAGACGGCCGAAGAGGTAACTGCGATCTGTGATTTTTGGATCAAGGCTCATGGTATCTGAGGACGAAGTATTTGTTTGTGGATGATTATAAAGATAAACGGAACAGGATACTCCCAAGGTCATTTCCCATTCCCACCATTCCATGGCATGTCGTTTGGATGTCTGGAGAACACATTGTTTTTCCAGGTCCGGAGGAATGGGAAGATTGTGAAGAATACAGGGTAGTAGTCTGGAGAGGGCGTGTTTGCGTAGTTTATCGTCTACCTTTATTCCATACGCTGCTTTGACAATCATGGAGATAGACGGCGCGCCAATATAAGATCGGTCATTTCCTTCTTTGTCTTTAGGAAGGCGTTGTTTCCATCTGGCTTTGGAATGCCAGGAAAGCAGGTTGTTAAGGTATTCGGAGACGGTGAATTCCTGAAAGCTCGAGAGGGACATGCGCCCCGGCGACGCAGAATTCAAGCTGAGAACAAGAACACGGTTTTTAATATCGTTTTCATTCAATGATGTCCGCAGCAGCTCTTTTCCTCCTCCGGAGAGTTCTTTTTTAAATTGCTTAATCAATTGGGTAACTTGGTCATTCGGTGTTGGCTGGTCGGGCGTGTAGTGTTCCCATTCCTGCACATTGCCACAGGGAGACGGAACTTTCAACAGACCGGGAGACCAGGCGAGAACGACAAGATCTCCATCATACCAGCCTTGGCGAGAGATAAGCCAGCGAAGCGCGCTGTGGGCTTTTTGGGTGACTTCCGTACTTACTCCGCACGCTTCATCCGCTTCAATGAATCTGCCGCGGTAGGTATAGCCGGAACTGTCATTGGAAGAAATGAGTTTGGCTTTGTCGCCGGCGTTTCTGATGCGTGCCGGGTGAGTGGTTGCCAGAGGCGCTGTTTTTCCCAGGACATAGCACATCCCTTCTTTGTTGGCCTTGGATTCCGTATAAATCCGCCAGGATTCGTACATGGCGGGGTCTTCATACACTTCCGGAGGGCTTCCATCCCTGCTGTTGACCTTCCATCTTATGAACGCATTTTCCTGGGTGGATGCTCCCAGGATTTCAAAGATGTCGGGCATTTCCCGTTTGTCCCCTTTCCATACAGGAAGCAGAGTGTTGGTGGAATCTTCCGCATATAGGATTCCCCCGTTGATCAAGTCCGTGATCAGGGATTTTTTACGAATATAGGCCAGAACGGCGTTCAGTTTAACATTACCGGGATCAAATGCCGCCCATTCCGATAATTGCTGTTCATATTGTTCGTAGGATTCCTGAAGGGTTTTGAGTTGCTTTGTCCGTTTGGCCGGGGATTCTTCCGGAGGGAAATAGTCAGCGTTATCACCTGCCACGTATTGGAGCTTGTCACACAGAGGGTGGGCACAGGCTCCGCTGGTGCGGCCTCCTGAGGCTTCCGTAACGGGGATGATGGTGGGTTGACTGTTCTGATTGTTGATGGATGCATTAATTAGCTCTCCCTGTTTGTTCAGTGTGATGGTGATGTGAGCATTCTGCATGCTGTGGTACAGCGGCAGAAGAGGGGTAATGAGGCGTTCTTTCCTGTTGCCGTGGGCCGGTTCTTTGTCAATACGACCCACATAATCACGGTTTTGTTCATAGGTGGCGTATAAGGCGTACATCCAGTTCATCTTTTTCTTTTTCCTTTCATTCTCTCAGGCTCAGATCATTCAGTCCGCTGGATCTTGGCGGACATGCCGCCATGGGGCGTACATGCTTGACAATTTCGCATGCTTCAGGGCGCACGAAGCGGATCATTCCATTTTCCATGACCGGACGCCAAAAACGTATGGAAAGCTCCTCTTTTCCCGTTTCATCCGGATAATTGAAACCATGGAACATGAGTCCGAAAGACGTGTTTCCATATTGGTCATAGAATCCCTTTCCTTCTCCAAACCGGCATGGTTCCACGTATCCCTGGCATTCCCTGGTTCCCAACGCGATGTCCCTACGTCCTCCGCGGTCAATCATGCGACGGGCAATTTCATAATGCTTGCCGTCGATCCGGTCCTTGGACATATCCGGACGGTACATGTTCCATTCAAAATGAGCCTTGACTTGATATTCCACATCTTGAAGGTAGGTATATACGGATAAATCCGCCCCAGCTTCATGATATTTGATCAGTTTCATATTTTTGGGAACCAGGCGGATAGGGCGCATTATTCTCACCTCGTCAATTAACCAGATCAGGGTGGGTTTCCAGTAGACCGCCTTTACAATTCCTTTCAGGGCTTCATAAGTGGGGATTTGATAAGAACATTTTTCTCCGCCTATCCGGGTGAGGGGGTCGGAGAAAAGCGCATATTTCCCGTAGACCTTAAATTCGATTTGATTAAGCATGAATATGAAGCTGTTGAAATTTTTAAATCCGGGAAACGGTCAGCGCACCGGAAGTCTCTCCGGGGTCTGTGAGAAAGCCCAGAAATGGATCATATTTATTAGGTACTGTTGTATAAATATCCACTCCTTCCTGTATACGCATGATGTCTCCAGAATTCAAGTATTTTTCAAGAAGTTGGCTGGAAATCGCGACGGAATAGGCTCTGGCTTTTTGGATCCATTCATTCCATTGTTCCCATTCTTCATCCGTATGAGGATTCATGTTCCAGAGTTTTTCCCTGCATTCTTCCCCTCTTCCATAAGGGGTGATAACAGCTATTGTATCATCCTTGATTGGATGATAGTGGCGTGCTGCCGAGTCAAAGGCCTGGAAAAGACGGAGGGGAGCATATTTGGACTGCTGACGGGAATGTGTCATCAGTTTGGAATTTTGAGATAGCGCATCCTCCATGTTGGTGGCGACGTCGGAGCATATAAACGGGTAGGATAGATGATCATGATTATGAGAGCGGGTGAGCTTGCCGTAGAATTCCTTAAAATAGAGCGAAACGGATTTATTTCCCAGAATTCCTCCTTCTTCAGGATCACAAATCATTCCCATAGCAATTTCCCTTCCGATTTCAAGTTCCGGTAGAAAATCCAGTCTTTCCAGATTGCCTGCGGGATTAATCAGGATAACTCTTCCCCCGGAACGGTTGGCGTCCCTGTTGCATCGGCCTGCCGCCTGAGTGCAGGAATCCAGGCCGGCCACGCTCCGTATGATTACGTCAAAGTCTACGTCCACTCCGGCCTCAATGAGGCCGGTACTGATGCACACAACGGCTTTTCCCTTCCTTCTGGCCTTTTCCAGAGATTTTTTGTCAATACGGTTCGTGATGATTTCTTTCCTGTGGGCAGGGCACATATTGGTGCTGAGGTGGAAAACGTCCGCCTCTGTATTCAGGTCCCGGCAGGCGCAGGCCAGTTTGGAGGCCAGTTTTTTGGTGTTTACGATGACGAGGGTGGGGCCTTTGGAAGAAGCTTGCTCCATGATGAAGTCCCTCATTTTTTCTACAGTCCAGTAATTGGAGGGTTTCCGTTCACAGACAACCTCGCATTGACGGAATTGGCTAAATTGATCGAAGTAAGCTTGGCTGTCCGGAATAATAGGTGTTTCGATGAGATGAGCATGCGTTCCGTCTTCCGTGGCAGTTTCCGGAGGAGTAGCCGTACAGCGGATGGTGCTGCTGTGGCAGATGCCGGCGAGAAAATCCAGCGAATGTTCAAAAAGCCGTAGTGAGGTTGGGGGAATAGCTTGCACTTCGTCAAAAATAACAACGGCATTTGCCAGGGAGTGCATGCGCCGCACATACTGTTTGCCGGATGCATATAAGGCATTCAAGTATTGGACGGATGTAGTGAGTACAATGGGAACGTTCCATGTTTGAGTGGCTTCCATGTACCAGGTTTTTCTTTCCGGTGACCATGGTTCCATTTCTCCCTCCTTGTTAAGGGTTTCCTTCACCAGATTGGAATGATGCTCCAGGATGCAGTCTTTATATTCATTTCCAAGTACTTTCCGGATGGCATTGGCCGTTTGGTCAAGAATGGAGGTATAGGGAATGATGTAAATGATGCGTGACAAATGGTGCCGCCGTGCATGTTCCAGGGCAAATCTAAGGCTTGAGAGGGTTTTGCCTGCACCGGTGGGAAGTGTAAGGTTCCACTTGCCAACTCGTCCTGGCGCAGCTTGAAGGCACTCCTGCGACATGGCTGCCCGGCTTTGATTGATGGGAGTATCAGCCTTGAATTGTTCGAGATGTTTATTCAAGTTTTTTAACATTCCTTCCCAATCCGGTTCCGGAATGCTTTCGTAGCTTCCTTTTCCAGAAGCACTAGTGTAATCCGCTTCGATAAGGCTGCTCAAGCAGAACCGTGCGATTAGTCCGGCATGGAATGCTTGTTTTTTTGGACAGTGGCCAAACAGTGTTGTAAGGAGGGTGTAAACATTCTTGAATTCCGTGGCCAGTTCCGTTTTTTTCAGGAGAGAGTAGTAATGCTCTTTCTCCTGAAACGTCAATTTGGACAGGATTTCATCAAGATGGGTTTTCTCGCCGGATTTTTCCATGCGCTTGGAGAATACGTCATCTCCGGGCATCGTGCCACGGAAGCAGTCAATGAGAGCAGAGTTGTGATGGGAGGCAATACATAAAGCAATGATTTGCCGGAAGATAAAAAATTCTTCAGAGTCCTCCGGGATGGGGAAATAATTCCAGACAAACTGGGCTCCAGCAGTGGAATGGTCTATGCCGCCTTTTGGAATTGGAGGACTGATATGTTGAGAGAGAGCATCCATGTATTGCTGAAAGTCTGCACTCATTTTGCCGAAGTCGTGCATGCCGCCGATCAAGGCTCCAAATTGCGATAGCCCTAAGGGAGCAAGCAGGGTGGACATCGTACGGGCACATTCTTGTTCGTGAGTGGAAAGAGACTGATGGGGGCGAGCCTGATACATGTGAAACTATCATAGGTTCCATATGATCATTTGCAATATATGAATTGATTAATTTAGTATTTTATTTAGTGTTTCACCCTGAACAGAATTTCCAAGATGTCTTCTTCCTTTTTTTCAGTGCCCCTGGCGGCATTACAGCATTACTTGTATTGTCCCAGGCAATGCGCACTGATTCATCTGGAATGCGCGTGGGCTGATAATCAATTTACGGCGGAGGGGAATGTATTTCATGAACGGGCGGATTCCGGCATGACGGAAAACTGCGGGCGAAAGAGGATCCTGCGTTCTCTTCATATTTCTTCCCTCCAATGGGGAATTCACGGCATTGCGGATGTCGTGGAGGTTGTTTATGCTGAGAAAGGCGGCATTCCCGTATCCATGACGCCCGTGGAGTACAAGGTTGGCAAGCCCAAACCGCACCGTGCGGATGAAGTGCAGGTGTGCGCCCAGGCCTTGTGCCTGGAAGAAATGTTTGGGTTGGAGATTCCCTCCGGTTTTCTGTTTTATGGAAAGACCCAGAAAAGGATGGAGGTGGTATTTGATGAAGAGCTGCGTATTCTGACAGCCGAGGCTATCAGGAATGCCAGGGAGGTTTTAACCGGGGAAGTGACGCCGCCGCCCATGTATTCCAAAGCCTGCAAATCCTGTTCCCTGGTCAATGACTGTCTTCCTAACGTTTGCCGGGAGCACAGGCAGACCATGAAAGCCCGGGTGGATAGTGTGTTTGAAGACAGCTTGGAAACAAGTGAAGCCGATGATTTATGAAGAAGCATTTAAATACATTGTTTGTGACGCTGGAAGGATGCTGGCTGTCCAAGGATGGCGATACTGTAAAAGTCAATGCGGAAGGAACGTGTCTGCTGAGGGTTCCCCTCCATAACTTGGAGGGTATTGTGACGCTGGGATGGGACATAGGAGTTTCCCCTTATTTGATGGGAGCCTGTGCGGAACGCGGCATCACGCTTTCCTTCTGCAATCCTTACGGTAAATTTCTGGCTGGCGTACAGGGCTTCATGAAGGGAAATATCCTGTTGCGCCGGGAGCAATACCGCTGGGCTGATGATGAGGCAAGATGGGTTGGCGTTGCCCGGGAAATGATAGGAGCCAAAATTGCGAATTGCCGCAGTCTGCTTTTAAGGGCGCAAAGAACATACGGGAAAGATTTGTCGGAGGCGATCGATCGTCTGGCGGCTTTTTGCCGCATGGCACGTGGATGCAATTCCGGAGACATGTTGCGGGGCATTGAAGGTTCCGCAGCGGAAACCTATTTTTCCTGCTTGTCCCATTGCCAGAGGACGGAAGATCCGGAGCTGGTGTTTGAAAGCCGCAATAGACGTCCTCCCAAAGATTGTTTTAATGCTCTTTTATCTTTTCTATACAGTTTGTTGTGCCATGACTCCAGGTCCGCCCTTGAAAGTTCCGGCATTGATGCCGCCGCAGGCTTTCTGCACCGTGACCGCCCGGGGCGTCCCGGAATGGCTTTGGATCTGATGGAGGAATTCCGGGCTCCTCTTGCCGATCGCCTGGCCCTTACCCTGATTAACCGCAAGCAGATATCCTCAGATGATTTTGACAAGGAAGAATCCGGAGCCGTTTTTTTGAAGGAAGATTCCCGTAAAAAAGTATTAAATGCCTGGCAGGAACGGAAAAAGACCGTTCTGGTGCATCCTTTTCTTCAGGAAAAAACCACCCTGGGATTGCTGATTCATATTCAGGCCCTTTTGTTGGCACGCCATTTGCGTGGGGATCTGGATTGCTACCCTCCGTTCATCGGCAAGTAAAACGAGCTGTTGTCATGTATATTCTCATTACGTATGATGTAGCTACGGATGACAAGGCCGGACAGCGGCGGTTGCGGCAAGTGGCCCGAGCCTGTGAAAATGTCGGACAGAGAGTGCAGAATTCCGTATTTGAATGTGAATTGCCTCCTGCTCAATTGGTTGACATCAGGAACAAGCTGCTTAAGATTATTGATAGCGAGAGTGACAGCCTCAGAATTTATCATATGGGGTCCAATTGGCATCATAAAATAGAACAATTGGGTAAGGAGAAAAGCTATGACATCTCTGGTTCCTTGATTATTTAAAGACTGTTGAACATGGCCTGTGCGCCAACCTCAAGCTCACACGAATTCCCCGGTAGGTCGGCGATTGGTGTAATGCATTGGGAATAGAAGATTGACAGATAAATACTCAGAAAGAGCAACCGTGCAATGACGGTCTTTTTAGGGAGGTTGGCGCAAAGTATGATTTGCTTTGTTGAGTAGCAATGTATAAGGTTGGGCGCAGTCGCACTCCGCAAGGAGTGCGTGGATTGAAACATATTATATACTGTAGTATTGTTGTTGTTTCAGTGTCGCACTCCGCAAGGAGTGCGTGGATTGAAACGTAAAAGTCCGGTGAATGAACGTCTACCGCACCCGTCGCACTCCGCAAGGAGTGCGTGGATTGAAACTTGATAGGCGTGATGGCGCAATCGATTATGACGCGTCGCACTCCGCAAGGAGTGCGTGGATTGAAACTTCCCTCGCTCTTGTATCATAGAAAAACACTAGTGGTCGCACTCCGCAAGGAGTGCGTGGATTGAAACCTTCCAGTTATGGGGCAAGATTGTCATCTTGTCAGTCGCACTCCGCAAGGAGTGCGTGGATTGAAACCGTGACTTATGGGAGCGGATTGCCCGCCGCACAAGGTCGCACTCCGCAAGGAGTGCGTGGATTGAAACACCCAGTTCCGCAACCTAGTTGAACGGGCCTCCGGTCGCACTCCGCAAGGAGTGCGTGGATTGAAACACTTATGAAAGAAATACTAAAATTAGACTATGACGTCGCACTCCGCAAGGAGTGCGTGGATTGAAACAACGGGGAGCGGGAATAATTGAGCATGAGAAGCTGTCGCACTCCGCAAGGAGTGCGTGGATTGAAACAAGTTCCGCATACTCGTGACATGCGCCCGTGTACGTCGCACTCCGCAAGGAGTGCGTGGATTGAAACCTCTTCAATACAGGATCCCGGCGAGTGTAATAGGGTCGCACTCCGCAAGGAGTGCGTGGATTGAAACCTTCTGTTCCTGCCCATGGTCAAAAGCGTGTTATGTCGCACTCCGCAAGGAGTGCGTGGATTGAAACTCTTCTCAAGATAAATAGGATACGCCTTTTGTCAGTCGCACTCCGCAAGGAGTGCGTGGATTGAAACGGCTCTATCCACTATCACGGGGGCAAGTGGCTTTGTCGCACTCCGCAAGGAGTGCGTGGATTGAAACACCGGACTTTTACGAAAATGCCGCCCGCTATGCCGTCGCACTCCGCAAGGAGTGCGTGGATTGAAACTACGAAAACGGTGACGGCCTTCTGTCCCTTATCTGTCGCACTCCGCAAGGAGTGCGTGGATTGAAACAAAACCAAATAGACGCCAGCAAGGTTAAATCATGTCGCACTCCGCAAGGAGTGCGTGGATTGAAACGTTTCCTACGTCGGAACCAACGTTGGATAGCAAATGTCGCACTCCGCAAGGAGTGCGTGGATTGAAACACGGGCGTGCTGGTCGTCATCCGGGAACACGTCCGTCGCACTCCGCAAGGAGTGCGTGGATTGAAACAAAGTGCATGAGCGTGTGATGGGGATGGCATATCAGTCGCACTCCGCAAGGAGTGCGTGGATTGAAACCCTTGACTCCCTGAAGATTGAGCGCCCCTCTCCGGTCGCACTCCGCAAGGAGTGCGTGGATTGAAACTATACTATTTTGATAATCAATCTAATATATAAAAGTCGCACTCCGCAAGGAGTGCGTGGATTGAAACCAGATACTGGTTAATTTCCGCCGGGTCATAGGTAGTCGCACTCCGCAAGGAGTGCGTGGATTGAAACCACTATTGCACGAAAGATGAAGGAGGATTCTTTAGTCGCACTCCGCAAGGAGTGCGTGGATTGAAACATCTCGAAAGCTGAATTCATTCTTAGTAGGGATGGTCGCACTCCGCAAGGAGTGCGTGGATTGAAACAGATATCTACACCCGGAAGGGGTCAGGGGTGCGGGTCGCACTCCGCAAGGAGTGCGTGGATTGAAACCCAGGGTCATGCACCGTAGCCGGTAGTTCTTCCAGGTCGCACTCCGCAAGGAGTGCGTGGATTGAAACCACCATTATCTGCCCCACCGGAAATGTTGAAACTGTCGCACTCCGCAAGGAGTGCGTGGATTGAAACGGGAAAACTGAATCTTCCTGGCAGATAAACGGCGGTCGCACTCCGCAAGGAGTGCGTGGATTGAAACTCATTGCGTGCGTCAATAATCAGGGTGCTTACGCGTCGCACTCCGCAAGGAGTGCGTGGATTGAAACTACATATGCGAATCGGTTTGCCCCCTCGTAAAAGTGTCGCACTCCGCAAGGAGTGCGTGGATTGAAACGCGGCCTCCAGCACATCGGACACACGTCCTTCCCGGTCGCACTCCGCAAGGAGTGCGTGGATTGAAACCTTTCATTTTTTAGTTTAGTGTTTCTTTTATTGTTGTCGCACTCCGCAAGGAGTGCGTGGATTGAAACAGCTCGGATTGCATTTGATGATGATAACATCTGGGTCGCACTCCGCAAGGAGTGCGTGGATTGAAACTTGATGGAGGACAAGTACGCCACCCGTGAGGAGGGTCGCACTCCGCAAGGAGTGCGTGGATTGAAACTACGTTGAGACCATTTCAGACGCCCGCCCCGTTGGTCGCACTCCGCAAGGAGTGCGTGGATTGAAACGATAATCTGATTATTCATTGGTTAGTTTCCTTTCTGTCGCACTCCGCAAGGAGTGCGTGGATTGAAACGTCCGGGATGCCGTTGAGGCGTTCCCTGGCGCAGTCGCACTCCGCAAGGAGTGCGTGGATTGAAACGTCCGGGATGCCGTTGAGGCGTTCCCTGGCGCAGTCGCACTCCGCAAGGAGTGCGTGGATTGAAACATGAAATCTACAACCCCCAACTGACGCTTTTTTGTCGCACTCCGCAAGGAGTGCGTGGATTGAAACCTGGTGCGCCGCTGGAACGGAAAATCACGCTGGAGTCGCACTCCGCAAGGAGTGCGTGGATTGAAACTTTCCACCTGCCGGGGCGAGCCTCTCTTCTCTCATGTCGCACTCCGCAAGGAGTGCGTGGATTGAAACGGGGTGACGTCCACGGAGTGCCCGCAGCCACCCAGGTCGCACTCCGCAAGGAGTGCGTGGATTGAAACATGGGAAACGCTCAAGGCTACTTTTGAAAATGCGTCGCACTCCGCAAGGAGTGCGTGGATTGAAACTGCCGTCCTGACTTCCCGCACGCCCCCTGCAGCAGTCGCACTCCGCAAGGAGTGCGTGGATTGAAACAGGATGAAGATTTTATAGGTTTCATGGACTTGCTGTCGCACTCCGCAAGGAGTGCGTGGATTGAAACTTCTGAATTGGCCGCCCGGACGGGTTTCCCCGCGGTCGCACTCCGCAAGGAGTGCGTGGATTGAAACCTGGCTCCCGGCGTCAAAGCCCCCGGCCTGCTGAGTCGCACTCCGCAAGGAGTGCGTGGATTGAAACTTTGTACAGGACGTAGACTTCGTTTTCCATGATCGTCGCACTCCGCAAGGAGTGCGTGGATTGAAACGTTCACACGGTTGTTGAATCCGTCAATGGATTCCTGTCGCACTCCGCAAGGAGTGATCTTTATCAATGAAGGGTGGAAAGGGGTGAATTTAGGGTGAATAGGGGTGAACGCTAGGAAAATCAAGGGGAGCAAGCATTGAGTGATCAGAGAAAGACTGTGTAGAAAATATCGGCGTCAGAAGAGGAAATCATCAAGCATCGTGGAAAATAATCATGGTAAGATGTCCCGCATGTGTACACCTGCATATTGCATCCCCTTGTACGGCTCCGTTACCGTTATATCCCCAGCAGACCGGAAGAAAAAGAACCCGCAAATTTATCACCTCCATGATACCGCTGTCGTGTTGATGTGGACAACTCGTGAGGGAAGTAAAACGACGTGCTGGGTGAGGGATATGCTCGACAACGTGTGGATTGTGATCAGGGATGAGAGAGAAGATGATTGAAAAGAAAAAGGCCGCCAGGGACAACCTGACGGCCTGAATTGTATCGGAGAGATTCACTTAGCGGCATGCACCAGGCGACGCTCCGTTGTGGTCAGGAGGCCCTCATACTCTCCTAGGTAGAGGTACCGGTATCCCTGCGGTGGGAAGAGTACTCCCAGGGAGGGGATATACTCATATACGTTGCCGAGACGGTATGCAATAGCCATCTCCTGATTCCGGTAGTATAGATCGTACTGCTCACGGGTAATACCGCAACCATCCTTGACAACATGCCAGACATCATCGACATAACCAGTATGGTAGCTAACAAGGTCAACCTCGCCAACGATCCGTGATACCGGGGCAGTAGCGTAGATGATCAATCCATCCATCCCTCTGGGTGAGTGGGAGATCTTGCGCAGCTCCCATATCTTGGAGCCATCCCGGTACATATCCCAGTACCGAGGACGCAAGGGTATCAGAGCAAGCCTCCTGCTCATGGCTGCACCTCCTCACTATCTGGTGAGACAATACGCCAGGGGGCAGCGATGTCAGCTGCGTCCGGAGTCAAAACCCAGTCCGTCCATATCCAATCCACTAGGACATGGTTGATTGGATCGTATATAGCCGTGATATTACCATATTCAGGATTACAGGCAGAGCACTCAATGACGGCCCCATCCTTGGCAGCCATGAGCGCCTCCGGCCATGTGAGCGGATAAGTAGGATCATTCATGGCTGACCTCCTGATCTGGCATCCATATATTACTGCGGAATCCCCGCTTGGTGGGCTTATGCGGCCCAGGAGTGGGAACAATACGTACAGCCCCGACATGATCAGCCAGCTTGCCGGGCGGCATGGTGCACGGATCAGCGTGCGGTTCGTAGGTCTCCTGGCCAGTTTCGGAGGTCATCTTGCGAGCCTCCGCCCGTCCCCGGTTGATGACGGTGTACATCAGGTGCCGGACGTGTTCCTCGGCGGCCCAGTTGCGCAATGCCTGGTACACGTCCCGGCCCGTGCAAGGCAGATGCAGCTGGTCGCGCACAATCTCGGCCAGATAGTCCGGAGTTATCTCATAGCGCTGCATGGCATCACGCAGATTGTGGATGGCCTTGTCCATCTCCGACCAGGTACGGTCCTTGACAGGCGCGCAGCCAAGATAAGATGCCAGCCTATTATATATAGGCACGTAGTGCTCCTGGGTGGCTTTGGTCAGTGACTCGGTGATCCCTGTGGCAGCCCAGACCTCGTCGTGCCTCCAATCAGTCAGAGACGGGAGGGGGCAGCCCTGGGACTGGATACGCTTGTAGGCCTTGCCGGCCATAATGGACAGTACGGCAATCTGTCGCTTGGTAAGTGGCTTATTGTTCATGATCGGGATTTTGTAGAGCCTTGATCAGTTGTTGCCGCTGCTTGGGCGTCAGATAGACAAGAGTGGCTGTTGCTCCTCCTCTATCAGTGCCCGTCCAGATAGCCAGCAGGGTCTGGAATCCATAGTCTTTAACCTCAATCTTAGTCATCCCTGGTGCTCCTCTCTACGTAAAAAGTCTCCACCTGCTTGATCTCCAACCCCAGCTTGGCAAGCTTGTGAGGCTTGACGTGCTGGCGGATCGCATCCTTGTCCGGGGTCACCTTGGTGACCAGGTAGGCCCTGCGGCGGGTGCTCTTGAGCAGGGCGACAATCTTGTCCCACGTCCAGCCCTTGGCGGGCTTGAGGGAGGGCTGCCCCAGGCGGTAGCCGTAGGTAGTCAGGGCGGTGGTGCTGGATTTACGGCCCCTGGCAAACAGCTCGTCCCTGCGGGGGGAGGCCCATTGCTCGGCCATCTTGGTGAGCCGGGCAATCTCCCTGGCCAGTTCGCTGATTTTGGGATCATGCTCGGTGAGCACTTGCTGCATGGCGGTCTCCTTGGCGGCCTGCAAGGTGTCCAGTTCAACACCCTTGCGGGCGATGTCGTCCAGTGTCCGGCAGAATTCGTCCTGGTCTTTGATGACCTGCTGGTCGGTTGCTTTAGTGGTTGTGCGTATCTTTCCCATTGTTATGTTGTTTGTTGAGTTGTTTCGTCTGGCGGAGCTTGCGGACCAGCATGTCCACTACATCCTGCCATTTCAGGCCGGGGGTGTTGTGAAGCCAGGAGTAAAATTTCTCGGCGTCCACGGGCACCCACTGGCCGCCCAGGTCCCCCAACTGCACGCCGATTTCCCGGCAGCGCGGGTCATAGGTCACGTGGTAGTCATGATTCCCTGGGAACCGTCCCAGTTCCCAGCCGATCTGAAAGCAGATTGTTTCCTGTTCGATGTTATTCATGGCTGTTAGTTTCCGGTTTGTGTTCTTCCTCCATCCTGGTTCCCCAGGTGCAGCCGTCCTTCTCCGGGTCCACGTACCAGTGCCCATCCG
>ERZ827490.643-NODE-643-length-53399-cov-4.839851_pt1 | contig 53399 bp, 59 predicted proteins | sample MGYA00519770_ERZ827490 | MGnify/ENA primary metagenome ERZ827490 (study PRJEB31778, sample SAMEA3449324) | human gut metagenome | biome: human gut; feature: human-associated habitat; material: faeces | place: United Kingdom | collected 2010/2012 ...
AATCGACGCCCCGATCGGCCGTCACAGCGAAAAGCCGGCCGAAGCCCGTGACAGGTTATCAACAACGCCGTGAACAGCAACGGTCTTCTGTCGAAACGAACGATCCTTCAAAATCACCCGTGGGTCACAGACGTCGACGAAGAACTGGCCAGAATCGACGAAGAAAAGAAAGCCGCTATGGAAGAATACGGCGACGGCCTTTTCAATCACGCTATGGGCGCCGACGACAGCCATGAAGGCGGCGACAGCGCCGGCCTGAATGGTGGTGACGGCAATGACGAATAATGAAGCATACTGGACAGAAAGAGCCTTGAAACGCACCGAAGAAGCCTACCTTCACGACGCGGCATTGACGGCGAAGCTGTTCCAGGAATACGAATCCGCCGCGAAGGCTATCAAGCGCGAAATCAGCGCCTTCTATTCGAAGTACGCTGGCAAGTATGGCCTTACATACGATCAGGCCGTCCGTCTTCTGAACCGGAAGGAATTCCAGGAATGGAAAGCAAGTCTGGCGGAATATGTGGACTATATCGCTACGATCCAGGACCCGAAGGTCAAGGCGCTTCTGACGGCACAACTGGACGCCCTGTCGGCGAACAGTTCTATTTCCCGACTGGAAGCCCTTCAAGGTCAAATCGACCTGATCCTGAATGACCTGTTTGACAAAGGTGTCGCACAAATGAAGAACCAGTTCGGCGACGACTTCGTCGAAGGTTATTACAAGAAATGTTATGACCTTCAATCCAGGGCCGGATTCTTCAACGAGATCGCAAAGATCGACTATGCGGCCATTGAAAACGTCGTTTCTTATCCCTGGTCCGGCGCCATGTTTTCCGATCGCCTATGGCAGAACAAACAGGCGCTTCTTTTCAACACCAGGGAAGTTCTGACCCAGGGACTTATCCAGGGAAAAAGCGTGAACGTCATGTCTTCCGCCCTGGCGGCCAAAATGGGCCAGTCCTACAAGAACGCCGAACGCCTGGTCAGGACAGAAACCGCGCATATTCACGCGGAATCAGATCGGGCCGCATACAAAGAAGCCGGCGTCGAACAATATGAATTCATGGCGACGCTGGAAGTCCGAACCTGTGACGTCTGCGGAAGCCTGGACGGGAAACACTTCAAAGTCAGCGAAGCGAAAGTCGGTGTCAATTATCCGCCGATACACCCGAATTGTCGGTGTACTACGGTAGAATATGACCCAGACGACGCCCTGGACTGGTATAATTCCGGTCAACCTATGCCGAAAGCCAAAACTTACGAAGAATGGTACGACGAACAGGTGGCCAGGAACGGTCAGGGATCGGTTGAGGTTGAGCGACAAAAGGTGTATAATAGAAAAGCAGACCTGGAACAGTTCGAAGCCTATTCCGAACGCTTGGGCGCTGACGCACCTTCTGACGTCGACACCTTCCAGCGCTTGAAATATAGCAAGCCCGACGAATGGTCCGACCTAAAAGGCCTTTATTCTTACAAAGGGCGCGTTCCTGAAGCGACGAAAGCCGACTTCCAGACGTACAAGAAGATCAAAGCTACCGGCATATATGGAACCGTCAGAGTTCCGGCCGCGAAGATTGATACTTCCGCCCTGACGCTTGACGTCGCACACATAAACGAGCGCCGCCACGGTGTCACCCAGGAAGAAGCCGTTTCATACATCAAGAACGCGGCGTTTTCCCTGAAAAGGCGCCACTGGACCGGTGAAACCTTCCTGAACTACTATTCAGAAGAAGGCGCTTCGTATGTGCGGACCAGCGACAACGTGATCCGGACTTCCTTCAAGAAGGACGAATTCGACAAAAAGACAAAATCTGCTATGGAGGTTTTGAAGAATGGAGAATAAAACTGTTTTCTGTCCTGTCCTTCAAAGACAGGTCAACGGCGACGACTGCTTCGATATTTCAATGGTCGCCGAAAAGACAACCCCCGACAGGTTCCTTCCGAAGGACTTGAAGCCGGAAGACTTCACGGACGACAAGAAGGAAATCTGTTTGAAATGCAAATATCACCCCGAATAAGCGTCGATCGGATATTCCGACCGGCGTTTTCTTATGCGTTGAATCAGACATCACCCTTTCGGTGGTGTCTTTTTCATATACAAAAACAGCCGCACCCGTCCGGCGACCAGGCGGAACCGCAAAGCGTGTGGAAGTCACGGTAAACACAGCGGAAAAGAAAGGAGCGATCACACATGATCATTGAAGGAATCAAAAATCTTCTGGGCGAAGACCTGACGAAACAGGTTGAAACAGCGCTGAAAGGAAAAGGCAAAGACGGAAAGGACGTCGATCTGGTTATCGGAAACGACGGAAGTTTCGTTCCAGCCGAAAAGTACAACGGCGCCAATAGCGGCAAGACCAGCGCAGAAAACGCATTAAAAGCCGCCGCCGAAGCGTTGAAGGCAATCGGCGGAAGTGGCGATCCGGCCAAGATCGCCGAAGACGTGAAGACGGCCCAGACTACAATCACAACCCTTCAAACCAACCATGACGCCGAAATCAAGAAGATCAGCAAGAACGCCGCCCTTCGAATGGCCCTGAACGGGAAAGTTCACGACCCTTCGGACATTATCGGCCTTCTGGACCTTGAGAAAATCGACGTCGACGACGCCGGCAATCTGAAAACAGACCTTGACGGCCTTTTGAAGCCTATTAAGGAATCGAAAGCCTATCTGTTCACAGAACCGGCGAAACCTGGCGCCCCTGAAATCAAAGGCGCAAAGCCGGCCGAGCCTGGCGCCCCTGGCGCACCGGCCGCAAAAGCAGACGGCCCCGTTTGCTTGTAAAACACACAAAACAAAAATCAGAAAGGAATGATTTACAATGGCAAGAACAAAAGCAATCAGCCTGATCCAGTCCGGTTCTACGAAGGTAGACCTTGCCGAACTTTCCGGCCTTGTGATCAGCAACATTCAGAAGGACACCCTTTCCCAGGGCTTGAAGTCCCAGGCGTACACTGGCAATCCTGCCAGCGGTTCCGTCGAGTTTAAGCGCTTCAAGAACAGCGCTTCCCAGCCTTACGGTACGGCAAGAAATGCCGGCAAGGGCGACGCGATCACTGTTCCGCCTACTACCGTAAACCTTAACACCCACAAGGAGATCGTCGAAGAAGCCGCAAAGTTCGACCTTGACACTTTCGGCGTCGGAAACATCATGGCCAGACGTGCCGACAACCACGTCGACACTGTGGCGTCTGAATTCGATACCGCCTTCTTCGCCCAGGCAAAGGCCGAAGGTACTTCCTACACGCCGGCCAGCGACGCCGGAATCGAAGACCTTCTGGAAGGTATCATTCAGACTTTGGAAAGCGTCAAGAACGATTATGTTCGCGGCGTTCCCCGTAACATGATCCGCCTTGTCCTTGATCCTCTTACCTACGGCAAGGCCAGAAACTACCTTGACAAGAGCACCAACAACGCCAACGTGGACACGGCCGCCGAAGACTTCGCTATCTTCCACGGTGTAAGGGTATATTCTTCTATCAATCTTCCTGTGACGTCCGAAGCGACTTCCGACAGCAAGACGAAGACCACTACGGTTCACGCTATCGCCATGATCGAAGGTGCTATCGCACAGCCGGCGGTTATCTATCCTTACAAGGAGCCTGAAAAGATTCCTCTTTCCAACGACTACGGCGTGTCTATGTTCTTCGACTACGGCACGAAGGCCCTTACCCCTGACCTTATTTTCTGGTATGGAACTTCCGTCACTGCGTAAGTGGCGGAGCCTTTATAGGAGGTAACAACATGAACACAAAATTCAAAAGTATTGTAACCGGCGCGATCCTGGAACCGAATTCCGAAATGGTCGCTGAACAGCTTCGAAAGAATCCTTCCTTCGTTGTCTATGACGGCCAGGAAGCCGCACAGGGCGACGAAAAGCCCCTGTCGAAGATGAACAAGGACGAACTTCTGAAAGTCGCCCAGGACGCCGAAATCGCGGTTCCTGACGGCGCCACAAAGGCGGAGATCGTCGAACTGATCAAAGCCGCACAGGGCGACGAATAAAGCGGAACCGCCGAAAGGTGGTGGAACTATGTTCGAACAGATTCTTTCGTCCCTGGACGGCCTGACTGATCTTGAACGTGCGGACGTCCTTCGCGTTCTTATGTCGAAGGACAGCCGCCTTTCAAAGGTCAAGGCCCTTCTGGGAATCACAACGACGGATCAGGACGACGTTCTGGAATTCGTTATTCAGACAGTCGAAGATATGATCCTGTCGTACATCAATCAGGACACCCTTCCGCCGCGTCTGGAAAACGTCTTGATCGTCATGTGTGTCAGCTATTACAAATCGGCCGGACTGGGAACCACGACGGCCGCCGTCGGTCCTGTGGCGTCTGTGAAGCGTGGCGACGTCCAGACTTCCTTCGCCACCGGTTTCGGTTCTTCCGGATCGGCGAACACCTTCAACCTGGGAACAGACAGCGGCGACTTCTTCGGGTGGAAAACTGTCCTGAACGAATATCGCGTGTTAAGGTGGTGATCCTATGGCCTTCGGAAACGCAAGCGCTGAACGCGCCGCAATCGAATTGACCTACGAAGACACCGCCACCGTGAGCCGTACAACGTCACAGAGAGGGAAAAACAACATTTCAGCGTCTTTCCCTTCTGTGATTTATGACGGTATCATTTGCGCGCTATCGTATACAGGTTCAGACAATAGCAGACAGACGGACGCACAGAACAACGTCGATTATGACGCTGTCATTTTCGCCAGTCCGGACCTTCTGGTCCTTCCTGGTGACACAATCGTCGTAAAACGGTTCGGACGGGACGATCCTTCCAGTGGTCTAAACCTGACCTTCGAAGTGATCGGCCGTCCTTCCGTCTATGCGACACATCAAGAAATCAAAGTAAAGGACGGTGATCTGGCGTGAGCGTGGACAATTCTGAACTTATGGCCTTCCAGAATCAGATTCAGGCGTTGAAAGACGACATTCCTGAAATAATGGACAGCCTGGCCGTCGGCGAAGGACGCTATGCGCGCGACCAGGCCCGTAAAATCTGCAAGGAAGAAAATATCGTAAACACTGGCGACTATCGACGCAACTTCAAAAGCGGAACAAAGGCGATCCGCGCCGGTAATTCGTACAAAATCGACGTCTTCAACAATCTTGACTATGCGAAGCCGCTTGAATACGGCTTCCGAAGTCACTTCGTTCCTGGCCACTGGGAGGGAAATTCCTTCAAGTACCAGAGAAACGACCCTGACGGCGGAATGTACGTCGGACCGGCCGGCGGCTATGTTCGCGGTCATTTCACCCTTCGGCGCGCTATAAGACGCACGAAGACAACCCAGGCGGCACGACTGAACCGAAAAATGGACCGGATCATTCGTCAACGCATGAACGGAGGTGGCACAGAATGACGCTGAACAACTTCCTTGAAGCTGTCGCCGAAAAACTTGTCGGCCTGTGGCCCGATCGACACGTATTCGTCAATGAAATCCCGAAGGATTCTGACGGGAATTTCTTCGTCGGAATTATCGAAGCGACACAGGAAAAGAAACTGGATCGGCGCCGCCGGCGTCATGTCCAGATTGAAGTTCTTTATTTCCTGGCGTCGAAGGATAACCTTGACTTTAACGAATGGTCCGAAAAAATGCTGGACGAATTCGAATCCCTGACTGTGGTCGAAACAGAAAACCGTTCCCGACTGGTTCGCTTGACGAATGTCACGGCCAGAAAGGACGACGACAGCCGCGTCTATCAGTTTCTTTTTGACGCGGACTTCTACTTCGTGATCACGCCGGAAGTGATTCCGACTATGTATTATCTGGACCAGGACAACACAATCAGATCGGAGGTAATCGAATAATGGCAACAAAGAAAAAGACGGATTCCGTTGACCAGGCGGAACCTACTTTCAGCAAAGAACAACTGGTCAAATCCGAAACGCTGGGCCTTCCCAGGGACGCCGTGGCGGCAATCCTGAAAGACGGTCAGCAGTACACACGGGAACAGGCGATCCAGCTTGTGACCGAATTTCTTGAAAGGAAGGTGTAACCTATGCCTATTGGTGGTGGTACTTTCACAGTACAGAACAAAATTCTTCCTGGCGCTTACATTAACTTCGTAAGCATGGGAACCAACGCCAAAATGGGAAGCCGTGGCGTCGCCGCCCTTCCCCTTGAACTTAACTGGGGACCTGACGACAAGGTCTTCACTATGACCGCAACCGACTTCAACGCGACCAGCTTGAAAGTCTTCGGTTACGATCCTACCGACGCGAACATTCTTCTTGTCCGCGAAGCACTGAAACGCGCGAAGTCCCTTCTGATCTATCGCGTAAACGGTGGCGGCACAAAGGCCAGCGCAACCGTCGGCGGAATGACTGTCACCGCGAAATATGGTGGCACACACGGAAACGACATCATGGTCGCCGTGATCACCAACGTCGACGACGCGACAAAGGTCGACGTCGCGACCTATCTTGACGGCGTGGTTATGGATAGCCAGACCGTCGCGAAATCCGGCGGCGCCGCTTCCCTGGTAGCGAATGACTTCGTAACCTTCGGAACGGCGGCAACTCTTACGGCCGCAACTGCAACCGCCTTGACCGGTGGAACGAACGCCACTGTCAACGCCGCAAAGCACACGGCCGCCCTAAACGCCTTCGAAGTCGAATCCTTCAATGTGATCGGCTATCCTGGCACGAATACCGACGTCAAGGCCCTTTATGGCGCCTTTGTGAAGCGTCTTCGTGACGACGAAGGAAGAAAGATCGTCGGCGTCCTTTACGACTACGACGGCGACAATATGGGCCTGATCAACGTCAAGAACGGCGTTATCCTGGCCAACGGAACCACATTGACCGGCGACAAGGCCGTCGCCTGGGTGACTGGCGCTTCCGCCGGCGCGGAAGTGAACGAATCCCTGACAAATACGGCCTATGACGACGCTGTGGACGTCGATATTAAATATACGAAGTCCCAGTTCGAAGCCGCTATCAAGGCCGGCGAATTCACATTCTACGCCGACAACGGAAAGGCCCGTGTCCTGACTGACATCAACAGCCTTGTCACGATCGGCCAGAATATGTCTTCCGACTGGACGTCGAACCGCGTTGTCCGCGTTATGGACGGCTGGGCGAATGACGTCGCCAGAATCTTCGGCGAATCTTATATCGGCCTTGTAACCAACAGCGACACCGGCCGACAGCTTTTCAAGGCTGACCTTGTGGCGCTTGCAAATCAGTATCAGTCGATCGACGCAATCAGCAATTTCAAGTCCGACGACATCACTGTCAACCAGGGCGACGGAAAACGCGACGTCGCGGTCGACTGCGCTTTACAGCCGAACGACAGCATGGAAAAACTTTATATGACTGTCGTCGTAAACTAAGAAAGGGGTGACAGACAATGAAAACTTTGAACGCACCTGATACCATTTCCGGCAAGGAAGGCCGCGCCTATGCGAAAATCAATGGCAACAACGAAGAACTGTTCTACGCGAAGACGATCGAAGCGAACGTCGAAAAGAGCAAATCCGAAATCAAGGCGATCGGGAAGCGTATGACTGGCCACAAGACAACCGGCGCGAACGGTAGCGGTTCCATGACGCTTTACTATATGACGCCGCTTTTCCGCGAAATGCTTCGCCAGTGGAAGGAAACCGGAAAGGACGTTTACTTCGATATGGTGGTCGAGAATGACGACCAGGAATCTTCGGCTGGCAAACAGACGGTTCTTCTTATGGACTGCAATCTGGATTCCGTCGTCCTTGCGAAACTGGACGGCGATTCTGACGACGCCCTGGACGAAGACGCCGACTTCACTTTCGAAGACTTCGACATTCTGACACCGTTCACGAAGTTCTAAGCTATCAAAGGAGGCAAACAAAATGGGTAAATTACAGGAATTCCTTATGTCCAACCAGGACGACATTCAGGCAACAGCGGAAGTCGCGGTCAGCGGCTTCCCTGTTCCTTTCACGATCAAGTCGATCACCGAAGGCGAAAACAAGGCCATTCGTAAGTCTTGCCAGAAAATCACCTTCGACAAGAAGACACACCAGAAGACCACGGAAACGGATCAGGACCTTTACAATAACCGTCTTGTGATCGCGTGCTGTGTGGACCCGAACTTCAAGGACGCGGAACTTCAAGCGAAATTCGGTGTCATGGGCGCCGAATCCTTGATCGACGTCCTTTTGAAGCCTGGCCAGTTCGTCGATCTTCTTCTGGGTGTCCAGGAAGTCAACGGCTTTTCTGACGACGTGAACGACCTTCGCGAAGAAGCAAAAAACTAATCACCGGTGGAGGTGTGGACGCTGACGCGGACGGCGAAGCTGTCTACGCACATTACGCCTTGCACCGGTTGAAAATCCTTCCCAGTACGCTTGTAGCCCTTCCCCTTCGGGAACGGGCTTTTATTTATGCTTCGATTGACCTTCAAATCGAAAAGGAAAAGAAAGAAGCACAAAAAGCGAAACGGAAAGGCAAGAAAGGAAGGTGATGAACCGTGGCCGGTGTCGCTACACAAATGACCATTCGCGACGGTATGACTTCGAAGCTGAACCGAATCTTTCAGGCAGTATCGAGGGCAAACCGCGCCCTGGAAACCACGGACGCACTGTCGGACCAGGTGAACCCTGGGGCCAACTTTGACAGGGCGGCTTCGGCCGCCGGTCGCGCTTCCGGCCAGGTTGATAATTTCAACAATCGCCAGCGCCAGTCAGAGGAAGGCGCCCGAAAGGTCGCTTCCGCCTGGGGCCTTGTAAAAAAGGCTATTGGTTCAGCCCTGGCGGCGATCAGTGTCCAAAAAGTGATCGAACTTGCGGACAGTATGACGTCGACCAGGGCCAGACTGGACATAATGAACGACGGACTTCAAACCACGGACGAATTACAGTCTATGATCATGAAATCCGCCAACCGGTCCCGCGCCGCCTATCAGACAACGGCTGACGCCGTTTCGAAAATGGGTATCATGGCAAAGGACGCCTTTTCAAACAATGACGAACTGATCAAGTTTACAGAATTGATCAATAAACAGTTCACGATCGCCGGCACTTCGGCCGCCGGTATCGACGCGGCTATGTTACAGCTTACACAGGCCATGTCTTCCGGTGTCCTTCGTGGTGAAGAATTGAACAGCGTCTTCGAACAGGCGCCGACAATCATTCAGACGATCGCGGACTATCTTGACGTACCTATCGGCAAAATTCGCGATATGGCCGCCGACGGTCAGATCACTTCGACGATCGTCAAAAATGCCATGCTGGCGTCTGCTGACGAAATCAACGCGAAGTTTGAAGCTATGCCTATGACCTTCGCCCAGGTCTGGACAATCGCGAAAAATATCGCCCTGAAAGCCTTTACGCCTGTTATTCAGGCGATCGGTTCCGGCGCACAATGGATTTATGACAACTGGTCCACTATCGCCCCGATCTTCTGGGGCCTGGCCAGTGCCGCCCTTGCCTATGCTGTGGCGCTGGGAATCCAGACGGCCGCGACCTGGATCGCAGACGGAGCCGCGAAGGCTTTCTTTACGACGCTTCTGACGAATCCGCTTTTCTGGATCGCCCTTGCGGTCGGCGTTGTCGTCGCCGCGCTTTACAGAATGATTCAGGCTGTCGGCGGCGTGAAAAACGCCTGGGAAATCTGCAAAGCGGCCCTTGTGGTCGCCTGGGCGGCCTTGAAGGTAGCGTTCTTTGCAACCTATAACTGGATCGCAAACCTGATTGACAAGCTGAAACTATGCTGGCAAAGGGCCGGCGTGGCCATAGCCGGATATATGGGCGATATGAAAGTAAACGTCCTGACAATCCTTCAAAATATGGTCAACGGCGCGATCGACATCATAAACAAGTTTATCGGCTTACTGAACAAGATTCCTGGTGTCAGCATTGACGCGGTCGAACAAGTAACCTTCGCCACAACTGCGAAGGCGGAAAACGAAGCCGCGAAGCAAGCCAGAGCCGACGCCTTGAACAAGTACGAATCGGACATCAAGGCCGCACAGGCCCAGCGTGACGCCACCTATTCAGCGGCGAAGAAAGAACTTGCTGACGCTACGGCCGCACTGTCTAAGACCTACGCCAACGCCAAAGCGGAAGCCGCACAGGCAAAGTCTGACGTCGGCGCCACGGACTGGAATGTCGACGGGACAAACGACGTCGGGAAAGTCGATTCTGTGGGATCGGTCGGAAAGATTGACAGCGACGTAAATATCGCCGATGAAGACCTGAAATTCCTTCGCGACGTGGCCGAAATGCGCTATGTCCAGAACTTCGTCACCTTGACGCCGACTGTGGCTGTCGAAGCCCAGATCAGCGAAAAGGTCGACGTCGACGAAGTCGTCGAACGAATCGAAAGCAAGCTGGAAGACGAATTCACAGCGGCGGCGGAAGGAGTGTATAACTAATGAGCAACTACCGAATGACACTGATCGTCGGTGGACGGGAAATCAACATTCCTGTCCTTCCGGCGAAACTGAACGTGTCTTCGCCTGGGAAAAATGAGCGTGTAACAGTGCTTGACCTGGGCGAAGTCCTTCTTTTACGTAAAAAGGGCCTTCGGATTCTGTCCTGGGAAAGTTTCTTTCCGGCCGATTCCGCGCCGTACACTACCGGACAGGTTCGGGACCCTATTTCTATTATTCAGGCAATCCAGAAAGCCAGGGACAGCAAAACGCCGGTCCGCTTCCTGATAACAGGAACAGACCTGGACTGTAATATTCGAATGGGGATCGAATCCTTCGAATACGAAGAACGGTCCGGCGAACTGGGCGACCTGTACTATACGATCAAACTGTACGAATGGAAAGACACGTCGCCGAAGAAAATTGTCCTTCCGGAAAAGAAGAACACACCGGCGAAAACCCAGGAACCGGCCAGAGCCGGAAAGCCTGAAAAGAAATCGAAAACCTATACGGTCAAAAAAGGCGACTGCCTGTGGAATATCGCGAAGAAATTCTATGGCAAGGGAAGCGACTATACAAAAATCTATAACGCCAACAAGGGGACGATCGGAAAGAACCCGAATCTGATCTACCCTGGCCAGGTTTTCACAATTCCATAATGGCCATTCGTATTCAATACCAGAATAACGTCACAGGCGCGGCGTTCGATATAACGACGCTTGTCAGTGGCGCGAAATGGTCGACAAAACGGTCCGGTTCCCCCGCTTCCCTGGAACTGACCGCCATTGTCAACGACGAAATACAGTGGAGCCACGGCGGAATCGTCACCCTGTTAGACGATAAAACCGGACTGTTTTATGGCTACGTCGTAAAAATCAGCCAGAACGAAAAGGAACAGGTTCAGATCACGGCTTACGATCAGACCTGGTATTTGAAGAAAAACAAGGACACCTATGTTTTCAAGGGGAAACGTGCGGATCAGGTATTGAAGCAGATCGCCGAAGACTTCAAATTGAAAACCGGAAGCCTGGCAAACACCGGATATTCTATACCGTCTATGATTGAAGACGGCCAGACGCTTTTCGACATTGTCTTGAAGGCTATCGACTACACCCTGATCAATACAGGAAAAATGTTCGTCCTGTGGGATAACTTCGGGAAACTGACCTTGACAGACGTCGAAACGGCAAAACTGGACCTTTTTGTCGGCGACGGCAGTCTGGCGACAGGCTTCACCTACGAATCAGAAATTGATTCCGAAGCCTACAACAAGATCAAACTGGTCAAGGACAACAAGAAGACCGGAAAACGTGACGTTTATATCTTCCAGGATTCTAAAAATATGACCTTGTGGGGTATTCTGCAAGACTATGAAGTGGTTGACGAAGACATGAACGAAGCCCAGATCAAGAAACGCGGCGGACAAATGCTGGAACTATACAACAGACCGAAGCGATCTTTCAGCGTCAGCGCAATCGCGGACCTGTCAGTCAGAGCCGGCCGCGCCTTGTATATCGGGATCGGCGCCGTGGGCGTGAAATCCTTCTTCATAGTCGAAGAAGCCACGCACGACCTTTTGAAAGAAACAATGTCCTTGAAATTAAAGGTGGTGTAATATGGGACTTCTTGAAACTATGAAACAAGTCGCACAAGCGACCAGCGACGCCGGTATGCCGACAGCTTTTCTGTTCGGTTCCGTGACGAAGACGTCGCCCTTGACGATCCGCGTCGACAACCGGTTCGACATATCCGGCGACGCTATTGTGGTTATGAAGGAATTCCAGGCCGGCTTCTATCCTACCCACTACCACACCGGCGTCAAGGGTAGCCCTTCCACCGAAGAAAAGTCAGGTGGAAGCGGCGACGCGTCCTTCGCGGCACATTCCCACACCTTGAAAAGCAACTACCAGACCAACACCGACGCAAAGTCCGAATATTATTACGGCCTGGCCGTCGGTGACAAAGTGGTCCTTCTGCGAAATGCTGGCGGACAGGCGTTCCTTGTCCTGGGAAGGGTGTGATTTTATGATACCGAACGCGTTAAACGTAACGATCGGCGAAGACGTGGAGGTTCAGACCGCCGCCGAAGCGCCGACAAGAACATTCAAAATCGACTTCGACGCCGGCCGCGTCGGTGGCTTCTGTGATGAAACGGAAGCTATGAAACAGGCCATTTACAAGATACTGCAAACAGAACGCTTCGAATACCTGATCTATTCCTGGAATTACGGAATCGAACTGAACGCCGTTGTCGGGAAAAGTTATCAAGTGTTTGCAAGTGAAATAAAACGTGTAATTCGCGAAGCCCTTCTGGCAGACAGCCGGATCACCGACGTCACAGACTTCGAAGTGGCCCAGATTGACAAAAGAACCGCTTCCGTGAAGTTCACGGCCGAAACTATCTTCGGCGAAATACCTATTGAAAGCGAGGTGAACGTGAATGTATGAGGATATGACCTTCGAAAACATTATGGACCGCTGTCTGGACCGCGTGTCTTCTTCTATCGACAAACGCGAAGGTTCCGTCGTATATGACGCAATCGCGCCGGCGGCGGCCGAACTGGCGATCATGTATATCGAACTGGCCTACCTTATGGACCGCGCTTTTCCTGATACGGAATCCGGCGACGACCTGACAAAGAAAGTCCGCGAAAGAAGTATCTTCCGAACACCGGCAACCGCCGCAATTCGAAAGGGCTATTTTGAAGACGGAAACGGCGCCGCTATGGACGTGCCGATCGGAACGCGTTTTTCCGGTGACAATCTGAACTATACCGTCACCGAAAAGATCGCAACCGGACAGTTTCGCCTTCTGTGTGAAACACCAGGCGCGGCCGGCAACCAGTACCAGGGGAACCTTTTCCCGATCGACTACGTGGAAGGACTGGGCGCGGCCAGACTTGCGGACATTCTGATCAACGGTGAAGACGAAGAAAGCGACGAAGACCTTCTTGACCGTTATATGGACAGCTTACAGGCCCAGGCATACGGCGGAAACAAGGCCGACTATAAAACAAAGGTCGAACTTCTTCAAGGCGTCGGCGCCGTCAAAGTGTTCCCTGTGTGGAATGGCGGCGGAACCGTGAAGATCGTCTTTGTAAATAGCGACTGGGGAATCCCTTCTTCTGACCTTGTCAACAGCGTTCAAACAGCCGTCGATCCGGTTCAAAACCAGGGCGTCGGTGACGGTATCGCCCCGATCGGACACGTCGTCACGGTCGAAGGTGTGACCGGAACCACGATCAACGTGTCTTTCACGCTGACTTTTTCCGGTTCGTCCACCTGGTCGACCGTCGAAACGTCTGTGAAGAAGGCTATTCAGGACTACTTTGACAGCCTGGCCAAAACCTGGGACGAACAAGAAAACCTTGTCGTCCGCGTCAGCCAGATCGAAACGAAGGTCCTGAATGTCGAAGGCGTGATCGACATCACCGGAACCAAAATCAACGGCGGAACACAAAATATTTCCCTGGCTTCAAATGCGATTCCGGTTCTGGGGGTGGTGACAAATGGTTCTTAAAGAATACTGGCCGCGCTGTCTGCAAGAACTGATCGAATTTCAGCAGATCGCCAACGCGGAACAACCTGAATTTGAAAAGGTCGTCAGTGACGTAAAATCGGCCGCTGACGACTTCTTTCTGGTGTCCATGTCCGAATATGGGTGTGAACGCTGGGAAAAGATTCTGGGGCTTTCTGTGGAGCCTGGGGACACATTACAGGATCGCCGCGACCGAATCCTGATTAAGTACCTGGATCAGCTTCCCTATACTTACAGGACCCTTTTGAAATACCTTGCAACGATCAGCGAAGACTTCACAGTCGCCCTAAACGAAAACGCCTACGACCTATATATCAGAATCCGCCTGGAAGGCTACGCCCAGCGCGACGCCCTGGCGGCGACCCTGGGACAAATGATTCCGGCGAATCTGGTTCTTCGCTTGCGGACGGATATTCCACAAGACGACCAACCGGCCAAAACGGCCGCCTGTTCCGCTATGGCTACAATGAACCGGCACAAATACACGCCGGCAACGTAAGGAGGAAAAACGAATGGCAAAATTCAAGTCCATTGTCACGGACGGCGGAAGCGAAGCCCTAACGGCCCTTATCGCGTCCGGACAGAAATTGATACTGACACGCGCGGCCGCCGGAAGCGGCGTCGCCCAGGCCAGCCCGAATACACTGACCGATCTTGTAAACGTGGAAAACGTCAGCGCCAACCTGTCCGAAAAGGAACTGGTCGAAGGTTCGCCTTCGATCATGCAAATTCCGGTACAGGTGACAAACGAAGGTCTGGAATCGAATGTCTGGATCAGGGAAATCGGCGTCTTCGGCCTGGACATCAGCGGAAACGAAATTCTTTTCTGCTATGGCTGGCTTGACGGCGAAGACAGTGACAACGTCCTTCCGGCGACAACCTTTGAAGAGGACGCCGACACGGTCCACATTCACGACCTGGCCGTCTTTATCGCCAACCAGGAAGCGGCGGCCGTATCTGTCCAGGTGGGCGTCGGTTCCTTCGTGACAACCGCGCAAATGACCGCATACGCCGCGCCTGTGCTTCATACCCAGGCCGCAACAACGATCAACGAAACGACCGGCGAAACCACGGAACAGGTTCAGCGGCGCCAGGACAACGACATTCAGTCGATCCTTGAACAGTTAAACACCGGATTCACCGGAACAACCGTCACACACACTTTCGTTCCTGCACAGCTTCAATACTGGAAAGGCTACGACGGAACAGGAATTCCGGAAGGTATTCTGGATCAATCCCTGAACCGTCTTTATTTATGACCAGAATCGGCGCCACGCCGTCGGAAACGTCTTGCCTTATATCGAACCTATTCACGGAAATTCGGCCCGTCTGTGGCCACTGTGAGGGCGACAGCGTGGTCCTGTGTGGCGTAACCTACGAAGGACAGGAAGAAACCGTCGTCCTTCGTGATTATGGCTTCGACTATTCCGGCGATCCGGAAACCGTCGAAAATATCCGAAAGCGAAGGTGTATCTATGGGAACAAGAAGAAACTACCAGCGGACTTCGAATAAAAATGACAGTCCGCTTCACGTTCTTCCGGTGGCCGAAAAGCTGATCGACTACACCCTGGACCTGACCGACAACGCGAAACGCTTTCCTAAACGTGTCCGTTTTTCGATCACAAACAAGATTCAGGGCCACGTCATGGCCATATATGACGGCCTACTGGAAGCAAACGAAATATTTCCGATCCGCACAGAAGCGGACCGGACAGAACGGCTTCGTCTACAAAGGGCCGCCTTGACCGAGTGCAAGAAACTGCTTCACATGATCGAATTATCGAAGAAGCGAAGCTATATCGACAAGGACACCTTTGACTATTGGACGAAGTTGACCCTGGACGTTAAGTTCATGACCGCAAAATGGTACAAGGCCGAACAGGACACCGCCGAAGCGATCGCCCCGTCGGACCCTATACCGGAAAGCGTGTAATGATATTTAGGGAATGACCTGTTACCCCGAACGCCAGCAACGCGAACAATGCGCGCAATGTCAACACGGACGGCAGTCTGAACAACAACAACGCGTACAATGGCAACAATGGCGTTCGGCCGGATTTGGTGGAAAACGCGACCGAGTAAGGCGAAGAACCTGAAAACAGAGTACCCCAACAAAGGAGGTCATTTCCTTCCGAAGTGCCGGAAAGGCCACGGTAAACACAAGATTGACGACGAATGGCCTTCCTACTGTGACGGCCGGACTGTAAGCGTCAAGGAGGATTTTTATTTTGAGCGAAGACCAGACATTGAATCTTTCTGACTTCGCGAAGGTGATCGACTTTAACAGTCTATATCAATCGTATACAGAAGCGCGCAAAGGTAAACGGTGGAAATATGCGGTCTGCAAATACGAAGTGAACGTCCTTGAAAACCTTATGTTCGTTCATTTCATGTTATCGGCCCACAAATACCGCCTGTCGCCTTATAACTGCTTCATTGTGAAAGAACCGAAGGAACGACTGATCATGTATAACAGCTTCCGCGACAAAATCGTTCAGCACAGTCTTTGCGATAATGTCCTGGAACCGTACCTTTCGAAAACTTTCATATACGACAACTACGCAAGCCAGAAAGGCAAAGGAACGCACTTCGGACTTGACCGCCTGAAATATTTCATGTCGAGGTACTACCGGCAGAACGGGGCGGACGGCTGGGTCCTGAAATGCGATATTCGAAAGTATTTTTACAGTATCAATCACGACGTTCTGAAAGAACAGCTTCGCCGGCTTATCAAAGACCGCGACGTCTTGTGGCTTCTGGATATGATCATAGATTCCACCGAAGGACCAGGAATCCCGATCGGAAACCATACTTCACAGTGGTTCGCCGTTCTGTACCTGTCCGGAATGGATCACATGATCAAGGAACGTCTGGGAATCAAAATGTACGGCCGCTACATGGACGACTTCTATTTGATTCACCCCGACAAGGACTATCTTCGTTATTGTCTGGAAGAAATCAAGAAGTATCTGGTCCCTTTAGGACTGGAATTGAATCAAAAGACGGCCATTTTCCCCTTAACCCAGGGAATCGACTTCCTGGGATTTAGGACCTATCTGACCGACACCGGAAAAGTCGTCAGAAAAGTCCGCCGTGAAAGCAAGAACCGAATCCGAAGGAAATTGAAGAAATACCGTCACCTTCTGGACGAAGGCCGGATCGACTTCGAAACGATTCTTCAATCCTATTCTTCGTGGACCGGTCACGCCGAACACGGCAACAGTTACCACTTGATCAGGAAGACGGACGACCTGTTCTTCAACCTGTTCAAGAATGAATTGGAGGGACTAACCTATGGCAAAATTACTATCCGCTTTGCCCGTTGGAAGCATTGTCAAGTCGACGAACACAAAATACAACGGGAAAGTGATCAGGTGGATCGTGGGAACCCAGGACACAGCCAACGGCCGAACGGGCCTGGTAGCCGAGAAAATGATCACCCTGAAATGCTTCGACGCGAAGGAATCTTCGAACCCGAACGGTAGCCGTCAAAGCTACGGAAACAACCGCTATTCCCAGTCTAATATCGACCAGTGGTTGAACAGCCAGGCCGCGTCCTGGTATTCCGCGCGTCACAGCTACGACGCACCGCCGAACAACGCCAACGTGTGGAGCAACTACAACGAATACGACACCGAAGCCGGATTCCTGTCCAACTTCGAAGCGGACTTCCGAAAGGCTATCCTGGACGCCGTGATCCGTGTCGCAAAGAATACCGTCACCGACGGCGGCGGTTATGAAGACATTACTCGAAAGGTCTTTCTTCTGTCAAATACCGAAGTCGGCCTGTCCAACGAAAACGGCGTGGCCGAAGGGACCCTGTGGTCCTACTTTTCCAGTGCCGCGCGCCGCCAGTGCTACCCGACCGCCGAAGCTGTCAGCAATTCGGAATATACAAGTTCCAGTCTGAACGCGTCTTCTTATTGGTGGTGGTGGCTTAGAACCCCGAACGCCAGCTACGCGAACCATGCGCGCAATGTCAACACGGACGGCAGTCTGAACAACAACAACGCGTACTTTGGCAGCCTTGGCGTTCGGCCGGCTTTGTATTTGGAATCTGGGAATCTGGTATCTGATTCAACAGACACCGACGGGGCCTATATCTTACAGTGGAACCAGCCGCCGTCTGATCCTTCTTCTATTTCCTACGGCACACCGCAAGCCGGAAACAGCCTGATTCTTTCGACGGGCGGTTCTACCGATCCGGAGGGCGACGCCATTTCCTACGTCTGGGAAAGGAAGATTGATTCCGGCGCTTATGTCCAGTTAGGGATCACCACGGCGAAGACCTTCACCGACACAGTTCCGACGTCCGGCACAACTTACACGGCGCGCGTGAAAGCAGTCGACGCAAACGGCCTTGAATCTGGCTATTGTACCGGATCGGCGAAAACTATTTCCTACAACACGCCGCCCGTGATCAGCGGTTCGGATCAAAACCTGGGAGCGAAAACGGCGCCGTTTACATACCAGTACACGGTCACAGACGCCCAGGCGGCCACCCAGACGATCACGGTCACGGAAAAGCTGACCAACGGAACCCAGACGATCACGCTTCGCACCTATACCGCGACCAGCGGCGCCCAGAATACCGTCGACCTGTCCAGTGTATGGCTTCCGCTTCTTTCCGGAACCCACGTCCTGACGATCACGGCCACCGACAGCGCCGGCGGAAGCGCAACGCGAAAGATCACGTTCAGCCGCACCGTCAGCCGTATCGCGGCAGCGCGCGCGTTCAATACGGACGCCCTGGTTCAGAAGGTCTTTGTTTCCCTTTATCCGGCGACGATTCCGGCAGACGCTACCCTTCACCTGGAAGTCACGAACAACCCGTTCGACACTTCGCCGGTGTGGGTAGACATCACTGACAAGGCGAACAGACTTGTCCACGTCTTCACGAATACGACCGCCGCGAAAGGCTATGGCCTGGGCTATCGCTTCTATATCACGAAGGGAACCCAGGAAATCGAAATCACCCAGGCGACGATCCGTTTCGCCTAAACGAAAGGAGGAATTTGAAATGTTTGATCCTACACAATGCGAAAGCGTGAGCATGGCCCAGGCAAAGGCCCAGGAAGAACAAAATCCTGTCAATGCCGCCTTGCGCGCGACTTCGATCGCCTTCGTCACTTTGGCCGAAGCCGGCCAGATCGACGACACAACCGCAACGGAAAACGTCAGCCAGTTCGCCCCCTGGACCTATCCTGTGGCGTATGCTGTCGGCAATATCCGCCAGTATAACGGTGAACTTTTCCGCTGTGTTCAGGCCCACACTTCACAAGCCGACTGGACGCCTGACGCCACCGCTTCCCTTTGGAAGAAAGTCGGCGATCCGACGGAAGAATGGCCGGCCTGGTCCCAGCCGATCGGCGCACATGACGCCTACAACAGCGGCGACAAAGTGTCCCACAACGGGAAACACTGGACATCTAACGTCGACGCGAACGTCTGGGAACCTGGCGTCTATGGCTGGACGGAGGTGACAGAATGACCGAAGGAATCATTGTCGGCGTTCTGTCGCTGATCGGTACACTGGCCGGAACATACTTCGCAAACCGAAAGAGTTCCGCCCTTATTGCCTACCGTCTGGAACTTCTTGAAAAGAAGGTCGACAAACACAATTCCGTCGTGGAACGAACCTTCAAACTGGAAGAACAGACGGCCGTTATTGAAGAAAAAATCAAGGTCGCGAATCACCGTATAGAGGACCTGGAAAACCGGTGAAATCGCGCAAAAAGAAACGCGAGTTTTCCAAAATCATTATAACCATAGTCGGAGCCGTCACGCTTGTCGTGTCGGCTTTTACTATGGCCGTTGTATGGAAAACAAGCGACACCGCGCCCCTGGCGTATTTGATCCCTTCGGTCTTCGGCGAACTGGCCACCGCGACCGGCTTTTATTTCAGCAAAGCGAAGGCCGAAAACCGGATCAAACTTCGGAAATTATATGGTCCTGAAATCTACAATGACACGAAGGAGGTATAAACGTGTTTAACGCATTACTTGAAAACCTGACAAATATCGGCTGGGCTATGCTGGTCTTCCTGTGTGCATACCTGGCAAACGTCGCCTTTTCCCTGTGGTACAACATCAAAATCAGGAAGGAAGACTTCGACCGCGAAAAGCTGATCGCAAGCGGCTTGAAAATCCTTGTTTTCGTCGTTGGCCTGACGCTTCTGTGTACGGCTATTACTGCACTTCCGATTTTTGCGAATGAAGTCGGCTGGGCTATTCCTGACGAATACACGGACATTTTCGCCGACCTGGTTATCATTGGCGCCGTTCTGCTTGTGTCCTGTAAATACATCAAGGAAGCCTTCACGAAGTTCGTTGCTATTTTGAACACCGGTTCCGTGGAAAATGTGGAAAACGTATCGAAGCCGGAAGCAACCAACGCCGGAAAGGTCCAGATCGGCTCCATGGCCGGAAATGGAGGGAACGAAAATGAGTAACAGCAAACTTGTAAACTATACGCGCATTTCCCCGAACAAGAACAGTCCCAGAAACCACAAGATCGACACAATCACGATTCACTGTGTCGTCGGCCAGTGTTCGGTCGAAACCCTGGGGAACATCTTCGCGCCAACTTCCAGACAGGCGTCTTCAAACTACGGGATCGGCTTCGACGGTAAAATCGGAATGTATGTGGAAGAAAAGGACCGTTCCTGGTGTAGTTCTTCCGCGTCCAACGATAACAGAGCGATCACGATCGAAGTCGCGTCCGATACAAAACACCCTTACGCAGTCAATGAAAAGGCGTTCGCCGCGCTTCTTGACCTGGTGACTGACATCTGCAAGCGAAACGGGATCAAACGCCTTGTGTGGTCCACCAACAAAAAGGACCGTATGAATCACCTGAACGGGTGTAACATGACCGTTCACCGCGATTATGCAAACAAGGCTTGTCCTGGCGACTACCTGTATAACCGCCACGGTGAAATCGCGGCCGAAGTCAACCGCCGCCTGGGCGCCAGTGCTGAAAAGCCGGCAGAGAATAAACCGGCCACTGGCGAAGTGATCCACACTGTCAAAGCCGGCGAAACACTGTCGAAGATCGCCCGGAAGTACGGGACGACCTATCAGAAGATCGCGGCCTATAACGGGATCGCAAACGCAAACCTGATCCGCGTCGGCCAGAAAATCAAAATTCCGCCAGACACCCAGGCCGCCCAGTCCTTCAAAAAAGGCGACAAAGTAAAGGTCCTGAAAGCTGTCACCTACACAGGGAAAGCCTTCAAGACCTACTATGACAAATATGACGTGATCGAAGCCGACGGCGACCGTGTGGTCATTGGTATCGGAAAGACAGTCACAGCGGCCGTCAATGCGGCAAACCTGAAAAAAGCATAACGGCAAAAGGAAAGCGGCCAGGGACATTCCCTGACCGCCTTTTTTATTTTCCGGTGACCATTGAAAGAGCCGACACGAAAAGGTCCTGTCGCGCGACTGAAAACTGATATGTCTTCGATCCGGCCTGTACGACGACAGAGCCGTCGACAGGTGTCACCGCTGTCAATGCTGAAATCTTACATTCGAAACCGGCCTGGTTATGAATGAAGACGATCCGCCTATTCGTTAAAACGATAGCACCTGAATAGGTTTCTGTCACTTCGCCGAAAACCGTCCGACTGGAACCGCCGCCAGTGCTTACCGACACGCCCTTCGCAACGCGGACACGGACGCCAGCACCGCTTCCGGTTCGGCCGACAGCCTTGTTCTTCGTGACAATCTTCGTCGCCGGCGCGTAATAGTGGGCGACTTCGCCTTCTTCCAAAAGAACCGGCGTCCCCGTTACAACAGGAAGTTCGCCCTGTGCGATCGCTGAAATCGCGGTTTCTTCCATGAACGGCGTGTTTCTGGCCACTTGTGCCGCCTGTCTGGCTTCCTTCTGCTTCTTGACCTTGTTCGCACTGAAAAAAAGCCCAACGGTGACAATGGTCAAGACGACGATCCAGCCCCACAATGATACTTCCGGAACCGCGATCGACACAATCACCAGGATCAGATCGACAATCGCGGCCAGGATTCCGAATATAATAGCGACTATTCGCATTATATCCCCCCTTCCTACTTGTAAACTTTATAAGGTTCTGACCTTTAACACAATTATACGTGAAAAATGTGTTAAAAACAAGAATGACGCTGAACATTAACACAAAATTTTCGGGAAGGAGGTCACAACTTGAAAATCTATGACTATAAAGGCCGGAAGAACATCAGCGGAAACAGAATCCGCGAAGCACGATTGAAGAAGCGACTGTCACAGGCCGACTTCGCCGCCAGACTGCAAATAGCCGGAATCACTATGGAGCGCGACAGCGTCAGCAGAATCGAAATCGGAACGCGCTTCGTCGCCGACTATGAACTTATGATAATAGCTGAAATCCTGGACGTAACCGTCGACTGGTTACTGTCCGAAGACTGCGAATAACACAACGGACCACTGGCGAACCTTTGAACCGCCAGGGTCTTTTATTTTTTTGTTCCCCCCTTGACAATATAATACCGGTATTATATAATATTCGACAGAAAGAGGTGACTACACTATGGCACAAGCGCAAATTGAAGCGAACAAACGCTTCCGAAAGAAATCCTATGACCGAATCGAAATAACAGTTCCAAAAGGCGACAGAGAAAAGATCGTTCAAGCCGCCAGCGCGGCCGGTATGAGTGTAAACGCTTTTATCAAAGAAGCACTGGTCGAATATATCGCCCGCACAACCAAACAATAAAACGAAAGCCCTGTCCATGAACGGACGGGGCTTTTTTGCATATCAGGAGGAATCAAAATGAAAAAGCGCAGATTCAAACACCTGTCCTGGACTGACAGGCTGAAAATAGAAACAATGTTAAAGGACAAGCGCCACAAACAGGAAATCGCTGACGAAATCGGCGTTCACCTGAAAACGATCTACAACGAAATCAAGCGTGGCCGTTATATTCATACGAATTCCGACCTGACCGAAGAAGAAAGATACAGTCCGGAAATGGCCGAAGCGGCTTACCGTGAACACCTGGCCGCAAAAGGTCCGGACTTGAAAATCGGGAACGACCACGAACTGGCCCAGCATATCGAAAAGAAAATCGCCGAAGACGGTTATTCGCCGGCCGCCGTCTTGGGTGAAATTAAGGAACAGGGCCTTGAATTCAAAACGTCGATCTGTGAATCGACCTTGTATTCTTATATCGACAAGGGCGTCTTTCTGACTATCACGAACAAGAACCTTCCTGTCAAAGGCCAAAAGAAACGCCCGTATAACAAAGTCAAGAGGGCGAAGCGGCCGCCGGCTGGAACCAGTATCGAAAACCGCCCGAAAGAAATCGACGATCGCGCGGTCGTTGGTGACTGGGAAATGGACTGTGTCGAAGGCAAGAAGAAAACAAAGAAAACCCTTCTGGTTCTGACCGAAAGAAAGTCCAGACGTGAAATCATTCGTCCTATGCGCGACCAGACCGCCCGAAGCGTGGTCCGCGTCCTGGATAGCCTTGAACGTGAATACGGCGCAAATTTCAGCAAAATCTTTCGAACGATCACTGTCGATAACGGTTCCGAATTCGCTGACTGTGCCGGAATGGAAAAGTCCTGTCGCCGCAAAGGCAACAGGACAAAGATATACTATTGTCACCCCTATTCGTCATACGAAAGAGGAACAAACGAAAATGTGAATAGAATGATCCGCCGTTGGTTCCCGAAAGGAACAGACTTCCGGAAAGTCACAGCGAAAGCGATCCAAAAGGTCGAAGACTGGATCAATAACTATCCCCGTGAAATACTGGGCTTCCGGACCGCAGAAGCCGTTTTCCAGGAAGGCGTCGCGTGTCTTACTTGAATTTTTTTATGAATTTTTGCAATTTAGTCTTGACTTTTTCATTCTTCCCAGAAGTTTTTTGTTTTCACTCGCTCACCTCTCGGCGACAGCTTGGTTAATATACCACTGATTTCGGGCAAAGTCAACACTTTTTTTCACTTTTTTCAGACTTTTTTTCGCGATCTAAATATTGTGATTTTTTCAGGGAATAATACACAACATGTATGATTATTTAGAAACAAGTCCGGGTGAACGCCCGACGCCCAATACCGCATGGCAGGGCTATGAACTGAATATTTCTTCTCTGGAAAGCATCTTTTCCGACTGCGCCGATTTCGAGCGGCGTGACATTTATTTCGGCCTCGACAAAAAAGCCTGCGTCAATCTCTGCTGGATCGACGGGCTGACCGACGGCGGCAGCATATCCGGCGACATTATCCGACCGCTGACTGATCTGCTGCGCTCTTCGAGGTCGGACTTCCCAGATGGCTGCCTCGGCATGGTGATGCACGGCCTTGCGTACAGTGCAAACGCGAAGCGGCGCGACAGCATCGGCGACGTTGTCTCCGATCTTGCGCTCGGCTACTGCGCTGTTCTGATCCCCGACGAGGGCGCAGTGTGCTTCGAAGTAAAAAGCCAGAACGTCCGCAGCATCTCTGAGCCGAGTCTTGAAAAATCAGTCAAGGGCGGCAAGGACTCCTTTGTCGAGACGCTGCGCACAAACACCGCGCTCGTCCGCCGCCGCATCCGCGACCCGCGGCTGAAGTCCGTCAAGACCGAGCTTGGGCGCAAATCGCACACGCAGATCGAAGTGATGTACCTCGACGGCGTGGTCGATCCGGAGCTGCCGATGGAGGTCTTGCGGCGGCTGAACATGATCGACATCGACAGTGTGCTCGCCACGGGCATCATCGAGGAATCGCTCATGGACTGCCCTCGCTCGCCATTACCGCAGCTGATACACACGGAGCGCCCCGACCGCTTCGCCATGTACATGGCCGACGGGCGCGTCGGGATACTCATCGACGGCATTCCGATCGCCCTCGTGGTTCCGGCAAGCTTCGCGGAGTTCATGAAGGTCACGAGCGACAGCAGTATGCACTTCACATTTTCAAGCATGCTGTCCGTCATGCGCTACCTCGCGCTGATTGTTAGTGTCTATGTTCCGGCAGTATATGTCGCCGTTGCGATGTACCATCAGGAGATGATACCGACGCGGCTGCTGCTGTCGATAATCAGCGCAAAGCAGGACGTGCCGTTCTCGACGGGGCTTGAGGTCATCGGTATGCTCGTCGCGCTTGAGCTTCTGCAGGAGGCCGGACTGCGGCTGCCGAATCCTATCGGCGACACGGTGTCGATAATCGGCGCACTCATCGTCGGACAATCGGCGGTCGAGGCCAAGGTAGCGTCACCGATCGCAATAATCGTCGTCGCGGTGTCGGCCATCGCGTGCTACACGCTGCCAAGCCAGGATCTCGGCGCGGCAGTGCGGCTGATACGCTTCGCGCTGCTCATCGGCGCGGTCGCGGCGGGGCTGTTCGGCATTGGGCTGCTGTCGTGCCTGATGCTGCTGTCCATGGCCGACATGGACAGCTTCGGCCGCAACTACACCTCCCCCGTCACCGACGGGCGGCCTCACGGCATACTGCGGACGCTGCTGCGCATTCCGAAAACCGCCGACAAATTCCGCGATGCAGAGCTTCGCCCGCGCGACAGGAGGAGACAGTCTTGAAGCGTGCGATAATGTACTTGCTCTGCCTTGCCGCGCTGCCGTGGCTCGGCGGATGCAATTCCATATATTCAAATTACCGCGAAATAGAAAACCTGCTCGTCGTGCGCTCGGTCGGCTTCGACCGCGAGGACGGCGGCACGCGCTTTTCCCTCGCGTCCTCCGCAAACGACGACGGCGAGCCGATACGCATGACCACAAAGGGCGGCTCCATCACCGACGCCATGGAGCGCATAAGAAACTACTCGTCGCAGGAGGATATATTTTATCCCCACGTCGAGCACATTCTGCTTGGCGAGGACGCGGCGCGCGTGAGCATAGAGGATTACCTCGCGTTTTTCTGCCGTTCACCGGAACTGCGCATCGACATCCCGCTGTATATCGTCAAGGGCGGCACGGCGGAACAGGCCGTGCTGGAAACCGGCAGCGACTCCCGCTGTATTTCTGAGATATTGCAGACCGAGCAGGAGCGCCTCGCCGTCAGCGGCGACAGCAATGTGTTTTCGACCTCGGATATCTACGTCTCGATGGCCCGCAGCGGTGCCGCGCTCATCTGCGCTATAAAATGCGCGCCGTCCGCCGAAGCAGCAGAGGACGACACGCAGATGCTCACCGTGATCGCCGACGGCTACGCGATAATAAAGGACGGAAGGCTCTGCGGTTATATCGAACCGGAACTTTCTCCCGCCGTCTGGATGCTCACCGGCGACATGGGGATATCCGACTTGACCGTGGACGGCTCCGGCGGGGACGCCGTCACCTTGCAGCTGAACCACTGCCGGAGCGGCATCACTCCGCGCTGGGACGGGGATGCGCTTGTCGGCTTCGACGTTGATATAGAGCTGAGCGCGTCGGTCAACGAGAGCGGCCGCCCTCTCCCGCTGTCCGATCCGGAGCAGGAGCGCGTGCTCTGCGAAGCGCTGAACGCACGCGTAACGGAGCTTGTGAATGGTGTGCTGCGCACATCGCAGGAGCTGGGCGCGGATTTTCTGAACCTGAACTACACAGCGGAGCTTGATTCGCCGAAAAAATACGCCGCGCTTGGCGGCGGCTTTATTACGCTGTTCCCGAAGCTTGAGATAAACGTCAGCGTGTCCAGCCGCATCAGCCATACGAACAACATCAGCAACGGATGAGGTGAGCCCATGCAGACAAGCTACAAATTCAACCGCAATCAGCTCATCGCGCTGTGCTCGGTGACACTGCTCGTGCCGGCGCTACGCCTTGTTCCGTCGCTCACGGCGAGTCTCGGCGGGCGCGCGGCATGGCTCTCCGTTCCCGCGGCGGCGCTGCCGCTGCTGGGATATGTGTGGTTCCTCAGCCGCTTCATGTCGCACCGTAAAAGCGGCGAGGGCATGGCAGAGCTGACGCTGCGCTGTCTCGGCAGCGGTGCAGGAGGCGCGGCACTGCTCGCGCTGTCGCTGTGGATGCTCCTGTACACCGGATTCATCCTGCGTTCCGGCGCGGAGCGCATGGTAACGATGATATACCCCGACAGTTCTCCCGTCGTGTTCTCGGTTCTGACCGGACTTATCTCGATAATCGCCGCGCTCGGCTCTTCCCGCTCGCTCGTGCGTTTTGCGAAGCTCGTGCAGCCGGTCGTTCTCGGCACGCTCGGCCTGTTCTTGCTGTTCGCGCTGACGTCGATAGACTACAAAAATCTCCTGCCCGTGACAACAGGAGACGCTCTGCCCGTGCTCGCGGCCTCGCTGCCGGTCATAGACGCCGTGGGCGTTGTGCTGTGCTTCTCATGCTTTCTCGAAGGCAGCTGCGAATACCAGCCGCGCCGCTTCCGCAGCTACGCGCTGTGGCTCATCCCCATGCTCGTCATATTCCTGCTGCTGAACGTCGCGGTCATCGGCCGCTTCGGCGCAGAGCTGACGTCGCTGCTGACCTTCCCGTTTTTCACGATTGTGCGGAACCTCGTATTCTTCAACGCGCTGGAGCGGCTTGAGGCGCTGATAGTGTCCCTATGGCTGTTTCCGGATTTTTTGCTGGTCTCGGCGCTGCTGTATTCCGCGCAGCACTGTCTGCGCTGCCTCCTCGGCGAGAAGCCGGAGTTCCGCGGCGAGAGCCGCTTCGACCTCAGCCGCGGGCGCTGGGTCATCCCGCTCTGCGGCGCGCTCAGCATCACGGCGGCGATCCTTATCGCGCCGGACGCGTCGTCCATGATGCAGTGGTCGGAGCGGACGATCCCGATAATAAACCTCGCCGTCAGCTTCGGCTTCGTCCCGATAATATATATAATAGGAAAACTGCGCAGAAAAATATAAAACCCTCAGGTCAGCATTTGCTGTCCTGAGGGTTTGTTTCCGTCACATGGCGGAGATTATTCTGTCTATCTCGCGCGCGATCTCAACGAAGTCCTCGGCGGTTTTGCCCTTGGTTGTCTCCGCCGCGGTACCGATGCGGACGCCGCTGGTCTGCACGGGGCTGCGCTTTTCGTTCGGCACGCAGTTTTTGTTCAGCGTGATGCCGTGCCGGTCAAGCTCGTCCTGAACCGCCTTGCCCGTCAGCTCCGGATGCGTGCGCGACAGGTCGAGCAGGAACAGGTGATTGTCCGTGCCGCCGGTAACGACGTCGTAGCCCAGCCGCACGAACTCATCGCACATGGCCTTGCAGTTCTTCACAACGTCGAATATATACTTCCTGTACTCCTCGGTACAGGCCTCCTCCGCGGCGATGGCCTTGGCGGCCACGACATGCTGCAGTGCGCCGCCCTGCATCCCCGGAAAGACGGAACCGTCCACCTGCTTTGCAAGCTCCTGCGTACAGAATATCATGCCGCCGCGCGGCCCGCGCAGGGTCTTATGCGTGGTGGTGGTGATGATATCGGCGAGGCCGAACGGGGTCGGGTGCGCACCGACGGCGATGAGCCCCGCGATGTGCGCCATGTCCACCATGAAATAGGGACGCCCTGTCTCCCAGCCGTCATAGCCCTGCTTGCGCCTGACCTCTTCCGCCGTATCGCAGATTATTTTATATATCCTGTCGAAGTCGATAATGCGGGAATATGCGCTCGCTCCGGCCAGCACCAGTGCGGGGCGGCAGCTGCGTATCTTCTCCGCGATATCGTCATAGTTCAGGAAGCCGTTTTCATCAACGTCGTAGAATGCAGTCTTGAAGAGCCTGCCGCTGAAATTGACCGACGAGCCGTGCGTAAGGTGGCCGCCGTTATTGAGGTTCATCGCAAGGATGGTGTCCCCGGGCTTGATGACGCTCAAATACGCGGCCATGTTCGCCTGCGAGCCGCTGTGCGGCTGGACGTTCACATGGTAATCGGTGCTGAACACCTCGCGCCATTTATGGCAGCAGTACTCCTCTATCTGGTCAACATACTCGCAGCCGCCATAGTAGCGGCCCTTTCTGCCGTTATCCTCGCGCTGAGCGGGGTAACCTTCGCTGTACTTATTCGTAAGGCATGAGCCGAGCGCGCGGAGCACGTTATCGCTGACAAAATTTTCGCTGGCGATAAGCTCTATATTCTTCGCCTGCCGCTCCTTTTCCTTTTCTATGAGCTGAAAAACTATGGATTCTATGTCTGTTACCCCCTAAACGCTATTCCGTAAGATACTGTGTTACTTTATATAGTCGGCTATGCCGAAGCCCGTAAAGGCGTCGGTATACACTATCTCGATGCCGTCATTGCAGGCGTCCAGCTTCTCGCCGTACTCCTGATTTGCGGCAAGGGCGCGCGCGGTGAGCGGAGTGCCGGAGTCGGAGGTCTTGAGAACGGTGTCGATGGTCAGAGGCAGGCGCATGATGATATGATAGCCGTAGCGGCTCTCGACAGGCTCGGACACCTGATAATCCTCAAGCGCGTTCACCGTGTCCTCAAACTCGGTGACCATGGTGCCGGGAGTGAAGATATAACCGTCGGGATAGGCTTCCTTGCCGGTATCCTCGCAGTATTCGTCCTTTATCTCCGCGAAGCGCTCCTGCAGCTTCTCGGTATCGGTGATGCCCGCAAGCTCCGCCGCGAACTTATCCGCAAGCGCCTTCTTCTCGGCAATGGTATCGTCGTCAAGCGCCTCGCCGGTGCTGGGGTCTACGGTCATGAACAGGATGTGCGTGGCATTCATATATCCGCTGTCCTTCAGATAGGCCTCCGCCTTCTCGTCGCTCAGCTTCTCGCCATTCTCTCCGTAGAGCTTGGAAAAGCAGTTCTGGTAGAGGTAATTTATCTCGTTCATGTCGTCATACACCTTCATCGGGAGATAATAGGTGCTCTTCAGGAACTCCGCGAACTCCTCGTCGCTGACCTCTTCGCCGCAGAGATTCACCATATCGGTCTTGCGCTGCTCCTCGATGGCCTTCAGATTATCCTCGGTGAGGGTGACGTCGTTCTCCGCGGAGAACTTCTTTATGCTGTGGATCTGGCGGATGTTCTCCTCGGCAAGCTGCACGACATAGTCCTTAAAGCTGATGCCGCTGTCGTCCGCCGCATCGTCCCAGGTGACGTTCATGCCGTATGCGGACATGTTCGCCGCCATCTGGTTGATGTAGTTGTTCACCTGCACGCCGGAGTAGTAGAGCCAGTAGAAATACTCCTCCCACGTGACATCCTCGCCGTCCATGGTCATAACGACCTCGTCGGCGTCATGGCTTGCGTACAGCTCTTCAAAGTCAAGCTGAGGCACGGAGGCAGTCTCCGTCTCGGTATCGTCCACGCTCTCGCTCGGCTCGACGGACGGCTCTGGGCTGGTTTCCGGTTCCGCCGCGTTGTTCGCGCCGCAGCCGGTGTAGGTTATAGCCGCGCCGAAAACGAGGCATATGATTATTAAAATGGATACAAATTTTTTCATCTTTTGATTTCCTTTCGGGTAGAATAAAAACCGCTATTATTGAATATATCACCTCGCGCACGCATAGGCAAGCAAAAAGCCGAATATTTACCGTTTATTCTTATTCGGTCTTCTCCGCGCCCCATTCGCGCACAAAGGCGCGCGCCTCGTCAATGACCCGACCCTTGGCCTTTATCCGCAGGCTGACGCAGGGCTTCGATCCGGCCTCTACGCGCAGCCGCCCCTTGTATTCCGGCCGTGCGTACATCGCCGACAGCTTCTCCATGTCGAAGCCGCGCAGGGTGAATTTCAGATAACCCTGCTTCTGCGAAATGTCCGTGACTCCTGCCTTGCCCGCCTCGCCGCGCAGCAGCGCGACGTGGATGAGCGCGTTCACGCCCGGAGGCGGATCGCCGAAGCGGTCTATCAGCTCGTCGGTCAGGTCGTCCGCCTCTTCCTCGGTGCGGATGAGCGCGATGCGCCGGTAGATATCCATGCGCTGCTCCTGCGAGGGTATATACCGATCCGGTATATTCGCCGCAACGGCAAGGTCCGCCGAGCATTCCGCCCGCGCCGGAACCTCGATCCCGCGCGCCTCCAGCACCGCCTCGCTGAGAAGCTTCATATACATATCGTAGCCGACGTCGATCATATGCCCCGACTGCTCCGCGCCGAGCAGATTGCCCGCGCCGCGTATCTCAAGGTCGCGCATCGCTATCTTGAAGCCGGAGCCGAAGGCCGCGAAGTCGCGTATGGCGTTGAGCCGCTTTTCGGCGACCTCGGTCAGTACCTTGTCGCGCCTGAAGGTCAGATACGCCGAGGCGCGGCGGGTAGAACGCCCGACGCGGCCGCGTATCTGATGCAGCTGCGCAAGGCCAAGGTGATCCGCATCTTCGATTATCAGGGTGTTGACGTTCGGAATGTCTATACCCGTCTCGATGATAGTCGTGCAGACGAGCACCTGTATCTGCCCGTTTGCGACATTTTCCATCACGTTTGCGAGCATGTTTTTATCCATCTGCCCGTGTGCCACGCCGACGGTCACATCCTCCAGCAGGTCGGATATTTTCTTTGCCGTGCGTTCGATGTCGTCTATGCGGTTATGAAGGTAGTACACCTGACCGCCGCGCTGAAGCTCGCGGCGTATCGCGTCGGCGATGATGTTCCAGTCGTGCTCCATCACGAAGGTCTGCACCGGCAGTCTGTCCTCCGGCGGCTCCTCAAGCGTGGACATATCGCGTATGCCGGACATGGCCATGTTCAGCGTGCGCGGGATCGGCGTCGCGGAGAGGGTCAGCACGTCCACTCCCCTTGCAAGCTCCTTGATGTGCTCCTTGTGCGTCACGCCGAAGCGCTGCTCCTCGTCCACGACCAGCAGGCCGAGATCCTTGAACTTCACATCCTTGCTGAGCAGTCTGTGCGTGCCGATAACAAGGTCGCACTTTCCGGTCGCAAGGTCTGAGAGCACCTTTGACGCCTGATTACCGGTTTTGAACCGGCTCATTACCGCAATATTTACCGGAAAACCGAAAAATCTTTGCAGCGCAGTCTGATAATGCTGCTGCGCGAGCACCGTCGTCGGCACAAGTATCGCGGCCTGCTTGCCGCTGAGCACGCACTTCATCACCGCGCGCAGCGCGACTTCCGTCTTGCCGAAGCCCACGTCGCCGCAGAGCAGTCTGTCCATCGGCACGGACGCCTCCATGTCGCGCTTTATCTCCGCTATCGAGCGGAGCTGATCGTCGGTCTCCGTGTAGCCGAAGTTGTCCTCAAACTCGCGCTGCCACTCGCTGTCCGGCGAGAAGGCATAGCCCGGCAGGCGCTGCCGCTCGGCGTAGAGCGCGATGAGCTTCTTCGCCATGTCCTTGGCCGCGCTCTTGGCGCGCGCGCGGGTCTTCGCCCATTCCGTGCCGCCCATCTTCGAGAGCTTGACGGGCTTCTCCTCGCCCGCTCCCGTGTATTTCGACACCATGTCAAGCTGCGTCGCAGGGACATACAGGCTGTCCGTTCCGGCGTAGCTTATTTTTATATAGTCTTTTTCAAGTCCGTCCACCTGCATCTTGACGATGCCGGCAAAGCGGCCGATGCCGTGGTTCTCGTGCACGACATAGTCGCCCACCGAGAGGTCGGCGCAGGATTCGATCTTCTGCCGTCCCGGCGGGAGCTTCTTCTCGGACTTCTTTCGGGTCTTGTTGCGTATCAGCTGCGCATCGGTAAGCACCGCGAGCCTTATCCCGGGGTATTCCATGCCCGCGGAGATTGAGCCAATGCATATCGCGCAGCTCCCCGGCTCCGGCAGCTTTTTAAGCTCCTGATATATCAGCGCCTTGATATCCTTGCCGCCGAAGAATTCCTGCAGTACCTTGGCACGCCGCTCGTCCGCCGCAAGAACCACCACGCGGTAGTCCTGCTTGAGATACAGCGCCACGTCGTCCGCCGCCGCCTGCGCGCTGCCCGCGTAGGACGGCAGCTGCTTTGCGGGGATGCTGGTTATCGTCCGCGGCGGCAGGGGGCTGCGCCCTACTGTGAAGGCCTCGGCCATGTATACCGGAAAATCCTCCAACCGCTTTATCAGCGCTTCCCAGCTCAGATAGAACGCGTCCGGCGACATGGCAAGCACGCCGCGCCGCGTCAGCTCGCGGATGTCCTCGGCAAGCTGCTTTGTATAATCCCGCGCCCGCTCGCCGCAGCGGCCGGGCTGGTCAAAAATTATCAACGCGTCCTCGGGGATGTAATCCGCGGCGCTCGCCATCGGGTATATAACGGGCAGGTACCTGTCCGCATCCGATATCAGCGCCGCGCCGCGGAGCCTGTCCGCATCGGCGCGCAGAGTCGCGCAGAGTGCGGCCGCGTTCTCGCTCGTGCGGCGGCGGCCGTATTTCTCCGCAAAGCTCTCTATCTCGCGGCAGAGCGCGTCGCGCCCGCCGGCGGTCATCTCCGGCAGAGTCTCCGCCGCCGGAAGTATCACACATCTTTCAAGCGGTTCCGTGCGGCGCTGGCTCGCCACGTCGAAATGACCCATGGAGTCCACATCGTCGCCCCAGAACTCTATTCGCACCGGCTCATGCTCCGACGGGGAGAAAAAGTCCAGTATCCCCCCGCGCCGCGCGAACTGGCCTGCGCCCTCGACCTGCTCCGTGCGCGTATAGCCGCAGCGCAGCAGCGCCGCCTCCACGTCCTCTATTGGATAGGAGCCGCCCGCGTCTATCTCAAATGCCGCGCGGCGCAGCGTCTCCGGCGGGATCGTGCGCTGAAGCAGCCCCGGTATCGACGCGACTGTGACTGCGCTCCGTCCCTCGGCGAGCGTGAACAGCGCGGCGAGCCGCTTCTGCTCCGCCTGACGCGAGGCGGCCTCGGTCGAATAGAATGTGAAATCGCGCATACCGAGGCATGTGACCTCCTCGCCCAGCATGGAGCGCAGGTCGTTTGCGAAATTCTCCGCCGTCGTGTCATCCGGACAGAGCACAAACAGCGGCGCGCCGGTTTTAAGGCGCAGTCCGGCAGCGAGGTTTGCCCGATGCACCGCCGAAAGGCCGGAAACGAGCGCAGGAAGCCCTCCGCTCTCCAGCAGACCAGGGAGGGCGGCGGCTTCCTTGTTTTCAAAAATCTGATTTACAAGAAGTTTCATATATAATTATATTTTCCGTATCCGGAGGATATGACTTTGCGCTCTTATTCCTCCGGCTTCCTTACCGGGCGGATATCTATCATTTTGTCCATTGCAAAGGGATTGAGTATCCGCGTGTAGAAATCGTTGATTATCCGGTGCTCGACCGGCTCGATCTCAAAGGTTCCCTTGATAGGCTTGACCATCAGCTCCACGGGCGCGCCGCCTATGCGATAATCGCTGTCGACAACGACATAGCCGAAGCGCGCGAAGAACTTGCGCAGTCCCTTTATCATGCTGCCGTCCTCATCCTCGAAGGACGTAAGCTCCGCGATAATGCCCTGCCGGTCGGCGTAGCGCTTGTTTATCAGGCGCATCGCCGCAATGCCGACGCCTTTGCCGCGGTACCACGGCAGCACCGCCATGTACTTGAGCAGCACATAGCCGTACAGATTTTTGGTCAGCACGAGCGCGTACGCAACCTCAAGGCTGGATTCCTCGTCATACACGACCAGCAGCTCCGCGCTGCCGTTCAGGAGCGCGCGGTGAAGACTGAGCTTGGAGATTATTTCCTCCTTCGCAAAATCCATCTCCAGAAGGCTGTAATACCTCTCAAGATCCTTATGTCCGCATTTTCTCAGATTCAGCATGACTCTTCCCCTTTCTCTATCTGCTGTGCGCGGCACAGCGCGGCGTACTCGCCGTTTTTAGCCATCAGCTCGCTGTGGCTGCCCATCTCAACGATATGCTCGCCCTCGACAACGGCTATAACGTCCGCGTTTTTCACGGTGGAGAGCCGGTGGGCGATGATTATCGTTGTCCTGCCCTCGCTCAGCTCGTCAAGCGACGCCTGAATGCGCTGCTCGGTCACGGTGTCGAGCGCTGAGGTCGCCTCGTCGAGAATAAGTATCTTCGGGTTTTTCAGGAATACGCGCGCGATGGATATTCTCTGCTTCTGTCCGCCGGAGAGCATCACGCCGCGCTCTCCGATATAGCTGTCGTAGCCGTCGGGCATCTCCATTATCTCGGAGTGTATCTGCGCCCTGACCGCGGCCTCGACGATCTCCTCGTCGGTCGCGTCCGGACGGCCGTAGCGGATGTTCTCGCGTATCGTACCGGCGAACATGAATACATCCTGCTGAATGACGCCGATATTGCGGCGGAGACTTACCTGCGTCACATGGCGCACGTCGATGCCGTCCACCGTTACGCTGCCTTCGCACACGTCGTAGAATCTCGGCAGCAGCTGGCACAGCGTCGTCTTTCCGCCTCCGGACGGGCCGACGACCGCAAGGCACTGCCCCGCCGCGATGTGCAGGTCAACGTCGCTGAGAACGGGTATGCCGTTGCCGTAATTAAAGCTGACGTGGTTATAATCTATTTTACCCTCAACTGCTCCAAGCTCCATGGCGTCCGGCGCGTCTTTTATCGTCGGCTCCGTGCGCATGACCTCAAGGAAGCGCGCGAAACCTGCCGTTCCCTGCATGTAAAGCTCCGCAAACTGCGTCAGCTTCCGCACCGGAGACACAAAGGTAGAGACATAGAGCGAGAATGTGATAAGGTCGATGTAATTCATCTTATTCTGCATGATGAGTAGGCCGCCGACCGCGATGACGACTACCTGCACGATGCCGGTGGTAAATTCCATGCCGCTGTTGAACAGCCCCATCGACTTGTAATATTCGACCTTCGACCCGCGGAACATTTCGTTTGCGCGGTCGAACTTATCGCTCTCCTGATCCTCGTTCGCAAAGGCTTTCGCGGTGCGGATGCCGGAGATGCTGCTCTCGATGGCGGAATATATCTCCGCCGTCTTGCGCTTGACCTCGATGTTGGCTTCCTTCATCTTGATGCGCTGCTTTATCGTGAACCACGCGCAGAGCGGCAGCGCCAGCGTGATGACAAGCGCGAGCTGCCACTGCATCACAAACATCACCGCTAGCGCGCCAACTATCGTCAGCGTGCATATCACGATGTTTTCCGGCCCGTGGTGCGCAAGCTCCGTTATCTCGAAAAGGTCGCTCGTGATGCGGCTCATAAGAACGCCGGTGCGGTTATGGTCATAGTAGCTGAACGACAGGCTCTGCATGTGCGTGAACACGTCGCGCCGCATATCGGACTCGACGAGCACGCCCATCTTGTGCCCTATGACCGTTATCACATAATACAGCCCCGCTTTCAGCACATATGCCAGCACCATCACGGCCATTACCGTGAAGAAAGTGGCGTAGAGCTTATTCGGGAGCATGACCTTCATGGAGTACCGCGAGACATAGGGAAAGATGAGGTCTATGAGCGCTACAAGGAGCGCGCAGAGCATATCTATCCCGAACAACTTTTTATGCCCCGCGATGTATGACATGAAGATACTAAAAGGTTTCGCGTTATAGTTTTTCTTGTTCATCTCTGTTTCCGTTTTATTCTGCAAATTTGTCCCGCTCGGCAACGGCCAGCGCGTCACAGCGGTTGTTATGAACATTTTCCGCATGACCCTTGACCCAGTGATAATGAAGCTCATGCTTTTCGGTCAATTCGAGCAAAGTTTTCCATAAATCGCTGTTAAGCGCGGGCTTTTTGTCGGCCTTTACCCAGCCCTTGCTGCGCCACGACACCGCCCAGCCTTTGCTAAGCGCGTCGATGACGTACTTTGAATCCGAGTACAGCTCGACTATGCACGGCTCCTTCAGCGCCTGAAGCGCGGATATCACGCCCATAAGCTCCATGCGGTTGTTCGTCGTCTGCTTTTCGCCGCCAGACATCTCCTTCTCCAAGCCGTTGTAGCTGAGTATCGCTCCCCAGCCCCCCGGCCCCGGATTACCGCTGCAAGCGCCGTCAGTATAAATTATGACTGTTTTCATTTGGTATAGTTATTCCTGTATTTTTTGAGCAGGTAGTTATATTCGCTGCGCTCGATAATCCCGTTTTTCAAAAATCCGTTGAGCTGTGCTATGTACTTGTCGCCGTTATCAGGCGTATAGGCATTCTTCTCATGCGTGAAGCTTATCTTCGGCACATGCCGCTCCGGAGCGACGACTACGGAATTTTTCGGCGCCGCACTCTGCGGCACAGCGTCCGCCGGCTTATTCGCATATCCGTTTCCGCCGCGCTCTGCGGACGCGCCCGCCTTCTTCGCCGCCTTGGCAAGAGCCACGGCTATTACTATGAACACCGCTACCGCTACGAGTATTACAAACGCCGAATCGTCCATAATATCCGAAAAAGAGGACAAAAGCGCAAATACTACTGCTATGGTACCCCATACGGACAAATCTTTCTTATTCTTGTCCTTTTTATTCATTTAATGTCCTCCTTTTGTATTTTCCGGCAGTCCGTCTCAGCGCCGATCCGCAGACTGGCGCTGAGAGATTACTGTCGATTTTGAATTATTCGCCGTCCGTTTCGGCTTCGGTCTCTTCCGCGGATTCTTCCTCGCGGTCGGTCTTTTCGATGCAGATAACGCGGCTGCCATCCATGATGCGCATAATACGCACACCCTGAGTGGCGCGGCTGAGCAGCGAGATATTCGCCGCCGACATTCTGATTATCGTGCCGTCGTCGGTGATGACAAGGATATCGTCCTCGTCGTTCACGACCTTGACGTCGGCGATCTTGCCGGTCTTATCGGTGACGTTGTAGTTCTTTATGCCGAGTCCGCCGCGGCCATGAACGGAGTATTCCTCGACCGGAGTGCGCTTGCCGTAGCCCTTCTCGGTTATTGTCAGCAGCGCCGAGCCTGCGCTGGTGCTGCCCGCGCCTATGACATAGTCGTCCCCACGCAGCTTTATGCCGCGTACGCCGACGGCGGTTCTGCCCATGGGGCGCGCATCCTGCTCGTTGAAGCAGACGGACATACCGTCGTGCGTTGCGATGAGGATGTTCTCGTCGCCGCCGGTCTGGATGACGGAGATAAGCTCGTCGCCCTCGTCAAGATTCAACGCTCTTATGCCGTTTGCGCGGATGTTCTTCAGCGCGGCCTGGCTCATGCGCTTGACGGTGCCGTTGCGCGTGACAAAGACAAGGTAGCTGTCCTCATCCAGTCCGCGGCCGCCGATCATTGCGGCGATCTTCTCCTGATTCTCGGCGCTGTTGTCCATCTGGATTATATTCACCAAATTCGTGCCGCGCGCGGTGCGGCCGGCCTCAGGAATATTATAGCCCTTCTTGATATATACGCGGCCGGCCTTAGTGAAGAACAGAATATTATCGTGCGTGGACGCAGTGAACACGGTCTCCACGAAGTCCTCGTCCTTCGTCGCCATCGCGCGGACGCCCTTGCCGCCGCGCCCCTGGGCGCGGTACTCACTGACGGGCAGGCGCTTGATATAGCCGCCGTGGGGCAGCGTAAAGACGCACTGCTCCTCTTCGATAAGATCCTCCATGTCGATCTCATCGACAACGTCCTGTATCTCGGTGCGGCGCTTGTCGCCGTACTTATCGCGCAGCGCGATAAGCTCATCTTTCAGAACGCCCTTGATAAGCTCGGGGTCGGCAAGCAGGCTCTTGAGATAAGTGATCTTCTCTTCAAGCTCCCTGTACTCAAGCTCCAGCTTCTCGCGGTTGAGTCCCTGAAGCGAGATAAGGCGCATATCACATATCGCCTGCGCCTGAACGTCGCTCAGTCCGAAGCGCTTCATCAAATTCTGCTTCGCGTCGTCGTAGCTGGTGCGGATGATGTGGATGACCTCGTCGATATTGTCCTGCGCGATGAGCAGGCCTTCCAACAGATGGGCGCGCTCCTCGGCCTTGCGCAGGTCGTAGCGCGTACGGCGGACGATGATGTCCTCCTGGAAGGTCAGGTACTCGTCGATAATGTGGCGCAGGGACAATATCTTCGGCTGACGCTGATTATTCACGAGCGCCAGCATATTTATCGAGAAGCTGGACTGCAGCGCAGTCTGCGCGAACAGCCGGTTCAGCACGACCTGCGGGTTTGCGTCGCGCTTGAGCTCAATGACCATGCGCATACCGTTGCGGTCGCTCTCGTCGCGCAGGTCGGAAATGCCCTCAAGGCGCTTTTCGCGCACCTGATCTGCGATATTCTTGATGAGCTGGCGCTTATTGACCTGATACGGCAGCTCGTTGACGATTATTCTGGTTCTGCGGTCGCGCCCGAACTCCTCAAACTCCGTGCGCGCGCGGACAATGACCCTGCCGCGGCCGGTGGCGTATGCCTGACGTATGCCGCTGCGCCCCATGATGATGCCCTTGGTCGGGAAATCAGGGCCTTTGATGTGCTGCATAAGGTCTGGCAGCGTCGCTTCCGGATTATCCAGCACGCAGACGCAGGCGTTTATGACCTCGGTGAGGTTGTGCGGCGGGATATTCGTCGCCATGCCGACGGCGATACCGCTGGAGCCGTTGACCAGCAGGTTCGGGAATCGGGAGGGCAGGACGCGCGGCTCCTTGCGGCTCTCGTCAAAGTTCGGATCCCAGTCGACGGTCTCTTTGTCGATGTCGCGCAGCATCTCGTTGGATATTTTTGATAGTCTCGCCTCGGTATAACGGTAAGCGGCAGGGGGGTCGCCGTCCACGGAACCGAAGTTGCCGTGGCCATCAACGAGCATATATCTCATCGAGAAGTCCTGCGCCAGACGCACCATTGCGTCGTAAACCGACGCATCGCCGTGCGGATGGTAACGCCCCAGCACATCGCCGACGCAGGTCGCGGACTTTTTGAAGGGCTTGTCGCTGGTGAGATTGTCCTCATACATCGCATACAGAATGCGGCGGTGCACGGGCTTGAGTCCGTCGCGCACGTCGGGCAGCGCTCTGCCGACGATGACGGACATGGCATAATCTCTGTAGCTGTCCTCCATTTCGCCAACCAGCTCAGATTCTGTTATGACCTGATTCGGGAAGGCTATATCTTCGGGTTTATAATCTCTCTTATGTGCCATTTGAAGCTAACTCCTCAAATATCCAGATTGACAACGTATTTTGCGTTGGCCTCTATCCATTCCTTGCGCGGCTCGACGTTTTCGCCCATGAGGACGGTAAATATCTCGTCGGCCTTCACGGCGTCGCCCAGCGTGATGCGGCGAAGCGAGCGCTTTTCCGGATCCATGGTCGTCTCCCACAGCTCGTGCGGGTCCATCTCGCCAAGACCTTTGAAGCGGTTGATGTCTATCTTCACGTTCGGGTTATCGCCGCGCATCTCGGCGGATATTCTGTCGCGCTCCTCGTCGGAATACGCGACGCGCTGGGTCTTGCCGCGGGTCAGCTTATAAAGCGGCGGCACAGCGGAATACACATAGCCGTTTTCGATGAGCGGGCGCATGTATCTGAAGAAGAAGGTCAGAAGCAGGGTTCTGATATGGCTGCCGTCGACATCAGCATCGGCCATAATGATTATCTTATGGTAGCGGAGCTTTTCGATATTGAACTCATCCCCGATGCCGGCGCCGAGCGCGACTATCATTGGATAGAGCTTGTCGTTGCCGTAGATTTTATCGGCGCGCGCCTTCTCGACGTTCAGCATCTTGCCCCACATGGCGAGGATAGCCTGGAAGCGGCTGTCTCTGCCCTGAATTGCGGAGCCCGCAGCGGAGTCGCCCTCGACGATGTATATCTCGCAGAGGGACGGGTCGCGCTCGTTGCAGTCCTGAAGTTTGTCAGGCATCTGGCCGGACTCAAGTCCGGTCTTGCGGCGGACGGATTCCTTGGCCTTGCGGGCTGCCTCGCGGGCACGGTTTGCCATCATGGCCTTTTCAAGTATCGTCTTTGCGGTCGCTGGGTGCTCCTCAAAATAGGTCGAGAGCTGGTCGTTGACTATGCCGTCGACCAGAGTCCTGATATACGCGTTGCCGAGCTTCTGCTTGGTCTGACCCTCGAACTGCGCCTCCGGAAGCTTGACGGAGATGACCGCGGTGATGCCCTCGCGGACGTCCTCGCCGGAGACCTTATCGTCGCCCTTTATGGCATTGGTCTTCACGCCGTAGGCGTTTATGACACGGGTGAGCGCGGTTTTGAAGCCGGTCTCATGCATACCGCCCTCAGGAGTATGGATGTCGTTTGCAAAGGAGATGAGATTCTCGGCATAGCTGTCGTTATACTGCAGGGCGATCTCGGCTATCGCGTCGCCCTTGGTGCCGCTGAGGTATATGACCTCCTCGTGCAGCGGATTTTTATGGCGGTTGAGGTAATTTACAAACTCGCGGATGCCGCCCTCATAGCACATCGAGTCGCTCTCGCCGTCCTCGGTGCGCTTATCGGCTATCTCGATATGCACGCCGCCGTTCAGGAATGCCTGCTCGCGCAGTCTGGTGTGCAGCGTCTCATAGTCATATACGGTCGTATCAAAAAGTTCGGGGTCGGGCTTGAAGGTGACGACGGTGCCGTGCTTATCGGTATCGCCGATTATCTTCATCTCCTGCGTTATCCCGCCGTGGGCAAACTTCATCTCATAGATTTTGCCCTCTTTGTGAACCTGAACCTCGAGCCACTCGGACAGGGCGTTGACGACGGAAGCGCCAACGCCGTGCAAGCCGCCGGATACCTTATAGCCTCCGCCGCCGAACTTGCCGCCGGCGTGCAGCACGGTATAGACGACCTCGAGCGCGGGTCTGCCGGTCTGTGCCTGTATATCTACTGGTATGCCTCGGCCATTGTCGGTTACGGTTATAGTGTCGCCGGGGTTGATGGTAACGGTTATATGGTTGCAGAAACCGGCGAGAGCCTCATCAATTGCGTTATCGACTATCTCATAAACCAGATGATGCAGTCCCGATGCAGAGGTTGAACCGATATACATACCGGGACGCTTACGCACGGCTTCAAGTCCTTCCAGAACCTGAATTTGCGAAGCGTCATATTCGTTCATTTTATTTTCTATATTGTCTGCCATTTGGTGCCTCCGAGTAATATTATTATGCGTTTACCGCGCCCGCCTCTGCGCGGCGCAGCAGGGTCGCCGCAGCCATCTGGCTGAGATACACGGCGGTTTTTTCTCCAGAGCTGTACACTACAAAGGATTTTGGAATGTCCTCCGCGGCGTTTATCACATGACCCGCCTTTTCGGACATGGTCAGATATTTTCTTGTAATATGGGATTGAGAGGTTATATCAAGGTCAAAGATGCCGATTATTCCGGCGGTATCAATAACCGTGCCCTTGCCGAGATGCAGATACATCAGTGAATTCTCCCGTTTTCAACGAACAGCACCTTGCCTCCGGTGCGGCTCGATATCTCCTCGTCCTCGCAGCAGGTGATGAGCGTCTGCCCGCCGCCGATGCGGTTGAGGACAAATTTCTGCCGCTTCTCGTCAAGCTCCGAAAGCACATCGTCCAGCAGGAGTATCGGATATTCGCCGGTCTCGGCGAGGAATATCTCCCGCTCTGCAAGCTTCATCGAGAGTGCGGCGGTGCGCGTCTGCCCCTGAGAGGCAAAGCTGCGAGCCGGTCTGCCGTTTATGAATATCTCAAGATCATCCTTATGCGCGCCCGTGAGGCACTGTCCGCTGTCAAGCTCCGCGCGGCGGTGCGCCTCCTGGTGCTCGCAGATATCGTAATATATCTCCTTCGCGCTGCCGTAGACGTTTTTCACGGTACTCACTGTTTTATATTTAATTTCCAGTTTTTCGCCGCTGCCGGAGAATTCCGAGTGGATAGGCCTCGCCGCTTCGTCAAGCCGTGCGGCGAAAGCCGCGCGGTAGCGTATCAGCTGCGCGGAGGCCCGGCACATCGCGTCTGAAAATTCGTCCAGCGCATCAAGCAGGCTGGGCTTTTCATGCCAGTCCTTCAGAATACGCGATTTATTCTCGTAGAGCTTATTGAAGTCCGACAATATCTCCGCGTAGCGCGGCCTGATCTGGCTTATCGCGTTATCAAGCAGCCTGCGGCGCACTGCGGCGCCCTCCTTGATGAGGTTCAGATCATCAGGGCAGAACAGCACCGCGTTTATCACTTCCGACAGCTCCGCCGCGGATTTTCTCACACCGTTGACCGTTATCTTTTTTGCCGTGCCGGGCTGCATGATTATTCTTATCGTCTGGTCGCGGTCATGACTCGTGACCTCGGCAAGTATCTCCGCCGCGGAATACCCGAATCCGGTCAGCTCGCGGTCAAACCTCGTGCGGAAGCTGCGGCCGCAGGAGAGCATATACACGGCTTCTAGAAGATTTGTCTTTCCCTGCGCGTTGCGGCCGGAAATTACGTTTGTCCCGCCGGAAAACTCAGCCGTGTCCCATTCGTAATTTCTGAAGCCGTTGAGCGCGATCTTGTTGACCTTCATTCCGCCGCTATCTCGAATGCAAAGCGGTCAAATTCCACCTTGTCGCCCTGGCGGAGCTTCTTGCCGCGCATGGTGCAGACCTCTCCGTTGACTTTCACAAGGCCATCCGCTATGACATTCTTTGCTTCCCCGCCGGTACCGACCGCGGCGGCGTACTTCAAAAGTGCGTCAAGCTTGATAAATTCTGTATTTATAAGTATTTTTTCCATTTTTATCTCTTTTCAAAAGTGAATCATGCACCCGCGTGGAGACGCACGGGGAGTATCATATAGGTAAAGTTCTCGCTGCCGTCCGCCGCCTTCACAATGCATGGGGAGGAAGCCGTATTCAGGCAAATTTTAAGCTTATCGGTTCCGGAGGCCTTGAAAGCGTCCATAAGATAGCGATCATTGAAGCCTATCTCAAGCCCGTCGCCGCTGCCCTCGCAGGTGCAGACGTCCTCGGCCTTGCCGATGGGCGTGGCGCAGGTGCAGTCTATGGAGCCGTCGCCGAAGATCATGCGGATTGGGCTGCTGTTCTTCTCGCTTACGATCAGCGCGACGCGGTCTATGGTGGACATCATCTCGCTGCGCTCGACCTCGATCTCAATGCGGAAGTTATCGGGAATAGATTTGCGGTAATTGAGGAACTCTCCCTCAAGGCGGCGGGTAATAACGACGGTCTCGCCTATCGTGAAGGATATATGCTTCGAGCCGACCGAGATGGACACGGCGTCGTCGCTGTCGGCGCAGATACGCTCGATATCTGCAAGCGCGGAGCCGGGGACTACGAAGCTGCAGTTTTCCATCTTCGCGCTCTCGAGCTTCTCGCAGCGCTTCGCAAGGCGGTATCCGTCAACGGAGACAAGCGTGAGCGTGTCATCCTCGACCTCGAACAGCGTGCCGGTGTATATCGGGCGGACGTCACTGTCGGAGACAGCAAAGATGGTCTGGTTTATCATGCTCTTGAGTATCTTCTGCGGGAGGGAGATGTTGTTCAGGCTGTCTACCTCGGGCATCTCGGGGTAGTCGTCGGCGCTGATGCCCATGAAGTTGAATTCGCTCTTGCCGCACTTGACGTTTACGTTATTGTTCGCGTCAGAGCTGATGGTGACTATGCCGTCCGGCAGTCTGCGGATCATCTCGCCGAAGAAGCGCGCGCCGACGACGATGCTGCCCTGCTCGGCGATGTCGGCCGCGATATTTGTGTATATGCCCTTTTTCAAGTCGTAGCCCGTGACGCGCAGGTCGATCCCTGCTTGAAGCAGCAGACCCTCAAGCGCCGGAATCGGGCTTTTGGAAGCAGTTGCTCTGGAGGCGATGGTGCAGGCGGACTGAAGAATATATTTTTCGCATGAGATTTTCATTTCGTTTCCTCCGATAAAAATTTTTCTGTAAGGAATAAATAAAGGATAATATTATTGTTGTAGTTGTTATAGGCGAAATTTTTGTGGAAAAGCCGCTGAAAGCCTTGATAATAAAGAAAAATCGCTGTTGAAAAAATTGTTTCTAATTCCGGAGTTTTTAACACGGCCTGTTGACTGAAATTTTCTCAACACGCGATCTTTAAACTTTCAACAGGCAAAATGTTAAAAGCCGCGGCCCTGGATCAGACCGAATTGATGTTCGATGTGATGTCTCTTACCGTGGCCGCCATGTTCGCGTCCGTTACCAGCAGATCCTCCACCTTGCGGATTGAGCTTAGCACAGTTGCGTGATTTCGTCCCTCATACTGAGCACCGATATCCTTGAGCGACAGGTTCGTCAGCGAGCGCATGAGATACATGGATACCTGACGCGCTATCGCCGTGTTCTTAGAGCGGTTCTGGCCGCGCAGATCGTCTTCGTTCAGCGAGTAGTAGCGCGCCGTCTCGCGGATGATGCAGTCCGGTGTCGGAATATACGTCCCTATGCGGATGACGTCCTTTATGGCGCGTTTCACGGAGTCTATTGTTATAACGTCATTGAGGATCTCTTTATACGCTGTGAGGCGTTTTATGACGCCCTCAAGCTGTCTGATGTTCGCCGTAATATTAGACGCGATGTACTCCACGGCGTCGTCAGAGAGCAGCAGACCGAGCTGTGCGGCCTTGTTTCTGATTATCGCCATGCGCGTTTCAAAATCAGGCGGCTGAATATCCGCCATCAGGCCGCCCTCAAAGCGGGTGTGCAGACGGTCGTCCAGCAAAGACATCTCCATCGGCGGCCGGTCGGAGGTCAGAACTATCTGGTGTCCGGCCTCGTAGATGTTATTGAAAGTATGGAAGAACTCGTTCTGCGTCTGCTGCTTGCCGGCGATGAACTGAATATCGTCAACGAGGAACAGATCGACGTTTCTGTACTTGGTTCGGAATTCCTCTGCGGTGCCGTCCTTGATAGCCTTGACGAGCTGTATCGTGAACTCATCGCCCTTTACGTATGCAATCTTCTTCGACGGATCGCGGTCGTGTATGGCCTGGCCTATCGACAGGAGAAGGTGCGTCTTTCCGAGGCCAGAATTGCCGTAGATGAAGAGGGGATTATACGCCTTGCCCGGATTCTCCGCCACGGCGATGGCCGCTGCATGCGCAAACTTATTGGAGTTGCCGACGATGAAGCGGTCAAAGGTGTATCCGGCCATTTCGGGAAGGGAGTTGTCGTCCTTCTTCTTGTTCACGTATTCGTTTATTTCGTCTCCGGCGAGTATGAGCAGATCAAAATCACAGGAGAAAAGGTCGGACAGAGCGGCTTTTATCATGTCCCCGAAGCGGGAGTTTATAATGCTGCGCTTGAAGTCCGTTGTGGTGTGCAGGACGAGACGGCAATCGTCAATCTCCACCGGCTCGCAGTCCGAAAACCATGTGGTTATGGCCGTCGGCGTGAGCTGAGATGATAAAATTCTTATTATTTCCTGCCAGATATCGTTGAGAGAGTTCATAATTATATACCTCGCCGATGATATATCTATTAACTTATTTATTATATCAAAAATCATGCTGCCTTGCAAGATATAAATATAATATAGAAGAGAATAAAAGGCACAGCCAAAACGCTGTGCCTTTTGCGGTATGTATTTATTTATTCTTCAGCTCTTCGAGAATCTCGGTCAGAAGCTCTTCGGTGGTAGGCTTGGGGTCTGCCTCCGCTTCCTCCTCTTTCTGCTTTTCGGTCAGGCTGCGCGCGGTGTTGAACGCCTTGATTATGAAAAACACCACGATCGCTATGAGCAGAAAGTCTATGACCGTTCCGATGAAATTGCCGAAGCCGATGGTGATCGCCTCACGCACCACCTCGCCGTCTACGATCTCGGCGGGACGGACGAGAAGATTCAGCGCGCTCATGTCGCGCGTGCCGCATATCCAGCTTATAAACGGCATGAGCAGGTCGTTTACAAGAGAGGTCGTGATCTTGCCGAAGGCCGTTGCGATAACGACGCCGACGGCCATATCGAGGACGTTGCCGCGGCTGATAAAGGCTTTGAATTCTTCAAATAGCTTCTTCATGCATTTATCTCCTGTAAAATATTTACTTTTTTATTTTTCGGGCACCAGAACCTTGATGCCGCCCATGTACGGCCACAGGACTTCGGGGATAGTCACGCTGCCGTCGGCCTGAAGGTGGTTTTCAAGGAATGCGATGAGCATGCGCGGCGGCGCGACGACGGTGTTGTTTAGGGTGTGAGGCAGATACATCTTGCCGTCGGCGCCCTTGACGCGCATCTTCAGGCGGCGAGCCTGCGCGTCACCCAGATTGGAGCAGGAGCAGACCTCGAAATATTTCTTCTGTCGGGGAGACCACGCTTCAATGTCGCAGGATTTGACCTTGAGGTCGGCCAGATCGCCGGAGCAGCACTCCAGCTGGCGCACGGGTATCTCCATGCTGCGGAACAGCTCGACGGAGTAGCGCCACATCTTCTCGTACCAGTCCATGGAGTCCTCGGGCTTGCAGACGACGATCATCTCCTGCTTCTCAAACTGATGGATACGGTATACGCCGCGCTCTTCAATGCCGTGCGCGCCCTTCTCCTTGCGGAAGCAGGGGGAGTAGCTGGTGAGAGTCTGCGGGAGCTTATCCTCGGGGATTATCTGGTCGATGAACTTGCCTATCATTGAGTGCTCGGAGGTGCCGATGAGGTAGAGGTCTTCGCCCTCAATTTTGTACATCATGGCGTCCATCTCGGTCTGGCTCATGACGCCCTCGACGACGTTGCCATGTATCATGAAGGGCGGGATACAGTAGATAAAGCCCTTATTTATCATGAAATCGCGCGCGTATGCCAGAACCGCGGAGTGCAGGCGGGCAATATTGCCCATGAGGTAATAGAAACCGTTGCCGGAGACGCGGCCTGCAGCGTCCATATCGACGCCATTGAAGCGCTCCATTATCTCAGTGTGGTAGGGAATATCAAAATCGGGGACTATCGGTTCACCGAAGCGCTGTACTTCGACGTTGCAGCTGTCGTCAGGGCCGATGGGAACGCTGGGGTCGATGATATTCGGAATATTCAGCATGATCTCATGGATGCGTGCGGCGTACTGCTCCTCCAGTGCCTCAAGCTCTGCGAGACGGTCGGCATTTGCTTTGACCTGAGCCTTTATCTTCTCGGCCTCTTCGAGCTTTGAGGGGTCTTTCTTGGCCTGACCCATGAGCATGCCAATCTGCTTAGAGAGGGTATTTCTGCTCGCGCGCAGGTCGCTTGCTTCGGTTATTGCGGCGCGGTTTTTCGCGTCAAGCTCCAGCACCTCATCGACGAGGGGCAGCTTTGCGTCCTGAAATTTCTTCTTGATATTCTCACGAACGGCGTCGGGATTGTCTCTTACAAACTTTATGTCCAGCATTTTTCTTCTCCTGTTTTTATAGTTTAAGTAATTTTTCTATCAGCGCTTCCCTGTCGTCCGCGCCGTAAAATTCAATTTCTATTTTGCCGTTTCTCTTTCCGTCTATCAGCTTAACCTTGCGTCCGAGCTTTTTTGAAAGCTCGTTTGATATCTCGGCCGCGTAGTCAACGCTTATTTCGCCGCTTTCTTCCGGTGCCTGACGCGGTTCTCTGGCAATTCTGGCGGCAAGCTGCTCAGCTTTTCTGACGGAATAGTTCTTTTTTATGATCTCGTTTGCCGCGGCAAGCTGCTTTGACGGCTCGGAGACCGAGAGTATCGCGCGTGCGTGCCCCGCGGAAAGCTTGCCTTTCTCGACCATTTCCATGACCGGCGGCGTCAGCATGAGCAGGCGCATCGCGTTTGTGACGGCGGGACGCGAACGTCCGACGCTGCGAGCGGCGTCCTCCTGCGTCAGGCCGTATTCTTCGATAAGCAGCTTATAGCCCTTTGCTTCCTCAATCGGGTTCAAGTCCTCGCGCTGAAGATTTTCTACCAGCGCAAGCTCGGCTGTTCTGCGGTCGTCGGCTTCAATGACCCGCACCGGAACCTCGGTCAGCCCCGCGAGGCGTGATGCGCGCCAGCGGCGCTCTCCTGCGATTATCTGATAATATCCGCTGTCGAGCTTTCTAACTGTGATTGGCTGGATTAGTCCGTATTGGCGTATTGAGTCGGCCAGCGCCTCCAGCGCCTCCTGATCAAAGTATTCGCGCGGCTGCTCGCTGCGCGGCTCGACCTTTGATATCGGCAGTGTCAACTGTTCGGCTTCGTCGTCGAATTCGTCAGCGCCGAAGAGAACGCCAAGACCTGTGCCAAGCCCTTTCTTTTCTTTTGCTGCCATGTCCCCTCCTAATTCTTCGAGGCGCTTCTCGCGTCAAACTCCTCGGCGAGAGCCATGTACGCCTTGCTGCCTTTATTGTATTTTTCATATATTACGCCGGGTATTCCGTGGCTCGGCGCCTCGGAAAGCCTTATGCTGCGTGGGATGACTGTGTCATAGACCTTGTCGCCGAGATATTTTCTCAGCTCGTTTGCGACCTGCGCCGTGAGATTCATACGTGCGTCGTACATGGTGAGAATGATGCCCTCAATCTCAAGCCGTTTATTCAGCCGTTTTTTGCACATCTTGATACTGGTCATCAGATCCGCAATACCCTCGAGCGCGTAGTATTCGCACTGCATCGGGATAAGTACGCTATCAGCCGCGACGAGTGCGTTGATGGTCAGCAGTTCGAGTGACGGCGGACAGTCTATGAAAATATAGTCATAATCCGTGAACAGCGTCATCAGCGCGTTTTTCAGGACAAATTCTCTTTTATCCGTGCCGATAAGCTCGACAGAAGCGGCGGCAAGCTCCTTGCCGGTCGGTATCACGTCGCTATAGTCGGTGTGGCGGATGCAGTCCACGGCCGCTGTCTCGTTTATCAGTATATCATAGGTGTTCGGACGGCTTGCTTTCGGCACGCCCATGCCTGAGCTGGCGTTGCCCTGAGGGTCGCAGTCGACGAGGAGCACGCGTCTCCCCATTGCGTGAAGCGCCGCGCAGAGATTGACGCAGCTTGTGGTTTTGCCCACGCCGCCCTTCTGGTTAGCCACTGCTATTATCTTTGCCAAGTTCTCACCCCTTTTTCATTTCAGCATTATATCAGCAGCGGCGTCATATTGCAATGTTTCACATGAAACATTTTTGAGTTTTTTATATGTTTCATGTGAAACGTTGTAAGGCGTACGCGCCTTGTTTCACGTGAAACATCAGCCGACCAGCATGTCAATGTCAGCGACGGTTATATCCCTGTGCAGCGCGAGATTAATGCCGTAGGCGATGAGCCGGCCGGCTCGGCGCACGTCGGAGTCAATATTGCGCGGGGTCACGAACATACCGGCGACAGCGTCGCCCCCGCCGAGAGCGGACGCGTCGATGACCGTCGGTACGCCAATAGCCGCGACGGGGATACCAAGCGTATCGCGGTTCAGTGGCTCTCGGTCGTTGCCGACGCCGGAACCGGGCGCGATTCCGCTGTCACAGACCTGCACCGTGCGGCAGAGGCGCGACGGGTCAGCACCCGCCAATGCGTCGATCACGATAAGGCAGTCGGGCTTCAGTTCGCGCACGAGAGTGCGTATCTGCGCCGCGCTCTCCATGCCGGTCGTGCCGAGAACGCCGGTGCGGCAGAGCGCAGTTGAGCAGAAGCTCTCAAAGCCGGGAAGCGGCATCAGGTGGCGCGTGACCAGAGTGTAGGCCGCGGCGAGATTCCCGAGTGCGTCAGGGGTGATGTCCGGATTTCCGAGAGCGGCAATGAATGCGGAGCCGACGCTGTTGGGCAGGCAGCGCCGCAGCAGCTCCGAGACTGCTTCCGCCGCTCCGGCGAAGTTCTCTCCGCCTCTGTCCATGAACGACGGCAGCTCAAGCGTGAAGTATTTGCCGACCGGTTTATTGAGCTGCTGCGCGCCGATGCCGTCGAGAATTTCTACAGCCGTGACGCCGAAGCCGTGCAGAGTCTCCTCGTGCGCCTCAACGCCTTGCAGCGCGGTCATTTCTCCGGCGTCGCCCTGCGCGATGCGCCGCGCTTCGCTCGCAAGATCGGTTCTTACATTTATTGACATATAATACCTCCGTGCAATCAATATCTTGTGTATTTTTCCCTGCCGCGGCGCAATAAATAACAAGAGAAAAAAATATTTGCTTTTTTCTAAAAAACACTTGATTTTCAATAACTTCTTTGCTATAATCTTTTAACGCGAGTCCATGGTGACTCAATTTTATAGGAGGAGGTGGCGATCGAAACATGGCCAACATTAAATCTTCTGCCAAGAGGGACGAGAAGTCCAAGGAGCTCAGAGCAAAGAACCGCGCTGAGAAGACCGAGCTCAAGACCATGATTAAAAAGTTTGACGCAGCCGTTGCCGATGGCAACCGCGATGCAGCCGTCAGTGCCTATAAAGTTGCCGTTAAGACTGTTGACCGCGCGGCCGGTAAGGGTCTGCTGCATAAGAATAATGCGGCGCACAAAAAGTCCGCGATGGATCTCAAGCTCAACGCTATGGAGTAAAGCATTAAACGCAAATTAAGACACAGCTTATGCTGTGTCTTTTTTATTGTGTAATATTAAGTTGACGGAAAGCGCGGCGGGAAATATAATGAGAATATAAACGGTTTGGAGTATCGATATGAAGAAGATCAAGCCGCTAGCTGTAATTAGCTCTGTTATAATAGTTATTGGAATAATCTTTATTGCGAGGTTCAATTCGATATTCAGCCTGTCTGAGGGTGAAATAAAAATATACGACGAACCATATGCACCGGCCGCGGATGTGAGCAAACTCGCCGTGGCCGACGATACAATTGCCGTTTTCTATGAGGATGCGGGCTACGCCGGATTTTATTCGCTGGACGGGTCTTTCATGTTCGGAGTACGCGTAGATTCCGCGAGCAGCGGAAGCGGAAATATCGGGTTTGTGGACGGATGCTGGATTATATATTCAAAAAACAATAATTTCTACATATTTGACGGTAAAAACCTTATAGATGAATTTCATGTGTCCATAAATGAAAATTCAGAACGTGGAACGTTGCTGCTTGAGAAAATGGGCGGACGAACGCTTAAATGCGAATATCTCGGAGAGATATATAGTGTGGAAGCATCATCGAAAATTGTGAAGAACGGGACCGGCGGCGAAATGCTGATTGCGGAGCTGTCGCAAAACAAAACAGCTCAAGTATTCTTCTGGACTGTTTTTGCGGTATGCATCATAGGTGCAGCACTGACAATTATAAAAGAAAGAAAAAATGTTGAAAACTTTTGATAATATCCGCTGTAATTATGAAAAATCAGCGGATAAAGCGGTCTGTATTCAACCTGAGACGTAAAAATGTTAAAAAAGGAGAAAGCAGCATGACAAGGCTGATGCTTATAATAAATCCCGCGGCGGGGCGCGGCGGCTTCAGAAACGGGCTGGGCGACGCGCTCAATCTGCTCGACAAAGGCGGCTGCCGTACAACACTGTTCTTCACCTCCGGCCGCGGCGACGCGACGGAGTTTGCGGCGAAATACGGCGCGGATTTTGACATAGTCGGCTGCGTCGGCGGGGACGGGACGCTCAGCGAGGTTCTGGCCGGACTGATGCGGCTTGAGAATCCGCCGAAGGTTGGCTATATCCCGATGGGCACGGCAAACGACGTCGCCACGACGCTCGGCCTGCCGAAGAACGATACCGTCAGCGCCGCGCGGCGCATTCTCAACGGCGAGCCGCACCCCTTCGACGTGGGCGGCTTTGATTACGACAAGTACTTCGCGTACATAGCGGCCTTCGGCGCGTTCACCGAGGTCAGCTACGCGACGCCGCAGAACCAGAAAAAGCTGCTGGGGCATCTGGCCTACGTCCTTCAGGGCATGGCCGCGCTGCCGAAGCTGGAGAGCTACAACACCCGCGTCGAGTACGACGATGGCGTATTCGAGGGGCGGCTCGTGTACGGCAGCATGTCGAATTCAACTTCGGTCGCGGGCATAGTCCGCCTGCCCGAGGAGATGGTCTGCCTCGGCGACGGCGAGTCGGAACTGGTGCTGGTGAAGGATCCGGGCAGCGTGGTCGGCTTCGGCGAGATCGTGGACAGCGTGCTGAGCCAGCGCTTTGACAGCGACAAGCTGCTGATCCTGCACACGAAAAAGGCAAAATTCACGTTTGAAAAGCCCGTTGCGTGGACGCGCGACGGCGAGGCCGGCGGAGAATACAGCGAGATCGAGCTGCGCAATTATAAAGCGCCTGTCGAGATGATATTCTGACGGGACGGAGATACACATGAAACAACGGGGCTCTCTGCTCAAGGACATGAGCATATTGTTATTCTTTTCGGCGCTGGTGCGGGCGTTTTTTGCATTCACTTGCCTGAACTTCTTCGCCTCGGCGATGAACCTGCGCCTGTTTGACAGCGCGCATATATGGCTGTACCGCGGCGCGGTAATCGCGGCAATACTCGGCGGCGTGCTGGAGCTGGTCGCAGGGTTCATGGGAGCGCTGTACTGCGAGGAGCCGCTGCTGGCGCACAGGTGCATCGCATGGGGTGCAGCGGCGCTGATATTCGGTCTGGCGGCGAACGTCATGCAGATCATCGTCGGCTACGGCGCGAGCGCTTATGTATGGCTGAGCGGCGTTGCCGTACCGGCAGTGTACATTCTCGGCGCGATAAGGCTCAAACGAACGGTAAAACAGTAAAAACAGCTATGGGAATTTCCCATAGCTGTTTTTTATAAATATCGTGATTACTCTTCGAGCACTTCGCCGCCGGTGACTTTCTTCTCAAATTTTGCCATGAGGATCGGGAGAAAATACCGATGACGCTCAGGACGATGAGAACCCAGCTCACCGGAGACGCGAACAGGCAGCCGAGGTCGCCGCCGCTGACTCGCAGCGCGCCGCGCAGGCCTTTTTCACTTATCGGGCCGAGTATCAGCGCCAGAACGACCGCCGCCGTGTTGAGGTCAAACTTGCGCATCAGGTAACCCAGACCGC
>ERZ827490.647-NODE-647-length-53203-cov-3.467788_pt1 | contig 53203 bp, 43 predicted proteins | sample MGYA00519770_ERZ827490 | MGnify/ENA primary metagenome ERZ827490 (study PRJEB31778, sample SAMEA3449324) | human gut metagenome | biome: human gut; feature: human-associated habitat; material: faeces | place: United Kingdom | collected 2010/2012 ...
GCCCCGGGAATACTTTATGTGGTTTTGTCTGTTGAGTATCGGTGTCTTCGGTTTTTTCATCTCCACCGACCTCTTCACCATGTTTATGTTTTATGAGATCGCCCTCATCCCGATGTACCTGTTGATCGGAGTTTGGGGCACCGGTAAAAAAGAATATGCAGCCATGAAGCTGACCCTGATGCTGATGGGCGGTTCCGCGCTGTTGCTGGTGGGTATCCTCGGTATCTATTTCTTCACCGGTGCCGAAAGCGGTTACTACACGATGAACCTCCTGGAGATCGCCCGGGGAACCATTCCCGTAGGCGTGCAATATTACTTATTCCCGCTGACTTTCATCGGTTTCGGCGTGTTGGGAGCGCTTTTCCCGTTCCACACCTGGTCTCCCGACGGTCACGCTTCGGCTCCTACGGCGGTGTCGATGCTCCATGCGGGGGTGCTGATGAAGCTGGGCGGTTACGGCTGCTTCCGGGTTGCGATCTACCTGATGCCTGAAGCTGCAAATGAACTGGCGTGGATCTTCCTGATTCTGACCGGGATCAGCGTTGTATACGGAGCTTTCTCCGCCTGCGTACAGACCGACCTCAAGTATATCAACGCCTACTCTTCGGTGAGTCACTGCGGTTTGGTTCTCTTTGCGATCCTGATGCTGAACCAGACGGCGATGACCGGTGCCGTGTTGCAGATGCTCTCGCACGGTCTGATGACGGCCCTCTTCTTCGCACTGATCGGTATGATCTACGGACGTACGCACACGCGTGACATCCGCGAGATGGGCGGCCTGATGAAAATCATGCCGTTCCTCGGTGTGTGCTACGTGATTGCGGGTCTCGCATCGCTCGGTCTCCCGGGCCTGAGCGGTTTCGTGGCCGAAATGACCGTTTTTGTCGGTTCGTTCGAACATCACGATACATTCCATCGCGTGCTGACCATCGCGGCCTGCACATCGATCGTCATCACCGCGGTTTATATCCTGCGCGTGGTGGGCAAGCTGCTTTACGGCAAAGTATACGACCAGCATCACCTGACGCTTACCGATGCCGTATGGTACGAGCGTTTCTCGGTCGTGACGCTGATCGTTGCGATTGCCGGTCTGGGTATGATGCCGTTGTGGGTGTCGGACATGATCCAGCAGAGCCTCTTACCCGTAATTGAACAATTAACCCGATAACGTCCTATGGATTACAGTAGTTTTTTGGAGATGAAAGCGGAGCTGTCACTCGTCGCGGTGATGGTGATCCTGTTGATATACGACCTGTTCGCCGGGGAAAAGGGCATGCGCTGGTTCCAGCCGCTGGCCTGTATCCTGGTGGCCGCCCAGATCCTCTATAACATTGTTCCTACGGGCAATGTCGAGATTCTCGGCGGGATGTACCAGTCCACCCCGATGGCGAGCGTTCTCAAAACCATCCTCACGATCGGTACGTTGATCGTCTTCCTGCAGGCCCGTAATTGGCTCGAAAGGGATGCTATTATCCGGCGCGGGGAGTTCTATTTCCTAACGCTCTCTACGCTGTTGGGTATGTATTTCATGATTTCGGCGGGCAATTTCATGCTTTTCTATTTAGGGCTGGAAACCGCGTCGATCCCGATGGCTACGCTTGTGGCTTTCGACAAGTACAAGCACAAATCGGCCGAAGCCGGTGCGAAATATATCCTGAACGCCGCCTTTGCATCGGGTTTGTCGCTGTACGGCCTGTCGTTGCTTTACGGTACGACCGGAACGCTCTATTTCGCCGACATCCCGATGATGCTCGACGGCAGCGCACTGCAGATCATGGCGATGATTTTCTTCCTCGTGGGCCTTTTCTTCAAGATTTCGCTCGTGCCGTTCCACCTCTGGACGCCGGACGTCTACGAAGGTGCGCCGACGAGTGTGACCGCCTACCTGTCTGTCATCTCGAAAGGTGCGGGAGCATTCGTGCTGCTGACGATCCTGATCAAGGTGTTCGCCCCCTTCGTACTGCAATGGCAGGCGATGCTATACGGGTTGATCATCCTGACGATCACCGTGGCCAACCTTTTTGCGATCCGCCAGAAGAACCTCAAACGTTTCCTCGCTTACTCATCGGTGTCACAGGCCGGTTACATCATGCTGGGCGTGATCGGCGGCAACCCGCTGGGCATGACCGCACTGGTGTATTATGTACTGGTTTATCTGGTTTCGAACCTCGCTGCATTCGGCGTGATTTCGGCTGTGGAGTACAAGACCGGTAAGGTGACGATGGACGATTACAACGGCCTGTACCAGACCAACCCGAAGTTGAGTTTCGTGATGATGATCGCGCTCTTTTCGTTGGCCGGTATTCCGCCGTTCGCCGGGTTCTTCAGTAAGTTCTTCATTTTCGTGTCGGCCGCTCAGATGGGCTTCTACGTATTGGTGTTCATCGCACTGCTCAATACGATTATCTCGCTCTACTACTACCTGTTGGTGGTTAAGGCGATGTTCATCAACAAAAACGACGCGCCGATCGAAAAATTCCGCAGCGACAATTACATGCGCCTCAGCCTCGTGGTCTGCAGCGCCGGTATTATCTTGCTGGGTATTCTGAGCGTGGTGTACGACAGCCTGGTTCCGCTGAGCTTCGGCATGTAGGCCGTACCCGTGCGGTGTCGGTATTCGTCCGGGAGATTTCCGGTATACCGTCATCGTTTTCTGATAACATAGTTTTACCGACTGTTTGAGTGCAGCCTGTATAATAAAGATAACGCCCCGGAATGAATTGCATTCCGGGGCGTTATCTTTATCGTTGCTTCGTGTCTAAGGTTCGACTGTATCTGCCCACATGACCGGATGAGGGCCGGGCCGGCCTTTTTGTCCTTGTCTCTTGGGGTTATTGTTCGTCCTGGGTGTGCAGGTGTTTCATCACTTTAGCATCCAGGTAGAAAATGATGTCCTCGGCGATGTTGTTGCAACGGTCGCCGATACGTTCGATACGCCGGATGGCCGAGTGCAGATAGAGGCCGTCCAAGATTGCGTCCGGGTTCTGTTCCATGTAGGTGGCCAGCCGGTGTACATTTTTGGTGTTGAGCCGGTCCACGACGGTGTCTTTGGCGAATACCTTTCCTGCCATGTGGCTGTCTTCGTTCGCGAGTGCCGATTTGCAGAGTTTGAGCATGCAGATCACCTCGTCGAACATTTCGCGGATCTGTAGTTGTCCGAGTAGTTCGGTATTGATCTTTTCGGTCTGGTTGTGGATGACGAAGTGTGCGATGCCGTCCGCGAAGTCGCCGATTCGTTCGAGGTTGTTGTTGATTTTGATGATCGAAAGGATCATTCGCAGGTCGACGGCTACGGGCGTGAGCAATGCGAAAAAGTTTTCACACTCCCGATCCACGGTCAATTCGTAGGAATCGACCAGCTTTTCGCGGCTGGTGATCTCGTGCGCGAGTTCTTTGTTACCGTCGAGCAGTGCGGCGGATGACTTCTCCACCTGGCTTTGCACGAGGCTCCACATCTCGGCCAGGGATTTTTTGATGTTGCGGATCGAATCTTCGGTATGTTTCATAGCGGTCGGTTTTTTGATGGGAAGGTATCGGCGGATTTGGGATACAGCTGGGGGGCTGTCCTGTCGGGGACGATTTTGGGGGGATCAGCCGAAACGCCCCGTCACGTAGTTTTGCGTCGCCTCTTTGGTCGGGTTTACGAATATCTTTTGCGTATCGTCGTACTCGATCAGCTCGCCGAGATAAAAAAAGGCCGTGCGGTCGCTGACACGTGCCGCCTGTTGCATGTTGTGCGTCACGATCACGATCGTATACTCTTTTTTCAGTTCGTAGATCAGGTCTTCGATCTTGGTGGTCGAGATGGGGTCGAGTGCCGAGGCCGGTTCATCCATCAGCAGGATCGACGGTTCGACGGCCAGGGCCCGGGCGATGCAGAGCCGCTGTTGCTGGCCCCCGGAGAGTTCGAAAGCCGATTTTTTCAGTTTGTCTTTCACTTCGTTCCAGAGAGCGGCTCCCTGCAGCGAGCGTTCGACGCGCTCGGCGATCAGCGCCCGGTCTTTTACGCCGTTTACGCGCAGGCCGTACGCCACGTTCTCGAAGATTGATTTCGGGAACGGATTGGGCTTTTGAAAAACCATACCCACCTTCTTGCGCAGTTCGACCACCTCGGTCTGACGGGCGTAGATATTCTCGCCGTCGATCAGGATTTCGCCGGTGAGCCGCGTGCCGGGAATCAGGTCGTTCATGCGGTTCAGCAGTCTCAGGAAAGTCGATTTGCCGCAGCCCGACGGGCCGATGAACGCCGTGACGGTGTTGCGTTCCATGCTCATCGTGATGTTTTTCAGCGCGTGGAAATCGCCGTAATAGAAATTTACCTCTTTGGCATCAATGGTTATCATGGGGTGTGGATTATCGGGATTAGTTCATTTTTACCTTTTTGTTGAAGTAGCGTCGCAGTCCGTTTGCCGCCAGGTTGATTACCAGCACGATGGCGATCAGTACGAGCGCCGTGCCGTAGGCCATCGGACGCGTTGCTTCGAGGTCGGTGCCGCTGGTGGCGATCACGTACAGGTGGTACGGGAGGGCCATTACCTGGTCGAAGATGCTCGAAGGCAGCTTCGGCAGGAAGTAAGCTACCGCCGTGAAGAGGATCGGAGCGGTTTCGCCCGAAACGCGCCCTACCGAAAGGATCAGCCCGGTGATGATGTTGGGCATGGCCATCGGCAGCAGTACGCGGCGGATCGTTTGCAGTTTGGTGGCCCCGAGTGCGAGGCTGCCGAGCCGGTACGAGTTGTCGATGCGGCGCAGCGCTTCTTCGGTGGTACGGATCACGATGGGCAGTACGAGCAGTGCGAGGGTGAACGATCCCGCTATGATCGAATCGCCGAAGCCGAGCGTATTGACGAACAGCGCCATGCCGAATAGGCCGAACACGATCGACGGCACGCCGCTGAGGTTGTTCGTCATGATGCGGATAAGTTTGACGAGCCAGTTGTCGCGCGTGTACTCGCTGATATAGATGCCCGAGAGGATTCCCAGCGGGAAGGCGATCACTATGCTTCCCAGGGTCAGGCATAGCGTCCCGACGATGGCGGGCAGGATTCCCCCGGCGGTCATGCCGTCGCGCGGCATACCGGTGAGGAATTCCCAGCTGATGACCCCGATGCCTTTGACGATGATGAAACCCAGTATCCAGAAGAGTACGCCGACCACGGCGAGGCTCATCAGCCGGAAGAGCCAGAAAGCGGCCTGTTCGGAGAGTTTTTTACGGCGGATGCCGGACGTGTGTTGGGGAATGGTCATGGCTTAGACGGATTGCTTGGGACGTTTCGCATTGATCATTTCGACGCTGATGCTGATCACGAGCGTCAACAGGAAGAGGATGCAGCCCAACAGGAAGAGCGCTTCGTAATGCGCTCCTCCGGCGGGAGCTTCGCCCAGTTCGGCGGCGATCGTCGCGGGAATCGTGCGCAGCGGTTCGAGCAGCGTATGCGGCATGACGGCGGCGTTACCGGTGACCATCAGCACGGCCATCGTTTCGCCCAATGCGCGGCCGATACCGAGTACGACCGCGGCAGTGATGCCTGAAATCGAGTAAGGAATCACCACTTTGCGGATTGTCTGCCAGTGGGTCGCGCCGAGTGCCAGGCTCGACTCCTTCATGGCCCGCGGGGTATTGCGGATAGCGTCTTCGGCTACGGTAATGATCGTCGGCAATGCCATAATCGCCAGAATGACGGCCCCGGCCAGTCCGGTTTCTCCGACGGGCAGCGAGAAAGTGCGCTGCACGAGCGGGACGATCACGACCAGTCCGAAGAAGCCGTAGACGACGGACGGAATGCCGGCCAGCAGTTCGATGACTGGTTTGAGCAGGTTGCGCAGCCGGTGGCCGGCCAGTTCGGCCATGTAGATGGCGACGGCCAACCCGAAGGGCAGTGCAATGAGGATTGCGGCGATCGAGACCCACAGCGTGCCGAGAATCAGCGGCAGTACGCCGAATTGCGGCGCGGGTTGTGCGGTGGGGTACCACAGTTTGCCGCCCAGAAAACTCGCAGGCGTGATTTTGCCTTCGTCGAGTATGCGTCCGGCGAAATCCTCGGCGATCAGTTGTTTCGGCAGGTAGGCGATGATGTTCTTGTGCGAGGCAACGATGCGGCTTAGGCATTGCGGAACGTTTTCCAGTTTCTCGCCCAGTTCTTCGGGCGTTGCGTAGGCGGTGATGTCGTCGAGCCGGAACAGGCGGATCGAATCGCCGCCGCCCCAGCCGAGGCTTCCCCAGGAGGCGATGTCGCCGTCGAATACCTGCATCACCTGCTGCGGGGAGAGCTTCTGTACCGGATTCTCGCGGTTCACGGCCAGTACGTATCCTTCCTCGATGTCGGGCGTGTTGAACAGTCCGGCTCCTTCGCGGAAGAGGAACACGACCATCAGGATGATCGTGATGCTGGTGATGTAGCCGCTGGCCATCAGCAATTTTTCGGTGATCGTTTCGAGGACTTTGCGAAGTGTTTTCATGGGTGCCGGAAGTTTGCCGCGCTTGGAATTTCAGGATGAGAGGGGGTATCTTATCGGGTATTTGCGTTATTTGACAGGGATAAAACCGGTTTCGGCGACCATCCGCTGCCCCTGGTCCGAGAGCAGGTAGTCGAGGTAGGGTTTGATCCGCTTTTCATTGGCCTGGTCGTAATAGAAATAAAGGGGCCGTACGACCGGATAGGTACGGTTTTTCGAGTTTTCGAAGTTCGGCGCGACATAGTTTTTTCCGCCGTCGTAGGAGATGCTGACCGGTTTGATGTTTTTCTTACCGAGGTAAGCGAGGCCCACATAGCCGATTGCGCCGGGCGTCTGGCTGACGGACTGGATCACGGCGCCGGTAGCCGGCATACTGAGGATCGAAGCCATGTAGTTACGGTGGCGGAGGACGCTCTCTTTGAAGAATTCATAGGTGCCGGAGCTCGTCTCGCGCGAATAGACCACAATGCGCATGTCAGGGCCGCCTACTTCTTTCCAGTTCGTGATCTTGCCGCGGAAAATTGCTTCGAGCTGTTCGCGCGTAAGTTTCGAGACCGGATTGGCCGGGTTCACTACTACGGCCAGCGCGTCGAAGGCTACCGTAACCTCGACGGGCGGGTGTCCGGCCGCCTGCAGTTTCATCCGTTCGTCGAATTTCATGCGGCGCGAGGCCATGGCAATGTCGGTGGTGCCTTCCCTCAGCGCTGAGATACCCACGCCGCTGCCGCCGCCTGTGACGGTAATTTCGGCGCCGGGATGTGAGTGGAAGTAGCTTTCGGAGGTCTTTTGCACGAGCGGCAGCAGCGTGTCGCTGCCCTTGAGCTTTTGGGCGGAAGTCCCGGCAATCCCTGTAGCCAGGGAAAGGAGTGTGCAAAGAGCTGCAAAGCGGTGTTTCATATAGTTCTGTTGTCCGGTATGCGGTATCTGGCAGGTTGCATGGGCTGTGGCATCGTTCTGTCGTCCGGATGGCTTACCGGATCGTGTTCGTCCCCTGTACTGCAAGTTTGCGGCAAAAGTAATCGGACAACGTTAAGCTAATCTTAAAACCGTGTTAAGATATGATTAACAACGCACCCCGGAAGGGATTTCCCTTCCGGGGTGCGTTGAAAAGGTGCATTGAAAAACGGTATTTACAGGAATGAGGATCTGCGGGTGCGCCGCTTCCGGATCAGGATCAGGCTCCGGGCGGATCGGTCGGTGCGCGAGCGGGGGCTATTCCAATTCCTTGACCGCTTTGAGGGCCGCTTCGTAATTGGGCTCCTGTGCAATTTCGGGGACGTATTCGATGTAGCGGATAATGCCCTTTTTGTCGATTACGATTACGCCGCGGGCCAATAGCCTCAGTTCCTTGATTACGAAGCCGTACTTCATTCCGAAGTCAAGGTCGCGGTAATCGGAATATACATGCACGTTGTCGATGCCTTCGGCAGCGCAAAAACGTTTTTGTGCAAAGGGCAGGTCCACCGAAATCGAAAGGATTTCGACATCGCCTTTCAGTTTGCTGGCCTCTTTGTTGAAACGGATGTTCTGCAGGGCGCAGACCGACGTGTCGACCGACGGGAAAACGCTTATGATGAGGTTTTTGTCTTTGTACTGCGACAGGGATACCGGTTGCAGGTCCCCGTCGAGTACCGTAAAACGCGGAGCTTTGTCGCCTGTTTGCAGGTGCGTCCCCACTAACGTGACGGGACTGCCTTTGAAGTTGACTTTTACATTGTCCATAACATTGGGTTTTAATCTGTTTATAAAGATACAATTCTGATACCAATTATGCATCCGGAATGCTCTTTGTTTATCCCGGAGGCGGCCGGAGCGGAGGAATCAGGATGACGGGCGACCGAAAATTCCGGTTTTTTGCCGGGAGTCCTTTGCAAAATGGGGCGTCGGGTATAATGGCTGCCGGCTGGTATGCAGTGCAGGTTTTTTAATTGTGGGGTAAATCCGCTATCTTCGCCGTTGCGGTGTGGAACGTGGGGAATATTTGCCTGCCGGCTCGAGCCGCGGATTTTTTGTATTATACGTACATAAACCTATTCGACCGATCAACAGCGGTCGTTGTGATGGGAATGAAAATCAATAAGACCAATGCAGCCCGGTTATTGGACCGGGCGCATATAGCGTATGAACTGGTGCCGTACGAGGTGGATGAGGAACATCTCGCCGCGGCGCATGTGGCAGAACAACTCAATGAAGATATCGCGCAGGTGTTTAAAACGTTGGTATTGAGAGGCGACCGGACCGGCATTTTGGTTTGTGTCATACCGGGCGACGGCGAGGTGAACCTCAAGCTGGCGGCGAAAGTGTCCGGGAACAAAAGCGTCGAAATGTTGCATATGAAAGAACTGCTGCCTACGACAGGATATATTCGCGGTGGTTGTTCGCCGATAGGGATGAAAAAGAGTTTTCCCACGTATATCCATTCGAGTTGCAGGGATTTCGACCATATTTATGTGAGTGCAGGCGTACGCGGACTGCAATTGCGGATGGCTCCGGACGACCTGGTGCGTTATGCGGATGCCGTGGTGACCGATTTGCTCTGAGAATTTGTAAGACGGGCGGCTGTTGGAAAAGGACGGAACGGAGACGGGTAACGGCGATAAAATGGCCGGATACGAACAGGATACGGAGACGGAGGAAAACGATGGAGGAAGGTAAGCAATCGCTACCCAATGAGATAAGCGCAGTATTGATTCGGTGGTACGAAACCCACCGCAGGGAGTTGCCCTGGCGTGAGACTACCGATCCCTACCGGATCTGGATATCGGAAATTATCTTGCAACAGACGCGGGTTGCGCAGGGATTGGAGTATTACCTGCGTTTCGTGGAACGTTTTCCCGACGTTCGGTCGTTGGCCGGGGCGCACGAGGACGAAGTGATGAAGTTGTGGCAGGGTTTGGGGTATTACAGCCGCGCCCGGAACCTCCATGCGGCGGCCCGTGAGGTCTCCGGGAAATATGCCGGTCTGTTCCCTGCCGATTATGCTAGCGTGCGGGCCTTGAAAGGGATCGGCGACTATACTGCAGCCGCGATCTGCTCGTTTGCATTCGGTCTGCCTCATGCGACGGTGGACGGGAATGTTTACCGCGTACTGGCGCGCTTATACGGGCTTGAGATGCCTATCGATACTCCTGCCGGCAAGCGGGAGTTTGCCGTTTTGGCCGGTTCGCTGCTCGATCCGGCGCGGGCGGGACTGCACAACCAGGCGATGATGGAGTTCGGAGCCCTGCAGTGCGTACCGCGCTCGCCCGATTGCACGGTTTGCCCGCTGGCAGGCCGGTGTGCCGCACTCAGGCAGGGGCGTGTAGATGAACTTCCGGTCAAAGCGGGGCGGACGGAGGTGAAGCCGCGCTATTTCAATTACCTGCATCTGCGCAACGGCGGCCGTACCGTGCTGGTCAAGCGGACCGGAAGCGATATCTGGCGCAACCTGTATGAGTTTCCGTTGCTGGAGACCGGGACTCCGGTAGCGTTCGACGTATTGCGGGACGATCCCCGTTTCCGGGCGTTGCTCGGCGGCACGGAATATGCCGTGTTGCACCGAGTGGCGATGCCCAAACACCAACTTTCCCACCGGACTATCCACGCCTGTTTTTATGAAATCGAAGTGGAGGCATTCCCGCACCCGTTGCCACCGGACGGCTGTGTAGTCGCTGACGGCGAGGTATCCGACTATGCCGTGTCGCGCCTTACCGAACTCTATCTGCAACGGCGCGGATAAACGACGGTTAGAAAATAAAGATCATGTCAGGTTTTATTTAACAATAAGGAGAATTATGAAAAATATGACGAAGATCGATCCGAAACAGATCGATGAAAATGTGATCCGGTTGATCGGCAGCCAGTGGATGTTGGTAACGGCCGGAAATCCCGCGCATTTCAATACGATGACGGCCAGTTGGGGCGGCCTTGGGTTCCTGTGGAACCGGCCAGTGGCTTTCGTGTTTATCCGGCCGCAGCGCTATACGTTCCAGTTTGCGGAGGAGAACAGCGGACTCACGCTCTCTTTTTTCGGGGAGGAGTACCGCGACGCATTGAAAATATGCGGTTCGCGCTCGGGACGGGATACCGATAAAGTGGCCGAAGCCGGACTGACGCCGGAGCCTACTCCGGGCGGGAATGTCGCTTTCGGTGAGGCGTCGCTGGTGTTGGAGTGCCGCAAGCTTTACGCCGAAATGCTCCGGCCGGAGGCATTTGCCTTACCGGGCATTCTGGAGCAGTGGTACCCGACGGGAGACCTGCACAAGATGTACGTGGTCGAGATTGTCAACGTCTGGCGACGCTAGGGCGTCCGCTGTGACGATCTTGGAAACCTCAACCCAAGTCGGTCGTGGGCAAATAGTCCCCCGCGACTAAGGGCCAGATTCCGGAATGTTTGGCGTAAAGTGTGGCCGAAATGGATCGGAGAGGGCGCTGAGCCGCTCTTTGGTCTGAAATTTGGAACATCTTTTCTCGTAAACTAAAACCGGGAAGCTATGAAGATGGAACATATCCGCGGGGACCGCAAAGGGTTCTTTCGCGCCGTTGACGGGAGCGTGGAAGCAGGATTGATATCGTATGTGGATGCTGAACCGGATCGGATGATTATCGACCACACCGAAGTGGCGGGACATTACTCCGGAGAGGGTGTCGGTAAATTGTTGGTGGTGACGCTGGCGGAATATGCGCGTGCGAACAGCCGCAAAGTGATCCCGCTCTGTTCGTTCGCCCGTGCCGTGTTCGATAAGATGCTCGGCATCCGGGATGTGCTGGTGAGATAGCCGGGGCGGAAGGAAGGTCGATGTTGTTTGTCCTTCGTTACGGATTATAATAAAACCGTCCTACCGAGGACGGTTTTATTATAATGTGCTTTATTGTTCTATCGGGTTATTCTGTTTTGCATCCCGTCAGGCTTCCGTTATGGAAGGAGAGGACGCCTGTGCGGGTGTTGCAGGTTGGGCGCTACCGGCCCCGGCATCTGTATTTACCGCCGTATCGTTGTTTCCGGTGGTTTCCGTGGTTTCTGCGCCTGTTTCGGCAGCGGCCGTGCCGCGTCCCCGACCGCCGCGGCGGCGTCCGCCGCGTGAACGGCTGCGGGTTGCAGCACCTTCGGCGTTTGTAGCCTCATCAGCGGTGTCAGTGGATACTGAAGCGTGTTCGGGAGATGCCGGTGTGGGCTTATCCGCGCCTTTCCTGCCGGCACCTGTATGTCCCGGTGTCTGATCCGGAGTAGATTTTTCCGGATACTGTTTTTTCGTATTTCTGCCGCTGCGTGTACGATCCGAACCGGATGCCGCTGCATTTTTCCCGGAAGATTGCTCTTTGGCTGTCTCTTTGCCGGTGCTGTTCCCTCGGTTGGCGCGGTTGCTGCCGGAGGCCGACGTGCTGCGGGAATTTCCTGCTGCTGTGGCGCTGCGACGACGTCCCGGCTCAATGTCTCCTTCGCGTCCGGTAGTGGCCGTGAGCGTCTTCATCCGTTCCAGGGTGTCGAGGTGTATTTCGAGCGCCTTGACCGAAATGAGCAGTTCGCGGATCGAGATGCCGAGCGAAATCACCAGCAGGACCAGCGCGACGCCGAATGTGTAGACGGCTGCCATTTGCAGGCCGATGTAGATCAGGAAGGTGCAGACGACGCACAGCAACAGGCTGCTCACGCCGAAAAGCTGCATTTGCCGGGCCATGTAAAGCCTCCGGCGCAGGTTGGCCAGCTGCAGGCGCGTGATGGCCGACGGATTTTTGTCGTGGTCGGCTTTCAGGTTGCGTACGACCTGTGCGTAAGAGAGGAAACGGTTCGTATAAGCCAGCAGGATCAGTGAAATGGCTGAAAAGAGAATCGAGGGCGTTGAAAGAGTAAGTTCTGTCATTGACTTTTTATATTTTTTTGTTTTGCCAGTTTGCTTTGGTGAGGTAAAGATAGGTAAATAATAGCAATACGATGCTATAGATGTGATCGACTGTCCAACATACGGCGATATCGGGACGGTGTACGATGATGATTTGCCAGATGGCGGCCACGTACACGGCCAGTGCGACCAGTTCCATCAGCATGGCTGCACGCGTATTACCGGTGCCCGACACGGCGCAGAACAGCATGTTGCTCGGGATGAGGGTGAAGTAGATCGCCACCATCACCCACAGCGAGGCGATCGACGCGGAGATCAGCGATTGGTCGCCGGTATAGATGTGCAGCACGAGGGATGGGAAGAGGGCCATCAGGGCCATGACCGGAAGGGCGGCCCAATAGGACATCCGGACGATTTGCCAGACGGTCGGCATTACCAGTTTCGGCTCGCCGCGGCCCATCAGGGTACTGACGAGGGCGCTCGTGGTCGAACCGAATGCACTGATCGTTACGAAAAGGATCGACGAGAGGCTGCGCACGATGTTCGAGATGGCGAGTTGCCGTTCGCCGAGGTGTTCGACGGCCAGGAAGAAAAGGAACCAAGTGGCGGTGGAGATGAATGCCTGCATCATGGTCCAGATCGAAACGTTGAAAATCAGGCCCAGTTCACGGAAGTTCACGCCCCGGAAACGGAACAGCCTGTAACGGCGCGGATTGCCTTTCAGGCGGGTGTAGATAGCGAAAAAAAGCAATGAAACCAATTCCGCTGCCGACGAAGCGATCGCCGCACCGGCGATGCCGAGTGCAGGACAACCCAACTTGCCGAAGATCAGGATGTAGTTCAGGACGACATTCGTGAGTACCATTACGACCGAGTTCGCGGTAAGGATACGGGTGTTGGTCGTGCCGACGTAAAAGGCGCGGAACAGGACGGCCGCGAACGAGAAGAAGAAGCCGTAGATGCGCCAGTCGAGATAGCTGATCGCAGCGGTGTAAACGGCATCCGAATCGATTAGTCTGCGCAGCAGCAACGGCGTGAAACTTTTCGAAACGAAGAACATCACCGCGGCAAAAAACAGCAAAAAGAGCAGTCCTTGCTGGAAAATCGGTCCGATCTCGCGCAGGCGGCCTTCGCCGTTACGCCGGGCGATCAGGATTTGCACGCCGATACTGAATCCGAAGCCGAGCATGAAGATGGCCATGTAATAAACGCCGGCCAGGGCCGATGCGCCCAGTTCCACCTCTCCCACACGTCCCAGGAAAGCCGTGTCGGTCAGCCCGATCATATTCTCCATCAGCAGGCTGATGAGGATCGGGTAGGTGATTTGCCAGATATGCCGGTTGCTGTAAGCTTTCATGCGGGGTGTTGCGGGACGGGTTTGTATATTTCCGGCACCTGTGGATTGCGGTTGGCCGCAAGGTCATGCCGGGGCCGATCGTTGTTTATTTATGAAGGGGGTGACTTGACTTCGGTTTCAGTTCGGTTCGGTGCGGTGCGGTTCAGTTCGGGTTATATCCGTAGTGTATTCCGTGAGCGCTGCCGGGGGACAAAGGTAGGATTTTATTTCCAAAAGCTTAACTTTGGGTATTATTTGTGCAGTCCGTACGGGTCGGTGCGGAGGTGTTTCCGGGATATGGCCGGAGTTGGCGGGATCCGTGTCCCCGGCGGATAATCCGGATGGTCCGGTACTTAATTCGTGAAGCAGAGAGTAAAATAAAAAGTAGAGATAGAAGGAATAAAATGGCAACGGTCAAAAAGAATTTTCCGGTATTGGAGATGAGTTGCGCATCGTGTGCAATGAGCGTCGAAAGCATGGTGCGGAGCATTCCCGGCGTGGAGGCGGCCTCGGTAAATTTTGCATCGAACCTGCTGAACGTGGAGTACGATCCGGTGCAGGTGACTCCCGGGCGGTTGCAGGAAGCGGTGCGCTCGATCGGGTACGATCTGATTATCGACGAAGACCATGCGGCTGAAGAGCAGCAACAGGCCCAGCAGTCTCATTACCGCGCTTTGCGCCGCGATGCGGTCGGAGCATGGATTTTTGCATTGCCGCTGATGGTGGCCGGCATGGTTTTTATGCACGATGGCTGGGCTGCGTGGCTGATGCTGGGACTTTGCGTGCCGGTGTTGTGGTTCGGACGTATTTTCTTCGTAAATGCCTGGAAGCAGGCGCATCACCGTACCGCGAATATGGATACGCTGGTGGCCCTCAGCACTTCGATTGCTTTCCTGTTCAGCCTTTTCAATACACTGTTCCCGCAATACTGGCTGGCGAGAGGACTCGAACCGCATGTTTATTACGAAGCGGCCGGGATGATCGTCGCATTCGTGCTGCTTGGTAAATTGCTCGAGGAACGGGCCAAAGGAAATACTTCGTCGGCGATCCGCAAACTGATGGGACTCCAGCCCCGCACCGCGCGGGTCGTGTTGCAGGACGGTACCGAACAGGATGTGCCCGTAACCCGGCTACAGGCCGGAGAGCGTATCAGCGTGCGGCCCGGGGAGAAAATCCCGGTCGACGGGACGGTGGTTTCGGGCGGTTCGTTTGTCGATGAGAGCATGATTACCGGCGAGCCGCTGCCGGTGGAGAAGGAGCCGGGGGCCGCGGTGTTGGCCGGGACGGTCAACCAGCGCGGTGCATTCGTGCTGGAGGCGTCGAAAGTGGGTAGCGATACGCTGCTCGCTCAGGTCATCCGCATGGTGCAGGAGGCACAGGGCAGCAAAGCCCCGGTACAGCGTATCGCCGACCGTATTGCGGCTGTATTCGTGCCGACGGTGATTGCACTGGCGGTGTTGACTTTCATCCTGTGGTTGGTCTTCGGCGGCGGCGGAGCGTTTACCTACGGGTTGTTGGCAATGGTCTCCGTGCTGGTGATCGCCTGTCCGTGCGCATTGGGATTGGCGACTCCTACGGCCCTGATGGTGGGAATCGGCAAGGGGGCCGAGCATCAGATCCTGATCAAGGATGCCGCCGCCCTCGAAAGGATGTGCAAAGTGGATACGGTAGTGCTTGATAAGACCGGCACGTTGACCGAGGGGCGGCCCGAAGTGACGGGATGGCTGTGGACCGGCTGCTCGGACAGCGGGCAGGAGGTCGGCAATGTCGGCGGGGCCGGATCCGCCGTACGTGACGACGACCGGCGCTCACCCGGAACCGAACGGCTCAGAAACCGTTGGCGCGACCTGTTCTATTCCGCTGAACTGCGTTCGGAGCATCCGTTGGGAGAGGCGGTCGTGCGTTACCTGGAGGGGCAGGGGGCGACTGCCTGTCCGCTCTCGGGCTTTGAAAGCCTGACGGGAAAGGGAATTAGGTTCAGGGAGCCGGCAGGTATTCCCGCAGCGGGAGAGAATCCTGTTTCCAGTCCGGATACGATTCCGGATGGACGTTCCGTTTCGGATACGGTTTCCGGGGTGGAGTCGGAGGAGGGAAAAATCTACTGGATCGGCAGCCGTAACCTGCTGGCCGCATACGGAGCCGCAATGGATGACGCACTTTCGCGGCAAATTACCTCCTATGAACAGGAGGGGCGCAGCACTGTGTTTTTCGGGAGCGGTACACGGTTGTTGGCGGTAGCTGTAATCAGCGACCGGATTAAGCCGACGACACCTGCCGCATTGTCCGAATTGCGGGCATTGGGGTTGGAAATCTGCATGCTGACCGGGGACGGACGCAAAACGGCCGCTTCGATTGCGGCGGAATTGGGGATCGGACGTTATGAAGCCGAAGTGCTCCCTGCGGACAAGGACCAATTTATCCGGCGGTTGCAGGCTGAAGGGCGCACGGTGGCGATGGTCGGCGACGGCATTAACGATTCACAGGCGCTTTCGCGTGCCGACGTGAGCATCGCGATGGGGCGCGGCACCGATATTGCCATGGAGGTGGCGATGGTGACGCTGATGAACTCCGATTTGCTGCTCGTACCGCGGGCCTATAAACTTTCGCGCGATACGGTACGCGCCATCCGGCAGAATCTTTTCTGGGCGTTTGTTTACAATGTGGTGGGTATTCCGATCGCGGCCGGAGTACTCTACCCGGTATGGGGAATTTTGCTCAATCCGATGTTGGCCAGTGCTGCGATGGCTTTCAGTTCGGTGTCGGTGGTGCTGAACAGCCTGCGGCTCCGGTGGAAATAGCGAATGAACGGCATTGCGGCTGCAGGGGTTGACAAAAATTATCGGGACAGCATTCCGGATAGGATCAATCAAAACATCCGGGGATAAAATTATATTGAAAAAATAACGAAGGTGTGAACCTGAAAATAAAGGAGTAAATTATGAAAACGAGTAAATTCAAAACGAATGCGAAGTGCGGCGGATGTGTCGCGCGCATAGGAGAGAAGCTGGATAAGATGATACCGGGACAACAATGGGATATCGACCTGACGACTCCTGAACGGATATTGACCGTCACTTCGGACGAACCGGACGATAAAATCGTTGCGGCCGTCGTGGACGCTGGTTATAAGGCGGAAAAGCTCTGAACGGCATTTGTTCGCACAGCCCAGTAGCCCGATCCGGGGACGGAAGCGGCGTGGTGCGGCAGTGTCGGTTTCACACATGGGTAAAACCGGAAAATGGTTGGGATTCCTGCCTGACGAATTACCCGCCGAAGATAAAAAAGTGTTGTAAAGTCACGATTTTTTGTCGGATAAGGGCAATCGGTTTGCAATTATTTCGTTAGTTTTGTCGAAACCGTTTTGTAAGTGAACGTGAAAGAGACTGCTGCGAAAATACTTGATCCGTTCGAAGGCCAGGATGAAGAGTCGTTGTTTAAAATTTTTACCGCTACCGCCCAGGATCATCCTTTGCCCATGGAGGCCCTCGCTCCGCATCAAATCCGGGGGATGGGCCTCTGCATTTGTCTGGCCGGTGAAGTCCGGATATCCATCGACCTGAAGCATTATACGGTGCATAAGGGGGAAATGTTTATTATCCTGCCCGGGGTGGTGATACAGCCCATCGGCCGCAGCGATGATTTCGTCGGTTATGTACTCGGCCTTAAACCCGACCGGGTGGCGGAAATCGACTCTTCGGTCGGTCTCCAGTTCTATCTTACGGTCCGGGACAATCCTTGCCTTGCACTCCATGACGGAGATTTGCAGACACTCCTGGAGCTGTGCGATTTGATTAAAAAGAAATTGCAACGCACGGGACATCCTTATCACCGGGAAGTTGTCGAACACCTGATTCTCACCCTGTTTTACGAAATCAGCGCGATTTGCCACCGGGGGCAGCCGCTGCGCCAAAAAGCACGCAGGCGGCAGGAAGAGCTGTTCGAAAAGTTCCTTTATCTGGTGGCGACCCATTACCGCACCCAGCGTAGCCTGAATTTCTATGCCGAGCAAATGTGCCTGACGCCGAAATACCTTTCGTCGATCATCAAGCAGGCTTCGGGTGAGAGCGCTACCGAATGGATCATCCACACGGTGATCCGCAATGCCCAGGCGTTGCTCGAGAATTCACAACTGACTGTCCAGCAGGTAGCCGACTATCTCAATTTTCCTACGCCCTCTTTCTTCGGGCAATATTTCAAAAAACATGTGGGCATGACCCCCAAGGAGTACCGGTTGAGCAAGCGTTAGAGCTTACCTGTGCCGGGCTTGCGGGATGGTCGTTGTCTAGATACCTGATGTTTCGATTTGCATGGATTGGATTTTATTTTTGTCCCGGAATGCAAAAAATATTGTCATGATGCATCAAAAAGAACAAAAAAATGTACATTTGGGACATTAACCCAAATGTAATTTTTTGAAAACATATCGATTCGCAGCTCTGTGCCGGCTAGCCGTAGCTGTATCCGTAATGTTGTTGCGCGGAATTTTTCCGGTGTGTGCTTTGCCGTCCGTCATTTCTGACACGATGGCAAAAAAATGTGTGACTGCGCTGGATACCGCCGAAACCGCGCCAGGCGGTTTCTCCGTTTGCGTTGCCTGCGATACGACGGATACCCCGGTGCAGGACACGTTGCGGAACGGAGTGGCGAATATTTCTTTGACGGGTTCGGCAGCCCAAGATTCCAGCATGGCGGACAGGATGGAGCATGCAGCCTGGGCCGGTGTTTCGCAAATCGATACCGTGAGACCCGACACGACCATCAGGCTTACCGGTTGGGATAAGTTCCGTGCCGGGGTCGACCGCATGACCACTACCCGGGCCTATAAAATGACTTATATCGCCGTGCCGTTGATGGTAGCCGGCATTGCCGTCAATAGCGAGCGCAACCATTTCTGCGACCTGCGCAACTCTTATATGCCTACGTTCCGCCACGATTTCGACGATTACCTGCAATACGCTCCCATGGCACTGATGTTCGGGTTGAAAGTCGCGGGCGTGGAGAGCCGCAGTTCATGGGGGAGGATGTTGGTTTCGGACGCGTTTTCCGCCGGATTGATGGCGTTGATGGTCAATGGCCTCAAATATACCGTGAACCAGCCCCGTCCCGACGGTTCGGGCAACAATTCGTTTCCTTCGGGACATACCGCGACGGCTTTTATGGCTGCGACGATGCTGCATAAGGAATACGGCCTTACGCGGAGCCCGTGGTACAGTATCGGGGGGTACACCATAGCGACGTGCATCGGCATGACTCGCCAGATGAATAACAAGCACTGGCTCTCGGATGTGCTGATGGGGGCCGGGATCGGCATCCTGTCGACCGAGTTGGGGTATTTCCTGGCCGACCTGATCTACAAGGATCGCGGACTGCGCCGGCCCGAGCAGGATTATACGAAATTCAACTACGCTCGTAAATCCTCTTTTTTCGGTCTCTATACGGGTTTCAGCTGGGCGAACCGGCATATCGCGCCCGTCGGCGACCTGAATCTGCGTTTCTCTACCGGTGCCAATGTCGGCGTCGAGGGGGCCTGGTTCATGAACCGTTATATCGGTGTGGGCGGCAGGTTTACATGCGCCAGTATCCCCATGTCGATCGATAACGACCTGTATTTCGAGGCTCACCCCGGGTTTGCCGCGAATTTGCAGCGGATCGAGCTTTCGTCGCTCAAAATATCGCAGATCATGGCCGGGCCCTATTTCTCTTATCCGGTAACGAACCGCTGGCTGCTGGGAACGAAACTGCTGGTCGGCTATTATCATATGCGCCGCAGTGAAATCAATGCCGTGGTGGGACAAAGCAACGATCAGCAAACCGCCTCCGCTCCTGGAGATGCCGCACTCCGGCATGTCGCGCATGGCAATATTGTGCAGGGGAATGCGGAGCGGCCTTGGGGACGTAGTGGTAATCCGGACTTTGAAACCTCCTCTTCCGAATCGTCGTCGGCGCCCGGAGAATTGCGGCTGCCGATGGTGGCCCTCGGTGAAACCGGCAATTTCGGTTTCGGTTCCGGCTTGTCGTTCACTTATCTGGTTGAACGTAATTTCGGGGTCCGCATATTTTACGACTGTAATTTTTCCCCGGCCAATCTGGCTGTGACCACTTATAATGCCGACGGGGCTTCCAAACAGACCAATGTCAGGCACTTCAGTACCTCTTCGACACTCGGTATCGCCGTTAATATCGTATTCTGGTAGGGCCTGAGGTCCATGTGCAGGGAGGCGGTTTTTCCGAAAATTTACTTTTTGCTATCTTTATCCGGCGGGCATCTCCTGATATCGGATCGTTTGGCGAACCTCGCAGGACGAGGTCCGGAGCGGATTTTCCCGATCGCAGATTTTTATCGAGCTAATCGGATGACCTAAAAACGGATGAAGATGAAACCAATCAAGAAGTGCGGATGGTGCAGCAGGCTGCGTATCCGGAAGGCCGGGATATGCGCAGTGCTGTCCGGCGGTGCGCTTTTGCTGGGTGCCGGCCGTGTCGCGGCGCAGGCGGACAAGGCCAACTATGATGAATCGAAAGTGCCGCATTATAGGCTGCCTGAACCGCTCGTGGGCAACGACGGCAGGCGCGTGACTTCGGTCGGGGAGTGGGAATCGCGCCGGGACCGGGAGATCCTGCCGCTGTTCCGGTCGCAGATGTATGGTTATGTGCCGGCACCGGAAGTGCCGTTATCGACGGAGTACACCGTGCTGTCCGAAGAGGAGGCGCTCGACGGGCGTGCGATTCGCCGTCAGGTACGCATCCGCTTTGTCCGGCCGGCGACAGGCCGTTCGCCGGCCGATCGGCAGGATGTGCTGGTGTTGATCTATCTGCCTAAAGATAAAGCGACCGGTGAACATCGCGGTAACCAGCGTGGGGTGCCGGTGTTCCTGGCATACAATTTTTACGGGAATCAGACGGTAAACGCCGATCCAGGTATTCTGCCGACTATCTCCTGGTGCCGCAATAACGAGCGTTTCGGCGTGACCGATCACGACGGCAGCAAGGCGATCCGGGGGAGTAATGCGTGGAGCTGGCCGGTCGATACATTGCTGTCCGAGGGTTTCGGATTGGTGACCGCATGCTATAACGACATCTATCCCGATGGGACGGGTAACCGGGATCGGAGTGTGATCCGCCTGTTCGGCGACACGTTGCAGCGGGCCGACGGTTGGGGCGCTATTTCGGCCTGGGCGTGGGGGCTCAGCCGCATTATGGACTATCTGGAACAGGCACCCGGAGTGGATGCTTCGCGGGTTACCGTTACGGGACATTCACGGCTCGGCAAAACTGCTTTGTGGGCTGCGGCGCAGGATCGGCGGTTCGCAGCGGTGATTTCGACCAATTCGGGTTGTGGGGGAGCGGCCCTTTTCCGCCGCGAATTCGGCGAGACGGCGGACCTGATTTGCGGACCGGTGGGATACTGGTTCTGTCCGAATTTCCAGCAATACCGCAACAACGAAGCGGCTTTACCGGTCGACCAGCATGAATTGATCGCACTGATGGCTCCGCGTCCGGCCTACGTGGCCAGCGCGACGGAAGACCTGTGGGCCGATCCGCGCGGAGAGTTCCTTTCGGCGGCGCATGCCGGAGAAGTGTATGCGCTGTACGGGTATCGGGGGCTGGATACCTTTACGATGCCTCCGGCCGATCGACCGCTGGCGCACCGCGTGGGCTACCACCTGCGTACCGGGCAGCATGACGTGACGGCTTGGGACTGGGCGCAGTATATTCCTTTCGTTAAACGGGAGGTGTGTGCGAATGGGAAATGAATCCCGACACAGGAAATAGGCAGCCGCGGGCTATCTCGATCCCCAGTAGAGGAAGAGCATGCCGATCAACACCAGCACCAGGTCAACCGCTTTGCTGCGCAGATTTTTTTCGCGGAACAGCATCGCTCCGAATGCGAAGGAGACGATGACGCTGCCCCGCCGCACCATCGATACGACCGAAATCATCGAACCGTCGAGGCTCAGCGCATAAAAATAGGCGAAGTCGGCTGCCGACAGGAAGATCGAGATCAGCGGAATACTCCAGTGCCAATGGAATGGGGATGAGGCACGATGCGGCCACCACAGGGCGGGCAGCACGACGGACATGATTCCCAGTTGGTAGAGATTGTACCACGATTGGACGAGCATCGGGTCGAGCCGCCGCATCAGGAATTTGTCGTAGAGGCCGCTGACGGCCCCGAGCAATGCGGCGAGTACGATGCAGAAGATCCAGCGGTTATGTTTGAAGTCGATACCTTCCTTCCGTCCCGAGCGGCTCAGCATCAGGAACGACACGGCGGCGAGGATGACGCCGATCCACTGCCAGAGGTTCAGCCGTTCGCCGAAGATCAGCATCGCACCAACGAGCACCATGACCGGCCGTGTCGCATTGATCGGACCCACGATCGTGATGGGCAGGTGTTTGAGACCGAAATAGCCGAGCATCCATGAACTGAGTACGATCAGCGATTTGAGCAGGATCAGGCGGTGCACTTCCCATCCTGCGGCGGGGACGTAAATCAGCGGATGGGCGGCCATCTGTTCGGGCATCCACGCCGAAAGCAGGATAAACGGCAGGAAGATCAGCGAAGAAAACAGTGTGTTGAGCAGCAGTACCGGCAGGACGGCATTCCCGTCGAGCGACTGTTTTTTGAATACGTCGTAGAAGCCCAGTAACAGGGCCGAAAGGAAGGCGAAGGCTAACCACATGGGCGGATCAGGTTTGTCCGGGGTGTTTCCCGTCCCGGTTTCGGGGGGCAAATTTAACGGAATTTTTCCACTTTTCGCTAAAATCGGCTACCTTTGGGTTGCTTTGCCGGACCGTGGCGGTATTGCTCGCGTAAAGGCCTTGCGATAAGAGTTATCCGGTCGGTGCGGGTACTGTCGAGCCGGCACCACCGGCGGCAGGGGCGGCTTGTGGCTTTCCCCGGTCCGCAGGTCATCGATCAAGCATATAATACAGATAACCAGATCAGATAAAAATGCAATCCGAAAACACCCAACCCGAAAACATTCAGTCCAATTCACTGCCGGACAACGCATACCGCGAACTGCGCCCCGGCGAAGAGTATCATCCCGTCATGCCGGCCGCGAGCCGTCCGAAAGAGGTCACGCTTTATTCTGTCCTGTTCGGTATTGTGATGGCCATCGTCTTTTCCGCCGCCGCCGCCTACCTGGGCCTTCGGGTCGGGCAGGTCTTCGAAGCGGCTATCCCCATCGCCATCATCGCGGTGGGCGTGGGTAACCTTACCGGCCGTAAAAATATGCTGGGACAAAATGTCATTATCCAGTCCATCGGCGCCACTTCGGGCGTTATCGTCGCCGGGGCGATTTTCACGCTGCCGGCGCTTTATATTCTGGGACTGGAGGCGCAGTTCTACCAGATTTTCCTCTCGTCGCTGTTCGGCGGCCTGCTCGGTATCGTGCTGCTGATTCCGTTCCGGAAATATTTTGTCAAAGATATGCAGGGACGTTATCCCTTCCCGGAGGCGACAGCCACTACCGAAGTGCTCGTTTCGGGGGAAAAGAAGGGTAATCAGGCCAAACTGCTGGCCGTGAGCGGGCTGATCGGCGGCTTGTACGACTTCGTCGTCAGTACGTTCGGTTGGTGGACCGAAGAGATTTCGACGAGGATCATGCAGTGGGGCACGGTGCTGGCCGACAAAACCAAACTGGTGTTCAAGGTCAATACCGGCGCGGCGGTGCTGGGGCTCGGCTACATCGTGGGGCTGAAATACGCCGCGATCATTTGCGCCGGATCGTTCACCGTATGGTTCGTGCTGATTCCCTTTATCAGCCATTTTGCCGACGGGCAGACCATCGCTGTGGGCGAAGGTGTGACGACCTTGCTGCGGGATATGAGCCCGGAAGAGATCTTCCGTAACTATGCGCGCCATATCGGTATCGGCGGCATCGCCATGGCGGGCGTCGTAGGTATTATCCGTTCGTCGAAGATTATCCGGCAGGCGCTGGGGTTGGCCGTCAGCGAACTCAAAGGGAAAAAAGAAGCCGACGAGACGGCCGAGCGTACGCAACGCGACCTGCCGATGAAACTGATCCTCACGGTGCTGATCGCTACGCTGCTGACTACTTTTATATTTTTCCAGTTCGGGGTGCTGAACAATTGGTTTCATGCGTGCATTGCGATCCTGATCGTTTTTGTCATCGCATTCCTGTTCACGACCGTGGCGGCCAATGCGATCGCCATCGTCGGAACCAATCCGGTTTCGGGTATGACTTTGATGACGCTGATTCTCAGTTCTCTGGTACTGGTGAGCGCCGGGCTGACCGGAACGGGCGGCATGACTGCGGCGATGATTATCGGCGGGGTGGTTTGTACGGCCCTGGCGATGGCCGGAGGTTTTATCACCGACCTGAAGATCGGTTTCTGGCTCGGATCTACCCCCGCGAAGCAGGAGGGCTGGAAGTTCCTCGGTACGGCGGTGTCCGCGGCGACAGTGGCCGGTGTGATGATGATCCTGAACAAAACATACGGCTTTGTCGGCGAAGGGGCGCTGGTCGCTCCGCAAGCCAATGCGATGGCTGCGGTGATCAAGCCGCTGATGGAGGGCGGCGCCACCCCTTGGATGCTCTACCTGGCCGGTGCTGCACTGGCGCTGATTCTGACGATGATCGGCGTGCCGGCGCTGGCATTCGCGCTGGGAATGTTCATTCCGCTGGAACTCAATACTCCGCTTCTGGTCGGCGGCCTGATCAGCTGGTATGTGGCCAGCCGCAGCGGCAGTGAACGCGGGAAAAAGGCGCGGCGCGAGCGCGGAACACTGATCGCGTCGGGCTTTATCGCGGGCGGAGCGCTGATGGGCGTGGTGAGTGCGCTGCTCAAGTATTTCGGGGCCGACTGGTTCGCCTCGTCGTGGAACGCCACTTCCGGGGCCGAAATATTGGCCGTGGTAATGTATGTGGCCATTATCGGTTATTTCATCTGGGACAGTCTGCGAGCCAAACCCGAGGCCGAGTAAGCCGAACCGGTCGCAAATGTTGTAAAGTAGCTAAAACGAAATTAATTAAGATATAATAAAATGGAAATTAAGATTAGTCGGGAGAGGCTGGTGGAGCGGTTCCTGCGTTACGTGTCCGTCGATACCCAGAGCGATCCGCAGAGCGAAACATTCCCTTCGACGGCCAAGCAGTTAACGCTGCTGAACCTGTTGCTCGAAGAGATGCTCGCACTGGGACTCTCCGATGCGGAGATCGACCCGCACGGTTATGTGACAGGTACCGTTCCGGCGACGCCGGGGCACGAGGGGAAACCCGTCATCGGATTGATTTCGCATGTGGATACGAGCCCTGACATGGCGGGAGCCGGAGTGAAACCGCAATTTGTGCAGGATTACGACGGCAATGACATTCGGTTAAACGATACGCTGACGATGCGTGTGGCGGATTTTCCGGAACTGGCCTTTTTCAAGGGACATACGTTGATTACCACGGATGGTACGACGCTGTTGGGAGCCGATGATAAGGCGGGGGTGGCCGAGATTATGACGGCTGTCGAATATTTGATGGCCCATCCCGAAATTCCGCACGGCAAACTGCGGATCGGTTTCACGCCCGACGAAGAGGTAGGGCGGGGCGTCGATTTCTTTGATGTGGAGGCTTTCGGCGCGCAGTTCGCCTATACGGTGGACGGCGGTTTCGAAGGGGAGTTGGAGTATGAAAATTTCAATGCCGCGAGCGCGAAGATCGCCGTGCAGGGGCGCAACATCCATCCCGGATACGCCAAGGACAAGATGATCAATGCGCTTCAGGTGGTTTGCGAGATCAACGCGCTGTTGCCTGCCGCCCAACGTCCCGAACATACCGAAGAATATGACGGTTTCTATCATCTGGTCGGCATTAACGGGACGGTCGAGCAGGCTGCTTCGGAATACATTATCCGCGACCACTCGCGTGAAAAGTTCGAGGCGAAAAAGGCTTACCTGCAAAGTGCCGTGAAGCTGTTGGCCGAGAAATACGGTGAAGGAGTCATTACGCTGACGCTGAAAGACCAGTACTACAACATGCGTGAAATGGTCGAGCCGCATCCGGAGGTGGTCGAAAAGGCCGAAGAGGCGATGAAACTGACGGGCGTGACGCCTGTGGTGCGTCCTATCCGCGGAGGTACCGACGGTTCGCGGCTCTCTTACATGGGATTGCCCTGCCCGAATCTTTTTACGGGCGGAATGAATTTCCACGGTAAATTCGAATACTGCTCGGTCGATACGATGGAGCGGGCCTGCCGGACCTTGGTGAACCTGGCGCGGCTGTGGGGCGAATAGTGGTTGTAGGGCGAATATGTGTAGCGGAGGAATAGTCCGCGAAAAGAATTCCGCGAAAACTGTAAATCCCGCTCTTAAGAGCGGGATTTATTGTTTGCAGGCGTGCTGCGGGGGCTTCTGTTTGATTTTGAGCAGTCGGGTCATCATGAACGACTGCTTGTGGAAGATGAATACCGGCAATGCGACGCCGATCACCAATGCGAACATGATGAACAGCGTGGTGAGCCCGTTACGGAAGAATTCGACCATCAGTTCGTTCTGGCGTGTCACGTCGCCCCCTCCGATGAATTGCATCAGGGCCAGGACCGTTTTGTAAGCGTACATGCCCGGAACCATCGGCAGCAACGATGGAAACGAGAAAATTACGGCCGGACAGTGGATCAGTTTGGCGAACAGCATACTGAACATGCCGATGGTGAAAGCCGCCACCAAGGATGCCATTGCGATGTCGAGCGGCGTGTAGCGGATCAGGTAGAAACGCAGAGCGTGCCCTACGGCAGCCAGCAGGGCCGAGATGAAGATGGCCTTGCGGGGTGGGTTCGAGATTACGGCGAATCCGATCGCCGCGACGGCGGCAAGCAGGCCGTCTCCCAGAAGTTGTCCGATTACATCCCAGTTCATAGTGTGTCGAGTCCTAAGATTAACAGCGTGGCCGAAAGCCCGAGCGCAATGCAGACGATCAGGATCAGCGCGTTGACTGCGCGTGAGATTCCTACCAGCACATGTCCTTCGAGCAGGTCGAAGATCGAGTTGATCAGCGGCACGCCGGGAATCAGGAACAGTACGCTCGTACCGAGGGCGGTTTCTGGCGTGGTGCCGAGATGAAACCGGAAGCCGGCAGAGGCGATCAGGGATGCGATGAAGGAGCAGATCAAGAAAATGGCCATGTGGTTCGCATGGCGCGTGCTCATCTCCTGACGTACGAAAAAACCGACGAAAGTGGCTGCTGCGACGAGTCCCATTGCAGGGACATCCCCGCCGAAGAGGCGGCAGAAACAGGCATTCGCCGCCGTGACCAGCACGAGTACCCACCACCTTGAAATGCGTGGTTTCCGGATGATTCGCTCGTATTTCTCGGTCAGTTCCCGGAACGAGAGGTGTTCGTCGTGCGCTTCCCAACTCAGGGAACTGATTTGTGAAATAATGTCGAAATTGAATGCCGCAGGCCCGATCTTGCCGACTGACGTACGCCGGATGGTATCGTCCCCGGCATGGCGGATCGTCATGGTGATATGCATCTGGAAAATGGTCATGTCGACTTTGTAGCCGAACGATTCGGCAATACGTGTCACGTTACGTACCACGCGGGAGGTATGAGCGCCCGCTCCCATCAGGGTGCGTGAGAGGTCGAGCAGAAAGTTGGCAAGTTCCCGTACCGAGACCGGATGCGGTTCTGTTGTTATATTCTCCAGACAGTGATGGCAAAGACAGCCGCTGTAATTACGTGCGATATAGTCGCGTTGCTCGTCCGAAAGGCGCACCGATGTACAGTGGCACGATTCGATCGAATCATGCCGGCACTCGAAACGGGCGCCGCAGCGGGGACAAATTTTTTCCATTCGGACTTTTTTGTGATTTTTTTCTTCGTCACAAAGATAAGCAGTTCAACCGGAAAGCCAATCCGTAGCAATTTCTTTTGGAGTTGCGCGTGTCTGGATTAGTGACAAAATTTCAGTATAAGTGTCTTGTTGTCAGTTATTAATGTAATTTTGGCGCTCCTTTTGCCGGTATGTCCCGTTCAAGTATCTGGCACAGGTTTTGAAAAATTACACCGTGAATCCGGAAGAATCCGGAGCATGAAAACGCAAAACTTAACCAAATATAGGAGGACAAGATTATGTTACCGACGAAAAAATCTCAGAACTGGTTACCGGGTATTTTTAATGACTTTTTCGGTAATGAATGGATGGAAAAGAGTAATTCGGCCGCACCGGCTATCAACATTCTCGAAACCGATAAAGAGTACAAGGTCGAACTGGCAGCTCCGGGGCTGACGAAGGATGATTTCAAGATCCGGGTCAACGATGAGAACCAGTTGGTGGTGACTATGGAAAAGAAACAGGAACAGAGCGAGGAGAAAAAAGACGGACGCTATCTGCGCCGCGAATTTTCGTATTCCAAGTACCAGCAGACACTGTTGCTGCCCGATAATGTGGAAAAGGATAAGATTGCTGCCTGTGTCGAGGATGGTGTCCTGAATATTTCGATTCCTAAGAATAGTGCCGAAGCTGAAAAGCCGAAGGAAAAGGAAATCGAGGTAAAATAACCGAGACGCCCCGGGTTGCAGTCATTTGATTCCCCGGAACCATTAGGGACCCTGTATCGTTGAGGCGATGCAGGGTTCTTTTTTTGCCGGGGAATTCATCTCCTTGTGAGATGTAACGTAGATCGGGTTGAGTCCCGATTTTACGGTTAAATCGCTTTTTTCTTGCCGTAAAGGTTTGCATGGATGGAAAAAATGATTACTTTTGCACTCGGTTTTAGGGATGGCGAGATAGCTCAGCTGGTTAGAGCGCATGATTCATAATCCTGAGGTCCCGGGTTCAAGTCCCGGTCTCGCTACGAAAATATCAAATGAACTGTCAGATAAAAAGCCTCCGACTACGGAGGCTTTTTGTGTTCGTATATTTTCTTTGGCAAAGGAGAATCCGAATGTGTGTTTGACCTTTGATTGCTTCCATTCTGCCGGGAGAGTGCAAATGGAGAAAATGTGTCTCCGAGGTTCAGTATAGTTTGATAAATTCGTAACTGTTGCCGCAACTTTCCAGAAATTGCAGGAATGCTCCGTGACGAATCACGACAGTGGCGGTATTGTCGTTGGGATGAAAACTCAATGCGGGTTGGTCGCGGAGTGTCTGGTCGAGGAATAGGTGGACGTGGTTTTCCAGGTCGTTGATTAGCCCGAAAGGTGATACCGAACCGGGGCGCAGTCCGAGATAGCGTTCCATGCGCTGTTCGGAAGCGAATGAAAGCTTCCCTTGCCGGAGCCGGTGCTCGAGGTCGTGGATGGCCAACTGCCGCTCGCAATCGAATACGACCAGGTAGTGGCGGTTACCCTTGTGGTTGCGGAAGAAGAGGTTCTTGCAGTGTTTAGAACCGTCGTCGTGCCAGTATTGCCGTGCGATTTCGATGGTAGGGGCTTCGGGGTGTTCGTAATATTCGTATGGGATTCCGGTTCGGTCGAGGTAGTCGAGTACTTTTTGTCTGCGTTCCATGGTGAGTGTTTAATTTTATGCTGCCGGGTCGAAGTAAATCGCTTTTTGACGAATTATTCTTTTCCGTCGGTGTAGGAGCGTTTCAGGGCTGTTTGTATATTTCCTTGTTATGCGCTTTCTTTGGCGAAGCGGCTTATTTTCTTCGTTAAAAATAGTGAAAATTCGATAATGTGATGTCTGGTCCGGATGTCCTACCGGCATCCGTCCGGCAATCGTTGCATTTGTCGGCTATGGTCGAGTGCATGTATATTCGTTGCGGGCGAGCCCTAATTTTGTCGTGTCCGTTTCTTCCTGTTATGGGATTTTGTTTATCTTAGCACTCCGGCACACGGTTGTCGATGAATGTCCGTAAACTAACCCTGATATGATACGATTTAAATTGATTCTCTGTTGCCTGTTGTCAGGCGCAACTCTGACCGTTGAAGCCGCTCCCAAACGGGCCCCGAAAGCCAAACCGGCTCCGCTGCCTGCTGCGGTACAAACCCAACTCGAAGGCCGGTTGGGCGAGCGTATGAACGCCTGCATTCGCCAGCGGGTGATGAGCGAGGACGAACTGTCGCTCGTCGCACCTTTTAAGCAGCGGGACGAAAAGGAGCTTTGGCAGAGTGAATTCTGGGGAAAATGGACGCTTGGGGCTGTCGGTTCTTACCGTTACAACCGGGATCCGGAGCTGTTGGCCAAGATTACGCGCGGCGTACAGGCGATCCTCGCCACACAGTCGCCGGACGGTTATATCGGTAACTATGCTCCGGACGCACAACTCGGGGGCTGGGATGTCTGGGGGCGTAAATACACCATGCTCGGCCTGCTTGCCTATTATGATCTTACCGGTGACAAAAAGAGCCTTGAAGGGGCCGTGAAGCTTGCCGACCACCTGCTGACCCAAATTCCCGCGCAGAAGAGTATCGTTCGTGCCGGATATTACCGGGGAATGCCGCCCAGTTCGGTACTCGTGCCGATGGTGATGCTCTATAATCGCACGATGGACAGCCGTTACCTCGATTTTGCGAAATATATCGTTTCCGAATGGGAGACTCCCGACGGTCCGCAGTTGGTGTCGAAAGCGCTTGCGGATGTGCCGGTGGCGGAACGTTTCCCGAGTCACGGGTCGGCACAGGCGTGGTGGTCGTGGGAAAACGGTCAGAAAGCCTATGAGATGATGTCGTGCTACGATGGATTGCTGGGGCTTTATGCGCTCACCCGCAATGCCGATTACCTGAAGGCTGCCGAAAAGAGTGTGCGGAACATTATTGATGAAGAGATCAATATCGCCGGTTCGGGTAGTGCCGGCGAATGTTTCTATCATGGCCGCCGGATGCAGACGACACCGGCCTACAGCATGATGGAGACCTGTGTGACGATGACCTGGATGCAATTGTGCGGGCACCTGTTGGAATTGACTCATGATCCGCTTTATGCCGACCAGATCGAGCGGACGGTCTATAACGCTTTGCTGGCCGCATTGAAAGGCGACGGTTCCCAAATTGCGAAATACAGCCCGCTTGAGGGGGTGCGTTCGCCTGGCGGGCCGCAGTGCGGAATGCATGTGAATTGTTGCAACATGAACGGCCCGCGTGCTTTTGCGATGATTCCCGAACTGATGGCTACCTGTGCGGCCGATACGTTGTTCGTGAATCTTTACGGGGAGTCTGTCTCGAAAGTGCCGCTTGCGGGGGGAGAGGTGATTTTGCGCCAGCAGACCAACTATCCCGAGCAGGGCAGTGTCGAATTGACTGTCAATCCCCGCAAGAGCCGTGAATTCGCCGTTGCGGTGCGTATTCCGGCCTGGAGCAAGATAACGATGGTGACGGTCAATGGCCAGGCGGTGGCCGATGTGCGCCCCGGCAGTTATCTGACCGTGTCCCGGACTTGGAAAGAGGGCGATAAGATCGCGCTGAATTTCGATATGCGCGGGCGGTTGACGGAGCTGAACGGCTATCAGGCAATCGAACGCGGTCCGGTGGTTCTCGCCCGTGACACGCGCCTGGGCGAGGGATTTGTCGATGAAACCTGCGTCGTGCAAACGAGTGGCGGATATGTGGAATTGATGCCTGTTACCGATAAACCCGCAGGAGTTTGGATGGCTTTTTCGGCCCCGATGAAACTCGGGATCGATACCGAAGGGCGCGCTGCCGGAATTGTGCAGGTACCGCTGTGCGATTTCGCTTCTGCAGGGAATACCTGGCATCCTGCGGTACGTTACCGGGTTTGGCTCCGTAGGACTTTTGACCCGATTTCCGATCCGTGGGTGGAATAACAGGTGTGGCCAAACAGAGTATTTTCCGGGTTTTTAAAATTTTTTCAGAACAAACTTTTGTTTGCAATGTATATTGTATCGCCGGCGGCTGAGGTCGCCGGTTTTTTTATGGCCTCCGGATGGTGTTTTAAAAAGGCATCTTCGTCGTTTTGCAAAATATTTATTTGCATGTCATTGTAAATTAGTAGTATAAAATGAGGGTTGTTTTGCTATTTTTATTTCCGGAAGGCCAGGAGGAAGCTCTCCTGATTCCGGCCGCCGAATCATTCACTTCATTATTATTAACCATTTAAATTTTTCTACCATGAAAAAATTATGGATGATGTTCACATTCCTTTCACTGGCGGTGGCAGGTTATTGTGCAAACGGTCAGGCCGGCTCCGAAGTTAATGCGGATGCCCAGCAACAAACGGTTTACATTTGTGTGGTTACTTCGAGCTCCGGAACCGAGGTGATCGCTACGCGGGTCAACGGGGATTACAATGCGCAGGTTGCGGTTGCGAGTGAAGTTTCGTTCGATTACAGTTCGGAAAGCCATCAGACAGGTTACGTGTACTACATTCCGCAAGGAAGCTCTTCATCAGGACGGATCGAAGGCTCGAATTATACTTACGGAGCGGATATTGAAATGCTCCGTCCTTCACAAGATTCTCAATACGTTTACGTGAAAGGAAGCGAGATTAACCTGTAATCGGGGTGTATGTCATTCGGCGGGGGTTGAACCTGCCGGAGACGCCAGCAATCACCGGAGAGGAAATCGATTTCCTCTCCGGTTTTATCCTAATCCGATGTCTGGATTTGCTCCGAATGCAATTATATCCGGGAACTAATTACACCCGAAACGCGTTTTTGGTCAGTTCCGTATTAGTAAAGAACATTGCCGGACAATAGTAGATTCATGTATAACCTGTTTTAACCCTTAAACTTATGCCGTTATGAAAAAATTACTTGTTTTGTTTTCATTTCTCGTACTGGCTTTTTCCGGTTATTGTGCGGAAAATTATGTCGCAGTTCGTAGCGAGGCGTCCGGTCAGGCTGAAACGATTTATCTTTGTGTAGTTGTGACTCAGGGGGGGGCCAAAGTGCTTGTCACTTATAGGGACGGTTATTATATACCGGCTTACCTGGACAGTACCATCGAGTTCATCTACAGTTCGCAAAGCCATCCTTGGGGTCAGATATGTAAGATCCTGCGTGGGAATTGCAGGTCGGAAGCTATCGAAGGCCCGAAGTATACCTATGGCGCTAACATCGTATCGTTAGTCAGTGATTCCCGTTATGTTATCGGTCAGGAGATGCATTGGTAAGGGATAGAAAACCGGATATTCCCGATGATTCATGGTCCGGGAGGATTCGTTGACAAGAGGCGGGGAAGGCTGTGCTTTCCCTGCTTTGTGTTTGTATCTGCCGCTATTTTTGCCTACCTTCACGCGACATTCCTGCTAACCCTTTGACAAAATGGATAAATCGGTATTGTACGGCCTCTCTTACGGCATGTATGTGGTCGGTGCCAGCGACGCCGGAAGGCCCGTTGGGTGTATTATCAACACTTGTATTCAGATTACCAGTGACGAACCGGTTTTGGCGGTGTCGCTCAATAAAAACAATTATACCCTCAGTGCCGTGAAACGCACGCGCCGTTTCGGACTGTCGGTTATTGCCGAGCGGACCGATCGTAGTATTATCCCTATTTTCGGGTTCCAGTGCAGCCGTGACTGCGATAAATACGCCGCTTACGGTTATGACTCCCTGCGGGGCGTCCCTTTGGTGAAAGGATGTTTTGCCGGGCGATTGGTTTGTGAAGTGTTGCATACGGTCGATTGCGGTACCCACGAGGTCGTTTTCGCCCGGTTGCTCGATACGTTGCCCGGCGAACCGGATGCGCATCCGATGACGTACGAATATTACCATAAAGTGGTTAAAGGGCGTGCTCCCAAGAATGCTCCGACCTACCGGGCCGAGGAGGATTCGGTTGTGCTGGAGGAAAGTTCGCCGGCATTCGTTGCAAAGGCGCAACCCGCAGTTGCTGCGCCTGTTGCGCCACCTGCCGCTGCGCCGAAGGATGCTCCTGTTTCGCAGGCAGGAAAGGCGGATTACGTCTGTCCGGTCTGCGGTTATCTGCACAGAGGAGATATGAGCGGCGAGGGGCCGGATTATGTTTGTCCCGTCTGCGGCATGCCGGGCAGTGCATTCGAACCCAAAGAAGAGTAAAATCCACCTTGAAAATAGTGAAGCATCGGTTCAGAAGATGCTTACATGGCGCGGTTTGATGACGAACCCGATGCGAAGGTAGTTGTGAAACTGGTTGTAGGCGAGTAGGCCTTCGCCGTAGCCGTTGTAGTATTGCAGCGTCAGGTAGAGGTTGCATTTACGGATGGCGCGCCAGGCTACCTCGAGTTCAGTGTTTGCGTTGAGGTTCCATCCGCCGCGTTTGGTAATGCACGCCGACAACCAGAGCCGCTCGTTGTCGCTTTTGTAATTGGCTGCCACGAGCCCGTAGCCGTTGTAATAAACGATGTCGCGGTTGGGATCGTCCAGCGAAAACGGCGCCCATAGTTTCACTTCCATCGACCAGTTGCGGCTGAAGAAGATTTGTCCCAGCAGGCTGATCCGGTTCCAACTGCGCGACCAGATGCTGTCTCGTCCGTTCGATTCGTGTTCGTATTGCAGCATCACCAACCCTACCGCTTTCCCATTTTTCCGCAGCAGGTTGCCCAGCCCCAGGGTCGGGTTGTAGTTATTGTCCGAAAATGGCTTCGATTTGCGGTAAATCTCCCAAAACGACTTTTGCGTGTAAGTCAGAAAAAGGTAGGTGTTATAGGGCAATACGCCCTGGATCAGGCGGTAGCGCAGGCTGATCTGGAACTTCGCGTCTGAATTGTATTTGTTCGGACCACCGTGCGAAAAGCTGCTTCCCGTTACGAAATAGTTGTCTTTGTAGATCCCGAACGGGGGTTCCCGGTCAATCTCGCGGCGTACGCTGTCGCTGTCGGGCAGCTGTGCGAGCCGGGCATGGTGCGTTTGCCGTTCCTGGCCGATGGCCTTGCCGGGCAGGATAGTTGCATGGGCAACCAGCAAAAAGAGAAGAAAAATTCGTAGCATGGGCTGGATTTGTTGCAAAGGTCACGCTCCGGTGGTTCAGGTTAAAGTCTTGCTGTCCTGATTTTTTGTTCTAAATGTCTGTTTTCTTGTGATAAGGAACATATTTACCCTATATTTGAAGGTGAAAAAAGATAGAAATGGTAAAAATGGACACATTTTCCACCCCTGGCATCTATTCGATTGCGGACTTGTTTCATTGCAGCAAGAGTGACGAAAAATCCGGTAACCTGTTCGACGACCGGTTGTTTATCGGCGAGCGGGTCAATTACAATGCCAAGTTGTTTCAGCATCCGCACCGGATGGACGGTGTCGTGCTGCTCATCTGCCGCAAGGGGTGGCTGAACGGCAGTGTCAACCTGATGCCTCACCGGATCGAAGAGGGGATGCTCGCGGTGTTCCATCGCGAGCACCTGTTGCAGTTCTGGTCGCAAAGTGACGATTTCGAAGCGAGTGCGATCGTACTTTCTTCGCAGTTCATCCAAGAGATGCATATCGACCTGAAGCAGGCTATTCCGATCTTTATGCACCTGAAAGATAATCCTGCGATACACATTACCGAAGAGGAACATTCCGTGCTGAACATGTTCTACGAGACGATCCGTTGCGTACTGCGCTCTTCGGACGATATTCACCGGCCTGCCATTATCCAACGGCTGCTCGAGGCGATGTTCTACAAAATACTGGCAATCCATCAGAACAAGGTGCCGGAAGTCAGTTTTCGCCGCGGTCGCCGTGAGGAGTTTTTCGAGCGGTTTATGGAATTGCTCACGCAGTATCATAAACAGGAACGGAGCATGGGCTTTTATGCCGAGCGGTTGCACATTACACCCAAATATCTCTCCTCGGTCATCAAAGAGGTCAGCGGCAAGTCTGCCGCCGAATGGATCGATCAATACGTTATTCTGGAAGCCAAAGCGTTGTTGCGGTATTCCGGCCTCAGCATTCAGGAGATCGCCTATGAACTGAATTTTTCCACGCAGTCTTTCTTCGGTAAATACTTCAAACACCATACCGGCATCTCGCCGTCGGCATACAAACACAAGTGAAGCCTATCCCGGCGGATCTTTGCCTGATTTGGATTTTATGATCGGTGAATGAGGTTTGGGCTGCAGGAGAAGGGGCGCTCTGTGAATTGCCGTTTATTTGATCTTCTCCCAGGGTTCGACAGGTCCCGATGTGACCGAAAACAGAGGGTGCGGTCGGATGGTAATCTGTTTTTCCGGTCCCGGGTCGCATCTTTCCGTTGTACCCGTTTCCCCGTCTGGTTCCGCGCCGGGCAGTAGCAATGCGGTTTCAGGACTGCGCCGAAGCAATTTATGGCGTAAGTGTTCCAATTCGTAAGCGAGTTGTCCGTCTGTGACCGTTATTTGCAGTGCCGGGTCGTCGGTTCCCAGTTTGTTCCTGTCGAAGCGGTAGCCCCTTCGGTGCGCTTCGTCGCAGATGCCGTGCAGGTATGTGTCGATGGCGGCTGACGGATTGGTGCAGTGGCGGAAGCGTGCCAGTTGCGGGTGGTTGCGGTAGCCTGTGGTTTGGTTCAGCAATACTTTTCGGGCCAGCAGGCCTTCGCGCCAGCAGGCCGTAAGGCCTGCCGGGTCCAGATAGGCAGGATGGATAGACCAAAGTCTCATGGGATCGTGGCGGTGTAAAGCAATACCGTAGAGGTTTACGTCAATAAGGTTATGGTTAAAAAAGAAGCAAACCTTGTACCGTTACGGCGTGTATGTGCTCTCGTTCAGCTGATGGAAAAATCCCCGGAGACCCGCATTGCGGATACTTCCGGGGAAATACAGAAAATGAGATTACAGGCTTGCTACTTTGCTTTGTCCGTGTGTAAAACTTTATTCATGTAAATTATACGTTTTTATAAATGGACGTCAGCTTCCGGTAACCCGACTCAACTCGCCAGTTGTTGTCGTTTCGCGATCAGTTCCTGAACCGAGGCATAACGATTCCGGAATTTGTTGAATGTATCGCGGGAAACGCCGTAGTCACGGCAAATCCTGATGATCGACTGTCCGTATTTGAGTTTTTTGATCACATCGTTACGGTTGTCGATCAGGATTTGCAGTTTCGTACAACTTCCTTTGCGGCGTCCGAGTTGGATGCCTTCGGCACGGCGGAGTGCGAGAGCCTCTTTGGTTCGCATGGAGATGAGGTTGCGCTCGATCTCCGCTACCAGGCCGAATGCAAAGCAAAGTACCTTGCTGTTAATACTGTCGTCGAATGCATAACCGTCTTTCGTACTGTAAATCGTGATTTTACGTTCGAGACATTCTCCGACGATAGACATGATTTCAGTCAGTGTACGACTCAGTCGCGACAGTTCGGTAACAATAAGGATGTCACCCTGTTTGAGGCGGCGTAAAGTCTTGCCCAATTTGCGCTCTTTCTTCGCTTTCTTTCCGCTGACCACTTCGGTAACCCATTTGTGGATCTCGAGGTCTTTGGATAGGGCGAATCGCATGATCTCATCCTGCTGGTTTGCAATGTGTTGTTTGCCAGTGCTGATTCTTAAATAAGCGATAACCATAGATACATAGTTTTTATTGTTCACGCGGCTAAATTGGCGCATATGAAGCCATTTACCTAACGAAACGACGGTAACCGGCAGTGTGCGGTATATGCTCGCAACGCGTCCTTATGCACCATTAATGCACCTGAACATGTTATAACGGGACTGATTATCAATCCCGGAACAAAAATTTTGGGGAGAGGATGAAGGCGCTTTTTTAAGGGAGATTTTTTGCAGAGTCTACGTGAACAGAAGAAATTCCGTTCTAAACAGGGGAGAGTTGAGCCTGCAAAAAGAAACGGCCTCATCCCGAAGGTGAGGCCGTTTTGAATCCGGATTGCCGATTAATCATCAATCTTCCCAACAAACCCGTTCGGCAATCCGGGCCCAACTGTTAACATGGTCTTGTTGCGCCGTGACCAGCTTCATGGTTTTTACCTTCGGAATAAGGGATTGTGGTTACTCGGATTGATTGTAGGTTTATTTGATATTTACTTCTATAATTGGGATGTAGGTATCCTCTTCTCTTTGTTTTGATGGTTTTGTCTTTTTGCTGCTATTTCAGGTCTGTATTATTTCTGTGACCATCATAACCAATACAAAAATAGGTAATCCGTTTTATTCCTCCGGTTCGTAAATCGGCAACTTTGACTCTCGGCAGCCTACTGATTTCGGATCTGAAACCGGCGGTTTGACGGGAAGCGTCGTTTTGCAGTCCTGTCTAACCTTCTGTTTGTGAAATACGAAAATCACAGCCGGGTGCTGTTGCGGTACATGTTGCCGGACGCAGCAGAGTACTTGTCCATACCGTCCCCGAAAGATCGGGTTTCCACTGATGGACGGAGGCTTTCCGTTTTTCTCTTATTTAGCGGCTTTTTTGGTGGCTTTCGCGACCAACGCTCGTGGCCGGGGCCCGGACGTTGATTGCCGCGGATGATGCGGTTCCGGGCGGCAGCCGTCCCGATTGCCGTTGCAATCCTGTGTGGCGGCTGCACGGGTAGGAATAGCGAGTTGTTTCCCGATTCATAATAGTGGATTAATAAGGGATTGATGGTGATACTTGGTAATTTATCTGTCATTGGCGGCAAGTGTTTCACCGTGAGGGGATCGGATTGTTTCAACTGTTCATCTTTAATTCGGAATCCGCATAAAGTCTGCCAAGAATCGTTGTGCCCGGTTCGCGGACTTTGTTTCCGGTAATTGTTTGCTGTGGGCTATTAGGGTTAACGGTTTGGGGTGAATTTGAGGTTCAGAGGGTTGGTATTATGGGTTTCATGGCGGTGCCTGTGTCCCGGTAAACAAAACTCCCTGTTACAATAAAATGTAACAGGGAGTTTTGTTATCGGAGAACGTCCGGCCGCCGGACTTTTGGATGATGGATCTTTGTATGGCTTCAATACTTGAGCGGTTTATAACAGGGATGCCGAGAATTGGTGCAGCGAAATGTAGTCAGCCTGCGGGTCGTCTTCTCCGATCAGGACGGTGTGCATGCCTGCGTTCCGGCCGAACAACAGGTCGGAGGAAGTGTCGCCCACCATAAGCGCCGATGCAAAATCGATCTCCGGAAACTCCTTTTGCGCTTGTAAGGCCATCCCGATATTGGGCTTGCGGCACGGATCGTTCTCGGACAGTCCGGTACAGCAGTAGATTTTGTCGATACGGCCTCCGTGTGCAGCGATCGTTTGGAGCATCCGGCGGTGAATTTCATCCAGCGCCTGCCGGGTCATGAGGCCCTTGCCGACTCCCCGCTGGTTCGTGACGACCAGGATGCGGCGGAACATCGCGTTGCATTTGGTCAGCGCGTTCAGGGCTCCGGGCAGAAATTCGAATTCGTCCCAGCTTTTGACGTAGTCGCCGGGCCTGAGCCTGTTGATAATCCCGTCGCGGTCCAGGAAAAGCGTGTCGTATGTGCGGTTACCGAGTTGTGCCATCGAACATGTTTTTAAAGTCGGTTTCGGCCTTGGCGTAGTCGGATGGAATACCGATATCGATAAAATAACCGTTGTCGGGAAAACCGAACAGGTTCCCCTTGCCGACCTGTTTTTCGAGAATCTCCGTTTCGAAGGAGAATCGTGCGGGCATTCCGTCGAAAAGCGAGTTGTGCGTTTGGAGTATGTAGACTCCGCCGTTGATCGTTCCTTGGGTGCAGAAGCGTTTTTCGTGAAAAGCCGTAACGCGCCCCTCTCCATCGGTCGTAACGGTCCCGTACCGGTCGAAATGCTCCATCGGTTTGAGTGCCATGCTCAGTGCAGCCCCCCGTTGGCGGTGGGCGGCTACCAGCGCTTCGATATCCGCATCGAACAGCGTATCGCCGTTGAGAATCAGGACTTCGTTTCCAGTGGCCTGTGCCAGGGCCTGCTTGACCGCGCCTCCGGTGCCCAGCGGTTCGCTTTCGACCGAGTAGACGAATTCGAATCCGGAAAGGGCCGGGGTTTTGGCAATCCACTCCTCGACGGTTTCGTGCAGATAGCCCAGTGACAGGATGACACGCCGGACGCCTTGTTTTTTCAAGTATTCCAGTAGGTAGTACAGGAATGGGTGTCCGCCCACCGGGGCCATGCATTTGGGCAGGTCCTGCACGACGCTTCGCAGCCTTGTGCCCAGCCCCCCGGCCAGAATAATCGCATCCAGACCTGCAGGGCCGGGTTTATGCTCGGGCCGGGGATAACGTAAAGGTTGTTGTTCCAAAATGATTACTGATTATTATTTGCCTATTTGTTGAAAATTTTCCAACCGTGCGTTCCTCCTTCGGTGAACTGGAATTCGACGACGCGTCCCCCCAATCGGTTGAGTGCGCGGACTACCTGCACCCGTTTGGTCGGTTCAACGGCAAACATGATGAAGCCCCCGCCGCCTGAGACCTTTCCGGTCGTGGCTCCGGCTTCGAGTGCGACCCGGAATACTTTTTCGATTTGGGGATTGGTAATCGATGCGGCCATTTTTTTCTTGTCTTCCCAGGCGTTGCCGAGGATTTCGGTAAAGTGCCCGATGTCGCCGGTCAGCAGCGCACCTTTCATGTCTAACGCGCTCTGTTTGATACGGTGCATCGCTTCGACGGCTTGCCGGTTTCCCTGCGTCGTGTTGACTTTCTGCTCGTCGATGATTGCGGCCGATGAACGGGAAGCCCCCGTATAATAGAGCAAAATATTCGCTTCTAGTTCGTCGACGATCCACCGCTTGATGCGCAGTGGGTTGACGATTACATGGTTGTCCGGAAGGAACTCCATGAAGTTGAACCCGCCGAAGGCGGCTGCATATTGATCCTGCTTGCCCCCGCTCAGCTTCAGGTCGTTTCGCTCGATGTCATAAGCCAGTCTTGCGATTTCATAATCTCCTACGGGCAGGTGGAGCCATTCGGAGAAAGCCTTGAGGATCGCCACGACCATGGTGGACGACGAGCCCAGCCCGCTTCCCGGTGCGGCATCGGAGTAGGTGGTGATTCTGAACGACAGCCTGCCGGGGGTGTAATCGCGCATGATCCGGTTGTAAACGCCCTTGTGCAGGTCGACGACGCCGTCGATCGGCAACTGCGGAGCCGAATCGAATACCTGGCGTTGCCGGATATCGGTCGCTTCGATCTCGATCCGGCCGTTGTCGGTCTCTTCGATCGTGCAATATGCATAGAGGTTAATCGTGGCGTTGAGGATCAGGCCCCCGTAGAGGTCGCTGTAAGGGGATACATCGCTGCCTCCTCCGGCCAGTCCCAACCGTAACGGGGCTTTGCTGCGTATGATCATGCGTGGGAAAATATGGTTTTTCTGCGAAAAAGATAAGAATAAAAAATGAGAGATTGAGCAGCTGAGCGCAAGAAGGTTGTAAATAAAGGGTTTAGAGGAAAACGGACTGTAAGGACGAAGCCAAGCTGCTGCCCGTTCCCTGCTATGCCAACTGCAAGAACAGCATCAAAGTGATTGCGAGAAAGTGCGGTATCGAGAAAAATGTCACGTGGCACATGAGCAGCCATACCTATGCCACGACCGTATGCCTGTCGAACGACGTGCCGATTGAAACACTCTCGAAGATGCTAGGACACCGCAGCATCCGCACGACGCAAATCTACGCCAAAATCACAGCTGAGAAAGTGAGCCGCGATATGGAAAAACTCTCGCAGCGTATCGAGCAAATGGAGAATTTTATTTGTCAAACTATCTAAAAACGAATGTACAATGAAAAGAGATAGAATCACAATCGGCGAGAACGGCGTAATCATGACGGGGAGCGAGGTATGGATGACGGCAATGGAGCTTGCCGAGCTGTTCGACACGACTGCCGGAGCGGTAAACACAGGAATCAAGGCAATCATCAAAAGCGATACGCTGCACGATTACGAGGTGTGCAAGTACGTTCGTCTGGAAAACGGCAACGGTGTGGACGTGTATAACATGGAGGTCGTGGCCTCCCTTGCGTTCCGGCTTAATACGCGCAACGCGGCGGTGCTGCGCAAATGGCTGATTGCTACCGCCCCGAAGCGGGTGGCGGCTCCGATTATCATTCAGTATAAGGAAGAGCTTCCGAATTGAACCGAAAAAAAGACGGGCGGGTGTCAAAACCTGCCCGCCGTCGTATTCAGTTGGCGGATATTTTATCGGCAAATTCTTGTGTTTTGCTTAGATGGGTTTATATTCATTCGTACATCTGCAAATATCCATACGACAATCTGACAGTAAATCCGTAAATCTGTACGACATTGCTTCCCTGCTGCAATAATTACCCTAACCGCTCGCCCCGGAAATCGGCAGGACTTTACGGCAATACTTCTGCAAGGGCAAAATATTGCATGTATCGTTTTTGCCAATGGTTGGCGTTTAGACCTCTGAAAAGTCGCCTCAGAAGCCTCTACTTTGCACCTAAGCAACAAGATGTATTGCGCGGCTTTATACAGCGGTCGATATCTGCTCTTCCGCAATCCGTCCGAAGACGGATGTTTATGTTCGACAGAACATAGCAAGGTGTGTATCGAGTAACTCGATACCTTTCGGGTTACTCCTGAAAGCCTTACTCTGACGGGAGAATATCATCCCTCCGTAGTCGGGTGATTCAAAGATAACAATTAAAAAAAGATAATTTGTTTCCCTTAATTCAGATAAATCAATATATTTGTATTATATTCAATAAAATGACTAAAATGAAAGATATAAATCGGCTTAAAATAGTTCTTGTTGAAAAGAAGAGGACTGGTAAATGGTTAGCAAAAGAATTGGGCAAAGATCCGTCTACCGTTTCTAAATGGTGTACTAACGTTTCGCAACCCGATCTGGTAACTCTTTCAAGAATAGCTGAGCTATTGAATGTTGATAGAAGAGATTTAATCAATAAAAGCAAATGATATTTAGTGCGTATAATCATACTGAAACAATATAATAAAGATGACAACTATAATTCAAAGGGCTGAGTTACAAGCCAAGATATGGAAAATAGCCAACGAGGTACGTGGAGCTGTTGATGGATGGGATTTTAAACAGTTTGTACTGGGTGCACTCTTCTATCGTTTTATAAGCGAAAATTTCTCTAATTATATCGAGGGAGGCGATGATAGCGTTGACTATGCTAATTTACCTGACAGCGTAATAACGCCAGAGATTAAAGATGATGCAATAAAGACCAAAGGGTATTTTATCTATCCGAGTCAGCTTTTTGTGAATGTAGCCAAGACAGCAAATACAAATCCGAATCTGAACACGGAGCTAAAAAATATATTTAATGAGATTGAGAGTTCTGCCACCGGTTATCCTTCGGAGGAAGATATAAAAGGATTGTTTGCCGATTTCGATACTACCAGCACCCGACTTGGTAATACGGTTGAGAACAAAAACAGTCGCTTAGCTGCCGTGCTGAAAGGCGTGGAAGAGTTGAATTTTGGGAACTTCGAGGATAATCAGATAGACCTGTTTGGTGATGCCTATGAATTTCTCATCTCTAACTATGCCGCTAATGCAGGCAAGTCGGGAGGTGAGTTCTTTACCCCGCAACACGTTTCTAAGCTCATTGCACAGCTTGCTATGCACAAACAGACAAGCGTGAATAAGATTTATGACCCCGCTTGTGGTTCAGGCTCGCTACTTTTACAAGCTAAAAAACATTTTGATAATCATATTATTGAAGAGGGTTTCTTTGGTCAAGAGATAAATCACACGACCTACAACCTCGCTCGCATGAATATGTTTTTGCATAATATAAACTACGACAAGTTTGATATTGCACTGGGTAATACGCTGACAGACCCACAATTTGGAGATGATAAGCCTTTTGATGCCATTGTTTCCAATCCACCTTATTCGGTCAATTGGATTGGCTCGGACGACCCTACGCTGATTAACGACGACCGTTTTGCTCCTGCTGGAGTGCTCGCCCCTAAGTCAAAGGCGGATTTTGCCTTTGTATTGCACGCACTAAGTTACCTTTCGGGCAAAGGCAGGGCGGCTATTGTCTGCTTCCCCGGTATATTCTATCGTGGCGGTGCGGAACAAAAGATTAGAAAGTATTTAGTGGATAACAACTTTGTAGAGACGGTTATTTCACTGGTTCCTAACCTATTTTATGGCACTTCGATAGCTGTAAATATCTTGGTACTTGCTAAGAATAAACGAGATACAAAGACGCAGTTTATAGATGCAAGTGGTGAAGATTTCTTCAAAAAGGTAACCAACAACAATATTCTTGAGGATAAGCATATCGAGAGGATTATGGAGATCTTCGACCGCAAAGAGGATGTTGATTATGTTGCTAAATCGGTAGATAACAAACTTATTGCCGAAAACGCTTACAATCTCTCCGTTAGCTCCTACGTGGAAGCAAAAGATAATCGTGAGAAGGTAGATATTGCGGCACTGAATGCAGAAATTTCACAAACGGTGGCGAAGATAAATGCACTCCGTGCTGATATTGATGCTATTGTAAAGGAGATTGAGGCATGAGTTATTTAGATAAATTATTAGCGGGTGTTGCGGTTGAGTGGAAAGCTCTTGGGAATGTTTGTGAGGTTTTTACAGGCGGTGAGGCTCCATCAAATAGTATTAAAGGAGCTACTCCCAATAACATATTTAAATTTCCAATTTATGGTAACGGAGCAGATATTTATGGTTACACTGATACCTATAAAATAGATAAAGATGCAGTTACAATATCATCCATTGGTGCAAACACTGGAACCATCTATTTTAGAAAGGCATTTTTTACTCCAATTATTAGGCTTAAGGTTGTTATTCCTAAATACCGAGATTTATTACCTAGATACTTGTTTCACTACCTTAGTTCAATAACAATAAGCAGTAAGAGTTCTAGCGTTCCTAATATGAACGCCTCTGATGTTAAGAAAATTTTAATCCCAATTCCATGTCCAGATAATCCAGAAAAATCACTTGCAATTCAAAATGAAATCGTTCGTATCTTAGATACTTTTACGGAGCTTACAGCGGAGCTTACAGCGGAGCTTACAGCTCGTAAAAAGCAGTATAACTACTATCGTGACCAGTTGTTAAATAGTGAAAAGAATGAAGTTGAGTTGAAGCCATTGGGAGAGATTGGAGAAGTTCGGATGTGTAAGCGTATTCTTAAAGAACAAACTTCGGATGTTGGTGAGATTCCTTTTTACAAGATTGGTACTTTCGGTAAAGATCCAGATGCCTATATTTCAAAAGAATTGTTCGACGAATATAAAGCAAGATACAACTATCCGAGAATGGGAGATGTGTTGATTTCTGCAAGTGGAACAATTGGCAGATCTGTTATATTTAATGGTATAGATGCATATTTTCAGGATAGTAATATCGTGTGGATTGAAAACAATGAGAAACAGGTTCTGAATAAGTATCTATTTTATTGCTATCAGATTGCGGAATGGGAAATTGCAGAAGGCGGTACTATTCAACGGCTTTATAATGACAATTTAAAGAAAACAAAAATCCCCGTTCCATATCCAAACGATATAGAAAAATCTCTTAAAGAACAAGAGCGTATAGCCTCAATTCTTGATAAATTTGATACCCTCACAACCTCAATCACCGAAGGTCTGCCCAAAGAGATTGAGTTGCGCCAAAAGCAATACGAATACTACCGAGATATGTTACTAACATTTCCCAATGATAATTTAAAGGCATAATATGGGACAGGCATTAACAGAAATAGCACAAACCCTTAAAGATGCTAATAAAAAAGTGCAGCTAATATATGCCTTTAATGGCACAGGTAAAACACGTCTGTCTCGTGCGTTTAAGGCTTTGATAGCACCAACAGATGCTAATGCCGCAGAGGACGAACAGGAACAAAATGAATCTATAGGAAAAATACTTTATTATAATGCCTTTACCGAAGATTTATTTTATTGGGATAATGATTTGGAGGCTGTCTCAGATTTAGATGCAATACGCAAACTAAAAATACACCCAAACAGTTTTACTGACTGGGAACTTGCAGAACAAGGACAGGATGCGAATATAATAACCCACTTTCAACGTTATACGAACGATAAACTAACGCCTCGTTTTAATGAGCAATATAATGAAATCAGTTTCTCTATTGACGGAGGTAATGATGGGAATGTTGAAAATATAAAGATCTCAAAAGGGGAGGAAAGTTGTTTAATCTGGTGCATATTTTACAGCTTGTTGAAACAAGTTGTTGAGGTTTTGAACCAACCTGAACCAGCGGAACGAGAAACGAATAGATTTAACGACTTGGAATATGTTTTTATCGATGACCCTGTCAGCTCATTAGATGATAATCACTTGATTGAGTTAGCAGTTAATATTGCAGAATTAATAAAATCAAGCCCCTTAAATTTGCATTACATCATAACAACACATAATCCGCTATTCATTAATGTGTTAATCAATGAAATTGGAAATAAAATCTGTTATATGCTGGACAAGCAAGATGACGGCACTTATGAGCTAAAAGAGAAGAAAGGTGATTCTAACAAAAGCTTCTCCTATCATCTCTATTTAAAACATATAATTGAAGAAGCGATTACAACAAATAGCATTCAAAAATATCACTTCATACTATTACGGAATCTCTATGAGAAAACCGCAAATTTCTTAGGGTATCCACAATGGTCTGAATTGTTACCTGATGACAAAAAAGTCTACTATAATAGGATAATTCAATTCACAAGTCACTCCACATTATCAAATGAGGTGGTGCCAGAACCTACGGAACCAGAAAAGCAGGTTGTAAAATTTTTATTAGATCATCTGGTTGATAACAACTATTATAAAGAAGAACAAAATGGCACAGTATAGAACCATAGCAGAATCCAAAAACTTCATAGTTCTTGATGAGTATGCCAAGTACTCAATGGTGAGTGAGCCTCCTGTTGGTTATCAAACGGAGTTTGCCCTCGAACGAGAGCTTATACAAGACCTAATCAACCAAGGCTATGAAAACCCCTCAATAAAGAGTGCCGAAGCTATGCTAGCCAATGCAAGGGCACAACTCCAGGAGCTTAATAGTGTGGTGTTTAGCGATAGTGAATGGGGACGTTATGTGGAGGAGTATTTGGATAAGCCAAGTGACAACCTCGTTGAGAAGACAAGAAAAATACACGATAATCACATCCATGACTTTGTGTTTGACGATGGGCATATCCAAAACATCTACTTAGTAGACAAAAAGGATGTTACTCGTAACAAATTACAGGTAATATCACAATTTGAGCAGACAGGAACACATGCCAATCGTTACGATGTTACCATATTGGTCAACGGGTTGCCGTTGGTGCAAGTGGAGTTAAAAAAGCGTGGCGTAGCTATCCGTGAAGCGTTTAATCAAGTACACCGCTATACGAAAGAGAGTTTTAACCGAGAAAATTCTCTATTCAAGTACCTGCAAATCTTCGTTATTTCGAACGGAACAGATAGCCGATATTTTGCAAATACTACAGAGCGAAATAAAAACAGCTTCGACTTTACGATGAACTGGGCGAAAGCCGATAACACGTTAATCAAAGATTTAAAGGATTTTACAGCTACATTTTTCCAAAAGAACACGCTCTTAAATGTGTTGCTCACCTACTCGGTTTTTGATACCAGCGACACGCTGCTAATCATGCGACCCTATCAAATTGCAGCAACCGAGAGAATCCTGTGGAAAATTAAAAGCTCATTTCAAGCAAAGCAATGGTCTAAGCCCGAAGGTGGCGGATATATATGGCACACGACAGGATCGGGCAAAACCCTCACCAGTTTCAAAGCGGCTCGACTGGCAACACAGCTTGACTTTATCGACAAAGTGTTCTTTGTGGTGGATCGGAAAGATCTTGACTTTCAGACGATGAAAGAGTATCAACGATTCTCTCCCGATAGTGTCAATGGCTCTGAGAGCACAGCAGGGCTAAAAAGAAACCTCGAAAGAGACGACAACAAGATTATAGTTACCACCATTCAGAAGTTAAACAACTTGATGAAGAGCGAAGGTGAATTATCAATCTATCAACAACAGGTAGTATTCATCTTTGATGAATGTCACCGCTCGCAGTTCGGAGAGGCTCAAAAGCTCTTACGGAAAAAGTTTAAACGATACTATCAATTCGGTTTTACTGGAACGCCTATATTTCCTGAAAATGCTTTGGGAGATGAGACAACCGCAAGCGTATTTGGTCGTGAGCTGCACTCGTATGTCATCACAGATGCAATCAGAGATGAAAAGGTATTGAAGTTCAAAGTTGATTACAACGATGTTCGACCTAAATTCAAGGGGATTGAGTCAGAGCAAAATGAGGAAAAACTAAGTTCAGCAGAGTATAAAAAAGCAATGCTTCACCCTGCTCGTATAAAAGAGATATCGCAATATATCTTGCAGAATTTCAGAATCAAAACCCATCGTAACCAAGGAGGAGGAAAAGGTTTTAATGCGATGTTTGCAGTTAGTTCGGTTGATGCTGCAAAATGTTACTATGAGGAGCTGAACTTTCTGCAAAAGGATAGTGAAAAACCGCTCAAGATTGCGACTATCTTCTCTTTTGCTGCCAACGAAGAGCAAAACGCAATAGGCGAGATAGTTGACGAAACCTTTGAGCCTACGGCAATGGATCTTAGTGCCAAAGAGTTTCTAACCAGGGCTATTGACGATTATAACGGAATGTTTAAAACAAGTTATGGCGTTGATAGTAAAGAGTTCCAAAACTACTATCGAGACCTTGCCAAACGGGTAAAGAGCAAAGAGGTTGATATTATCATTGTTGTGGGTATGTTCCTTACAGGGTTCGATGCACCTACGCTCAATACGCTATTTGTGGATAAAAACCTGCGCTATCACGGACTTATGCAGGCTTTCTCTCGTACCAATCGAATTTATGATGCTACCAAAGCTTTTGGTAATATCGTTACTTTCAGAGATTTGGAGGCTGCTACCATTGAGGCTATTCGAACATTCGGGGATAGTAGCACAAGAAATGTAGTGCTTGAAAAAAGTTACACAGAGTATTTGGAGGGCTTTACGGATATTGTGACAGGCGAAGCACGTAGAGGTTACATTGATGTTGTGACTGAGCTAAACGAGAAGTTCCCAACACCAGAAGAAATAATCACCGAGAGCGATAAGAAAGAGTTTGCAAAACTATTCGGTGAGTACTTGCGTGTGGAAAACATCTTGCAAAACTACGATGAATTTACACACCTTAAAGCACTTCAAACAATAGACATAAACGATACTCAAGCCGTTGAAGCATTCAAAGTGGCGAACTTTGTAACAGATGAGGATATAGCCACAATGCAACAAATTCAGGTACTACCCGATCGGACAATTCAAGATTACAGGTCTACCTATAATGATATTCGTGACTGGTTAAGACGTGAGAGAAGTGGCAAAGAAGAGGAGAAGTCGAAGGTTGATTGGGATGATGTAGTCTTTGAGGTTGATTTGCTAAAATCTCAAGAGATAAACCTCGACTATATTCTTGAACTAATCTTTGAGCATAATAAAAAGACCCGCGACAAAGTTGTATTGATAGAGGAGATTCGTCGTGTTATTCGTGCCAGTATTGGAAACCGCGCAAAAGAGAGCTTAGTGGTTGATTATATCAACGAAACAGATTTAGACGCTATCTGTGATAAACCAAGTATTCTGGATTCGTTCTATAGCTATGCACAAGAAAAATTGAGAATAGAGGCTGCACAGTTAATTGCTGATGAGAACCTAAATGAGCAAGAGGCAAAACGTTACATCTCAGTCTCTTTAAAGCGTGAGTATGCAAGCGAAAACGGAACGGAACTTAACGCTATTTTACCTAAGATGAGTCCTCTGAACCCACTGTATTTGACGAAAAAGCAAAGCGTTTTCAAAAAGATTGCTTCATTTATAGAAAAATATAAGGGTGTAGGTGGACAACTTTAGTTAGATAGAATGCAGGGGATCTTTATCCCAAATAATAGAACAGGTATATTAGACTATATTAAAATCGTGGCAAACTAATTGCCCAATCAAGAAATTAAGCTATTTTTTGTATCTGAGTTGTTGGATGAGATGCAAAATGCAGCAGTTCAGCTCAGTTACATTGTCGCTAAATCGTTGCCAACAACTTTTTTTTCTCACTACTCAACGCTGTTATTCAGATAGATACGCAAATATTTCTTATCCGGGATAAAGATATTAAAAATTGGCGATTCGCCGCCACGGTATGCGTTTCAGAAAGAGTTGGTCGATGTGAAAGCCCTCCGATGTATCGATCCGAGATCTTCTATCGGTCGGCAATGCACATTTGGACGTACTGCGGACGGACCAAGAGGAAGCACCTTAAAACAGCAAAGAGGCAGCCGAAGGCTGCCTCTTTGCTGTGAAATATGTGTAGACCGTAGGGTCGGCTGTGTTACGATCTGCTGGTTTGCAGTCCTGTCGTCGAGATGGTCATTTCGACGAACCGGGCCTTGTCGTTCGGCGGGTTCCGGGTCAGGATTTCGCGGATCCGCCGTGCGGCCCCGGGGTCTTTGGCAATCATGTAGAGGTAGCCCCCTCCGCCGGCTCCGGGTAATTTACAGCCGAGGATATAGTCTTTGATCCGGTCGATGATGGCATCGACTTGCGGAGGATTGGTTCCGGCGTCGAGTCGTTTGTTCTGCTCCCATGTTTTTCCGACCAGATGTCCCAGTCGGTCGAAATCCCCCGCCTGGATCGCGTCGAAAGTTTCGAGGGCGTGTTGTTTCATCGCGTACAGCAAATCGAGCTGTTCCGTGGTGTTCAGGAACATATTTCGAACGATGTCCGCAAGGATGTTTTTCGCCACCCGGGTGATGCCGGTGTAATAAAGCAGGTGGCACTCCTTGTGGGCCGGATCGGAAAAGAGGAAGTTCGGAGTCCACCGGATAGCCGGGGTCTGTCCTGTTCCGGGTACTGTTTGCAGCAATTTCACGCCGTGGAAGACGCCGCCGTACTGATCCTGCCATCCGCCTCCGGTGGTGAGCAGTTGCTCCAGGATAAGCGATTGCTGGCAAATGTCGTTTTTATCCCAGGCGAGCCCGCAAAAATCATTCAATGCGCCCAGTACCGTCGCGGCGAGGATAGAGCTGGTACCCAGTCCCGATCCGGCCGGAATGGCCGAAAGCAGCGTGACTTCGAATCCTGAACCGAACTCTTTGAGTTGGGCTTCGAGTGAGGAATACGACCGGGAGCAGAACCGGGGCAGGAATCCGGCGAGCGCTACGGCGGCTTTCGGGATGGAGAACGGGGAACCGACCGTCGTGAATTGTTGCAGCTCTTCCCAGGTGCGAACCCGTTCTGCATTGCCGAGGTCGATCGAGCGGAAAACGATGTGGAATTCCCTGCATGGTTTGATATAAATCTGGATCGGCGGCTGTCCGTTCAGTTCGATGGCGATGTTAACGACATGGCCTCCTTCGAGAAAACATTGCGGCGGAGTATCCGTCCATCCGCCGGCCAGATCGATACGCACCGGGCAACGGCTCCAGACGATCTGGTCGGGATGGATCGTGAGCCGGGGTTCCCGTTTCCGTCCGGCCGCCGTGCGGATGATGGTTTCACTGAGCAGGCCGAACGCTTGTCGTTCGTAGGCGTCGGCCTGTCCGGGTTGTTCCTGCTGTATGGCCTTGGACCGGAACATCAGGTCGTGCATCCGAACCAACGGGGATTCCTGTTCGGACAATTCCGCGGGAAGGGGTAAACCGTGTGTTGCATATTGGCGGGCGGCATCGTCCAGATTCAACTGGTAAAAGACGCTTTTGCGGTAGTTTGCGGCCAGCATCGGCAGGTTGCGGCTGCGGAAATAATCTCTTTGGGCATATAACCTGACCAGGTTCGCCCGGTTTGAAATCTCGTCTGCCGATAACTTTTCCCGTTCCAGCCAAAGTTGCCTGCCGGACCCCTCGCCCGGTTCCCCGATCATAAACCTCAATACCGTTTCAATCTCCCGGGCCGAGTCGCAGAGTGGAAATAGCGGTGCATTCTGCAGGTCGGTTCCGGTTTCGCCGCATGCGGAGAATGCCAGGTTACGTTCTTTACACCAATCCGTCAGTTTGTTCCCCATCCATACGGTTTCCTCGGCCCGGACATCGCCTTTGAACGGATCGTTGAAGCCATACGGGCGTACGGCGTATTGCCGCTCCCCGACCGGGACGATGTCCACGCATACGCCGGCGGGGATGTCGATCTGCCAGTTGTTTTCGGGAATACCTGTGAGGATGTGATGATCCGAAAGATGCCAGCCGTTTCCGATGCAACTGTTTTCAATCCAGACCTGGGCATTCCCCGAGGTGAAGGTGAGATCGACGTTGGCATTTTGGGTGAAAATGGCGGGATGCGGTTTGACTTTGCGCTGTTTGATCTCCCGCTGGTCTGCAATCAGGTTTTGCAGGGCGAGGGTAGAGGAGATCAGTTCACGGCTGGTGCCGTAATGGTAGAATTCGCCGCCTTCGAGCGGCAGGATAGCGACCGAGAGGGACCCGATCTCCGGATCGGGACGTGAAGGTTCTTCGCCCAGGGCGAGCCCGAAATCGCTGTACAGGTCGTAGTATCCGATCTCTCCGTCGGGCCGGTTGTGCGATTTGCGGATCAACAATTCGACCGCCCGGTCGCTGAGCAGCCATATGCCGATATCCATCAGGAAAAGATGGCTCTCGATCAGTTCGTCCAGCACCGTTACGGATGGCTTCTGGAGCATGTATTTGAGCGTATTCGGGGAGTTTCGGTCCGAGATGAATACGCCGTGGTTGGTTGCGAGAGAGGGATCGCCCCAAAGTCCGTAGCAAACGATATCCACATCCGGGATCGGAGCCAGGGGTTGTGTCGAGCGGATATAGACATCGCCGCTGGCGATCAGGGTGTTGATGTTTCGGGGCGCTTCGCTGATCATTTGCTCGAGCAGCGGTAGTTGCAGTTCGAGCAGGTTCTGGTCGATGCGTTGTCCGCGTGCCCAACGGAAAACGGGGATGGGGGTGAGTATTTTCCCGGAAGGAGCATAAGCTGGCAGCCGGCGGCTTTGGCCTCCTGCGTGGAGGATGATTCGCTTGTTCGCTGCCAGCCAGGGAATCACTTGCCTGTTAGGGACCTCTCTACTCTCGGGGGCGATTGCAGAGCTATCTGTATCATGCCGGTAGCTTTGTTCCAGCAGCCAGGCTGTTCCGCCGCCGGAACCGACTTTTGTCCCAGAGGGATCAGATGTACAGAACCATTCGTTCGGGTCTGCGTGTTCAATATTATGGAAGCTTCCTACCAGATTGGCAGGAAGTGACAATAATTTTTTGATCATATGCTTGGAGAAAAGGCGGTATGGATATTTCTATCGGACTAAATGGGGAACTGATTCCCAGAGTTTAGAAAAGTAACGTAGACTTAGCCTTAATGCATTGTTTTTAATTCCGTGATTCCGGAATGCTCTCAAATGTTCTCGCATAATTGTCACTCTATTTGCAAGGGAGGCCGTGCTGGCTCCACCTGTTCGCATGGTGACAAAATCCATGTCGAGATATTGTGTTTTTATGCGGTGAATATAAATGTAACGTAAGAGAGATTCGAAATCTGCGGCAATTTTATATTGGATATCGAACTTCCCGAATCGATCGTATACCTCTTTTTTGACGTAAAATGACGGGTGAGCCGGCATAAACCCGAATTTCATTTTGGCTCGCGTAAATGATTTGGATGAATAATAGCGGACTGTTTTAGATAGATCGTCGGGATGAACAAAATGAATATCTCCGTATACTCCATCTAGATATTTATCAGCAGTAAAAGCTTTCGCTACCTGATCCAAAATGTTGTTGGCAGAATAAAAATCGTCAGCATTGAGCATCCCGATAACTTGGCCG
>ERZ827490.649-NODE-649-length-53144-cov-12.347492_pt1 | contig 53144 bp, 50 predicted proteins | sample MGYA00519770_ERZ827490 | MGnify/ENA primary metagenome ERZ827490 (study PRJEB31778, sample SAMEA3449324) | human gut metagenome | biome: human gut; feature: human-associated habitat; material: faeces | place: United Kingdom | collected 2010/2012 ...
AATAGATATTACAAATAAATTTATCGTTTTGTGCAGGAGTACGATTAAATTTAGATGTCGTAAAACCTAACAGTAAGGAACTAGGAGTACTTGCAGAAGTCGTATCGGTAAACGTTTCAGGATAAATAAGATAATCTTTACCACTCGGCCCCTGAGGTCCTTCAGGTCCTTGAGCTCCATCTTTACCTGGTTCGCCTTGAGGCCCTGTTGCACCTTGTGATACAAAAAGCTGCCAGTTAGTAGTATTCGTAGGAACTACACCTACTGAACTATCGACAATACAAATATACGCGTCTCCTTCGTAATTTACAAGGTCGTTACGAGAATAAGTCGTGTTAGGATTGTATTCACCTTCTGCATTGATATTTGCTACAGCGGTAGGTCCTACAGGTCCCTGCGGTCCGATGGGTCCTTGAGGTCCTTCAGGTCCCTGAAGTCCTTGCGGTCCTTGTGCACCATCATTTCCTGCAGGCCCCTGAGGTCCTGTAGCACCGGTAGGTCCTTGTTCACCTTGAGGTCCTTTGAACGAACCTTGCAATTTAGTTAAGGTAATAGTATCACCAGATACCGATACTACAGTAGATACATCACCGTTTAAGAAAAGTACAAATTCATCTACGGATACTGTTCCTGTTTGAGGGTAAAGATAATCTCTATGTAAGGAACTAGTAAAAGACGGATATGTTTCTCCTACTCGCCAATAACTGTAGCCTCTCGGACCAGTTGCTCCAGTAGGTCCAGTAGGTCCAGCAGGACCAGTCGCACCAGTTTCACCTTGCGGCCCAGCAGGCCCTTGAGGTCCCGTAGGTCCTTGCGGTCCTTCCGGACCAGTCGCACCATCTTTACCTGCAGGACCTGTTTCACCTCTTTCACCTTGTATACCTTGTTCACCTTGAGGCCCCTGTATACCTTGAATACCTTGAGGTCCTTGTAAACCGGTATCTCCTTTAACACCTTGAGGTCCTTGAGGTCCTGTAGCACCTGTTGCACCAGTACTATTATTAACAGCGTTTATTGTAACACTAACTTCGTTATCTGCAATGGAAGCTACTGTTCCACCTACAAGGAAGGAATTATTGTTAGCTGTATTATGAACCTGAGCTATAATCTTGTCACCTACAATAGGAGTACGATTGAATGTACTTGTAGAGAAAGTTATCGTTCCATCTACCGCAGGATTAGAAGTCATCTCGGCTACGCCGCTACAGGTAAGGGCATCACGTCCGTTAGTACCGTCAGCACCCTTAGGACCGGTCTCACCTTGAGGACCAGTAGGTCCTTGTATACCGGCTTCACCTTTAGGTCCTTGAGGTCCCTCGAGACCAGTTTCGCCTTGTATACCTTGCTCACCTTGCGGTCCTTGTATACCCTGGATACCTTGTGCACCAGTTTCACCTTTGTCACCCTGCGGTCCTTTAATACTATATACGTATACACAAGTTATATTTGCTTCGGACGGAGGAGCAGAAACAGTAACTCCAAAACAATTACCGTTGCCGGATACAATAACTGAACCAGCATAAATAATTTCTTGTGCATATTGACCTCCCGACAAAGAACTACGAGGGATTGACGTTACGTCAGTTCCGTAGGAAGTACCGGTATTATAAAAACCTAAACCTCTCGGTCCTTGAGCTCCAGTAGGACCAGTTTGTCCGGTAGCACCCGTAGCACCTGTATCTCCTTTAGGACCTATAAAACTGCCTATTTTAAATAATGTTAAGACTGTTCCAGAAATACGTTCAATAGTAGATAAACTACCATCTACAAATAAGACAGCCTCCTTAAGTCTAACCTCGGAAACCGAAGAAGGTTTAGGTCTAATCCACGTATAGTCAACGGTCTCTTGAAAAGTAGGAAAGCTATCAGATACTCTGTAATAGCTGTAACCTCTTTCACCTTCGTCGCCTTTTTCGCCTTGAGGTCCGGTCGGTCCGGTCGGTCCGGCAGGTCCTTGAATACCTTGTATGCCTTGAGGCCCTTGTTCACCCGGTTCACCTTTCTCACCGGTATCACCTTTCAAACCTTGAGGCCCTTGAGGTCCAACAGGTCCTTGTTCACCGGTATCGCCTTTTTCACCTTGAGGCCCTGTTGCACCAGTAGGTCCAGCAGGCCCCTGTTCACCTTGAGGACCAACAGGTCCCTGAATACCTTGAGGACCTTGGGCACCTACTGCAGCAAACTGCATCCATGCATCAGTTGCGGTAGAAGGATTTTGATTTAAGTTACCGGAAATCATGGACACATAAGCAGAACCTTCGTAATTTACAAGGTCATTTAATCCATACGTTGTCTCAGCACTCCAGGTACCTTGAGGATTAAACTCAGCTATACCGGTATCACCTTTATCGCCTTTCGGACCAGTAGGACCTTGTAGACCCTGCGGACCTTGAGCACCTTGAATACCTTGCTCACCTTGAGGACCAGTATCGCCTTTATCGCCTTTAGGACCTTGTTCACCCTGCAAACCTTGTACACCTTGAATACCTTGAGGACCAGTATCTCCCTTCGGACCTGTAGCACCCTGCGGCCCTACAATACCTTGAACACCTTGAGGTCCCTGAGGACCGACATCACCCTGGTCACCTTTATCACCTTTAGGTCCTACAGCACCTTGAGGACCAGACTCACCAGTAGCACCAGTGTCGCCTTTAGGACCTTGTACACTGCCTACAAGAGCTAACGTAAGATTACTTCCGTCATTTGCCTGAACTCTCGCAACATCGCCATTTACAAATATGATAGTTTCATCACTTAATGGACTACTTCCTGTAGGAAGCACTAAACTCAAAGAAAGAGTTTCTACAAATTGCTTAACAGAAGCATTTACTCCATAAAATCCTTTTCCTCGTTCACCAGTATCTCCTTTAGGACCGGTATCACCTTGAGGACCAGTAGCACCAATAGGACCTTGAGGACCTGTTTCACCTTGAATTCCTTGAGGCCCCTGAGGACCAGCAGGACCTTGTATACCGGCAACACCATCTGCTCCTTTAGGACCTTGAGGGCCCGTCGGGCCTTGAGGACCAGTCTCACCAACAGGACCTTGTGCTCCTTGCGGGCCTGCAGGACCCTGGGCACCAGTCAAACCTTGAGGACCTTGATTGCCTTGTGGACCTTGAGGACCAGTTAAACCTTGAGCACCTGTATCGCCCTTGTCACCTTTAGGACCTGTAGGACCAGGTTCACCATCTACACCCTTAGGTCCCTGAGGACCAGCAGGACCCTGTATACCTGCTGCACCTTGAGGACCTCTATCGCCCGTATCACCTTTTAAGCCTTGAGGACCTTGAGCTCCTGTTTCTCCCTTAGGACCTTGTGGACCTTGACTTCCTTGAGGACCTACTGGACCATGAGCTCCTGTATCACCTTTTTCGCCTTGTACAATAGCATATATTTTTACCTGCCAGATAGGACGAGACGAAGTATCTACGAACTCACCTACAATAGTTCCTACTTTACCATTGGCACTTATTATAATGTCGCCAATGTTTTTAGCTTCTGTACTTTCCTTCAAAATATTGCCATTATAGCCAATTCCTACAGAAGTAGTATCACTACTATTGTATACAGAATAGCCTATAGGACCGCGGTCACCTGTCAAGCCGGTAGCACCGGTATCACCTTTAGGACCCTTCGGACCAGTTGGACCTTCAGGACCAATTTCACCTTGGTCACCTTTAAGACCTTGTATACCTTGTATACCTTGTTGTCCCTGTATACCTTGCGGACCTTGTGGGCCAACGGGACCAGTAGGACCTTGAACACCCTGCGGACCTTGAGCACCTTGCGATACGTACAAAGCCCAGTAAGTAGTATTCGTAGGAGCTATACCGGACGTATTATCCAACAAACACAAGAAACCGCTACCTTCATAAACGACCATGTCGTTTTTCATGTAAGTAGCATCTACGTCCCACGTACCTCTCGGATTAATATTAGCTACGGCTGCAGGACCTTGAGGACCTTGAGGACCTCTGTCACCTTTGTCACCCTTGTCGCCTTTATCACCCTTAGGACCTTTAAGACCTTGTATACCTTGAGGACCTCTTGGACCTGTTTCACCTTGAGGACCTACTGGACCAGGAACTGTACTGTCAGCACCATCTTTACCAGGTAAACCTTGAGGACCTTGTGGACCAGTCGCCCCTACTGGACCAGTGTCACCCTTATCGCCTTTATCACCTTTAAGACCTTTCAACGTCATAACAGGCGTAACACCAGTAGTGATACGCCCTACAATATCCGTAATCTTAAATACTTCTCCACCTTCGTAATCTAATGCAAGCACCGGCTCGATAAGAATTACGTAATCACCTATTGCAACTTTCTCAATAGGTTTAATGCCATCAGTAAGCTGCCAATATAATTGGCCATCTTCACTTCCTGATAAAATAGTTCCCATGTATTGCGGTGAGCCATAACGCTGCAAAGACTTCACAAGACCATCAGTCACTGTGAAGTCAGCAGAGTTAAAGCTAGCAATACCGGCGTTCTCGTTACTTGCTATCGGAATTGAAGCTGGACTTTCCGACAACACGTTTTCAACAACGTCGTATTCTGCCATTTAGTTACCTCCTTTAGCAATTCGCTTTAATTATTAATTTTTCCGGCCTTTGTAACACGTCCTCTGTAAAGTAAGTTACCAACGGTGCGGAATAGCGAACTTGTCGGACAAGGTCAGGACGACATTTCCTTATCTCGTAATACAATGTACGAGGGTCATCTGGGACGTTGTTTATATAAGGATAGATGCCCTTGTAAACGTTTAAGAGATAAGGCAACGTCTTCTGGCCGCCGACTATCTTAAACTCATACTGGTATTGGCTTTCAATCCAATCCCGAGTAGTTATGTTAAGAAACTGTTTTGTAAATACAAATGAGTATGTACGGTATTCACTACCTGTATAATAGTAAAAGTCTTTTTGACCACTTGAACTCATTGTATAAAATATACAGTCCTTACCATCTTCTTTATATCCTTTTGGCAACTTATTATAATTATCATTACCTTCTGTTACATAACTTATATCTAACAGCTCAGGCGTTACTCGTCTAAATGACGGATAAGTTGATAAGTCAAGCCAAAAGTTTATTTTATATCCTCCGTTAACTCTATATGTACTAGAACTAACGGTGATTATCAAGTATGGATTTACAATAGAGGTTGAAAGGACGTATGGAGTTATGCCATCGTCCTTAAAGACCTTCCTTGAAAGTACAAATGTTTCACCTCTATTCACAATTATTGTTTTGCCGAGAGTTTTCATTCTATTGTACCTCCAGTCTCCGTACCTTGTACGGCGTCGGAGAACTCTCTATCTGCTGCCTTGTTACGTAAGTTAGTACGTTCAACGTTACCGGCATGACTTGCACCATTACCTTCACGTCCTGCACCTACTCTTGCACCACCTTGTCCTCCTGAGCCAGCTCCTTCTACAAGAGAGGCCTGCTGGAACTTAGATATGACCTCTTGTAAAACCTGAGGATTTTGCATTATAAGTTGTTCAATCTCCGGAGGAAGATGCTGTTCATTATCCTTTATACCTGCAAGTACAAGTTTGGCAAGAGGATATTGTTGCATGTCCATGGCGTTCCAGTAAAGTTTAAGTGTACGTGTATCAGTAATGTTACCAAATGCACCTTGCATAAACTGTGAATTAATCTCTTGCCACATAGCTACCCGGTTAGTTGCAAGAGTCGCGGCAGGGTCTGAACTAAACTTGAAGTCATCTCTGTAATATATGTTACCATACTCGTCTTTGTCAAGGAACATATACTTGTTCCATTCCTCTTCCTTGACGTTACCGTCAGGTAACACCTTTACAAATTTCTGTGTATCATCACTGAAAGCTAACAAATACTTAAAGACCAACTCATATAAGCCGGAAAAGGCTGCCGCCTTCATCACACGTAACGACTCAAGCCGTCCTGCTGCTTGCATCGCCGAAAACTCTTTCGCCTTACCTGATGTAGCACTGGCGTCATATTTTCCTTGGAATGACTCTGTAACACCAGACACTGCTTTGGCGTTCTCACGCATCAAGTTAGCAGCTATAATATCCTGCGATGTATCAGCTTGTATCTGTTTAAGCTGAACCATCTGTGACTCTTCGTAGGACCTTACGTCGACCTGTTTTATACCGCCACCTGTATTATTTATCTTCACGCGGTTAGGTTTAGTAAGTACTGCACCGGAGTCTAAGGTCTTATCTACAATTTTGGTATACATCTTGTTAGATACGTCCTGCGAGTCCAACAAAATACTAGCTTCACTTATGCCATACAAAGACTCAATAGAGCTAACTGCCGGCCGAGGTATAAACGGCAGTTGACGTACGACGTAGTAAGGTATCTCTGTTCCTACTGTAAGAAAGTCTTTTACTTTATACTCGTCCTTCTTACTCTCATCGTCAGTCTCACCTACGTCGTACGGATTGTAAATGACCTTTAAGTCTTGTGACAATATTTCCTTCTCAGCATTCTTGTATCTAAAACTCTTGTTGCCACAGACAGGACACTCAGGAGCTTGAGGAACTATATGACCACATTTAGTACAAGTACGAAGCTTACGTATCTGCCAATCCTTCTCGTTACAAATGACTTGCCTACTATGGTCTGCCCAACTGAACTTACCGACGATACGTTCCTCGTTCAAATAGTAACAAGTTATGACTGTTATAGTAGATAAGTCAGCTTGCTCATTATGCTTAGCAGTCATGCTAGCATCATTGCTTACTGGAGTTATACGTCTATGATATAAGTCCCAAATTCTTGCAAGAGGGACCTGCTCAAGCTCAAAGATGTATTCTAATTTCCTCCAGTCGATAATTCCTGGCTGGGGCACAATCTGGTCGACAAGTTTGACCTCGACCTTAGGCGTCCCGCTGCTACAATAGTGATTATCCAGAGAGTCCCACCATACCTTGTACCATGATGTGCCGTCGACATACGTAGCACGCTCGGACCTGTCGTTTAAGTACTTAGAAAATATATCATCTACCTTGTACTTCAAATAGTCCTCAGTCACCTGTACAAGAGGTATATCCGACTTGTACTTCGGCTTCATATGCGGCTCAGGTATGTTATTGTCTATCTTACTTTCCACAAACTCATAGACGAGCTTATTAATAGTCCTGCCACGGACCTCGCTCTCTGTACCATCCTCTCTAAGGGCACCAAGGACTCCATAATATGCCTTACGCCATCTTGTAACGTTCTCGCTACTGGCTAAGCTGTTATGTTCCTTGGCACCTTTCGCTATGCTGTATAGCGAACTAAACTTATTTACGAGTTCTTCTTCCTTGTCAGTGTTCACATAAGCATCTATATTCATGCCCCACTGCAAGTACCAGTCTATACGTTCAACTCCCATTAAAGTTACCTCTATTATTATTCTATCGATAATGATATAAAATTATGACTCAGCAACGTTAAGTCGCCGAGCTACAATTGACAGTTATATGGCTGGATTTAATGTGCCGTCCTCGTCAAGCCACTCTTCCGGATAGCCAAACTCACGTATGTATGACTCACGTTCGGCGTCAGTTTTAAGTTGCTCAAAATCCTCCCACATGTCTTTGTGCCAACGAGTCACTCTAACGTTCATGCGACGTCTCGGCTTAGCTATCTCGCCAGTTATTATCTTTATTATGCGAGATAAGCCTTGCGAGCCGGCGTCGACCATGTCGTCATGTTGCCCGAACGGGAACGTCGAGTATTGCTTTATAAACTTCTCTCTTGCGGTCAGTTGTTCTCGTGTAGGCCACTCGACGTCAGCTTCTTCCTTGTCTGTAAAGTCCAGCGGTATGTGGACGGCTCCTGTCGCCACAAAAGGACTTATTGCTTGTGCACGGGCGTACTTTCCGCCCTGTGGAGTGACGGCCACAATAGGCGGCATGTCGACGTCGTACCTAAGGACGTCTATTATGGCGCTGCCATTCGCCTTGTCCTCTATGACCAGCTCGTCTATGTCAGGGAAGTCTTTGACTATGTCACGTATGGCCGTTACAGTGTCCCTAAAGCCGGCACGCTTGTTGACCAGTCGCCACAAGTAGACGTCTCTGCCACAAAGGCCTAAGAGAGTCATGCCGACCATGTCGGCTGTCTCTGTGTTCTTGAATGTCGCGTCGACGGAAAGTTGCAAGTACTCAAGGCGGTGTCTAAGCTCCGGCGTACGGTAGTATGGCCGCCACCACTCAGCCAGGAACAAGTTACCCTTAGCCGCGCTCGGTCTTCCCTGATATAAGGCGTTCCACGTACGTTCACCGTCCGACCGCTTGACAAGTTCCTTCTTAGAGGCAAGCCAGCGGTTAGTGTTGGCAATCTTAGCAGGTATCTTGTCCTCGTCATCACCCAAGTGAGCACCCATCAAGCTATCGCCCAAGTGACGCCCAAGCGGACAAGGACCTGCCTCTGCCGCCTCCTCGTCATACTCAGCAGGCAAGTTAATGACCTTGTACACCCAGTCCGACCAGTTAGCCATTATCCAGCCTATGACGTCGTTCTCCACCCACCGAGTCTGTATCACAATAAGCTTGCCTCCTGGGTGGATACGGGATTGCACCGACGGCCCCATCTCGTCATGTATCTTAGCTATGACTGTCTCACTGTCAGCCTGCTCTTTACTTTTTATGGGGTCGTCAATTATAAATAGCTCGGCCCCGTGGCCAGTGATGCCTGCTTTAAGGCCGGCCGCACGGCACCTGCCACCCACAAGAGTCTCCCACATAGCCACGCCCTGGACCGAGGGGTTAGGACGACAGTCATGGACGTAGTTGCTGGCCTTGTCTCGCTCGAGGAATACCTCCTGTGTTATGCCGTTAAACTTGTCCCGGTTACGTCGCGAAAAGCTCTCAGCGAACGTCGACTCGTAGCCGGCAATTATGACGCCGTCGCCAGGGTGTTTTCCCAAGTACCAGGACGGCAATGTCTCAGTCACGGTGTATGACTTGCCGTGCTGAGGCGGGACGCTAAGTAGTAATATATCCATCGCTCCGTTGACGCACGGAGCCTCAAGGAAAGTCTGTATCTCGCTACAAAGATAGTGGTGGAAGTGAGTCATATAGAAGCCGGGGTTGGCGAGTTGACAGTATGTCGCATAGTCTCGCCTCGCCCGTCGTCTCAGCAACTCACCGTCCAGTGTGTTAGGTATAGTCGCCATTTACAAAGTGGTGTGATACTGTGGCGTTAGCTCTTGGCGGAGCTGGCAGCTGCCGTCTCGGCAAGCTGACGTTGCCTGGCGTAGTGTTTCTCAGTATAGCACAGTGTGTAGCCACGTGCTTCGACGGCAGGCCGACAGACGTCCGGGTCACAGTGGAACGGACAGTATATGCCGTCACAGTACCAGTATTTGCCCGCGGTGTCGTTACCTGGACCCGGACACAAGTTACTGTAAGTTAATTTTTCCATGTTATGTTTCCTCCATGTTATGTGTTATGCCTCGCGTTTTACAAGGTAGTGTTATTGTGGCGGTAGCTGGTCGCGGAGCTGTGGCCGTTTAGTCTTGCTTGGCGTCAGTCTCCGCACGATGCTTGGCAAGTAGCTCAAGCTCCTCGTCGGACAAAGTCTCGTAGGGGTTAGTTATCTCCATGTCGACTTTACTCTCGTCGACTGGCTTAAGGCCGAGTGTGTCTCGTACAAAGACGGCTGAGCTGGGGTTATGCCTGGCGTGCTGAGCTTGACACTTAATAATCATTTCTAAGTCCGTAGGAGCTCTGTCCTCGCCTGTTATGGCCACGATGTCTTTGGCTAGTGAGTCGTAGCTGTAACGCTCGACAATAGAGTCATACGTCTCAGTCTCTGTACCGTCGCGGTCTACAATATAGTTAGGGCGTGGCTTAGTGGTTGGCTTGCTAAGTATGGCTCTGGCGAGTGACTGCCATGCTAGTTTTGCAGTTTTGGGGTCTGCAAAGATGCCTTTAGTTTCGTCGTGTAGACGTTTATCTTTATTACGTTGTATGGACATGTTGTTACCTCCGGTTTTACAAAGTGGTCATTGTTGCAGCGGGCTGCGGTGGCTGGCTGCGGTGAGGAGCTAAAGCCATTTTGTTGAGTGACGTTGAATGTAACGTATCAGTCGACGTAATGGCCTGGCTATTGCAAAGGTTATTGCAAATTGTATTGGCATTGCTGGAGTAAATGGACCTGCCCAAAATAGCCAGTATGCGGTTGCGATTGCGGCACCTTGCGGTTTAGATGTTATTATTGTATACAAATAGCCGATTATACAAGGTGAGAAAAATAGTGTGAGGACTATTAGGTATACAATGATGTTGAGCGGGTCTTTGAGTTCGATTAGTAAGCGTTTAAGGAATTTTATTATCCGTTTCACAATATTATTGTATTATGGTGAGTTGTTTGATATTCCTGCTACAAAATTTTTTGCTACAAGATTTTTTGATACTTTTGTCTTTGGTGGTTTTTAATATTTTTCATGGGACGTATGTTGTGTTTTACTATATATACCGAATTAAAAGGCGAGCCCAATCTCGATTTTTTAATATATTTCAAAAATATAATATCATGAAAATTGAATAGAGATTGAGAAGAAGAGAGAATATTTAAATTCTCAATCTATAATGATAAGTCGAAATCTGAAAAAATCGATTTTCAAATGAAAGAAAAGAGAGGTAAAAAGTATGACTTTCGATGAAAGAGTAAAAAGGTTGGAAGAATGTGAAGAAGATGAAAATCACATTCAAAGGAAAAAGATAGCCTATGCCATGCATTTCGAGGATAAGAGATTGAGGGCAGAATATTCGAGAGAGCATAAATATGGATATTGTCCTAAATGCTTTCTATTGAAAAATGGCCCAATCTGTGAAAATTGTGGTGAATGATAGAAAGGCCACTGATGAGTCTTTGAAAATTAAGACGAAACCCTGGGAAGGGTCTGGCCGAAAAATACAAATAATGGCCATCACAACTTAATAAGGCCTAAACAAGAGTGATGGCAGACGGAGGATTTTATGAAAGTTTTTATCACTTACAATGACGAGGCAAAGACGGGATACGGATTGGAATTTTTGGAAGATAATGGCAAAGTCGTACGAATTCCGATTGACAGGACCTACCCTGGCGAAAAGACCACTTTGGTCCTTCCTGAAAATCCAGTAAACCGTAAATACTTCTCGGCTAACAAGGTCGATAACGCAAAAGATAATCGTATCGAATTGACCTACAAAGAGACGAAGGTGTTAGGTCCCCGCCCTGAAGGTCATACAGTTAATCGTAAACCGATTGAAGATTATATGACCGACGAGGAAAGAACGACCTATCTGGAAATCCTTGAAAAAGCTCGTCAACGTAGAGAAGAAGCTAACAAAAAGCCCAAGATGACAGAATTGGAAAAGGCAGAGAGAGCACTCGAGGCAGCTAAGAGAAAGCTCGAAGCCCTCAAAGCTAAACAAGAATGACCCCGACGAGTCTTTGAAAATTAAGACGAAACGCCGCGAGGCGTCGGTCATATCGACCAAAGGAGATAATATTCAATGAAATGCATAATCAAGTACTCTGTATTTGATGAGAACTTGGACCAAATTGACGGTTACCTTTACAACTGGCAAGACTTTGAACGTAAAACTCACCCTAAGCTTGTAAGTATAGACCCGGATAAACAGTACCTTGATGTGATTTACAAGGTAATTATTGAAGAGGACGGCGAAGTGTGGACAAAGGTTGCCTATCGTAAACTTAACCGGCTTTATAAATCAGTTAAAAATGCAGTTGAACGGATAATCATTAACAGAACCGTACCGTACTTACAATAAGCCACTCTGATGAGTCGTTGAAAATTACGACGAAAGGCTGTGATGGCCTCAGCGGTACAAATACAAAGTCCAGGCATTCAAGCCGCTAATGCTGGCAAAGGAGAAGTAAATATGTACAACTTCACAGACGAGTTTTGGAACGAGGTGAGAAATCGCATCGACTATCTCACGTCGGCATCAAACGGACTCAACGAACTCGATGACATTGAGGTCGAGGAGTTAGTAATACTCAGGCTTTTGCTCAAAAATTACAGTAAGGAAGTCTAATTGTATGGAAAACTATCACTTTATACTGACAAGTTTGCTGAAAATCAGGCAATCCGAGCTGACGTCCGACCCACAATATCGGCAAAATCTCAGCAAACATCAATTTCGTGAGCTGCAACTCATCACAGAACTCTTAAATTTCTACAAAAACGACTCAACGTCATTGCAAATGCCGTCCGACCCGGACTGCTTAATCTATGTTTTACAGCAAAAACTGATGACAGACCCTGAAAATATGCCTCTGGACGAGGTAAAATTGTTAAATTTACTCGAAACTACTAAGTCCTTGCTTCTTAAAAGCAAATAATGCTGTCAAAAAGCTGGAGAAACCCTAAACTCCCTTTCAAAAATAATCAAAATTCGCGAGGGGTAAGTGTAATTTCCAGCTTGTAAACCTCTAAACAAGCATATTTTTACCTTAAAATCTGTCAATGTTTAATTCTTAACTGTCACTCCTCTACAAGAACAGCTGAAGCGTGAGCCACGTTGTTCATCGGTTAACATTCGTCTAACTATGTTAACCAGGTTAATAAAATAATGTCAACTAAGTTATCTATTTGTTAGAAATTATCATAAAATGATTAAAATTTTCATCAGATATATTGAAAATTGAGAAAATCAATCAATTTCTTAATCTTAGTATCAGCTAAATTTGAATAATATATATATAATAAAAATAATATTTTTTTTTAATATATAATATTGGATATATTATAATATAAAATAATAGGAAAATATTAAAATTAATATTAACAGGAAATCTCTTCCAACTCCTTTATCGTTAAAAAAAAAAGAAAAAATATATAATATATAGAATATATATATAATATACTATATAATAATATATAAAATATCCAATATTATATATTAAAAAAAAATATTATTTTGATTATATATATATTATTTGAAAATAGCTGATACTAAGACTAAGATTTTGATTGAAAATCTCATTTTAATATATAAATATGTAATAAAAGTATCAAAAAATGTTAATTTTTAACAATTTCAAAAACCACTCACAAAAACACCTAAAAACTACCTGTCCCAGCCACAATATCTCACCTTGTAGACACAACTTCAACTCTACATTATATCTTTATATCAAATCTCTTTCAATATTATAATATAATCGACCAAATCAATTCTGGTAGATTTTAATATATAATAAATCGATGAAAATATTTCAATTGATAAATTCATCATATCATCGATTATAAATCATTATTATATATTAAAATCATCAATAATGTAACCACTTCCACTTTCCGACCTCCGGTCCACAGCCACCTCTTGTAGAACCGCGGGAAAAATTTATGGAAACTAGTTGAAAACATCTCAACGTCATGATATAATATAAGAGATGAAAAGATAAAAACCGGCCAAAATCCACGCCGAGGTCATATCAATCACCTTGTAAAATCGAGAAATTTCCTTAAAAATCATAACCGTATCGAATTTCAAGGAATATTTCTTAAAAATTTGTCATATATTATATATGTAACTTAAATATCTCGCGGCCAGATTGACACGTAAATCAAAACCGCTAAGATAAATAAAAATCGTACGGAGGTACAATCATGAGTAACAAAGCAGCCGCCATGGCAACCTCTCTTGTAGACACGCAAGACGAGGTCATGGACCCTAACAGCGTGTATGCCTACATCGTCAAAGACGACGACGGCAACTATCACGTCGAAGCACTCGACGGCACAGTAGGACCTACTTGTAAACTTGTCGACGAGGGTGACAGAACCATCGCCCTTACGCCTAACAAGTCTAACCGCAAGTGGTACAACCGCAAGAAGGCAGACGAGCTTATCGCCAGCTCTGGCAAATGTTCCTTGTATTACAAGGAGTCCAAGCATTTTGGCTCAACCGGCACCACTCACCTTCCCAACGAGAAGCTTATCGCTTACCTCTCCGCGGACGAACAGGCCGAGTACAAGGCCATCATTGACAGAGCCATTGCAGCACGCGAAGCAGAGCGTAACCGTCCTTTGACCGAGGAAGAGAAGCTTCGCAAGCAGATCGCCAGCTACGAGGCAACTATCGCCAAGCTTAAAGCTAAGCAGAACGCCGCCGCAGCTGCCGCCACCAGCAGCGACTCAACCAACTTTGTAGAGAAGGAGGAAAACTAACATGGCTAAAAGCATCGTCGACTATATCCTTGACTCGGACTATCCTCGTTACAAGGAACTTGTAGCAAAAGCACAGGCTAATAAAGCCGCCGCCCCTAAGCCGGAACGTAAACCTCGCCAACCTATGACTGACGAGGCCCGCATCGCGGCCTTAGAGAAACGTATCGCGGCTAAGATGGTCAAGGTCAATGCCTTGCTTGGCAAGACCGACGACAGTACCGCCGAAGCTAATAACTAAGCTCACAGCAGCCTCTGTCTGACTACCTGCGGCCTGCCGCCACAACTGCCTATTGTAGCTGCGGGTCGCGGGTAACTTAAACCACAATCAATAAATATATTTATATAAGGAGAACTAAATAACATGACAACAGACGCCTTAGCGGCTAAACTTAACTATGACACATACAAGCTTAACAGTATGACTACTTACAAGGAACTCGCGGCTACTGGCCGCATATTGTGGGCGGTCGAGAGAGATGACTCGGGTAACTGGCAAGACGTCACTGAGCGAGAGAGAGCCATACAAGAGCTCCAGCAAGCTAAGAAGGACTTAGAGATGGCCAGACTGACAGCACAGCAGGCACAGACTTTACACGTCGCCACAGCCACGGCCACAACATCGTCCTTTGTAGAACGGGAGGAAAACGACTGACATGACACACTATACTGTGACTATAACTGACAACGAGACTAAGCAGACATATTACTGCAACGGCATAGTTGGCAGCTTACTTGACGCCAACGAGACAGGTGCCACTAACATAATTAAGTTTAACTGTAACATCCTGTCAATTTTACGTACAGAGGTCAACTTATTTTGTGTGCTGAGAAAAGACATAACAAGGATACTTGACCGTATAGAGAGCGGTGAGTTTGACATTGACGATGAGGCATTAAAGCAGACGATAATATTACTTAAAATGTTAACTGAAATTGGGGACGAGTATGAGGCCTCTGACGTAACATTTGACCGCGTGAAGCTTGCCAAAGGAGGAGACTGACATGCCAGATGACATCGATGACCGCATATACAACGTCATGATGGACGAGTATCACTACAATACTATACTTGCCTTTGGCGACTTACAAGACGTGGTAGACCGCATACTTGCCAACTACGTCGCTAATCCGACATTACTTGACTCCTTGCCGTCGCCTGGCCAACGTACGGCCTGTCGACACTACTACATACCTGTGACTAATCAGGACTACTTAGCCATGACTGCTAACAAGCCGACTCACTCGTCCCACTTGTCACTGAGACGTATCTTGTATGACTTTGTAGACAACGAGCGATGGGCAGACTTTGGCATGACTCCAGTCGACACAACCACAACGACGGAAGACGCCAAGACTTACTCAGATGACAGCATATCTAAGCTTATTTGTAAAGCGAGGTCAAGCATACGTGGCCTGTACAGAACGGTCAAACATATTGACAGTAAAAAAGAGCTTATACAGATACATGGCATGCTTAAACGTATACATAGCCGAGAGCTAATAAGGAGGTCAAAGACAGATGAACGTACTTAGTAAAACAGTCGTCACTTTGCCTAACGGCTTGACCACCGCTGACATGATACCTGTCCTTGTAACGGCGACTCGCCTGATGCCTCGCGTCTATTCATACCTCTTGTATAGAGAGCAAACTGCGTATGTCCTTGAGCTTATGACTAGTCAAACGACCAGTTACAATACCATAGACATAGACGACGTGATTACTGAGACAATAACTCACATTGAGCGTGACCGCAAGAAGCCTACTAAGACAGTCGTCGGCTACAAGCAACCGCCGCTGCAACTTATGATACAACTTTACGAGCCACTGGTCCAATCACTTGCTAGGAAAATGAGACGACACTGGCAACACTTAGAGCTTGACGACTTGCTCCAGATGGCAAGACTGTCTATTTGTACTTTGTATAAAGCAGGCTACTACTTACATCGTCGACTGATAGAACGATGCTTCACTAACGACATACTACAGTCAATAAGACATGAGCGTAACGCCCCGCCAATAACCTCACTTAACAATATTGTGGCAAGCAAAGATGACGGTAACTGTGAGCTTGGCGACTTGATACCTGACAACGACTTAATGGAACGTATACAGGACGACGAGGACGAGGACATAAGACACAAGGTAACTGATGCCATGAGAGACTTTGTGATACAAGAGATTGGCGAGAGACAGTATGACTTGCTACTTAGCGAGTACTCGTCAAACTGTACGACGACACGGACACAGAAACTTGTCTATCGGCTTAAAGATAAGGTGAAAAGCTTAGACATAGACTCAACTACATGGCGTAACTATAACAGCTAACAAGCAACACAACTGACGGAGGTAAATATGACAGATAAAATATATTCAGCATGGGCTTTTACAGCAAACGAGCTGGAAAAACGTGATATAAACTATAAGATTTATCAGCAACTTTGTGAGAAGTACAAGATAAAACGTGTATGTCGTCGAAGCATTTCTGATGAGCAGTTCCAGGAGATACTTAACGACAATGACTTTGTATACGAGACGACTGCTGGCTATGCACATAACACCGTAACTATTTACAAGACGCCTGACTTGACAACTGATGAGCAGGCCCTTATTTGTGACGAGGGTAATCTCTGTTACGGCTATGGCATACGTAACGACAAGATAGTCATTTATACAGACTAAGGAGGAAAATATGGCACAACGTAACAGCATATTTGTGGTAGACAAAGAAACAAGCAACGGGTATGCCTTCCACTTTGTAAAGATGGCAACTGGCATAATTAAGACTTACTTTTACAACTACGGTGACCCGGAACATAGGACTGAGATATTGTACTACGACTTAGACACGGGTACAATACAAGAAGCTGGCTATCACATGTACTACATAGATTGTAAACTGATAGCTAAACTTTGGCTTAAAAGACACTTTGGTCGCATGACTACAAAGGAAAAGAACAACTTTGACAAAAGATACGTGGTAACTGAGTACAACGTATTAATATAAACTTTGGAGGTAACTATAATGAAGGAAATCGAGTACGGAACAAAAGAGTATTATGAGAGGCAACTTAAAGCTAACGAGTGTAAGTTTGAGCTCATGACTAAAGGCTTTTCAGCTATTGTAGAACAAAATAAGTATATGACTTGGGAACAGGTTGCTGAGTACGTCGAGCAATTACACTACGTCGTAGGTGACTTAGAGTACAGTAAAGACAAACTTAGAGAATTTGAAAAGGAGGAAGATGACGATGAGAGATGACTTAGAGGCACCTTGGATAGGACTTTGTAAGGAGGATTACTATGATAAATTACATAAGTTTGATGAACAATATGAATATGACGACGGAAGAGATGACTATGAGGAGGAAGATAATGAGCTGGGACAAGATAAACTTAGGTGACGTCGTACAAGGCGTATGGGACAATTACTATTATCTTGTAGTGTCAATAGACAAAGCAAGACAAGTAAAGATTATTTGTATAGAAGCAGCTTACAGAGACTGTGAAGATAAGTACGAGGTTTGGAATGAAGCAACTATTCTTATTTGCTATAGTAAAATATACAACGTATTTGAAAATCAAGCAAAATTGAAGGAGAAACGTAAATGTCTTACAGCAACAGCTCGTTAAACACTTTCACAAATTGTATGCAAAAATACGAACAGATATACATACTTCACAATAAACCGGATAAGATAAGTCCTCACTTGACTTTTGGCTCAATGGCTCATGAGGTATTGTATAACGCAGGTCGTTTAAGAGATGAAGCATCAGACGGAGTAATATCTCCCGGCGAATATTTTAAGGTAATACCTTCGGAAGTAGAATGTTTAGAACTTAAATCTGAGTTTAACATTAATAGTTGGGAGAATTACTTCTGTAACGTCATACGTACTGTAGCTGGCTATGAACGAGACCTTGTAACTAACGAGTCTAAAAATGGCGACGTTACAATAGAACGAGAACTTAAACTGCAATTGTCTCCAGAACAACTTAAAGCCGACGGCGTAATAACTGACCAGCCTCTTGTAGGTGTCATAGACTTACTTATTATGACTAAGACGTCAGCTACAATAATTGACTATAAGTTCAGTACGACTCGTAAGACCCAGTCGGACTTTGACGAGAACAGTCAGCTTTACTTATACTCATACATGGTACATATATTGTATGACATACCGTTACATAATATACAGGTAGGATATATAGACATTCCTAAACAGATGTTTGAAGTCCCTGCAGTACTTAAAAACGGCACATTGTCAAGGTCAAAAAGTCAAAACTGTTCCGGTGAGATGTATAAGTTAGCAGTAGAAGCCATCCACGAGGACGACCCTTACTACAATTGTGAGCCGGGAGGTTACTACTATGAGACCTATTGTGAGTTGCAACTTAACAAACCGGCCTACTTGCAAACACAGTATTTAGACATAGAAGCATATCACAATATAATAAATGACGTACTTAATACAATAGAGGTCATAGAGAACATACAGAAAAATCACTTAAAGTTCTTACGTAAATATGACTCGTATTCTTGTAAATCTTGCGAATACAAGAAATATTGTAAGTACTGGCTAACGGAGGTATGGTAAATATGCAATGGTGGTTAGTAATAATACTTATAGCAATCATAGGTATTATAACATTTGTAGCAGGATATTCACAAGGACAAAATAGTGACAAGAAACCTTGCTTAACAAAAGAACAAGAATGTTATAACAACCTTGGCAAAGAGATAAAAAACTTACAACAAATAGTCGGCGTTGAGCCTAACAATAATCGCAAATACAAGATGTATCTTATAAAACGTACAGATAACGACTACGATAAAAGTGACTACGTAGGATATATTTGTATAGCAACTAGTAGCAAAGAGGCTATATCGTTTGGTCCTGTAGGAGATTTTGTAGACCATCCTGGCTATTGGCCACTTAACGATAGAGACGTATCTTGTACATTTTTAGGATATACAGACTATGTAAGACCTGCATTTATAGCTACTTTGTATGAGGCACAATTATGAAAGACTTTAAGTATACAAGAACTCCATACGATATGTTTATGGAAGGTTGGTGTGACACTTGTGAGGATAACTACGAAGAGTGTCAAAAGTTAGGTTATTGTAAAGGAGAACGTGAAACATTAGAGAGATACAAAATTGTTGAATTAAATCAGGAGGCATATAAGAATGGCAAAAAATCTGTTTAACTTTTATCTTGACGACGATGTAAAATACGCCGCCATGGATAAATTAACAAGAGTGTGTGGAGAATATAGCAAAGGACAGTTAGCTTCACTAATTAGAGTTATGTTAACTGACTTTGCATTGACTCCGGACGAACAAGTATCTAATGAACTTGTAGAGAAAATAAAACAAGAATACGTTTACAATACATCTAAAAATAAACGTACAAGGAGTAATTTATGATAAGTGATATGTATAAATCCGAAGAAGCTTGCAAGAACTGTGGTTGTAAAATTATTTATTACAAGAACGTAGGACCACATATCGGTAAATATTGTTCAAATTGTGATAAATGGATTATATGGGTAGCTAAAAGTGACGTTCCTGATGACTTCCTTGATAAATTGAAATCTTGTAAACAAGAGGAAGATGACTTTGACGAACCTACAAAGATGGAAAGACAGTTTGAGAATAATTGTAATTATTACGACGAGGAGGACGATTTACCGTGGTATTAAGTAAAAGAATACAAAAGCTTTCCGAACTTATATTAAGTTTGCAGTCAACTACATCACTTACTGCTAAGAAAGCATTTATAAAAGAGCTTGACCCGGAGTTACAAGATGACTTTAATTACATATTAGAGATACTTGCAGGTGAGCACAAGCTTGGCTATACGTTTAGTTGGCCTGACGACTTTCCGATATATGCACAAGACCATTTCGAGTCAATGACATTCCGAGAATTTATCAAACCTTTGTTTAAGCCCGTTGAGGAAGGTAACTTAACTACGACTAATATACTTGACGCCGAAGCCATGTGCTCTATGTATGCTGACTTTATATCACCTGTTGTAAATAGGACTTTGAGACTTGGCATAGGAAAGTCAATATTGCCTAAGGACGGTATAGCTCCTATGTTAGCTCACAAGTATAACGGAAGTTTTAGAGGTAACGTATCAGATATATACGTTACTGAGAAACTTGACGGTAACCGTTGCATAGCACACTTTGACGGTAACGACTGGGTGTATGTATCACGTAACGGTAAACGGAAGTTTAACCTTGACTTTAACATGGAAGGTTTAGACCCGTCATACGTATACGATGGCGAGATAGTAAGTGAAAATCAAGCTTACTGTTCAGACCAATTGTATAACCACATTGTATATGGAACTAATGCAGTAAAATACAATAATGAGTTCAATGAAACTTCAGGCAAAATAAATCGTAAAGATAAACAATCAGGTTTAGTATATAAGGTATTTGACATTATGACAGATGACAAATACAGTGAACGTAGACGTATACTTGATAATATGAAAGTTGAAAGTAATAACGTAAAGATATTGCCAGTACTTGCAAGATATGATACAATAAGCGACTTTACGACAGGCGTCGATAAACTTGTGAATGTAGTAACAGGACTTGGTGCAGAAGGTCTTATGATTAATGTAGGAAATGCACCTTATGTCCATAAACGTAACTATAACTTACTTAAATACAAGAAGTCTAAACGTATGGATATGAAAATTGTAGACGTTATTGAAGGCACAGGTAAATACGTAGACAAATGCGGTTCACTCTATTGTGAAGCCATTAGTGAAGATGGTACAAAAATTGTATGTAATGTAGGAAGTGGACTTAGCGACCAGGAACGTGACTTGATTTGGAAATATCAAGATGTAATGAAAGGAGCTATTGTAGAAGTAGAATACTTTGAGCTTTCACAAAATTCTACAACTAATGGAACAAAAATATATTCTATACGGTTTCCGAGATTAATCAACTTTAGGTCGGATAAAGACGACACCTCTACTGATTGATTAATTTTAATATATAATAATGAAAGATTTTTTCTATATCAATATAATTTATCGATTGATATGATATCTCTATTCTATTATATATTAAAATCAGCCAAACTGAATTATATCGAGGGAATAAATAGAAAAATCTTTCATATATTATATATGTACTAAATGAGATAAAAAGGAGACAATATGACTGAACAAAAACAAGATGACAAGAGACTTATTTTGGCAATCGGTTTCAACGAGACGACTGGCAGGTATGAAATTAATATTCCTTCCGGTTCAAATGTTCCAGAATGTGCATTTGGAGTATCTGCATTAATCAAATGCTTGGTCCGTGAAAAAATTATGGATAATCCACAAGATTTCATAGACCTTATAAGTAAATACACATACGATATACAATATGCAGAATTAGAAGGAGGCGAAGAAGATGTTAACAAGGGACAGTGACGAGCTATTTTTTAAGAAAATGACTTCTTTGTATAAAGCTGCTATGGATTTTGTATCAGATACAGACACAATCCATTGTAAAGTTAACAAGAAAGTGTACTTTGCAGGACCTTGGTTCACAGACCGTGACAATCAAGTATATGATTTTTGTGTAAAAACAGCAAAATTATTCAAACAAAAAGGTCCGGAAATATTCTTTCCAAGAGAAAATTCACAGTCGGCAGGATATAATCCGAAAGAAACATTCAATAACAACATTGAAAACATAGACAATTCGGATATTGTAGTAGCATTTGTATCAACAAAAGATGTAGGTACGGCATTTGAATTAGGTCATGCATACAGAGCAGGCATTCCGATATACTTACTTGTATACGACATAGATGACATAGCTGAAAGTAAAACTAATTTAATGTTAGCAATATCTGCAAAAGCTATATTTACATTATCAAATTGGATAGACTTTTTGTTAGACAACATGAATAACATGGAATTTATAGAAATAAAAAATAAATGGGAAGGTATAGAATGAAAATTTACGAAGGTTTTAAGAACATTTCAGTTAAACTTTTGAATTTTCCAGTAGATTTACCGGAAAAAGCATACGATTTTGGTAGATTTTCTACTGAGTCCGTTAAATTTAGAACAGACAGAAATGGAAAATCGATAGGTTTTGAAGCAGAATTTGAAAAATTTGTAAACGAACTTGTTAACGGAAAGACTTTTCCTAAATATGTAATGGAAGCTAAGATAGATTTTGAGATACAAGGTATTACAAGAATTTGTTTAGCTCAACTTACAAGAGACTCAGCAATATTCGGAAGTGAAAGTCACGGACTTAGACCGCTGAGCATGGAGTTTAATCTTCCTTTGAGTCTTACAACAAATAAAGCTATTATGTCAAGGTTCATAAAAGCACAACAACTTCTTGAAGAAGCATACATTATAGCTTGTGAAGATGAGGTTCCTTATCCGGAAAGCAGATACCTTGGACTTCATGCACAAACAATATCTGTTACTGCATCGTACAAGATTTCAGACTTTGTAAGGTCGTGTTACAGTCGTACAAATAACTCGTTCTGTGATGAGCTCAATTACGTATATCGTAAAATGTATCATGCTATTGTAAAAAGAGTTGCAGAAGTTGCGAGTCCTGATGCAAATCACATTAAGTTTTGGAATTGGCTTTTCAGTGTTAAACGTTGTATAGATGATAACTACTATACAAGAACTAATGTTTACAATGGAGATTTCCAATTTGAAGATGCTCAGTACGTGCCTGTAGATAAACCGGCACAAAACGATTGGAGAAAATCCGGTTGGGCATTAGAATTAATACAAATTTTACATGAGGAACCTGAACTTTTAACTAACAAAGAACGTACATTAGTTAAAGAAATGGAACGTAGAGGTCTCGATAAATTGTATACGACATATGATGAACGTGAACCGAGAGTTGCACCTAATGCAATTAAAGATATGGATTATTATAGGAAGGTAACTAAATGATAATACGTGATGACTTCAATCAATTTTGTAACAATTTCAATATTGTAAACAATGCATTGGATATGAGAAACCTTATTCGTTGGAACGGTAGACCTATCCTCCGTAAGGAAAATCTTTCAGAACATACACACCTTGTAGTAGCTTGTGCGATATGGCATATAGAAACATTTTCAAAAATTCCTATACTTCGCAATAAGTTTTCTAATTACAAAATTGTAAAAGCAGCAATGTTACATGACTCTTTGGAAATACTTAGAGGTGACATTCTTTCCATTACAAAAGATAATATACCTGCTATACGACAAGAGATTACGGAAGAAGAAAACAAGTTTCAATACTTTACAGTAGGTGATTGTAACGACATAGAAACACGTATAGTTAGACTTTCAGATTTGATGGCATGTTACAAGTTCTTGGAAAACGAGTTACAATATCCTAACAACGATTATGCAAAAGAGGTATATATCTCTTGTAAACAAAAGTACGATGATGAATATTGTAAGTTCTGTGAAGAAGCAGGATTAGCTTTACCTACAAATAATAAATTTCCTGCAAAGTTGGAGAAAGGTTATTACGATGACTGTGGCGTAGATGTTCTACTTACTGAAAGAATAACATTTATGCCACTCAGTACACAAACTGTTAATCTTAAAATTCATGTTACACCTAAGGAAAATGAAATGGGTTTCCTTTGTGCAAGAACTTCTGCAGCAAACAAAGGATTATCTGTTGCAATGTGTCCTATTGACCCTAACTATTCCGGTGACGTGATGGCAATCGTACATAATGTAAGTAACAAGATTATAACATACGAGGCAGGAGAAGGTTTTGCACAAGTGGTCATGGTACCTTTCATAAATAACACACTCGTACCTTGTAGAAAGTCTGGTAAAAGAGGCAGTGGTAACTTAGGTTCAACTGGGAGGACATAATGATAATACTTATTGAAGGAGCTGACGGTTCAGGCAAATCTACATTGTTAAATAGATTATCGGAAATAGGTTTTAAGACTATGACAGCACCTATACCTAATCGTAATATGTATGAAAAATGGAATAAGTTAGTTTATAATAGTATATATTATGGTGAGAATTACATATTTGACCGTAGCTTTATATCTGAAATAATATACAGAGTAATAGACGGACGTAATTCTTATATAAGTTTAGGTCAAGTTTGTGAGTTACTTAAATTTAGTAAAATTATTCTTTGTGAAACACCGACTCAGTTTGAGGACTCAATTGCAAGAGGTGAAACAAATATAACTACAATAGAGAATGCAGAACTAATAAGGCACAAATATCGGGACTTTATAAAAATGGTAAATAAACTTGAAAAGGTTCCGTATATTGTATACAATTGGAAAGTTGATAGCATATCAAAAGCTATTCACTTTATAAATAACAAAAGGAGGTAACTATGCAGTACGACAACTTTATTACCCACAGTATAGACTTATACATGGGTAAGCCAAAGTCAGGCAAGACAATGATTGCTGGAAGTTATCCGAAGCCTTTATTGTATGTCTCTGTCGGTAACGATGGCGGTGGTCGAGTCCTTCTCATGAAATACAGAAGTGACGTAGAAAAAGGTTTAATTAAAGTTAAAAACCTTAGAAATGACCAACCAGTCAACGGTATGATTAGACAGACGTCATGCGAAAAGCTTGCGGTACTGCTTGCAGAATTAAGAAAACCTGACGCAGACAAGTTCAAGACTATTGTAGTAGACACTGTAGGTTCGTTACAGGACGATTACAAGAGTTATCTTGAACTTAAAAAGAAAGGTGTTCCACTTTCACAACAAGAATGGGGTGACGTTGGAAGAATGGTCCTTAACTTAAAGGACAATATGAAACGTTTCTCCGAAGAAATGGGTGTTCAATTTGTATGGATAACTCACACAAGAGAACAAGAGGTCTATGAAACGTCAGGTCTTAACAAAGAAATTAGAATAGTTCCGGATTTGACAATCGCAACAGGAATTAAATATATGAAGGATGCTTCCAATATATTTTATTGTTGCAGAAAGACAGTCATAGAACCTAACGGTGAACGTAAAGTTAAGTTTCTTACTTACGTAGGTCCTCACCCTTTGATGGACACAGGCACAAGAGATATTGCTTTGGAAATGGGTTCTTTCATAGAGGACTTTACTTATGACAAGTGGCAAAAAATGGTAAATGCAAATTCCATAGAGGCTGCTAATGTGTTAACTATTGAAGAAAACGTAGAAAAAAATGAAGCCGAAGAGGCAAAGGAGTAAATAATTATGATTGAAAAATTTAGCGATTACGAAGGTGGTTTTCTTAACTGTGAAGGCGAGTTCATTTTTGAAATCAAAGAGGCTGAAATTAAACAGTCCAAGAAAGGTGACGACATGGTAGAGTTGCAGGCTAAATGTTCACAAGGTACTACAACTCTTAGGCATAGTCTTTTGCCGAAAGCAAGATGGTCTTATAATAACTTGATTAAAGCTTGTTTACATCTTAACACTCCGGAAAAGATTGCAGCATTTGAGTGTGACTATCATACAATTCACAATCAGCTTATTGGTAAAACTTTCATCGGAACTGTTAAAGAAGAAAAGTACATGAAAGAAGTTAAAACTCCTCTTGATGATGGAACTTTTGCAACTGAACAAGTTCCTTCCGTATCTTACAAAGTTGTAAATTATTCCGAAGTACAAGAATAAATATAATGGAGGCTCGAAAGAGCCTTCTATATTGCGGTTTAGTTTAACGGTAAAACTACGGAATTTGACTCCGTTGATACAAGTTCAACTCTTGTAACCGCAGCCACTACTTTAATTGCACATTGTGAGGTGATTAAAGATAGCTTATCAAAATCTCTTGTTGAAATGTTCGTTGATTTTGATAAGTTTATGGGAGTGTATCTCAAAGGTAGAGTCGGTTGTGCACAGCGAAAGCAACCCCGGTGAACCGGTATGCAGGTTCGAGTCCTGCCACTCCCAGCAGAATTTTGTAGGAGGACATTATGAGAAAGACTGAAACGGTAAAAGTAGAAGAACCTATTAAACGTATATTTAAGCAATACGGTTGTTACGTTTACAAGAATGTACAAAATGTATTTACTGAACGTGGACGACCCGACTTGACTGCATGTGTTCCAGTTAAGATAAAAACTTTGATAGAGTTGTATGGTTTAGATGCTGAAATAGGAGTATTTGTAGGAATTGAATGTAAAGTAGATGAAAACAAATACGATGCAACAGAAGCACAAAATGTAGTAGGTCGTAAGATTATGAAAGCTAAAGGTTTGTGGTTTAAGGAACAGGACCCGTTAGTTATAAAACTTTTTCTTGAACGACTTAAAGTGCATAAGGAGGAAGATTAAATGTCCATAACATACAAGGAATATCTTACAAAAAGAAAGCCATATCAGGAACTTGGGCATATTTTATTACTTGAAATGAAACATGCCTGTTTATTTTATAAGCCCGGAAAAGGTAAGACGTATCCTACAATAGATGCTATAAGGGACATAAATCAAAATATGTTTGGAGATGCAAAAGTTCTTATTTTGTCAACAGCAAATGCAGTTAAAAACATGTGGTATGACGAAATAGTTCCTCAAAACATTCTTCCTAAAAATACATTGATAATGTCATTTACAAAAGCTATACAAGATAGCATGGCAACTGAGTTACAGTCAATAAGATGGGATATAATTGTAGTAGACGAGTCTCACCATATTAAGTCACATAACTCTAAAATATCAAAACTTGTATATAAACTTACAAAGAATGCACCTTATGCTTTTGGACTTACAGGAACTCCGAGAGGTAATAACGACGTAGATATTTATTGTCAATTCCATAACTTAAATATATCGGATTGGGGAGATATTTCGTATACAACTTTTGTAGATGTATGTTGTGAAGTTGACCAACGAATGTTTAATGGAGCTATGATTAAAGTTCCTACAAAGATAAAGGAACAATATCGTGCAGGTTTTGAACGTAATATAGCTATGTATACTCAACGTATAGAGTACGACGATGACGACAATATGCCTGAACTTAATATCAACGTCGTAAAAATTCCATTTGTTCCTACAAAAGAATATAAACTTGCAAAAGAAGGTGTACTTCAACTTACTGATTATGAAACGACTTTAACTAAATTAACAGTTATAGCTAAACTTCAACAATTAGCTAACGGTTTTGTTTATATAACCGACGAATGTGATTACAAGAAACGTCAAACACATACTATAAATCATAATAACAAACAGGATTGGATAATGACAAATGTTGTAGCCGGAGAGAAACGAGTCATAGTTTACAGACATTTGGAAGAGTATAATCAAATTGTGGATATATTAACATTGAAAAATATATCTTGGACGGACGATTTTATAACCTATAAACGAGGAAAACATGACGTTCTTTTGTTACAATGTTGTCAATCGGAGTCATTCAATTTACAAATGTGTACTAAAATGACTTTTTATACTATGGACTATTCGTATATTAACTTTGACCAGATGTTACATAGAATATATCGTTTAGGACAAGAGAGTAAATTACAAATAGACATACTTGTAGCGACTGGAACGGTTGAAGAAAAGATTTGGAAAGCTGTACACAATAAGAAAACATTATCTGATTTGTTTTATAGTATAAGAAATGAGGTATAAGCATGGACGAAAATCTCGAAAGACTTAATCGTATTTATCCAAATGGAAGATACGTATTGATACCTAAGTATGAGCCTTCACAATGGGTTGACAAAGAATATGACAGCGCGTTTGATACAAAAGCTGCATTAAACAAATGGACAAGTAAACCATTGTCATACAAAGAAGCTTGTGAGTATGAGGAACAAGGTTTCAGAATAGGTTGGGTAGTTCCGAAAGGAATGGTCATTGTAGATATTGACAATAAGGATAATCCTCAGTCACAAGCAAGAATTGAAAACTTGCTTAAAAAGTTTGAAGTAAAGTATTCCTACAATTATACAAGTAAAGGTATACATATATTGTTTCGTGACCCATCTGAAAGTATTAAGTCCGACTCACGTGCAAAATGTGGTATAAATATTGTAGTAGATACAAGAGCTAATTCGACAGGTTATATTATACTACCTTGTAATGACCCACATAGAGAATGGGGTCAATGGAACGATTTTGTAGAGGAAATTCCTTACTTCTTAAAACCTTTGTTCAAAGACGAAACAAAAAGTTTTATAGGCATGACGGAAGGTGATGGTAGAAATACTGAGCTTTTCAAATGGAGAAGCAAGCTTGAAAATAAAGCTAAATTATTAAGCAACAAAGAAATTGAAAAGTGTATACGTATTATAAATGAAAATCTTTTCGATACTCCAATGCCGAACAACGAATTGTTTAAGACAGTTTTAAGAGAGCATGAGAAGAATAAGAAAGCAGAACAAGAAAACATATACAATACATATGCAAATCAGTTGCTTGACAAATATGACATAATATATGCTTATGAACAATTTTATAAGTTCAACGGTATATTTTATGAAACACTTGATAAGTTGTCTCTTGAACAATTAATACATACTGAATTAAACAAGAATATAACAAGCCAAGGTAGAAAGGAAATAATGGACTTTATAAAAATTAAAGCTGCAGTAGACAATTCCGAAGTTAACAAACATTGGTACAAAATAGCTTGTAAGAACGGTATACTAAATCTTGTAACTGGCGAATTAGAAACAGCAAATAAAACAGAATACAATACAACATATATTCCTTTTGCATACAATAACGACCCTGTCGGTTCTCCAAGAATAGACCAATTTATGAAAGACTTAACTAAAGGCGATTTGATGAAGATACGTTTCTTATATCAAATCGCCGGTTATTGTTTACTTAAAAAGAATATATTTGAAAAGTTTTTTATTTTTCAAGGAGAAGGAGGAACAGGCAAATCCACATACATGAATTTGTTACAAAAACTCGTAGGTGGAAATGTTAATACATCACACGTATCGCTTGCATATTTTGACAAGGATTATTATTTAGCCACGCTTGTAGGTAAATTGTTAAACGTTGATGATGACGTTGTAGACGGTCAAGTATTACAAGGGACAGGTAGGTTTAAGTCTATTGTATCAGGTGAAGCTATATCAGTTAGACAAATTTACAGAGAAGTCATAAGTTTTGTTCCTTATGCAACTCTTGTATTTTCTTGTAATAGACTTCCAAGAATTATGGATAAAACAAGCGGTCTGTACAGAAGGCTTATTCTTGTAGAACTTAATAACAAGGTTGAGAAACCGGACCCGTTATTTATAAATAGGCTTACTGACATAGATATGGAATATTTTTTATTTAAGTCGGTAGAAGCTATAAAAACTGCAATAGAGGAAGGTCACTTTACAATAAACACAAGTGAAAATGAACTGTTACTTAAATTTCAACGTAGACAAAGTGCTTTCAGTGAATGGATATACGAGAACGACATACGTCTTTCTGATATACATAATAAAGCAATAACTCCTTTGTATGCACAATTTAAGGACTGGTGTGCTAATGCAGGTTACAATAAGGTACCTTCTTTGTATTCTTACAAGGAAGATATTTGTGCAACATACAATGTTGAAGTTGACATGTTTGAAGAGAATGGAAGATTAAAACGTCAAATGTTTGTGAGACGTGGCAAGTTAGATTTGGATTATAAACCGTTTTAGAGGTGACATATGAAATTAAGATTTTTTGACTTTGAGGTATTTCCTAATTGGTGGTGCTGTACTTTTGGTGATTTACCAGATGATAGAAAAATTACAGAAGATTTGAAAAACAATTTTAGAGTAGTAACTTCCGATGATTACAATGCAAGAGATAGTTTACTTCGCGAGATGAAGGAACCTGACATAGTAGTTGTAGGTTATAATATTAAAAGTTATGACCTTGTAATTGCAAATGCAATATATCAAGGATTTACACCAGAACAAGTAAAGATAGTAAATGACTTAATAATAAATCCAGGTTGTGCATGGGATACAAAGGAACATATAAGATTGCAATCATTTGCTAAAAAGAAACTGTATGGAGTAGTATATCAAGATTTGTTTGACGACAACGACGGTTCATTAAAGGAAAAAGAAGCAATCTTAGGACTTAATATTCTTGAAAGTTCAGTTCCGTTTGACAAAGAAGATTTAACAGAATTTGATAAGGAAGATGTAATTGTATACAATAAACATGACGTATTTGCAAGTATGTATTACTTTGTAGTAGTCATGGAAGGTTATGTTAAAAATAAACTTGTAATAGGTAAAAAGTTTAACATACCTGAAAACGAATGTTATATGTGTACAAATGCAAAACTAGTTGCAAAAGCATTAGGTGCAAAAAGAACTGAATTTGCAGATGAGGAAAAGGTAGATATAGATTTACCGGAAAAGATAGTTCCTTATTGTAACGAGAATTTGCCTTCAAAAGTACTTGAACAAATTCGTACAAGTACAAAAGGTTTATCGATAAAGTTGTTTAACAATGATGTTGACTTTGGCAATGGTGGTATACATAGCGTATATGCAAATAACTTATACGTTGAAGCTGACGATGAGTATATACTTATGAACAAAGACGCAGCATCATATTATCCATCAATGCTTATACAATTTGCATGTTTAAGTAGAGCAGTTACAGACCCGTCCGTTTTCAAAAATATTTACGACGAACGTATTTATCTTAAACATAAACCTGATAAAACACAAGAGGAAGAAGATTTTCAACTTGCAAACAAGTTAGTATTAAATACAACTTTCGGTGCATCAGGTAATAAATATCTTGACCTTTATGACCCGTATCAATGCACAAGATGTTGTAGAGTTGGTCAAATATTCTTAGCATCTCTTGCATGTAAAATGGTAAAAGGTATACCTAACTTACAAGTAATTCAAACCAATACGGATGGTATACTTGTTTACTTTCCTCGTAAGTACAAATATCTTGTAGATGAGATGGGACAAGAATGGTCAAACGTTTCTGGTATAAACATGGAAGATGACGTAGTTGAAAAAATATGGCAACGAGATGTTAATAATTATCTTCTTGTAAAAGAAGGTGGAAAGATTAAACGTAAAGGTTTATGGCTAATGGAAACATGGACTAAACCGGGTTACTTCTTAATATCTCCACTTACGGCATATGTATCACAAAAGGCAGCTATAAAATATCTTGTAGATGGAGTCGACCCTGTTGAAACTATTATACTCGACGATGACTTACTTGACTTTTGTATGACTTGCAAGAAAGGTCCTACTTACAGAGGGGTAGTACAAAAATTTTCAGACGGTCATGAAGAAACATTGTTCAAATGTAATCGGATAATAGCAACAACGGATACAAAGAAAGGAATGTTATACAAGATAAAAATGTACAAAGGTAATATTCAGTATACGAAAATGCCAAATATTCCTGAACATTGTCAAACAATGAACGATGATTTAAGTACGTATAATTTTAGAGAAGTACAAAGATATTTAGATTACAAATTTTACATCATGAGGACTATGGATTTGTTAAACATTCCTTGGAGACAATTGGCAGGAGATACAACTTACGAAATTCATAAATTTGATTATGATTAATAAAATCATCTAAAATCGATATATGATAATTTTAATATATAATAGAAAAGAGATAATAAATCAATCGATAAATTATATATCTAAAATTTATTATATATTAAAATTGATATAAAAGGAGAAACAACTATGACTATATTTACAGATGCTTTTATTCCTTACGAATTTAAGGACAAAAGAAAGGCCTACGAATATGTCGTAAGCCGTTGTGCAGGTATTCATAAGTCATTAAAGTTAATTGAATTAGATGATGAACATTTAGTAGTTAAATGTCCTATATCAACGGAAGAGCTTGACATTACCGGCGATACAAATGACATAAATTGGCTTCATGCCGAATTGACTCGCCGGCAATGGTATAGAAGTTAGTTAAATCCTTCCTTCTTTTTATTAGCTTTATAGACATTGTTTATGCCAAGTTTACGAAGTATTTGATACTCGTTACTATTGGCATAATATTTACCTCCATTAGATGTATAAATGAATATCTTGGCATACTTAGCGTTATCAGTCATTATACTACTGATAGCGCTTTTTCTTTGTTCGGTTGACATATTAAGATACGTCAACTCTACAAAGTTTCCATTTTCGTCTCTTACTCGGTATTTCTTTTTACCTGCCATAAGTTCAGCAAGACTGTCTTTGTTAAGTTCACCATAATATTTGTTAAGTTTAGCTACATCAGAAGCAGATAAGTTACCTATGTCACTGTATCTGCCAGTAAGTTCACCTTTCTTAACACCTACCGCAATAGCTTGTTTCTCAACATCAGATACGTCATAAGGATAAATGTCAACAGGGCCAAGTCTATTAAGGAAGTTTACTAACCAGTTAAGTTTATATTTGGATTTAACTTCGCCTGTATACGGGTCGTATTTCTTAGGAAGTGCATAAGCAAGTCCAGGGATAGCTTGAACTCCAAAACGTTCAATAGCATTCATTATGCCACCGCTATACTTTATCTGGTGTGTATAAAGCATACTGTTAAAAGTTTTAATAGCATTCGGTATATACATAGAAAGCATATCATTAGTTTGATTTACTAACCAGTCTCCAAAGCTATCAGTTCCTTCAAACATGCTATATACATCGTTAAACGAACTGTCGTTAAACAATTGAGTTATTGTAGATGTAATGGAATTACCAATTCTATCCCACACGGAACTGTCATCATTGCTCATAAACGGACTCGCAATAGCCATACCTATGAGAATACCTTGTGAGCCAAAGATGTCACTTATATCTACATAGAAGTTAGTACCTATACGGATTTTAAGTTTGTCATCTTTTTCGTCTATTCCTGCAACTCCACTAAATCCTAACAACAAACCTATACCTAAACCTATGGAACCGATTATACCTTTACCTATGTTTCTTGTAGCCATGTAAGTTGCAAAACGAGAGTCAGGAAGTATCTCACCTTTAGCACGTCTATTGTCTATGTCAATAATCGTGTTTTCAAGTTTTGCCATTTGTATAATGCCTTTTGCAAGACCTATAGGAGTATAATTAAGTCCTTCCATAAACCAGTTCCATGATGCTGATGCAAAGGGAAGTAACTGTTTGTATATAAAGTAACCTTTATCACCTGCCTTTCTATGTATAATACCTTCAATACTATTAAACACATTCGTTTTATGCATGTAATCCCATGCTGCCATAGAATATGCATTTGCAATGTATTTGAGAACTCTCGGAGAACGTCCTTGTGCAAGAGGAACATTATCTTCCACAAGCATTTTTTGCAAATACCTCTTTGTAGCTTTCTTTATCCAAGGGTCATCACTAAGCAACTTAAATACAAATTGTGAAGTCTGATTAAGTATTTGTGATACTTTTTTATTAAACTTTTTGTCACTCTTTGTATCAAAAGCGTGTTCTCCGTAAACTCTGGCAATTATGTTTCTTGCAATCATTTCAGTTATAATATCCGTGCTTGATTTGCCAGGAGTCATTTTACGTACGTCGTATTTGTTAAGTCCATCGGAAATAGCATCAAAGAAACTTACTTCAACAATATTACCATTCTTGTCAGTTCTTGTATAATACGTACTGTCAAGCATGTTATCTACAAAGGTCTTGTACTCAGGAGGAACCTTAGTACCCACTATTTTGTACTGTTGAACTATTTCTTTTTTAGCAAACTTTTTAACAAAGAAGTTACCTATAGCTGCGGCTACCTTATTTCCTTTATCTACAATTATGTTAGATACAATATTTCTAACCATTGTACCAGGACCGCTAAGCATTGCTAAACGTTGGAATTTCCACAATTTGTCAAAGAAGCTATCCGGATTTTTAGCATGCTGTTCTAATGCTTTTGTTTCAAGATTTTTAATAGCTGCATTTATAGATTTACGTTTATGTTCCAGACGTTCCTTTTTAGTCATAGGTTTACCAAAAATAGGATTGTCCGGATTGTCATCACTAACCTCAATGTTTAATGCAGATGTAAGTTGGTCAAGGTCTGCTTCCTTAAATTCTATATCACTTGACCTTGCTAACGCAGCTACAATTTGTTTATTGGGATTAGCAATCTTCATAGCGGAACGCCAGTTAGACAAAGTAGTTGCAGAACTTGAAGCCATAGTATTAAGCAACTTGTTTATTGTTTCTATTTGTTGTTCGCTAAGTGTAATGGAACCTTCTCTGTTTTGTTGTAAGAAGTATGACAATATAAACATCTCAAACGAGTCGTATTTACGAACGTCGTTTCTCGATATGTTTGCACCGATTATTTCACTATGTGCATAAAATTCAACAATCTCGTCAACGTCAGATTGAGTCATGCTGTTAAAATTGTCAGCATTTTGTTGGAAGAATTGTTCCATGTTAGTCACCATGTTTACTTCTTCCGAACCTTCAAGTTGAACTTCTGATTTTGCAAAAGTATCAAAAGACGTATCAAGTATTTCGTCAAGCTTTGAAGGAACATCTCTGTCAGCATTTATTGTAAATTCGTAATCGGTAGCATATTTTACATCTTTTACTTTCTCGTATTTAAGTTTTAATCTGTCGTATTTATTTTTGATGTTTTTGTTTTGTTTAGTAAGTTTTGTAACTTTATTAAACAAACTCTTAGCAAGTCTATTTGTAAATACGCCACGTCTTACTTCTTTTGCAATAGATTTTAAGTTATCTTCAAGCTCTAAAAGTTTTTGTTTACTTTTACCTTTGTACAAATTAGGATTTATTTCGCCATTTTCAGTAAATATATCTGGATTAGCTTTAACAAATCTCTTCATATCGTTTGTAGAAAGATTGTTTCTAATGGATTTATTTACTATACGTTTAATATTTGCAACTACACTCTTTCGAGCTCTTACAATATTTTTATTATTTTTAACAGCTTCGACATATACGTCGTTATCCGATACTTCTGCATATCTTGTTGCTATTAACATATTATCAAGCTGTTCAGGAGACATATCTTCAACTTGTTCCTTTATGTTAAGCATAAGTTGAGTAACTTTTAAACGAGTCATATTTTTAACGTCAGGATTTTCATATATCTCTGTACGATAACGATACTGAACTATCTCGTCAATTTTATCCTGATTACTTAAACGTCCAAGAACGTCGTCAAAAGCATCTTGTGCAGAGTCATCTTTCAAAGTATCATCTAATGTAATATCTTCGCCGGTTTGAGCTTCTGTACTTGTTTCTTTAACCTGTCCAGGAGTAAGATATTTAGCATGTTCAGTATAAGGAGTTTTAGCAAGCCATCTTGCAATACCTGCAACATGAGCTGCGGACTCTATTGTACCATCAAAATCCTTCATGAACAGCAATCTCATATTGTTACGGTCAATTTCAAGTTGTTTGTAACCTTGGAAGTTTTCAAACTTACTATAAATTTCCTCGTAACGTTTATTCCATTCAGGTCTACTTTGTATTGTTTTTAACAACTCGTTAAATTTATCTGGACTTATACGTTTTTGAGAAAGGTCCTCTTTACCAAGCAATTTCAAAATTATAGATACTGCATAGTATTTATCAGCGTTAATTTCAGAGTATTTTACAAGTTGCTTAAAGTTTTTAATTGCAGTGTTTTCAAAGAAATGTTTATTTATAAGGTTGAAAGTATAATCGTTCATAACTTTTGCAGTACGAACATACTCATACAATTTATGGACATTTAACGTACCGGCTTCCGAACCGCCAATCATTTTCCACAAAGACTTGTTAAGTTGAGCAGGGTCTGCTTCCTTTACAAAATCTTGTATACGAACGTCCATCTGTATAGGCTTATTCTTACGTACAAAGTATTCCAAGTTAGTACCTTCAGCTTCCTTATTACTTACATATCTTGTACCTGCACTCGGTTGTTTGACTGCATTAGCATATATTCTATCCTTGTTTTTATTGTACCAATAGTTTAATTCTATTAATGCATTTTCTGTTGTTACTACGTTATTATGTTCTCCATCTTCAAAGTAATATTCACCGCCTTCTTTGTTATCCACAATTAAGTCTTTTGTATATGTGTCTAACGGTGTAATTACTCTAACTACGGCGTCTTTTGAAAGTTCTTTTACCTTAGAAATAGCATACTCATATGCAGCTTCATTGATGCCTTGTGTAATGTTTATTGTATAATAATTGTCATTATTTTTGCTTACTACAATAGTATTAGCTTCAAGATAACGACGTTGAGCTGCAGACATGTTACTGTTTTTAGTAAATGTAGTTCTAAGTTTATCTACAATAGACGGATTTACGTACTCATCAGAGTATACAATATTTCCATTAGGGAACATTATTTCAGTTTTAGTATTTGTAGTTCTTTCCTTTGTAGTTTTTAAGTTTTCTGCTACAAAGTTCTCATAACTATCAACGTCATTGTCAAACGTATAGTTATCAGTATCACCTTTATACGTTCTATATTTAGAGTCAACTTTGAACTCTATATCCTCGATTGTACCTTTTGTAGTTAAAGCATTTTTCCTGAGATAGGACGGTTTTACAAATACTTCTGTACCTTTATCATCAACATAGCCAAGAAGTTCCTTAGGCTTTATTGTACCTGCAAAAATGTAAAACTCTGTACCGGGTTTATAGTTCTCTTCCAAGTAATTAAGTAACGTATTATATCTCCAAGTTTCATCAGTCTCTTGGTCACCTAATATACAAGATACAAAAGGTGAGTCATACAATTTGTCAGTATCTTGTATTCTAAGGAAAGGAACGTCCATTTCCAAGAAAGTTTCATACGGAACAGTAGGTGCAAGATTTGACCATAATTTTCTGATAGACAGTTCACGTATTTCCGAGTCGGAAAACAATTTAGCCATTTGTTCACGTTGAACTTTAACATCTACTTTTTCTCCATGAGTAGCTATATCGTTGCCTAACCAACGTTGAACTACAGTAGTTTTCATTATCTTGCTTCTAAACTCAGAGTTAATTTCAAAACGTTCACTTACAGGTAAATTATAATTGTAGTTAACATAGCGATAACGCCAGTCTAATGTATCCTCTTGAGGTACAAGTTCATATTGCAGTTTATTTATTTCGTCTACTACAGGATAAGCATCCATAGTTCCTTCATAACCACTAATTTTATATTTTGTACCCCAAGGCATTATAAGAAATACACCTTTGGAATTATTTTGTATTATAGTAGGATAGAAGTCATTAAGTTCAGTACCTTCCAAACCGTATGCTTGTGCTTCGCCCGAAGTTTCATAAATAAACATTTGTGCACGATTAAGTTCATCATAACTTCCTTTTTTAATATTGTTAAAAAACTCAGGTCTATGATTACGTATATCTGCAATAATTCTTTGCTTTTGTGTTTTAGAGATGTTTGATTTTTCAAGGAAATTATAATCGAAACCTCCGTTAAAGTCATTTTCAACTTGAATAGCGTGTTGAAATTCATGCAATAACAAAAATCTTAATTGCTTACTATCGGTTACATTCCTATCAATATATATAACATTATCATACGGGTCATAATAATTCTTATCGGAAAGAGCTACTTTCGTATCTTTAAGTAAACCTACAAGATATTCCGGCTTTATAAATTTAGATATGCTTGTAAATCTATTGTTCAAAATGCTTGATACACTTATGGATTTATCTACAAGAAGGTCTAAAGCCGGAGCTACATCTACAAGTACATATTGACCGTTTTCGTCAAGTACTATACTTACTGTTCCTGTATCTCTCATAAACTTATCACGCAAATACAAAAATGTATCTCTCGGAGTAGGATTAAAATGTTTACTTAACATTTCGTTTTTAGTATTTTCGTTAAGTAAAGACGGGTCGTGAATTATGTCATTTATTGTAACGTAAGCTTTCGATGCCGTATCAAGTGAATTATCAAGCAAAGGATTAATTAATTTTCTTGCAAGTTTACGTCTTTCGCCCGTAACTATTGTCCTATCGAGTTCACTACGATAAACTGAAGCACGATTGTTTGCAAAATTAATATACCCTTTTTCTGCTTCTAAAGGTCCACTTTCCTTTATAAGAACCCGCCTATTAGCATACTCAAAAGTGTACAAACCCCACGTATAGTTATTAAAAGACTTTTTGTAATAAGCCATCGTAGTTTCTGCATTAAATTCACCCTCCTGCTCAGCAATAATTTCTTGTAAATCCGGGTCAATAACAGGTGCTGTAAGAGTATCTATTGTTAAACCTGCAGATTTAGCCCACTCGTTCCATTGACAATTAGGCAACGTATCGTTAGGCAAATACGTACGTCCGTCATAAGGACTTAAAAATACATTTTTGTAATGATTGTCTATTGCCATTACGGCAGAATGTCTAATGGACTCTTTTGTAGATTTTAAGTTTTCAAGTATTTTCTTTTTAACGTCTTTTGTAACAGGTAATGAATTTACAGTAGAATTGAGTACATTCCAATCATCTTCCGTAAGTTTATTACCTTTTATTACACGACCTGCTAAATCTTTACTGTATCTCTTTTCACGTATAAAATCCTTTTGTTTATCAGTTAAAATTGAAAGGTTTTCGTAACGTGCATACTGTTGATTTACAAGATAGTTTATCAATGAAACTTGCATTGACTTACGAGCATCAGTTACTCGTTTCTTGTAAATACTGTCTCTAACTGTTTTAGGAACTATTGCTTTTTCAATATCCATCAGCGACGACAAGAACTGATACATGTCCTGATTAGCAGTACTAAGCATTATACGGAAAAACGAGTCATTGAAGAACAAATTCATTATAGCAACGTCCATAGTTGCATTAGCATCATTTGCAACTTTACGATACGTTTCAAGGACACGTTTAAGTTGAGACTGGAAAGCTTTACCTTCCTTAACTCCTTGTACAAGTTTCTGTTCAGCTTCAGTACGTAATATTGTAGCAGCATCTGCAGCATTGAGATAATTGACAGGAACAAACATAATATTGTCGTCTGTTACAATAGTCTCTCCGTCGGAAGTGACAACGACCCTGTCTACATTTTCCGTCATATCAAAAATCTTTTGTATTTCTTCGGATAACTTATCGCCGCCTTCAATCTTTTCCGATTTAATATCTTCCTTTGTATATACTTTCTCAATATTAGTTACTTTGGCATCAGCAAGCTTTTCAGCAATATTATTTCTAAAACTTTCAACGGAATAATATTTTCCAATCATGGAACTATATCGTTCGAGTAAGTCATTTGCAATAGCCTTAAACTTTTCATGAGTAAAGTTAGACTTTATAGAGTAAGCTTGCATTGACTTCAACATTTGCTGAGCTGCTCTAAATTGTTCCTCACCTATTTGTCCGTAATATTCCGACATAGTACGTAATGTAACATAAGCTTGACCGATTACTTGCATTCTCTGCTCATTAGTCAAATTTTTGTCGGAAATAATTTTAGCAACATTACGTCTAAACGAGTCAACGTCGTTGTTTATAATCCAAGAGGAACCTTTACTAAATTTCTTAACTATCGGATTTCCATTCTTGTCGTATTGTATATTGCCATTGCTATCAGTAACGTACTCGTTAGTAGATACTCTTTTTGTAGTTACAAGGTCTATTACAGCACCGCCTATTGCGGATAAGCCACCGAGAATAAAAGCACTTATGGCAGTTTCAAAATCAAAGTTTGCCATCTTGCCAAAGTTCTCGTTTATAGTTCCCATTAAGTTATTTACAATAAATCCAGAATATTCTTGTAATGCTTCTTCCGTACCTTCAAGTAAAAATTCTCGTGCTATTCTCTTTGCTACACTCTTTCCTACGGTATTACCAGTATATCCAAATACTAATTTATCAACGGAAGTCGTACCGAATATGCTGTTCATACCTCTCATTACAAGATACTCAGCAGCTGCACGTCCAGCAGAGTTCAATATAACTTGATACGTAGGTATAGTAGCATATTGAGGGTCTTTGTAAATCTCACGGTAGTTTCCTGCAGCCATACCTGCCCAATACAAGAAGTTAGCAGATTTACTCATACCACTTGCAACTTGTGTAGCAGCTCCTCCGAGTCCGGATATGCCTCCTGCTGCAAGATTTACAAACATTGTAGGTAATGCTTGACCTAATGAACCAAAAAATCCATACAAGAAATTACCTATGCCAGTAAGACTTCCATCTACGTTTCTTGCATAAGTATTTTCAGCTTCCCATTTTTCAATATAATCACGAAAACCTAATGTATCATTTATAACTTCTTTGTCAAACCATTCGTTCCAACCTTTTGAAAAATCACCGGAAGTTGCAAGAGTAGATAAACCGGAAAATGAACCTGCTATACCGGATATTATGTTGTCCAATTGTCCAATAAATCGGTCAGTTAAAGCGGTTCCTGCAACTCCTATTGTATTGATTGTTTTCAAAAAGCCGTTCATTTCATCTTTACGTTTCTGAGCAGCAGCCAACTCAAACTCTCTTTGTTTTCCTGCAGCATATTCTTTGAGGTTCTTTTTGTTCCATTCGTATTCGGACATTTCAACTTCACGATTTTGAAGTACACCTAAGTCGTCATAATAAGACTCAGCATACTTATTAAGTTTTTCACGGTCACCGTAAAGTTCATTGGCAGCGGCAGTCATTTTCATGTCAGCATCTAAGTATTTTGTATTATACTCATTTGCAAAGTTCTGAATGCCACCAAGCTTGTCTGCATCAGAAAGAACAGCTACAAGATTGTTGAGCTGCCCATTACGTGCATATTTAGCCCAGGTGTCATCGCCACCGAGTTCGTTGTACAAAGGTGTGCCCTTGTAAGTTACTCGGGCACGTTCGTACGGGTTAAGGTAGTTACCTTGATAATTAAAAGTTGCCATAAATACTCCTTTACTGCTCCTCGCAGTTATATGAAATATCTTTATTATATATTTCTTTCAAAATCAATCTTGAAAGATTTTAATATATAATAGAAATCAATTTTATCAATCATTGAATAAATATATTGATGAATTTTATTATATCTTAAAATTAATATAAGGTTTTGTTGAAATCTATCTCAGCTTGACGTTTCTTTCTAAGACTATACTGCAACATACTCTGCAAAGCATTGTCAAATACTTCCTTAGACTGTTTAGCTATTTGCTTATTGTAATTAACCATATTTTCATTTGCCTCTTGAGCTTTTATTGCCCCAAGAAATAGACCAATTACTGCACCTCCTATAGTTCCTGCTGCAAATACTCCAGGAGCTGCGACTGCACCTATGCCTGTTGATGCGGCTGCCAAACCTACGGTTCCGCCCATTAATGCACCCGTACCTGCACTCATAACTATTTCGTTGCCTAACACGCCTAACGTCGACCAGTTAATATCCGACTCACTCTTTGCATTAGCTAACATATTTGAAAGTTTATCTCCAAATTCAGCTAAACTCATACCTGTTTCTGCTTCAAAGTCAGCATCAATACCTAAGTCTTCTGCCATCTTTGACAAGTCTCCAAACATGTTATTCACTGATTTTACAATATCTTTGCTATCATAACCGTCGTCATTGTTAATCGCGTCTACAAGTTGCTGAGAACTTTCTTGGAAACTTGAGTACAAGTTGTTTATCTCTTTTTCACTCATGCCACCAAATCTTTCAGCAAAGCTATACAAATAGTCGGTAGACATACGACCTGTCATTGTCTTAAATGTACCAGCATTAGTTCCTGCGTCAGTATAGTCGTAAGGATTGTAAGAATTGGCCCAATCAAGTAAATCAGGATTAGTATCGGACAAGTATTCACCAAAACTGTAGCCACCTTCAGTAGCCATAGCATTTTCTATTTGGTCATAGAAATCAACACCTTTTAACGTAAGGTTATCTTGGTCATCTACAAAGCCAGTCCAATCTTTGCCTACAAGATTGCCTTCATCATCAAGTACTTCGTCATACGATGCATTGAATAGCTCGTCTCTTGCTTTAAGTCTACGTTCACCTAACACAGGATTGCCTTCCTCGTCATACAAGAGCTCACCTGTTTCCTCATCACGAAGCTGGTCTTGTGTAGTATATCTGGACCAAAGTTCAGTATCAAACAAAGTGTTTTCTCCGTTCTCGTATCTTTCCCAAAGTTCTTGTAAGTAGTCCATGTGAGCTTTGTCATAAGCTGCAGTATACTCACCTTGCTCTGCAAAAGCATTTTCTACTACCTGATTAGATTGACTATAACTTTCTTGTATCGAAGCTGTGCCTTCTTGCAAAGAGTTCATGTAGCTATTATAAGCATCTTGTAATTCAAGTTCATTATCTTGTAACAAGTTAGTTCTACCTTGTCCTACTGCACCACTGTTTATTATTGCATTTTGATTTTTCAAATACGATACATAAGCATCAGCAGTAGCAGTATTATAAGATTTAAGTAACTCGTTTTCAGCAGCTAATGCAGAATTAGCATTTTGTGAGAGCAAATCGTTCCATACATTTTGTCTATTGTATGACTCATTATACTGTTTAAGTTGTTTTGTAGCAGAGTCTGCTGTTAAAATAGTTCCGTATGCCATTATCTCACCTTCTCAGTTATTCTATATTTTATAGCTATGTTTGGAGTTACAAGAGGCTTAGGATATTTGTCCGTAGCATCGTTGGATATTCCAAACTGAAAAGCATTTGTTTTAATAAAATTAACTCGTTTAATCATAGTCGTAAGTTCATTTATATTATACTCAACTGTATCAGTATCGGAAGGATTATACAAATTACGATAGTTTTTGAAAAACATTTTGAAACGTAACTCTCTCCCTTCTTGCGATGTAAATATAGATAAACTACGTATATGTTTATAATTATTAGGTGCATCAAAATGAAGCATTTGTGTTACAAAGGACCAATTGAAAGCATGTAAATCATTGTCATATACTGTAAGTTCATTGAACCTAAACCTATACATATTGTTGTCGGAACAAATGGCATAAAGTTCTTCATCTAACATTATAAGTTTAGTAACATTATAAGGTAAAGTCCAAGGCCACCAAGATGAAGTACGTATATCAAATACAAGTAACTTATTGTAATCTTTTCTATACAGGATAAGCCAATCTTTGTACTGATACATCTTTATAGGTTCTACTGCAAATTGATAGTATTCTGTAAGTATTGACTCCGTAAGATAATTGTAAACTTGTTCAGTACTCTGTACGAAGTCTTTATATGTAAGTCCACTTAAACCTTTCAACGTTGATACAAAGATTGTTGAACCATCGTAACTTACAAGAACGTCTGCGCCATCTCTGTTTCCTAACTGTAACTTAGTTTTTGCTGATAAATATACTTTGTATCCATTTACATCATTATCATATTGTAATTCGTAAACGGAATTTTCTAAAAATACACCTAAGGAAGTTTGTGAAAAGTTAGCGAATGCAGTAACTTTACCAGGATATTCTATCTTTGCAGACTCAGGAACATATATAAAGTCACCTTGTATAATACCTAATTTATTAACATCTCCCACATCTACTTTTTGTGATGTATAAACATAATTATCAAAGGATATAGTAGTAACCATAAATTCGTTTGACAAATAAGGTATTATGTAATTTATTTCTCCCTCAGTAGTGTAGTCTATTGTAATTATACCGTCATACTGATTTGTATAAACATAATCATTATAATACCACGTAAACAACTCACCGTTCATATAAACCGGAAGGTCTATGCCTGTAATAAACATATACTTTATAGTTACTTCATTGTAATATACAAAGTATTCAGTCATGAAATTGTCGGAATTATATGCTAATACAAATTTAGTTGCGGTTTTATCAGGTATGGATATATTTTTTCTGTTTACGTCAGTATTATCCGGTACAAAAGGAACTGTACCTCGATTATCTACATATGAACTGGAAGGAGTTTCAGGATAGGTAAACGTATCAGTATATATTGAAGCGTCGTAAGGAACTTCTTCTTTCCATGCAAATTTGTAAATAAGTAATTTTTGTTCATACAATATACGATAAGTATTGTCAGTTTGACTTAATGATACATTAACGTCAGCTTTATAGTATTTTGTGTCCGTTCCGGATATAGGAAACGAATGTTCTACAAGATATGGCATCGGTGATATAAAATATACTACGTTATCATTACTTCCAACTTTACTTCTATCTGAGCCGAACTTTCTATACAAATTAAGACTTTGGTCAAGTAAAAAGAAATAACAATCATAAGAACTGCTTATAGTTTTTGCAAAAACTATCATAGGTACTTTGTCACGTTGCTCGGACAAATACCTTATCTTATTTGCATAGTCTTTTTTCAACGGAGTTGTTACAAAGTCATAGTTTATTATATCATTACTTTTAATTAATGTTACAAAATAATTGCCTTCGGCACCTCCAATATCTATTGAACCGCTTGTATTTGCGCCATTATTGTTAGTAATGTAACCAGTTATATCAAACCTAATAGGAAGTATATATGCAACGTTTCCTGTTCCTGTCGAATAACCAAAAGGATTTGCATAGTATGGAGAATATATTTTGTCATCTATTATAGTCTTACCAGGTCTATATACTGTAGTATACATGACGTATTTGCTATTTTTTATTTTCTTAGCATACCAATAATTGTAAGTCTTGTCTCTAAGCCAAATTTGTTCACTTGACCAATCTTGTGATACATAGTCCGATGTAGTAGTTATTGTACTTTTTGAATACAAATTTACATAATAGCATAACTCACCTTCATCATATGTAACGTCACCTATAATGTATACGGTATTTGCATCGTCTGAAAGGACAGGTATCTGATTTGCTGTAGCAAGCTCAGGAAAGTTATCTTTCAAGAATATTGCACCGTTTATACTTATGTAATATTCTAACGTATCATATTTGTAAGCTACAAAAATATTAGTTCCTGCGGAATTTTGCCGAGATATAATAACATCAACGTCAGTAATAGTTCCGAAACGTTTGTAAAATACTTTGTCATTATACTCTTGAAATACAATATCGTGATACGTTGTGTCTCCAATAGTTACATCGACTTTCTCTCCTATAATATCTGAATGTATTGTATCTTTTCCGTATTCAAACAAGTATCTTGTAACGTATGACGATGTAAACAAGTTAGGAGACTCGTTTTCCACAGTTTCTGTTCCAGATACAATTTTTGTAATAGGTGCATATACTGCTCCGGAACCTTGAAATACAAGAGGGTAGTCGTACTTATCAAAACGTATACTATAAATATTATTTTCCGTAAATACAGCGTAGCCGGAATTAAACCAGCATACGTGTACCTTTTCAGAAGCTTCAAGAGTTTTTAAGTTCTTTGAACCTTCAAAAGTATATTCAAATAAAACGTAATATTTATCGTCCTCTGTATCTTGTACGTGATAAAATACTCGCTCGTTTATTTTTACAATATCGAGTATTACGTATTTACTATCGAATACAAGAATTTGTTTAACAGTAGGACGAGTAGACAACTCGTTGTTTTGGTCTACATACATATTTTCTACTTCGGAAAAAGTACGTTGGTCAATTCCTACGTAATTCTTGTTAGTACAAAGACCGTGAAACTCTACAAAGTTGTCATACTTCTCATTTAAGTTATTTATATTTACAGATAAGACGTTACGTCTAACAGTTCTTGCCATTACCAATCACCTCTGCCGTTAAATTCCTTATTTGTAAAGTACTCGTTTTCATCTATTCTTGCAATCATCATCTCAAACTCATTGCGATAAATGGAAGATTTCTGCTCGTCGTCAATCTTAAAAAGTTGACTTGCAATGTATGAAGGCAAGCATTCTACAATATCGTCCGGTATGTCAAGTTCCACGGAGTCATCAGTGGTAGGTTCAAACGTAAACCATTTAGCTTTATAAGGAAATCTGTACATTCCTTCACGTTTGAACAAGATTGATTTATAACCTATTGTAGTAAAGTCTTTGTCACTCGCTTCCTTTACATGTTCATTGTACATAAAATCATGTGATATTTTGTATACAGGTTCATCAGACCATGCAAAGTAGTCATCTGGCATAGTTACATTTTGACCGATGTATGTATATGAATTATATAATTCTAACGCCTTAAGCTGAACATCGCTCATTGTACTTTTATCGCAAGGTTGATTTACAAGAAACCTTAAATCGTCATAAGGAAGCATTTCTCGTTTAATATAAGCTATGACTTTGTCGGTGTCTTTGACAGTAAAGTCAATATACTTAGTCTTAGCTTTTACACCGGAAGTAATTTGTGTCAAGGCCTCGTTTGCATAGTATGGCATTTTATTTACTAATCCAAGCTCTATTGCCTGATTAGCAGTCATGTCCATTTTTGCAAGAGTTGCCTCTTTAACGTAACCCCATGTATACATATTATATCACCTCTATTTTAATAATCAATAAATCAATTAAAATCGACCTTTGATGATTTTAATATATAATAGAGATTAATTTTATTAATCATTGAATAATCTATTGATTGAAATTTATTATATATTAAAATCATCAAAGGTGTAAATATAAAAAGAGCCAGCCGACAACAGCCGGCCGGCTCCATTTACACCGATTGACTTTTAAGTTTATTCGCCTGCCTTAGTCGTTACCGTACCATCAACCTTCGTCGTTACCGTATTAACAACCTGTACAGGTTTAACAATAGTAGCAAGAGGAGTGATTTCAGTAAACGTATCCCGGTCGTCCCACTTGTCGGAGGAACCAGCGGGAGTTCCGAGATATACGTAAGCGACACCTCTCCACGTAGCAACGTTAATATCGAAACGCTGTCTACCGTCATAAATGATACCGGCAGGTCTCTTCTGTTCAAATACGTTCAACGTAAATGCAATACGTTCAGTAAATTCAAGACCGTGGTTCTGAGCATTGTATGCTCTATCGATAATAAGGAAACCAAGTCCATTCTTAAACTGAGGAATTACGTTGAGATAAGGAGTATATTCAACAGTTGCTGCCTGATATGCAGGGTTCTTATACAAAGACTCACCTGCTTTGAACATATCCATTTCCAAAGCCGTTTTAAGTGCAGCTTTAAGATGGCCGTTGTTCGCAATTACAATAGTCTTAGCATCGGTTACACCAGCAAACTTGTTGTTGTCATCTTTGAGGTTTTCCATATAAGTAATAACTTCATTAATAACATCTGCAAGTTTAGCAATTCTCGCCGGGTCATCGCCAGTAATATCGATGTCTGCATAGAATTTATTAGACTGATAATTAACTTTAATGTCATCAGCACTCATATCGTCCCGTTTTACAATAGTGTGTTTATTGTAGAACAGCGGGTTCTTTACACCGTCGATAGTACCATCAACCGTATCTGCTGACATAAGTTTAAGTTTGGATTTACCATCTTTTTCAGTACCCCAAACAACTTCTTCACCGAAGCCACCGGACAAAGCAGCCATTGCATATTCTACAAGGTCACCGTGCCATCTGCGGGTAAATGCGTCAGCATCGTCTTTTGCACGTCCGAGTTCTCTATCTTCAAGAGTCTGTTTAGTAATAATAAACGAACCCTGGAAAGTTCTCGTACGATACGTAGCAGCAAATCCTTCAGCCGTGTTAAAGATAGGGCCAATAGCATAGTCGTTAGTCTCTGCAAAAGCCTTACCAAAGCCGATGCTGCTCGTAAAAGTTTTCTGGAACTGGTCAATGCTTGTACGATTGTAAATCATGTCGATGGGATTTTTCTTTTCCCACTCTTCCTGTCGTCTCGTAATCATTTCATTGAGAGGTTCACGGAGAATGTTATAATCGGAACGAAGTTTGAGAGCTTCGTCAATATTAATAATCATACCCATATTGTATTACCTCCTTAGGAATGGTCGCTGCCATCTGCAGCAGGAACAATATCGTCCCAGTTCGTAATCTTAAACAGTGCGACATGTTTCCAAGTCGTAGTTTTACTAGTAGGTGCCTGAGTAACGGTACCTTTAACCGTAGGGTCATACCGATAATCTCTGTTTTCAACGGGAACATGACCATAAGCAAGAGTCATATCAGACTGTGCTACAATGTGAGTAGCCTGTCTGCCATTAACCTGCGTTGCGGTTGCTTTGGTCATATAACCCTGGACAGTATCGGTTTCGTTTGTCACTACAACGAAGTCACCAACTTTGCAGTCATTAACGACATCAATGTCGAGATAAACTTCACGTTGCAGGTAAGCGGTAAGAAATCCTGCCATAATTATATCTCCTTAAATTTTTTATTGAGCTCTTCGTCCGTAATATTAGGATTAAACAGCCGCCATACTGCTCGTTCTTCTTCGTTTAACGGACGTCTATTTGTAGGAACGCCAGGAGAACCGCCTGGAGTCTGCAAGTGAGAAGTCGTTCCTTTGGATGCTGCAGATTTAGCTTTCAAAATAAGTTCTTCGCCATGTAATGCAATGTAAGATTTTTTAAGTGACCCTGTTTTTCTCCAATCTTCAATAACGTCCTTTGGAATATCATTTACGGAGGTATAATTTGTGCCTACAAGGTCGTTAATCTCTTTGAGTTCTTTTGAAGCAAATTCATTAACCTTAGCTTTACGAAGTTCTTCAAGCTCCTGCATGCGAGGGTCCTTGGAAAGTCGTTCCTCAACAAGCTTTTCTACAATAGGACTAACCTGCTCGGGGTCAAGTCCTTGTTCTTCCAGCATCTTCTTTTCCTTAGATTTCTGCAACTCTTCATAAGAAGCATATCCAAGCGATGCTGCTATTTCTTGTCTTGCTTCTTTGAGAGCTTTCTCCTTTTCCTCTTTAAGCCTTCTTGCAAACGCCTGCGTTTTGGTTACGTCTTCAACATTTGTTTCAGTCTTAGTAGGTTCGTTCGGTGGAGTTTCCGGAGGATTTTTGTTACCTTCCGCAGGCGGTGTTTCCTGCCCTTCTTCCTTAAAGAGTTCCTCTAACTCTTCCATGGAAAATTCGTTAGCACCTTTTGACATGTAATTTTATTCCTTTGGCTTATTTTGTACGATTTTCGGTCGCCAACCGTTTAGCTGTACATAAATATTCTATATAATAATGATAGAAAATATTCCTATAAGTTAAGTAATTTCTATTATACCTTGTTGCTTTTCTTCTACTTTTTCCACAATAGGCTTAGGTTCTTCTACAAAGACTTTATGTTCAACATACGGTTCTTCGGAAGGTGGAGTATCACGCCATTCTTCAAGCATTTCCGAAACTTCTTCTGCAATAGAAAGTTTTACTTTAGCTGCTTTAGCACCGGACATAGCTCCAAAAAATAATGACGTAAACAATATAGCAACATTTATAAGCAATGTCAATGCTGCAGACTCAAATTCGCCTTTTACAAAGTTGACTGCGATGGATGCTGCAAATAACGTGCTTAATGCAGAGGTTATTAACTTTTTGACACGTCCAACGGAATGCATTCTTTCTGCCTTGTGAACGTCAAGTTTCATGCTATCGCTACCTGATACGGATAATACATACAATAAATCCTTGGGAGTTCTTATACCTGATTTAGGATAATTGTGATGTTTTATTTTATGTATTAAAAGTTTATGGTCATGACCTTTGTAAGGTTCAGTTCGTATACTTTCTATACTTCTACCTGTTATGTCCTCTACATCAGTTTCCCACGTCTTTACAAAATTGATATTGTATTGACGGATATGATTTTGTAACTCATTATACTTCCAACCTCTTCTTGCATGATAATATCGCCTGTGTACGGAATATTCTTTATTTGTTCTATCCTGAAACAAAGACTTCTCATACGTACTTGTATACCAGCTATCCCATACTACCCAGTTTAGTACAAGAGCTACAAGAGAAATCATACTTATGCTTCGTAAGCTCGGTTTAATCTCAAAGCTATCTACAAAGGATAAGTAAGAAAGTATTGCCAACGAAACGAGGAACACAATTTGTGTTCCCCATCTTATTATGTTGGATACAATTTTTTGTGTAGAAAACTCACTCGTTGCTTTCTTCACTGTTATTGTCCTCCTGTTCATCTTCGTAAACTCCAGCACAATAACAAATTGCTTTGAATATCATAGCTGAAAATACAAAGATTAAAATTAAAGTTATTGCACCTTTGAAAGCTATTAAGCCATCTACGAGAGCATTTACAAATAGATATACAAGGATAAGAGAAAGTAAAACTACTATTGCATTATATGCATACAATATCATCTTGCACCTTCTCCACTTTGCTTCAATAAGTTTTTCATCTCCGTTAGCTACTGAATAATCATGTTCCAACTCAAATACTTCCTTTTCAAGATTGTCTATCTGTTTATTAAGTAAGTATTTTTTAATGATTATAAACGTAGTTAATATTGCACCTATTGAAGCAAAGGACCATTTGAAAGCACTGCTATGTGACTGAAACAATTCTAAACAAGTAATAACGATAGGTGCCACTGCTATTAAAGCCATATATACTATGTCTTGCCACAATGGCATTTTTATCTTTTTTACTTTAACCTTTTTCTTTGCCATAAGTCACCTCACAGTTTTACTTCTTCCTCAACGTTATCTCCTACCAATAATTTAAGTTCGTCGAGTTCTTCCTCAGTAAGTTTATTCACGTGAGTAAATTTACTAAGAATTTTAAGTATCATTACATTTTCCTCGTGAATTTTACTAAGGTAATCTTTTTGATTTTCTTCCATCTTTTCCAAACCTTCTTTAATAGGTTTTTCTATTTTGGAAGATACGTCAAGTTTAATCTTTTGTGGTAATACAGCAGACTTAAATGCATTTTCAATGTATTCTTTACTTACATTAAGTTGCTTCTGAAATTCGTCTTTGTCGTTCTTTGCCTTTTTAGCGGCCCTATGTATTGACTTTACACAATATATTACATTGGCAAGTATAGTAGCTACCGACACACCACAAAGACTGAGACTGAGTATTTGCATTACTTGTTCAGAAATGGCGTCAAACATTTTTAAGCCTCCTTTTCGTCTTTCAACGCTTCAATTTCAACTTTAAGTTTTTTAAGTTCGTCCTTCGTAATTGCATTTTCTGCAATCTTGTTTAATATACCGGCTATTTCCATATTTTGTCCAGTTATTACATGAAGGATTAAGTTAAGTTTTTCGTTAAGTTTTACAAATTCCTTTAACAGTTGATTATACTCCAGCTGTGTCATTTTGTTTCACCGCCTTGTTATATTCTTCCGGCTTAGCAGGATTGTAACCTGAAATTATAGCAGAAGCTTTCTTAAAGGAAGCATCGTGGTCACCTTCGTCCTGTATAATCTCATTAATCATTTTTACAAGAGCTCCACAAATATTTTCCTTGTCCTTATAAATTTCTGCTATGGCCATTTTAGCTTTTTCATAATCAGCAATAGTATCCGTTTCCGACTGTGCAAGTGCATTAAGTATACAAGATACTGCAGCATTAGGACAACCTCCATTACGAAAGGCACACATTGCTTCATCAACAGCCCATTTAATGTCAACCATTTTCTTCCTCCTCGATTTCTATTCTTCTGTTTAACACTTTATGATAAGTTTTCATAGCTTGAAGTTGAACACTCATTAGCGTACGTTTCTCAGCAGAAAGTGTTTTTACAATAGGGTTTGTTTTGAGAAACTTGTCAAGTTTGTCTATACGTTCACTGAGCTCGGCAAGTTCTCCATACATTCTTTGTACGTAATCTTTCATTTTAAGTCTCCTTATAGTATATCTCCTCTTGCAGTATTTACAAGAGGAGATATAAAATTGTTTTAATTAAAGTTCATCATAATAAAAATCGCAAGTTGAAATGTTTCCTGAAGTTACAAGATACGAAGTAGTTGAATCACTTCCGATAGTTACTGCTGCAATAACTTCCAACGTAGTACTAGATTCCATTCTAACATAAGCCACCGGATAATTTCCAGTCACGTTAGTTAAACAACCACTCGCAGGAGTATTATTGTTAGAACGACTGGAAATTGAACCATAGTTGTAAAAATCCGAACACAATCTTGAAAATCTTGCAGCAGGAGAACTCGATGAGGAACTATCCATGCGCATATTAGAAATGTAACTAAACGAAGCAGTTACCCCTTGAGCTGCGGTATAAGCATATATTACTACTCTAACTCTATACTTCTTATTTCCTGCCTCTTTGCTTAACGATACTACTTTGTATTTCGAGGTAGTTTCATCGTTATTTACTATAGTACATTCAAGTAATGCAATATAGTAATCACCACTAATGTCAGTTACAGGTGCAAGTACGTATTCTCCCTCAGTAGGAAGTCTATTGAAGTTTGATTTCTCCAATATAACAGTACCTATAATAACATGACTGGCATTAACGGTAATACGTCTAACCGCTTGTAATGTACTTTGCAAACAATCAATTATAGTATTCTTAAGTACTGAACAGGTTATTGTAGAAGTACTGACTGCCTGTACTCTAAGTATACAATAGTAATAAGAGTTGTTACTAGTATATCTAAGTATAGTAGTAAAATATTCTCCTACGATAGGCGTTCTGTTAAAGTTTGCTTTAGGTATAATTTGAGTACTAAAGTTATCTACTGACGTAGTAGTACAAGTAAGTTGAGTTGCTGCTTCGGTGAATACGACAGTTTTAACTGAAACTGTAGCAAGACTTCCAGAAAGAGAAGTTATCTGTCCAATACACCAAGTATAACTATCCTGATAGCCGTCACTATTGGTATCTACCGGAACTACAAGAACCAAAAAGCTACTTACTGCATATCCGTTAAGTTGAGTAGTACCAATACTGATACTAAAATTAGTTCCTACATTTGGAATAACATTTTGTAACGGAGCCCAAAACATATACTGTAACGTACTCTGAACTACATTAGCGTCCGAACCGTCTGCACCTGCAGGTCCTTGCGGCCCTTGTGCCCCATTAACTTTTGTATAACTAACAGGAGTAGCACTACAAGTACTGGAACCATATGCCGACAAATTACAAACTGTAAGGAACGTATCACCGCTGCCAGGACAATAGATATTACAAATAAATTTATCGTTTTGTGCAGGAGTACGATTAAATTTAGA
>ERZ827490.653-NODE-653-length-52920-cov-7.232290_pt1 | contig 52920 bp, 55 predicted proteins | sample MGYA00519770_ERZ827490 | MGnify/ENA primary metagenome ERZ827490 (study PRJEB31778, sample SAMEA3449324) | human gut metagenome | biome: human gut; feature: human-associated habitat; material: faeces | place: United Kingdom | collected 2010/2012 ...
GGCAGAACCGCGTGGGCCCTTGTCAATCGACGCAAGCCTTACTCCATGCGGCTCGGCGTGCGCACAAGGCCGCTGCGGTAGGCCGCGAGCAGCTTTTTGAGATCGGCGATGCGCCGCTCCACATCCGCGCCGCCGTCGGTATCGCGCACGCGAAGCCGGTCGGGATACTGCTCGATCATGATCGTCCGGGAGAGTACGTCCGCGCTTTCGCGCGCGGCGGTGTCCGGGTCGAAGGGCTGGTGCTCGGCGAGATACAGCTCGTGCGAGGAATACACCAGCGTATAGCCGCAGATGCCCGTTACGGGCTGGTACGCCTTCGAGAGGCCGCCGTCGATGTTGATGAACTTGCCGTTGGCCTTGATGGGCGTGTCGCCCTTCGTTTTGCGCACGGGGACGTGGCCGTTGATGATGTGGCCGCGTTCAAAGTCCACGCCGAACTCGGTGAGGATCGTGCGCGCCGTTTCCCCGCTGTTCCAGAGATCGTAGTACGGATTTTTCTGCTCCGTTCGGGCCTCCGGATCGTCGAGGAACGTGCGCTCGAACGTTGCGATCTTGTCCTTGCCGTTGAGCGGAGAATACGGCCCGCACCAGAGATACCAGAGAAGATCGGTGTTCTCCATACGGCGGTCGTACATCGCCGTGCGGCACAGCCGGTCGCAGGCATCCATGAGCGACTTTCCGAAATATGTTTTGTCACCCATCGTCACGCGCGTAAAGCTGCCGTCCGGCTCCATGGGGATGCAGCCGTGGTAGAGAAGGTTGCCGTTGCACACGCGGTACATTGCGCCCTTTTCCAGCAGATACCGGATATGGGTCTGCAGCTTCTCGCTGCGCAGGAAGGACAAAACGAGCTGATCGACGAGCTGCTGCTCGCGCTCGGAGAGGCGATAGGGATCCGCAGGATCGACCGTGGGGAGCGAAATGTCGTTCGTGCGGTATATCTTGCCGCCGAGCGTGACCGTTCCTTCGGAGCGGACGAGCTCTCCGAGGAGGAGCCGTCCGTCCATTTTATATTCCGGGTGGCGCAGGATGAGCTGGCCCTCCAGCTTGAACTGGATGACCGTGATGGCCTTGAGGAGCTTGGCGGTAACGTCGCTGTTTTCCGCCACGCAGTCGGTCACGTGCGTCGGGAGGAAGTTCGTGCAGGGATCGTCGCCGTACTGCTCCATGGCGAAGAGCGCGAGCGGGCGGACGTTCAGGCCGTAGCCGTCCTCGAGCATATCAAAGTTGCCGTACTTGAGCGAGTTTCGCAGGGCGTTCGCAATGCACGCAGGGTTGCCCATGGCCGCGCCCATCCAGAGAATGTCGTGGTTGCCCCAGACGAAGTCCACGCCGTGCATGTCCATGAGATCGTCCATGACCATCTGCGCGGCGGGGCCGCGGTCAAAAACGTCGCCGACGATGTGCAGCTGGTTTACCGTCAGGCGGGAGATGAGATTCGCGAGCGCTACGATGAACCGGTCGGCAATGCCGGTCTCGATCACGCTGTTGATGATGCTTTCAAAATACCTGCGCTTGTTGGGATCGTGCTCGTCGGAGTCAATGAGCTCTTCGATAATATAGGCATATTCCTTCGGCAGACGGGCACGCACCTTGACGCGGGTATATTTGTCCGTCGCCTGCCGGCAGACGGCCACAAGACGGTGGATCGTCACGCGGTACCAGGAATCGGAGTGCGCTGCGGCGGCAAGCTCCCGCTCGGGGTAATAGAGCAGCCGGGCGAGCGAATTTTTCTCCTCCTCGCCGAGAAGATCGCCGAAGCTGTCGTTGATCTTGTCGTGGATCGCGCCGGAGGCGTTTTTGAGAATATGGGAGAAGTATGTATACTCGCCGTGGATGTCGCTCATGAAGTGCTCGGTCGTTTTCGGCAGCTCCAGAATGGCCTGCAGCCGCACGATCTCCGCCGCCGTAGCGGGGATGCTCGGAAAGCTCTTGGAAAGAAGCTCCAGATATTTGATCTCGCTCTCGTTCATGCCTTTTTCTCCCGGCTCCTTTCCTCGATATACTGCGCGGCGCTGAGCGCGGCGATGTTCCCGTCGCCGACGGCCTTGGCGATCTGGTAAGGCTTGCCGGTGCAGTCCCCGGCGGCGAAAACGCCGGCAACGGAGGTTTTCATCGTCGCTTTATCCACGGCGACATGCACGCCGTCCATGGCAAGACCCGCGAGCAGCGAATCGGGCGCTGCGGCCGGGCGGAGGATGAACACCGCCTCGCACGGATGCTCTTCGCCGTTCACGGAAAGCGCCGTGACGCGCTCCTGCCCGAGCACGGCGTACTTCGCCGTGCGGCTCGTGAACATTTCAACTTCGCAGCCCATCGTGCGAAGGAGCTCCGCTTCCTCTTTCGTATCGGACGTGAAGCCCACGACGCAGACCTTTTTTCCGCGATAGAGCATTCCGTCGCACGTGACGCAGTAGCTCACACCGCGGCCGAGGAACTCCTGTTCGCCGGGGAAAACTTTTCCGGCGGCAACGCCGGTGCAGAGGATGAGTGTTTCCGCCTCGCAGAAGTCCGCGCCGTAGATCACGCCGAAGCCGTCGCCGAGAGGGGCGATCGACGTGGCACGGCCGTGAAGGATTTCCGCGCCCGCGTCGAGTGCCTGATGTTCCATAGCTTCGAGCAGCGCGCGGCCGGAGATATCCGGACAGCCGGGGTAATTGGTAATCCTGCTTGCGCGGGAGAGCGGGATATCGTCGATCCCGCCGGAGAGGATCGCGGCAGTCTTCCCTCGAGCGCGCAGCGTGAGCGCCGCGGAGACACTCGCCGGGCCGCCGCCGAGGATCACGGCATCATATTTCATATGGCATACTCCTGTCGTTTGTTCCGCTAAAGGGCGGAAAGATTCATAGCGCTTCTATTATCCAATAATTCTGTTGTAATTTCAAGCGTTGACGTGTATAATAATTTTCATTCATTCAGCTTTCATAAAATGGAGAGAGTCAATATGGAAGAGATCAGAGAATCCAGCAATTTTATTCATGATTTTGTCGCTGAGGACGTTGCCCCCGGCGGACGGTTTGCCGGAAAAACGGTGCACACCCGTTTCCCGCCCGAGCCGAACGGCTATCTGCACATCGGCCACTGCAAGGCGCTGTGCATCGACTTCGGCACGGCGGAGAAGTTCGGCGGTCTCTGCAATCTGCGCATGGACGACACCAACCCCGCCAAGGAGGACACCGAGTTCGTCGATGCCATTCAGGAGGATATCCGCTGGCTCGGCTTTGACTGGGGCGACCGCTTTTTCTACGGCTCGGACTACTTTGAGAAAACCTACGAGCTCGCCGTCGGCCTCATCAAAAAGGGTCTCGCCTACGTCTGCGAGCTGACGCCCGAGGAGTTTTCCGCCTACCGCGGCGACACGACGCACCCCGCCGTCAGCCCTTACCGCGACCGCCCGATCGAAGAATCGCTCGATCTCTTCGCGCGGATGCGCGCCGGGGAGTTCCCCGAAGGCAAGTATACGCTGCGCGCGAAGATCGATCTCGCAAGCGGCAACTTCAATATGCGCGACCCGGTGCTCTACCGCATCCGCTACATTGAGCACCACCGGCAGGGCACGAAGTGGTGCATCTTCCCGATGTACGATCTCGCCCACCCCATTCAGGACGCGCTTGAGGGCATCACGCACTCGCTCTGCTCGCTCGAATACGAGGATCACCGCCCGCTCTACAACTGGGTCATCGAGAACTGCGACGTGCCGTCCAAGCCGCGCCAGATCGAGTTTGCCCGTCTCGGCATCAACTATACCGTGATGAGCAAGCGCAAGCTGCGCCGCCTTGTGGAAGAGGGCCGCGTGTCCGGCTGGGACGATCCCCGGATGCCGACGCTCTGCGGTCTGCGCCGCCGCGGCTATACGCCGCATTCCATCCGCGATTTTACCGACCGCATCGGCGTTTCCAAGGTCACGTCCACGGTGGACTACTCGCTGCTCGAAAGCTGCCTGCGCGACGACTTAAACGCGAACGCCAAGCGCGTCATGGCGGTGCTCCGTCCCGTGAAGCTCACGATCACGAACTATCCCGAGGGACAGACCGAGCTTTTCGATGTCGAAAACAACCCCGTCGCCGAAAACGCCGGCACGCGCCCGGTCTCGTTCTCCCGCACGCTCTGGGTCGAGCAGGACGATTTCATGGAAGAGCCGGTCAAGAAATATAACCGTCTCTATCCGGGCAACGAGGTGCGTCTCAAGGGCGCGTACATCGTCCGCTGCACCGGCTGCGTGAAGGACGCGGACGGCAACGTGACGGAGATCCTCTGCGAATACGACCCCGAGACCCGCGGCGGCAACACGCCCGACGGGCGCAAGGTGCGCGGCACGATCCACTGGGTGGACGCGAACAACTGCGCCGACGCCGAGGTCCGGCTCTACGATATGCTCTTCTCCGATCCCGAACCGGACGCCCCCGGCAAGGACTTCATCGACTGCCTGAACCCCAACTCGCTCGAAGTTCTCACCGGCTGCAAGGTGGAAAAGTCGCTCGAGGACTGCTCCGCTGCCGACCGCTTCCAGTTCCTCCGTCTCGGCTACTTTGCACCGGACAACAAGGACAGCGCCCCCGGCCATCTCGTATTCAACCGCGCCGTCGCGCTCAAGGATTCCTTCAAGAAAGACTAAGATACGCAAACGCAGCAGCTCCGTGATATGGAGCTGCTGCGTTTTCTTTTTAACTGCCTCCCTCTTTGAGGGAGTGGCTCGGCGTCAGCCGAGACGGAAGGAGTCACTCCTCACTCAGGCTCACTTTCGGTTATCTTTGAGCAATGCACCCGCGGAAATGACGATTGGGGAACCTTCGGAATACAGATTTTCTTCCAGCGCGAAGAGGCGCGTATATCTCTCACTCATGTCCGCACCTCAAATCTCCGGGATCTCGTCGTCGCTCATCGGCAGACCGCTGGACGCCGCGCCCGTTCCGCCGCGCCGATCAGGCAGCGCGATGACCATTGAGATACCGACCGCGCCAAACAGGAACGTCCACCAGAAATACTTCTTGCTTGTATACCCCTTTTCGTTCGCGATATACTCAAATTCCTTTCCGATGTAATACGCCACTACGGGCACTACGATCACTGCAATAATAATAACCGCTTCCATAGATTTACCCTCCATATCTTTTTCTTCGGGAAAACGTATAAACCCATTATAATATACATATGTATATATGCAATCCCAAAAGCGCGTTTTTTGCGGATAAACGGCGGCGTCTCAAAAGAGACGCCGCCGCGAACTTGTCTTATTCGATTTACAGAATGGCCCGCCGGGATCTTATGCCGGTCTTACGACCAGCCGTTCGATCAGGCCGTCGGAGCTGAATTCCGTGATGGTGGCCAGAGCGCGGACATGATAGCCGTCATAGACGGCATAGTAGTAGGCCTGCGTGTCGCTGACGATACGGGCATCGGTGATACGGAAGTGGCGGAACAGGAAGCGGTTGTGGTAGAACATATCGATGGCCTCAGGGCCGTAGGTGCTGACCAGAGGCTTGCCCGCATCGCGGGGGCAGTGGTCAACGAAAATGGCCGTGGGAGAAAAGAGCTTGCTCAAAGCCAGCGCGTCCTGGTCGAGCAGAGCGTCCACATACTGTCGAATCAAAGTCATGGGTTTCGCCTCCTTAGTAAACTTTCTCGCTGTTGAGCAGAGCGTCGGTGCCGCCGTCTACAAACATGATGTTGCCATTGACGCCGTGGGCCGCCGGGGACACCAGAAACACCAGCACATTGGCGATGTCCACGGGGTCGAGCAGCTGGTCGCCGGTCTGATAGTTGATGGGAATCGGAAGTCCCGCCAGCGCCGCCGTAGCGCGGTCGCCCATGGCGGCGGTGAGCGGCGTCCGGACGTTGCCGGGAGCCACCGCGTTGATGCGCACGCCGTTGGCGCCCCAGCTGGCGGAGATGCGCCGTACCCAGCGGGCCAGCGCGTATTTGGTTGTGGCGTACAGGCCCTGCGCCATGGTCATATTGGAGCCGTCATACTGCTCCAGAATGGAGAGAATGCGGGCTTCGTTCCGGTCCTGGTTGCAGGCATAGTTGAGCATATCGCAGAGATCCATGTGCACGCCCCCCTGCGAGATGGTGTTCGATACGATGACCACGCAGCTGCCGCCCTTCTTTTTGAGCAGGTCATAGATACCGTAGGCCAGACTGGTGACGCCGAAATAGTTCAGCGAGAACATCAGCTTCATATCGCCGCAGGTACCAGCGACGCCGGCCACGCAGATCAGGCCGTCGATCCCCTCGGGGTGCCGCTCGTGGATCTTATCGATCACATTCTGCCGTCCCTCCTTGGTGGCAATGTTGGCGTTGATATCTCCGCCTTTCAAATCGACGTTGATCGTCTCATGTCCCTGGCTGCGCAGAATTTCTACCGTCTTGCCGCCGATGCCGCCGGAGCCGCCGGTGACTACATAAACTCCCATAAGTTGTCCGTGTCCTTTCCTCGGAATTGAAATAGAGAATCTTTCCTGTGTATATTATCATACACCGGTGTATATTATCATACATTCAACGGATAATGCAAGCCTCTAAACGGCCTTTCCCCCGTCCGAGCCGATGCACTCGATAGAAAATATTCCCGCTTTGATCCGGTTATTTGTGCATTTCCCCGTTGACAGATGTAGCAGGGCATGATAATATACACGCCAGAAAAGACCTCTTTAAGTCGGTACAGAGCTGCCGGCAAGGCGTCGTAAGATGGGATCACGGTATCTTTATGCCGTGTCGCTGCGCCTTGTCTGGATTTGCCGGTCAAGGTTTTTTTGTTGCCAAAATGCCGGAAAGGATATGGAACGCTATGAACTTCAAAGCGCAGATCATGGACGAAGCCGCCGTGGAGCGGACGCTTGTGCGTATTGCCCACCAGATCATCGAGAAGAATCACGGCACCGAAAATCTCTGTCTCATCGGCATCAAGACCCGCGGCATCCCTCTCGCCGAGCGTCTGGCGAAAAACATTGAAAAGATCGAGGGCACCCGCGTCCCGGTCGGAAAACTGGATATCACGCTTTATCGGGACGATCTCACGCTCGTTGCCGATGCGCCCGTCGTTTCGGACACGCACATTCCCTTTGATGTAAAGGGGATGACCGTTGTGCTCTGTGACGACGTTATTTTTACGACCCGCACCGCCCGCGCAGCCATCGACGCGCTCATCTCTCTCGGCCGTCCGGCACGCATCCAGCTCTTTTCGCTCATCGACCGCGGCCACGCCGAGTTTCCGATCAAGCCGGATTTTGTCGGCAAGAACATCCCCACCTCCCTGCGCGAAATCGTCGCGGTGCGCCTCGCCGAGTGCGACGGCGAAACGGGCGTTTCCATTTATGAGAAAGAATAAATTTTTATAAGGAGAGAACGATTATGACAAAGAAACAAATCGGATCCGAACCCATTTACGACGCGCGCGCCCTCGGCACGCCGCGCATGCTGGTGCTCGGACTGCAGCACATGTTCGCAATGTTCGGCGCGACCGTCCTTGTCCCGGCGCTCACCGGTCTGGACGTTGCCACCACGCTGCTCTTCGCCGGTCTCGGCACGCTGCTCTTCCATCTGCTCACCAAGGGCAAAGTCCCCGCGTTCCTCGGCTCCTCGTTCGCGTTCATCGGCGGCTATCAGGCCATTGCCCCCAACAAGGAACCCGAGCTCCTCGTTTACGCTTGCGTCGGCGTCGCGGCGGCGGGTCTCATGTACGTCGTCCTCTCCGCGCTCTTCAAGGCCTTCGGCGTGAAGAAGGTCATGCGCTTCTTCCCCCCGATCGTCACCGGCCCCATCATCATCGCCATCGGCCTGACGCTCTCCTCCTCCGCGATCACCAACTGCTCCGCCAACTGGCTCGTCGCCGTCGTCGCCATCGCGATCGTCATCGGCTTCAATATGTGGGGCAAGGGCATGACCAAGATCATCCCCATCCTGCTCGGCGTCCTCGGCTCCTATGTCTTCGCGCTGATCATTGACCCCGCCGCCCGTGCCCATGTTGCCGAGACCGTCAGCGAAGCTGCGTGGATCGGCCTGCCCGTTCACGGCGAGCGCACCGTGTTCTCCCTCTTCGGCAACGCCGACTTCAACGCCGGTCTTCTCGTGAGCGCCATCTTCACGATCGTCCCGCTCTCTCTCGCCACGATGGTCGAGCACATCGGCGATGTCTGCGCCATCTCCTCTACGGTTGAGAAAAACTACATGGTCGACCCCGGCTTCCACCGCACGCTCCTCGGCGACGGTCTTGCGACCTCTCTCGCCGCGCTCTTCGGCGCCCCCGCCAACACCACCTACGGCGAAAACACCGGCGTTCTTGCCCTGACCCGTGTATACGACCCCGCCGTCATCCGCATCGCTGCGGTATTTGCGGTCGTCGTGTCCTTCTGCCCGAAGTTCGCCGCTCTCGTCTCCGCAATGCCCACCGCCACGATCGGCGGCGTGTCCCTCGTCCTCTATGGCATGATCTCCGCGGTCGGCGTGCGCAACGTTGTAGAAAACAACGTGGACTTCTCCAACACCCGCAACATCATCATCGCCGCGCTCATCCTCGTCCTCGCGATCGGCATCACCTACACCGCCCCCATCAAGATCGGCATCGTGAGCTTCTCCGGTCTCGCCGTCGCCTCCATCGTCGGTATCGCGCTCAACGCCATCCTGCCCGGCAAGGACTACGAGTTCGTGCAGGAAGACAAGGGTTCCACCTCTGTGGACTTCAAAGTGTGATGTTTCCGCCTCTCTTAATATAACCGCATCCCCAAAGGGAGACGCCTCACGGCGTCTCTCTTTGCCTTTTTAACAAGGCAAGCGGCGGGACGGGCTTTACCGTGCCGCCGCTCTGCTTTTTCGGCGGCTGCCGCTCGCTGCTCCCCGTCTGGTTTGGGCCGGACGGTGTTATTTACTCCATGCCGGCATCCGATATCCTCACCGCCGTCATTCCCGTCGTTCTGATCAAAAAACACACCGTCAGCTTCGTGAGAGCGAATCCGGCGTTGCCTTTTCTATCGAAGCGTGATAACATGCTTCTATATGGAGTGTGATGATCATGGAAGCGATGGACAAACTGCAAAGAGAATGTCTCTCCTGCCGGGACTGCCCGCTTTCACAGGGGCGGCACAACGTCGTTTTCGGCGTCGGCGATCCCGAGAGCGAGCTGATGTTCATCGGCGAGGGTCCGGGCGAGCAAGAGGATCTGCAGGGCGAGCCGTTCGTCGGCCCCGCCGGTAAGCTGCTCGACGATATGCTTGAAATGATCGATCTCGACCGTTCGCGCGTATATATTGCGAACATCGTCAAATGCCGCCCGCCGCACAACCGCGACCCGCTCAACGAGGAGCAGGCGGCGTGCCGTCACTGGCTGGACGCGCAGCGCGATCTGATCCGTCCGAAGCTCATCGTCTGTCTCGGGCGCATTGCCGCGATGGCAGTCATCAAGCCGGACTTTCGCATCACCCGCGAGCATGGGCAGTGGTTCGACATTGAAAGCGCCCGCGCCATGGCGATCTACCATCCGTCCGCGCTGCTGCGCGACATCACCAAACGCCCGGAGACGTTCGCCGACCTGCGATCCCTGCGCAGCGAGGCAAAGCGCGTCTGCGAGCGGCTCTATAAATAACAAACTAACAAACGGAAAGGTCATTTTTATGAGCGAATTTCAGCCCATCGGGCTGCAGCACAAGCCTCTTTTTGACGAAGCGCTTTCCCGGGAAAACTCCAAAAGCTCCTCGGACAGCTTCGGAAACGTATTTCTCTGGGACATTCTCTGCCGCCGCAATGTTGCCGTTCTCGGCGAGCGGCTGGGCATTGAATACCTTTGCTCCAAGGGCGCTTTCTACGCCTACCCCTCCGGCCGGGGCGATCTCGTCCCCGCCATTGACGCGCTCCGCGCGCGTGCCGCGGAGCAGGGGCGGCCGCTCTATCTGGAAGGCGTGACCGCGCCGCAGCGCGCCGCGCTCGAGGCCGCTCTGCCGGGACGGTTCCGGTTTTTTGAGGCCCGGGACGACGCGGACTATATCTATTCCGTTGAATCGTTCGCCACGCTCTCCGGAAAGAAGCTCCATGGCAAGCGCAATTTCTGCAACCGCTTTGAGACAGCGCACGACTGGCGCTATGAAGCGCTCTCTCCCGCCGGATTTGACGACTGCCGCAGTCTTCTCCAAAGCTGGGACGCCGAAAAGAACGGCGGCAATGCAGAGGAAAACGAGGCGATCGAGCGGATGTTTCAGTACTGGGACGGGCTCGGCATGACCGGCGGCATTCTCTATGCCGACGGCAGACCGGCAGCGTTCACCGCCGGGGAACGGCTCGGCAGCGACACGATCGACGTCCATTTTGAAAAAGCGCCCGACGATCTTCCCGGCGCGTATCCGATGATCGCGCGGGAGTTTGCCCGCCATCTGCAAAAGGATTTCCCGGAGATCCTGTATCTCAACCGCGAGGAAGATATGGGCATCCCCGGTCTGCGAAAAGCGAAAGAGGAATGGTATCCGATGTTCATGATCGATAAATTCACCGCTCTCTGGCAGGAGGACGAAGCATGACGCCGCGTCCGTCCCGCAAGGGCGACGAGAATGCACTCAAGGCGCTCTGGCGCGAGGTGTTCGGCGATACGGACGAATATATCGACGCGTTCTTTCAGAATGTCTACCAGCCCGGCATGGCGAGCGTGATCGAGGAAGACGGTACCGTTGTCGCCGCGGCGTACGCCGTGCCGTTCGGCGCCGTCCGGTACATTTTCGCCGTAGCGACAAGGCCGGAATATCGTGGCCGGGGCTATGGCCGCGCGGTGGTGTTCGCCGCTGCGGGAGGCGAGCCGGCGTATCTCTGCCCGGCGAGCGCGACGCTTCGATGCTGGTACGCGCTCACGATGCGCGCCAGAACGGTATCCTACCGCTCAAGCGTGCCGCTTCCGGCCGTTCGCCGGAAGATCACGGCGGAGGAATTCCGCGCACGCCGCGAGGTGTGGCTTGACGGTATCCCCCACGCAAAGTACAGCGACGGGATTCTCAAGCTCTTCTCCGTTACTGGGGAGTTTTTCTGCGGCGAGCACGGCGATATTTACGCCGTGGACGACGGACGCGTGTGTGAAGCGCTCCCCGCGCGCGCGGGCGACGAACCGTTTCTCATGGGGCTCAACGGCGCGGAGCCGATCTACTGGGGCTTAGCGCTGGAATAAACCCATTTTGGCCTCTCTTGACAAGGTAAATTTCATCCTTGTAGGAGAGGCATTTTCATCATCCTGCACAAGAAGTGATATATATTATATATATTTATATATTGCACAGTTGTCTTTTACTGTTCTCAACTGTATAATGTAAACGCAATACAAACAGAGGAGAGAATCGCAATGGAAACTTCTGTCATGCACGGCAAAGCCGTAGCCTCGCTTGTTTTAGGAATTTGTGCAATCGTCTGCTGGTTTTTTGGGGTTGGAGCTCTGGTTGGCATTATACTCGGCATAATCGGTCTCGTATTGGCTGGTCAGGCAAAAAAAGCTGGTAACACGGAGGGAATTCGGACAGGTGGCTTCGTCTGCAGCCTGATTGGACTGATCGGATCTGGCATAGCTGTTATCATTGCCATAAGTGCGCTGGCTCTTGCAGGCTCGATATTTGATAAGGCGACTCTATATGGCTCTTGCAGGCTCGATATTTGATAAGGCGACTCTATAAAAGGCTTCTCCCTCAATTGGGGAGAAGCCTTTTTCTATAAGTTTCCCAAAGTTTCGGAGTTTGCAATCCCTCAGTCAGCATCGCTGACAGCTCCCTTTGCACAAAGGAGCCCCTCATTCCGTGTCTAAGTAATATACCGTCAGAAGATCGACGCACGCGCCGTAGCTCTGCATGCCGCGGTCGTCGCCGTAGGTTTGCAGAAACGATTCATACACCTTTTCGGACACGTCCGCCGCGGGCGTTTCAAACCGCGCCCAGTAGTCATTGTTCGCGCGCAGATCGGCGCGCACGTTCTCGCTGAGCGTGGAATACACCTCGCGCCAGGCGTCGTAGTCGGCGCTGTAGAGGGCGTTTCCGAGATAGATATAGGCAAGCAGCGCGCCGGAATAGCGGTAATCCTCATCGCCGCTTTCCATGCACGCGACGACGGCGCAGAAGTTTGCCTCGTCCTCGCGCGCAACGCCGCGCAGATGCGCCAGCTCGTGCGCGATCGTGGACGGCAGCAGGCACGCGGGCGAATCGGCGTTGAGATTCGCCTCCGCCGTATAGGGGAAAAAGAAGCCGGTATAGCGGATATAGCTCAAAAGCCGCGAGAGCAGCACGGGCTTTGCCCGCACCGCCGGGGCAGCAAGGCACGGGAAGACCTGCTCCGCGCCCCCGTAGATATCCGAAGAGCGCCGGAAGATGTCGCTCTTGTCGGCACGGAACACGCCGTCTTCGCCGCGCTCTACATGCTCGCCCGCCGAGCTCGCCTGTTCAGCGAAATATCGGGTAACGGTCTCCAGCTCCTGCACGGAGATATCGCGCCGTTCCAGCCCCGCCTGTTCGGTGAAGCTGTCGGAATAATACAGCACGCCCCACCAGAGACAGAAGAGCGCAAACATCGCCGCCGAGACGGAAAGGATCGTCATCCCCGTGCGGTAAGCCTTCACCCACCGCCGCCGGATGAGCTGCACGATCAGAAGGACGAGCAGCACGACGCCGAGCGCCGCAAGAAAGAGGATGACCCACTCCGTCACGGAAAACGGCACGGCGGAAAAGAGCCTTCCCGCAAAGGCGTGCCACGGGCGCACGAGCGCTTTGCAAAGAAAGTTCATCACCGCCCTGTTTTCGCGCAGCAGAAAGTACGCCGCGAGCCACGCGAGCGAAATGAGCAGCACCGCATGGCGCGCCGGACACAGCCTCCAGAGCGACCGGAGCGTTATTTTCTTTTTCTCCGTTGTTTCCATATCTGGCATTTTACACCGTCCGACACCGGATGACAACCGGTAAAAAAAGACGGAGCGGGTCTTCCCTGCTCCGTCTGAGCTTGTCAAAAAAGTATTTTTGACAAGCTCTCAAACGAGACCCACTTCGTTGGGCTCTCGTTTGAAAAGGCTGCGGCTCGCCGCAGCGCACTCGCTTACGCTCGCACGTTTGCGAGCCGAGATGTATTTTCTCCGACGCACATGTCGCCGGAGAAAATGATTAACACTCTATTTGCGCCTCCGGGCGCAAACTCTGCGAGGCTTTTTCGACAGGCTGAGACGGAGCAGGTCTTCCCCGCTCCGTCTCTGCGTGTTGTTCTGTCAGGCGGCTTCGCCGCGATCAAGTTCGATATACGACGGCATGGCGTCATTCATATGCGGCACATACCAGCTATCGTAACCGAGCGGCATCATGTTGTCATAGGGCATATCGTAGCAGGAGTCGCTGCGCACGTCCTCCCAGCTCATGCCCCACGGGCGAAGAAACACAAAATAATGGATCCAGTTCGAGCTGTTGCCGTCCTCATAGTACGTGCCGTCGATCAGGATCATGGAGTCAAACCGGCTGACGAACGAGTCGCCGGGGTCAACGACCCAGTCTCTCGCGGCGATCTCATCGTCGTAGAAATCCCCGCTTACGGAGACCATGCGGCCCTTGTCCGTCGTACCCGGCTCAAAGGCCACATCGATATAGCCGATGTTCATGCCTTCCGCGCAGTCCTCGTCCCAGAGATCCACGAGGCCCGTGTCACCATATACGGAGATCGTGGCGCAGGCATCGTAGCAATAAGACTCCAGATCGGCATATTCTCCGCCGCCTTCATAGATGACCCACCAGCCGTACCAGTCGCCATCCCACCAAGCATAGTCCGAGCCGGTATCAACCGGAGCTTCAGCCGGGGCTTCGGTCGTCTGCCCGCCCACCGGCTTCGAGCCTTCCGCCGGGATCGATCCTCCTTCGCGGACGAAGTAGAGATCCACGCCGGAGTCAAACACGTTTTCAAAGACGATCACATCGCCGCTGAGCGTGCCGTGCATCTCGGCGTCATAGAGCAGTACGTCGATATTGCCGTCATCGTCGAGCTCATAGCGGCAGGTCTCCGTCTCGTCGCCGACCGTGGCGCGGCATTTTCCGTTGGAGAAGAGCTCAATACGGAAACCGTCTTCCCACATATCCTCGGCTGCGACGGTGCGCAGACCGATCTTGCCGTAGACCGCGTTGTACACATCGCCGCTGCGGTTTCCGAAGACGCCGATCAGCAGGAACACAAGCGCCGCAACACCAATGGCGATGAGCAAAAACGGCAGGAAGGACATCTTTCTCTTCTGCGGCTGGCTGCCGCCGGGAATATCGTGCGGCGGGCGCGGCGGCTGCGTGCCGCCGGTGCTGGCCGCGGCGGGGTCATAGGAATAGGTATTGCGTGGTATTTCCGGCGAGTATGAGCCGGAAGAGGCGGTGTTTTGCCCGGTCGGGGTATAGGTATAGCTGTTCGACGGCGGAGTGTAAGTATAGTCGCTCACAGGCCGGGTATAGTCGTTCGCCGGAGCCGCGTCGCTCGCGGACACCGGAGTCGTTACCGGTTCGGTGACCGGTTCGGACGGCAGGGGTTCAACCTTTGCACCGCATTCGGTGCAGAATTTCGCGTCATCAGCGAGCTTTGCACCGCAGTTCGTGCAGAATGCCATGGACGGATTCCTCCTTATTTCCCTCATTTATTCTATTATCCCACAGGAACCGGGAAATAGCAACAGCGAAAAAACACGCCGTTTCGGTAAGAAACAGCGTGTTTTTATCGTTGTGTGAAATTAAAGGCTCGCCTTGGCCTTCTCGCACAGAGCGGTGAAAGCGGCGGCATCGTGGATCGCGAGCTCGGAGAGCATCTTGCGGTTCATATCGATACCGGCCTTCTTCAGACCGTGCATGAAGGTGGAGTAGTTCATGCCGTTCATCTTGCAGCCGGCGCTGATACGGGTGATCCACAGCTGGCGGAAGTCGCGCTTCTTGAGCTTGCGGCCGACGTAAGCGTAACGGCCGGACTTCATCAGCTGCTGGTTAGCCATCTTATAGTGACGGGACTTGTTTCCCCAATAACCCTTGGCAAGACCCAGCTTTTTATTTCTTCTCTTGCGCGTCATCATCGCGCCTTTGACTCTGGCCATCTTTCAGTCCTCCTTATTTGTACGGAATCATCTGCTTGATCGTGGGCGCGGTGGTGGCGTCCGCGTAGGCGCCCTGACGGAGGCCTCTCTTGCGTTTGGTGCTCTTCTTGTTGAGAATGTGGCTCTTAAAAGCGTGGGCGCGCTTGACCTTGCCGGTCTTGGTGAGATTGAATCTCTTCTTCGCGCCGCTGTGCGATTTCAGTTTCGGCATCTCGGAATATCTCCTTTACTTTTTGTTTGCTTGTTTGTCGGGGGCCTTGGGGGAAAGGAACATGAACATATTCCGTCCCTCCATTTTGGGGTTTTTGTCCATGGTGGCGATCTCGGCACACTGGGCGGCAAAGTTCGTGAGAAGCTGCTCGCCAATGTTGGTGTGCGCCATTTCACGGCCGCGGAAACGCACCGTGACCTTCAGCCGGTCGCCGTCCAGGAGGAATTTCTGTCCGTTTTTCAGCTTGGTATTGAAATCGTTCTCGCCGATGCCCGGGGACATGCGGATCTCCTTGATTTCAATGATGCGCTGATTCTTGCGGGCTTCCTTTTCCTTTTTGGTCTGCTCAAAGCGGAATTTGCCGTAGTCCATGATCTTGCACACGGGCGGCTTTGCCTGCGGAGAGATCAGAACAAGATCCATCTCCCGCTCTTCAGCGATGCGGAGCGCCTGCTCGCCGGACATAACGCCGAGCTGCTCGCCTTCTTCACTGATCAGGCGAACTTCCGGTTCGCGGATCTCTTCGTTGAGCAAATGATTCTGGGTAGCGATCGTTAAACACCTCCAAATAAGTCGCCGGCGCTGTCGCGCCTTTCCATGCATGCAAAAAAGCGGATACGCAAACCGCATCCGCACACTCCGGCCCCCATATAAGACAGAGCCGAAAAATGTTGACCGCGGCGCGCTCTGGGCGGCCGGGTGAGACCGGAAACGATCTGCTTTCTTTTAAGCAGTGATATTATAGCTGCCGGAAACAGAAATGTCAAGAGAAAGCGAAAAGAAAATCCTCTCTTTTCCCCCTGTTTTTCTTCCTGCTTTTCAAAATCAAGGCGATCTTAAAAAGTTAAGAAACTGTAAATTTTGTCGTAAACGCTCGTTGGTTTACATAACACCATACGCAACATGATATAATAAAAATAGAGGGCCCTGAAAAAAACGATCGGAGGACGCAATATGGAGGAGCAAATAACAGAAACGGGAACCGATGGTCTCGCAGCGCCGAGCGCAGACGAGCTTCGGGCCGTGGAAGAGATCAGCGAAGAAGCGTTAGCAGATGCAGAAAACGCCGCGGAAACGGGTGACATTACAGACTCTCTCGGGCTTTACCTGCGGGAGAGCGGAAGGCATGCGCTGCTGACAGCGGAAGAAGAAGTGGAGCTTGCTGCGGCCGCCGACGCGGGGAGCGAGGCGGCGCGGAACAGGATGATCGAGGCAAACTGCGGCTGTCCGTCTCGATCGCCAAGCGCTATGTAAATCGCGGTCTCCCACTCTCTGATCTTATCCAGGAGGGGAATCTCGGTTTGATGCGGGCCGTGCAGAAGTTTGATCCACATCTCGGCTTCAAATTTTCGACTTATGCAACGTGGTGGATACGCCAATCCATTACGCGAGCGATTGCTGACCAGAGCCGTACGATCCGGCTTCCGGTACATATGCATGAAACGCTGAACCGATATCGCACGGCACTCCAGCGGCTCACGCTTGAACTTGGACGTGAGCCGACCGTTGAGGAGCTCGCCGCTAACATCGGCTGCGATACCGAACGCGTTCGTTCGCTTTCGCAGCTGATCTCTGACACGGTATCCCTCGATGCGCCTGTCGGTGAGGACGGTGAAAGCACCGTCGGCGATTTTCTCGCCGTCAGCGAAGATGCCGCCCCCGAATCCAGGACACTCATGAACGCATTGAGCGAAGATATGAGAAAAGCGCTCTCAACACTTACGGAACGGGAACGCACTGTCATCTGCATGCGCTTCGGTCTTTTCGACGGGCGCGAGCGGACGCTGGAGGAAGTCGGCGAATCGTTTCTCGTTACGCGTGAGCGTATCCGTCAAATTGAAGCGAAAGCGCTTCGCAAGCTCCGTCACCCGGCACGCGCCCGCTATCTGCAGGAATATGCGGCAAGATAAAGAACGAACAGGAAAGATGAGGGATTCCAATGAAAAAAATCATATCGTGGATCGGCGCAGCTTTATGGCTTCTGTTCCTTTGCCTGTCGGCTTATAATTTTTACATTTACCCTGATTTACATCGATCGACAAAGGCACACGCGGTTCTGCCGGGCGGAAATTCCCTCATACCGCGTCAAAGCCCTTGAGAATACACAAAGCATTCTCAGCCTGTAGAAAAAGCCCGGCCGAAGCCGGACTTTTTCGACAGACTGAAACGGGAAAGAATCGTTTCTTTCCCGTTTCTTTTTTATTCCGTTTTTTCCGCTTCGAGCTGCTTGGCGATCTTCACGATGCGGCTCGTGCCGAGGCGCTCCGCGCCGAGCTCGATGAAGTGTTCGGCATCCTCGACGGACGAGATGCCGCCTGCGGCCTTGACCTTGACGGAGGGAGCGCAGTGCGCGCGCATGAGCGCCACGTCGTCAAACGTCGCGCCACCCTTCGAGAAGCCAGTGGAGGTCTTGATATACTCCGCGCCGCTCGCCGAGACGATCTCGCAGAGCTTGATCTTTTCCTCGTCCGTGAGCAGGCAGCACTCGATGATGACCTTGAGGAGCTTTCCGCCGCACGCCGCCTTGATGCGGACGATCTCGTCAAGCAGCATGTCCCAGCACTTGTCCTTCACCATGCCGAGATTGATGACCATATCGATCTCGTCCGCGCCGTTTTTCACGGCGTCCTCGGTCTCAAAGACCTTGGCGGCGGTGGTGTTGTAGCCGTTCGGAAAGCCGATGACGGTGCAGATCTTCATCTGTCCGTTTACATACCGCTTGGCTCCCGCCACATGCGCGGGCGGGATACACACGGAGGCGCAGCCAAAACGGATCGCGTCATCGCACAGAGCGCGGATCTCCGCGGCGGTGCAGTCGGTGCGGAGGAGCGTATGGTCGCAGCGGGCAAGAATGTCTTTTATATCCATGATGTTCTGCCTTTCCTTCTTATTGATGTCTGCATCATATCACACGCGCGTCAAAGAAACAAGGCATTTTGTCCCCGGCGAGTGAATAGGCTATGGCGAGGTGTTACAAATGGATGAAATGCAAACCCACAATCGCGTCATTCTCTGCGGCACGCCGCTTTCTTCCCCGGTTTTTTCCCACGCCAGCCGTCTCGAGCCGTTCTACACGTTTCCGCTGGAGGTCGCGCGGCTCTCGGGAACGGTGGACACAATCAACGTTCTTCTCCGCGAGGAGCTTCTGCCGGAGCTCAAGCCGTCACGCGCGGGGCTCATCCGCATTGCGGGCGAGGTGCGCTCATTCAACAACCACAGCGGCGAGGGCAGCAAGCTCGTCATCAGTGTGTTCGCCCGTGAGCTGTCTCCGCCGGAGACGCCCGTATGGGTCAACGAGGTCGAGCTGACGGGCACGCTCTGCAAAAGCCCGAACCGCCGCACTACGCCGATGGGACGGGAGATCTGCGATCTGATGCTCGCGGTCAACCGGCTCTACGGGCGAAGCGACTATCTTCCCTGCATCGTCTGGGGGCAGAACGCGCGCCGGGCCGCGCTCTGGGATGTCGGTACGCGCGTACATCTGCTCGGACGCATCCAGAGCCGCGAGTACATAAAAAATCTCGACGGGCAGGCAGTGCGCCGAACGGCGTACGAAATTTCCGTTTCGGATATCGCGGCGCTCCCGGCGGAATGAAAAAAGCATCCGGAGAGAAATCTCGCCGGATGCTTTTTCGTATGAAATTACTTATTGAAGATCTTGAAGATCGTGTCGAACGGATCCTCGCCGTCCTCTTCCGGGGCGGGGACCGCCGCGGGCTCCTTCTGGCTCTCGGCGCGCTCGCGCGCGTCGGTGAAGAGGTTCGCGTCGCGCGGCTCTTCGATCTTGACGGTCTCGGGCTTTTTCTCGTCAAAGCCGGTGGCGATGACGGTAACGACGATCTCGTCATCGAGAGAATCGTCAAAGCTCGCGCCGAAGATGATGTTGGCTTCCGGATGCGCTGCGCCCTGCACGAGCATGGCGGCCGCCTCGACATCGTCGAGACCCATTTCCTTGGAGCCGGTGATGTTGATGAGCACGCCGCGCGCGCCGTCGATAGAGGTCTCCATCAGCGGGCTGGAAACGGCCATCTTCGCGGCATCCTCCGCCTTGTTCTTGCCGGCGGCACGGCCCACGCCCATGTGCGCGAGACCGGCGCCCTTCATAACGGCGGTCACGTCGGCAAAGTCGAGGTTGATGAAGCCGGTGTTCTTGATGAGCTCGGAAATGCTGCTCACGGCCTTGATGAGCACGTCATCCGCGATCTCGAAAGCGTTGGCCAGCGTAACCTTCTCGGGGCTGGCGTATTTCAGACGGTCGTTCGGGATGATGAGGAGGCTGTCCACGCGGCCCATCAGCTCGCTGACGCCCTGCTGCGCCTGCAGCGCGCGGCGGCGGCCCTCCCAGGAGAACGGACGCGTCACAACGCCGACGGTGAGGATGCCGGCATCCTTCGCGGCCTCAGCCACGACGGGAGCCGCTCCCGTGCCGGTGCCGCCGCCCATACCGGCGGTGAGGAATACCATATCGGTACCCTCGAGCGCCTCGGCGATGGCGTTGCGGCTCTCCTCGGCGGCGCGCTTTCCGACATCGGGGTCGGAGCCCGCGCCCTGGCCGTGCGTCAGCTTTTCGCCGATCTGGATGGTCTGCTTCGCGCCGGAAACAGCGAGAGCCTGTTTATCGGTATTGACCGCGATGAACTCCACGCCCTTCGTATCGCCGGCCGCCATGCGGTTGACAACATTGTTGCCGGCGCCGCCGATGCCGATGACTTTGATGGTGACAACGTTCTCCGCGTCTTTGGTGATTGCCATTCTATATACCCTCCCGGTTCCTATTTGGGGTTTATACTCATACTCTTGTCATTTTATAACGTTTTTAACCGCAGGTCAACAGCATTATGTTGACCTGCGGCCGGTTTTTGTAACAAATTTGAAAAGAAAACCGCCATTCTGCTCAATCCGGGCTGAAAGTCCAGGCGCTGCCGTTCGTATAATAGAGCGTTCCGGCGTCCTCCACGGCGAGCTGGGAAACGACGTTTTTAAGCATGGCGATGCGGTAGAGCATCTCTCCCTCCGCGCCGAGATAGACCGTGAGACGGCCGTCGTAGCGCAGCGAGGGGTTTGCTGGATCGCGGAGATCGATCCATTCCACGAGCGAGGAAACGTCCTCCGCGCGGAGCGCCGGGAGGATCGTCTGCAGCACGGCAAGGCGTTCGGCATTGGTGCCTTCCACAAGCATATCCTCCCCCTCGAGCACCGTCATCGGTTCGAGCGAGCGGATCTCCGGATAATTCCCCGCCGTGAGGGAATCGGTCGTGCCGAGCATTTTTCCGCTGCGGTCGAGCAGCCAGTACTCCTCGTCAATGACCATATACGCCGCGGGCGCCGAGCCCTCCGCCTGAATGACGATCTTGTTCGGGAGCCGCCGCGTGATGCTCACGGTGTCCATATACGGCAGGTCGGAAAAGATCATGCTCGCCGCCTTGAAGCGGTCCACAAAAAAGAGGTTCGCGCCGCGCTCAACGCCGGAGGCACGGATGATCTCCTCGTCGGTATACTCCGAGGCGTTGATGACCTCGATCTTCGAGACGCGGAACGCCAAGCTCATAACCAGAATAACGACAAAGAAAAGCAAAACGAGGACCATCGGCCCATGCCACGGGCTGCGGCGCTTTACTTTATTGTGCTGACTGAATTCCATTTCCGATGCCATGTTCTGCTCCTTTTGTGTGGTGTTGCTCTATGCTTTCTCGCGCCAGACCGATGCTCCGAGCGAGCGCAGCGTCTCGTCCAGCGATTCGTAGCCGCGAAGGATGTGACCGGCGTCGGTCACGGTGCTTTCCCCTTCCGCACCGAGCGCCGCGGCCACGAGCGCCGCTCCGCCGCGAAGGTCGGGGCTTTTCATGGAAGCGCCATGCAGCGTTTCCACGCCGGTCACGAGCGCCATCGGCCCGCGCAGGACGATCTGCGCGCCGAGAGCGCGCATCTCCTCGGCGTGGCGGTAGCGGCCGGAGAAAATGTTCTCAATAAACATCGCCGGTCTTGTGCACCGGAGCGACGCTGCCATCAGCAGCGGCGCTGCGTCCGTCGGAAAACCGGGATAGGGCCTTGTGACGATCGCGCCGGGCGAGGCCGGGCGGCCGTGGGCGGTCATATGTATGCGCTCTCCGTGCGTGCTCACGGCGCAGCCCATCGCGCGAAGCGCGTCAAGCACGGGGACGATCTGTCCGGGCGCGGCGGCGGTAAGCTCGATCTCCCCGCCGGCGCACGCCGTGCAGCAGAGATATGTTGCCGCGGCGATCCGGTCGGGCGGGATGCGAAGTCCCGCGTGAGAGCGCGGGGAAAAGCCGGTGATCCGGATAACAGGCGAGCCTGCGCCGGATACGTCCGCGCCGAGCGCGCAAAGATAGCTTTGCAGCGTTTCGATCTCCGGCTCGCGGGCGGCGTTATAGATGACGGTCGTCCCCTCCGCCGCGCAGGCGGCGATCATGGCGTTTTCCGTTGCGCCGACGCTCGGCAGCGCAAGCGATATCTCCGCGCCGCGAAGGTGCGAAGCCCGGCACACGATGCTGTCCTCTCCCTCCTCGATCTCCGCGCCCAGAAGCCGCAGGGCGTGCAGATGGAGATCGATCGGCCGCGGGCCGAGCTCGCAGCCGCCGGGGAGCGATACCTCCGCCTCGCCGAAGCGGGCGAGCAGCGGGCCGAGAAATATCACGGAGGAGCGCATCCGGTGCATCAGCTCGCGCGGAATATCGCACCGCGCGGGCGCGGTCGTATCGATGCAGAGAGCGTCGCCGCAGCGCGCCGCGGTGCAGCCGAGATAGCGGAGAATGTCCATCGCCGCGTCAACATCGCTCAGATTCGGGCAGTTAAGCAGCTCCGTTTCCGCGCCGCAGAGAAGCGACGCCGCGATCACCGGCAAAACCGCGTTCTTTGAGCCCTGTACGCGGATCTGTCCGCGAAGCGGCGATCCGCCGGTTATATGCCATATACTCATAGTTCTTCCCCCGCACAGCATTTTCAAGCCATACTATGCAGAGAAAGCGCCGTTTGCCAAATTACTCCCCGGAGGCGAGAGAGAGGACGATGGACGTGATCTCGTCGGTAGCGTTCTCCACGGCAAGATCACGCATACGCTCTTCCATTTCGGCGAGCTTTTCCTTATCGCTCAAAAGCCCGTTGATCGTGGAGAGCATCACGTCAGCTCCGGCGTCGCTCTCGAGCAGCACGACGGCGCCGCCGCCGCGCTCGAGCACGCGGGCATTTTTCTCCTGATGGTTATTCACCACGTTCGGACTGGGAACGAGGATCGCCGGTTTGCCGATGGCGGTGAGCTCCGCAAGCGTGGACGCGCCGCTCCGGCAGAGGACGATGTCCGCCGCTGCCATGAGAAGAGGCATATCATAAATATAGTCCACCACGTCAAACCCGGCTTCCTTCCAGTCGGAGAGGCCGAGCTCTTCGCTCATATACTCCGTCATGCTCTTTATACCGCGCTTGCCCGCCGAGTGGACGAGCCGGAAGGGACGCTCCGCGCCGTCCATGGCGAGAGCGATCATGCGCGCGACGGTCTTGTTCATTTCCGTTGCGCCGAGACTGCCCCAAACGGAAACGATGAGCGGTTCGTCCTCCGCGATACCGAGCGCGCGGCGCGCGGCGCTCTTATCCGAGCGCATGAAGCCGAGACGCACGGGCGTGCCGGTTACGACGACCTTTTCGGGGTGTTTATAGTTTTCCCGCGCCTCGGCAAAGCCGACCATGATCTTATCCACGCACTTTTCCAGCTGGCGTGTCGTAAGGCCGGGTTCGGCGTTGCTCTCGTGCACGACGGTGGGGATGCCCAGTTTTGCCGCCTCGTGCAGCACCGGGTAGCAGACGTACCCGCCGGTGCCGATAACGACATCCGGCTTAAATTCCTCGATGATCTTCCGGCACGCCGGGCCGGACTTGATGAGATCGGAGACAAATTTTATATTGTGCCTGATGCCCTCCACCGAGAGCGACCGGCTCAGATTGCTCACCGGCACGCCGCGGATCTCGTACCCCTCGCGGGGGACAAGCTCCATTTCCATTTTGCCGAGAGCGCCGATGAACAAAATTTCGCTCTCCGGCAGAAGCTCGCGGATCCGCCCGGCCACGCCGACGGCGGGATTTACATGGCCCGCGGTGCCGCCGCAGGCAAACAGAAAACGCATAGGTCATTCCTCGATTTTTTGATTTTTTACGGTTTTACAGAGTTCCCGCGGCGCGTAGGCCGCGCAGGGGTTCTCCCGCGATATGCTCAGCAGTATCCCTGTCTCCCCCATCTGGATGAGCAGCGCCGTGCCGCCGTAGCTGAAAAACGGCAGCGAGATGCCCGTGCAGGGGACGAGATTCGTACATACCGCAACATTCAGCACGATTTGCAGCGCAAGCATCGTTGTGATGCCGCAGCCGGTAAGGAAGCTGAAGCGGTCGGTGCTCTGCAGGGAGATCCAGTACCCGCGCACGATGAGCATGGCGAAAAGAAGAAGGATCGCCGAGGCGCCGATGAACCCCAGCTCCTCGCACACGACGGAGAAAATAAAGTCGTTGTGTTCCTCGGGAAGATAGAGGTATTTCTGGCGGCTCATGCCGAGACCGAGACCGGACAGCCCGCCCGAGCCGATCGCATAGAGCGACTGGACGATCTGCCAGCCGTCGCCGGTGAGATCGGAGAAGGGGTCGCGGAAGGACGCCACGCGCGCCGCGACATACGGCACAAACAGCACCGCCGCGACCGCGCCGACGAGCAGCACACCGGCCGCGCCGATGAACCAGTGCAGCCGTACCCCGCCGAGAAAGAGCATGGAAGCTCCGATGGCAAGGATGATGATCGTTGCGGAAAAGTGCGGCTCAAGCACGAGCAGCGCCGAAACGACCGCCAGTATCGCCGCGAACGGCGCGATGCCGTACCGGAAGGTGCGCATCCGGTCTTTATATTTGCATATCAGCGCCGAAAAGTAAAGAATAATTGCGATTTTTGTAATTTCTGACGGCTGGAACGTCGTGAAGCCGAGACTTATCCATCGTCTTGCGCCGTTTACGACCGTTCCGATGACCAGCACTGCTGCAAGGCTCGCGATGGAAACGAGCAGCAGCGGCAGCGCACAGGCGCGATAAACGCGCATCGGAATGCGCGAGGCAATGAGCATTACGCACACGCCCGCCGCGGCGAAGATGGCCTGCCGGGAGAAAAAATACACCGGGTTGTGTCCGGTCTCGCCCTGCAGATCGTAATACGCGCTCGCAAAGCTCGCCGAGAGCACCATCACCACGCCGACGCCGAGCAGCGTGAGCGTGATAACAAGGAAAGGCAGATCCGCCCTGCGGTCTGCCTTACCCGTTTTGACCGGCGCGGCGCCGGTCGAAGTATGATCCATGAGAGCCTCCGGTATTACCCTCTCAAAAGCTCAGAAGGAATAGCGTCCCGTTACGCCGAGAAGCGATACGACCGCCATCACGAGCGTGATGCCCGCAAACAGGACGAAGATCTCTTTTTCTTTCCATTTCCGGCCCGTCCAGCCGCCCATCTCCAGATGGTGGTGGAAGGGGGCCATTTTGAATACGCGCTTGCCGTGGGAGAGCTTGAAATACGCCACCTGGATAATGTCCGAAAGCGTTTCAATGATCGGCATGATGCAAAGCGGGATGAGCAGCAGCGGCACATCCAGCGCGAACGCCAGACCCGAGATGCACCCGCCGAGGAAGAGCGAGCCGGTGTCGCCCATGAATACGCGCGCGGGGTTGAAATTGTAGATCAGGAAGCCGAGCAGCGCGCCGACCATGCCGCTGGCGAAAATGCCCTGCGGCATATACTCTTTGCCCCAGCAGAACACGATGGCCGTGAAGCAGAGGAACACGGGCACGCACGTGCCCGCCGCGAGGCCGTCCACGCCGTCGGTGATGTTCACGGCGTTCACCGTGCCGACGATGACAAACGCCGCAAAAATGAAGTACAGCGGCTCGGAGACCGGGACATAGGTGTTCCAGAACGGGATATAGAGATTCGGGCTCAGATAGCCGGTGAAGCGGAGCAGCAGCAAAAAGCACGTGGCGGCAAGGAGCTGCAGAAGGAACTTCATCTTTGCGCTCAGGCCGAGATTCTGCTTGTGGCGCAGCTTTTCATAGTCGTCCAGAAAGCCGATCGCGCCGAACACGAGACCGAACACCAATACGAAAATGTGTCCCCACTCGCCGTTCGCCATGCAGGAGAAGCCGACCGTGAGACAAACGACCGTGACCGCGATGATGAACATCAGCCCGCCCATCGTGGGCGTGCCGGTCTTGCTCATGTGCCACGTGGGGCCGTCCTCCCGGATCGCCTGCCCGGCTTTGATTTTCCGCAGATACGGTACCAAAACCGCGCCTACGGCGCTCGATATACAAAATCCGACGACAAGCGCCAAAATCAGCTTCCAAGTCATTCTTTTTCCCGTGCCTTTCCTCTTTTGCTTTGTCAGGTGCGCTTCGCGCGTTCGGCAAGATAGTCCGCGACGATCTCGCGCTCGTCCATGTGGATCTTCTCGTGGCCGATGATCTGATAATCCTCGTGGCCCTTGCCGCAGAGCAGGATGACGTCGCCCGGCTCATGATGGTCGATTGCCCAGCGGATGGCCTCCGGGCGGTCGCAGATGACCTTGTAGGGCGCTTTGCCCGCGCGCACGCCGGGCAGGATCTCCTCGATGATGCTCATGGGATCCTCGGTGCGCGGGTTGTCGCTCGTGACGATGACGAAATCGGCGATGTCCGCGGAGATTTTCCCCATGATCGGGCGCTTCTTCCGGTCGCGGTCGCCGCCCGCGCCGAAGAGCATCACGAGACGCTTCGGCGCAATGCCGCGCAGCGTCGTGAGAACGTTTTCAATAGCGTCCGGCGTGACGGCATAGTCGATGAAAATGCTGTAGTCGCCGTCCGTCGGCACCGGCTCCACGCGTCCCTTTGCGCCGTGGGCCGTTTCGAGCGCCGCGGCGGCGTCCGCGAGGGATACGCCGAGCAGCCGCGCGCACGAGATCGCCGCGAGCGCGTTATACACGGAAAACTGTCCCGGCAGGTTCGTCTTTACACGGACGAGCTCGCCCTCTTCCAGCGCGCAGAAGCGCACGCCGCTCGGCGCGAGACGGATATCGCGCGCCGTGAGCGAGGCGCTGTCGCTCTTCGCCGAGAAGGTATACACCGGCTGCGGCGCGTCCTTCATAACCGTTTCGGTCCACGGATCGTCCGCGTTCGCCGCCGTCTTTTCGCACATGGGGAAGAGCATTGCCTTAGCCTTCGCATATTCCTCCATCGTGTTGTGGAAGTCGAGATGATCCTGCGTCAGATTCGTGAAGAGGCCGACGGCAAAATGCACGCCCGCCACGCGGCGCAGCACCAGCGAATGAGAGGAAACCTCCATCACGCAGTGGGTGCACCCGGCATCCGCCATCTGACGGAAGAGCGCCTGCAGGTCGCAGGATTCCGGTGTGGTGTGCTCAGCGTGGAATTCCTCGTCGCCGATCATGTTCGAGATGCTGCCGATGAGCCCGACCTTCGCGCCGAGGGTCTTTTCCAGGATCTGCTTTATGAGGATGGTGGTCGTCGTTTTGCCGTTCGTGCCGGTGATGCCGATGACCTTCATTTCGCGGCTGGGGTCGCCGTAGAAGTTCCGCGCGGCAAGCGCGAGACCAAGACGGCTGTCGTCCGTCTGGACGTACGGCACGTTTCCGGCGGGCGCTTCCTCGCACAGCACGGCGGCGCAGCCCTTTTCCACCGCCATGGGGATATATTTATGTCCGTCCGACTCGTACCCGCGCACGGCGACGAAGAGATCGCCATTCTTCACGCGGCGGGAATCGTAGCAGACGCCCGTGATCTCCGTATCGCCGGAGGCGGCTGCGGAGAGAACGTTTATTTCCTTGAGAATTTCCGATAGTTTCATGGTACTTCCTCATTGTCCCGGCCGGCATTTCAATACCGGCCGTATGTATCGTTATCGTCGTTGACGATGCTGACCTCAATTACGCTGCCCGTGGGAACGCTCTCCCCCGCGCCGGTGCTCTGGAACACAACGCGCACCGTATCGCTGTCGGCGAGGATCGTGCTGTCCGAGCGGAGGAACAGCCCTCGCGAAAAGAGCGCTTCCCGCGCCTCGGTATAGGTGAGCCCCGTGAGTTCCGGCACGGTCTCCTCTTCTGTCTCCGGCGTTTCGCCGGTATAGATGAGCACCGTTGTGCCGCTCGCAACGACCGTTCCCTTCCCCGGCAGCTGGCCGGTGACAATGTCGCCGGTCCCTTCGATCCGGGCGGCGAGCCCGGCCTCGCGGAGCAGCTTTACCGCTTCCTCCGGCGTTTTGCCGGTGAGCGGCGGCACGGCGCGGTCGATGTACTTTTCCTCCGCTTCGCTGTATTGCGGCTGTACGCCGAGATACGGCAGCACTTCGCCGAGGATGCGCCCGACGACGGGCGCGGCCATCTGCCCGCCGGAGATATAGATACCGCTCTCGTTTGAGGGCGTATCCATCAAAACGAGGCACACGACCTGCGGATCGTCCGCGGGCGCGTAGCCGATGAAGGAGACGATGTATTCCTTCTTTCCGCCGGCGGCATCCTGCGCCACCTTTTCGGAGGTGCCGGTCTTGCCGGCGATGTGATACCCGGCAACATAGGCGTTTTTGCCGGTGCCCTGCTTCGTATCGCACACGACCTGCTCCAGAACGGCGTTCACCTCCGCGCTCGTCTTCTCGGAAATGACCTGCCGGAGCACCTCCGGCTCGGTTTTCGATATAAGCGCGCCGGTGCCATCCGTGACGGAATCGACGATGTACGGCTTCATAAGATACCCGCCGTTGCAGCAGGCGCTCACGGCGGTGATGAGCTGGAGCGGCGTGATGTTGAACGTCTGGCCGAACGACGCCGCGGCAAGCTGCGAAAAGTTTTCGCTGTTGCAGAAGACGCTGCGCGGCCACCAGATGCTGCCGCTCTCGCCCGGAAGCGAAATGCCGGTCTTCCCCGTGAGAGAAGCGTCCGGATTTTCGCTCGCGCGGAAAAAGCCGAAGCTCTCGCAGTAGCGGTAGAACGTCTCCTCGCCGATGCGGAGCCCCAGCGTGGCAAATGCTACGTTGCACGAATGCTGCGCCGCCTGCGTAAGTGTCTGGGGACCGTGACCGATCGTTTTCCAGCACTTGAGCGGCTTGCCGCGTCCCTGCACCGTCATGCTGCCGCCGCAGTAAAAGCTGTCGGACGGCGTGGCAGCGCCCTCTTCGAGCGCGATGGCAAGCGTGATGATCTTAAATGTGGAGCCCGGCTCGTAGGTATCGGAAATGGCCTTGTTGCGCCACTGGGCAAGCTGCGCGTCTTTCAACATCTGCGCCGCGGTGTCCGGATCGGCGGTCGAATCGATCTCCGATTGGATGTCGGCGGAGACGCGCTGGTAGTTGTTGAGATCAAAGTTTCCGAGCGACGCCATCGCCAAAATTGCGCCCGTATTCGGGTCCATGATGATGCCGGCGGCGCCGTTTTGTATATCAAAGTCCTGCACCGCCTGGGAAAGCTGCTTCTCCAGATAGTACTGGACGGTGGTATCGATTGTCAAGTGGAGATTGAGTCCGTCCTGCGCATCGACGTAATCCTCATAGCTTGTGAGGATCATATCCGTTCCGGCGCTGTTCTTCAGCCGGAGGATGCTTCCGGCGGTTCCGGTCAGGAGCTCGTTCTGCGTAAACTCCAGTCCCGAAAGGCCGGTATTGTCCGCGCCGACGAAGCCGATGACATGCGAGGCGAGCGAAGCATACGGGTAATAGCGCTTGGTATCCGGCTCGAGCTTCACGCCCTGCAGGTCGTACTCGTTTTTAAAGGCGCGCACCGCGTCCGCCTCGGCTTCCTCGATCTGGCGCTTGACGGTTTTGTACCAGCTGCGCCGGTCGGCGGTCATCGCGAGGATCTTTTCGCGGTCTACGCCGAGGATCTCGGAAAGACCGGACGCAATGCGCTCGGCATCCTCGCCGTTCATGGATATCTCCGCGGGGCTCACGTACACGGTATACGTTGTCGCGCTCATTGCAAGCACGCGCCCCTCGCGGTCATAGATCGTCCCGCGCGAGGCGGGGATCGCCGTGCGGCGGAGCTGCTGCTGCAAGGCGGCGCTCTCCAGCTCGTCGTGGCGCAGGATCTGCAGCCGGAAAAGCTGGAGCATCAATACGGCAAACGCCGCAATGCCGCACGCGGCAAGAAGGAACAGCGCGCGGCGGAGCATGGTTCGGTTGGGTCGGCTGTTGGGCGGCATGGCGTTTCCTCCGGATCGGCAAATGCATCATTCTGATGCATTATACCGCGCCGGGATCAAAAACATGCCATAACCGTGTCGAGAAGGTTCTCCCAGAAATACCGCAGGCCCTGTCCGCGGCGCGCGTGGAGCACCGTGGCCCGGTCGGAAAGCTCGGATGCGCCGGTATTGCGCTGATCGAGCCGGGGCAGCTCCATGCCGAGCGTTCCCACGGCGTAGCTCTCCACGGCGGCGAGACTCTCGGCTTTTTCGGTCTCCACAAGGAGCGTGCGTTCCTCCGCTTTGAGCTCCGAGATACGCTCCGAAACGGCGACGAGCTCGTCGTTCATCGCCGTGAGCTCCGCCTGTCCGGTCAGCGAGCCGACAAGAAGCAGCATGGCTGCGACCGCGGCGGCGCCAAAGGCAAGCGCGCTGCGCCACGTCTTTTTCCGCGCCGGTTTCTCGCCTGTCTCGTCCGTTTCTTTCTCCCTGCGTCCGTCCCAGTACCGCCCGGCAAACCGGTCGGCGATCAGGGGCAGCTCTCTGGTATCCTCATCCAGAACGGGGAAAGCGCGCGTTGCTTCCGCGCTCTCTGCGCAGGGGGTGAATACCGCGGTTTTCTGTTCGGTCGTTTTTGCGTTCACGGCTCTCTCCCCTTTTATATTCTCTCGGCGACACGCAGTCTTGCGCTGCGCGCGCGCGGGTTGTCGTTCAGTTCCTCTTCCGAAGCTGTGATGGGCTTCGTTACGGTCTTCATCGTCTGCACAAAGCCGCACACGCACACCGGGAAATCGCGCGGGCAGGTGCAGCCGTCCTCGCGCTCGCGGATGGCTGTCTTGACGATCCGATCCTCCAGCGAGTGGAAGCTGATCACGCAGAGTCTTCCGCCGGGCGCCAGCCGGTCCATGGCGGTAAGGAGCATTTCCCGCTCCGCCTCCAGCTCGTCGTTCACGGCGATACGGATCGCCTGAAAGCTGCGCTTGGCGGGGTGCTGCTTTTCGCGCAGCGCCGCGCCGGGCATGGCGCTTTTGATGATATCGACAAGTTCCAGCGTCGTTTCCACGGGCTTCTTCTCCCGCGCGCGGACAATGTTTCCCGCAATGCGGTTGGCGTAGCGCTCCTCGCCGTAGTCGCGCAGGATGCGCACGAGCTCCCGCTCCGGCCATGTGTTCACAACCGTCCACGCCGTCACCGGTGCGCTCTGATCCATGCGCATGTCGAGCGGCGCGTCCGCCATATAGGAAAAGCCGCGTTCGGCTTCGTCGAGCTGCGGCGAGGATACGCCGAGATCGAAGAGCATTCCGTTCACCCGGTCTATGCCGAGATCGTCGAGGATCTTTCCGAGCGAGCGGAAATTTCCGTGGACGAACGTGATGCGCTCCGCCCACGGCGCGAGACGCGCCTTTGACCGCTCGATGGCAGTCTCGTCCTGATCGATGGCGATGAGCCGTCCGGTCGTGAGGCGTTTGGCGATCTCCATCGAGTGACCGCCGAGACCGAGCGTCCCGTCCACATAGATCCCGTCCGGCTTTATATTCAGATTTTCAATGCATTCGTGCAGAAGCACGCTTTTGTGTTCCGGCATATCAAAACTCCAGCTCTTCCATGACGGCGGCAATGTTCTCCGGCGTCATTTCCGCATCGTGGATCTCGTTCCAGCGCGCGCTGTCCCAGAGCTCCGCATGGTTGTTGCAGCCGACGATGGTCACGTCCTTCGTGAGGCCGGCATAGTCCCGCAGATTCTGCGGCAGGAGAATGCGGCCCTGTGCGTCCGCCTCGCAGCGCGCGGCGAAGGCGAAGAGCGGGCGCATCCTGCGCTGCTTTACAAACGGCATCGCGTCCACCTTATCAGAAAAGCGCTGCCAGCTCTCGGCGCTGTACGCCGAAAGGCAGCGGTCCATCGAGAGCGTCACATAGAAAATGCCGCCGAGCTCGTCCCGCAGGCGCGAGGGCACCGCAAGACGCCCCTTGGCATCGAGCGTGTGCATATATTCGCCGGTCATACGCGATGCCTCCCTTCTCTGTTCGCATGTGGACAATCGTGACACTTTGCCCCACTTTGCCCCACTATGCTGTTTTATTATAAAAGGCAGGGGGCAAAAATGCAAGAGCAAAATTCCGTTGGAACAGTGCATCTTCCGTGGCGAACGGCCCATATGTTGTATAAAAAACGCAAAAAGAGCCGTCGGAGCGCAGTATATGGTGCGCTCCGGCGGCTTCCGTCTCGTTATTGACAAATGGTTACGATTGGGCAGGCGAAATTCGCTTTTCAGGAGAATTTCGTCCGTTCAGGCGGAGGACTCAGCCGTTGATGAACTCGCTGTCCTCCACATCCTGCAGCGTGACATCCGCGGTGCCTTCCGGCTGCTCGGGCGCAGCGGCGGCGCGGAACTGCGCGCGCGCCACGCGGACCTTTTCGAGCGACGCGGCAACGGCTTCCTCCGTCTGGCGGAGGGCGTCGTCCAGATAGCTGTTCGCCGCGCGCAGCAGCTCGCGGGACTTTGTTTCCGCCGTTTGGACGATCTCGTCGGAGCGGCGCTTGGCTTCCTGATAGACGCTCTGCTCGTCGATCATCTGCGTGGCCTTATCCTCGGCGCCGCGGCGGATGTTGTCCGCCTCCTGCTTGGCGTTGGCTACGAATTCGTCGCGCGCGTTGACGAGACGGCGCGCCTCGCTCAGCTCCATCGGGAGCGTGGCCTTAAGATCGTCGAGAAGATTGAGAGCCTTGTCGCGCTCAACAATGCACTTGTCGTTGCCCAGAGGGACGCCCCATGCCTCTGCGATCATATTATAGAGCATATCGATGATATCCAGCGCGTGGTTTTCCATATATTTATTTCCTCCCGTTGAGTTTTATCATCAGATCGTCAAGGATCTCTGCGGGGACAAAGCGGGAAATATCGCCGCCGTAGCTTGCGATCTCGCGCACGGTGGTCGAGGAGAGATACATGTATCTTTCGTCCGACGCCAGAAACACCGTCTCCACGCGGGAGTTGAGCTTCTTGTTTGTGAGCGCCATCATAAATTCGTATTCAAAGTCGGACAGCGCGCGCAGTCCGCGCACGACGACGGGGTTTTCGTATCGGTCGGCGTAGTCCACGAGCAGACCTTCCCACATATCGACCTCGACATTGGGAATGGACGCCGTGACGCGCCGCACCTGCTCGCAGCGCTCTTCGAGCGTAATGGCGCAGTGTTTTCCGGGGTTCGCCACCACGCAGACCACAACGCGCTCGAACATTTTGGACGCGCGGCGGATCACATCAAGGTGGCCGAGCGTGATCGGATCAAAGCTGCCGGGGCAAATGGCTGTCTGCATCAGTTGTTTCCTCTGGTTATGACCGTGAGTTTGATTTTCCCGTAACGGTACGTCTTCGTCGTACCGTACTCCGGCGGAAGGATCGGCAGCGCCGTTTCCGGCCGGGTCTCGACCACCATTATACCACCGCGCGAGAGGATGTCAAACTCTTTCACCGTCTCGATCGCTTTCGCTTCCAGCCCGGAGCCGTAGGGCGGATCGAGGAAAATGAGATCGAATTTCTCGCCGGATTTCAGAATGCCGAGCGCGTCGCACTGCAGCACGCGCGCCGCGAGACCGCAGCGGCGGAGATTTTCCTGCACGAGGCGGACAGAGTCCCTGGCGCTGTCCACAAACAGACAATCCGCCGCGCCGCGGGAGAGCGCTTCAATGCCGAGCTGACCCGTTCCGGCGAACAGATCGAGGACTTTGCGCCCCTCCACATCAAACTGGATGATATTGAACATGGCCTCCTTCACCTGATCGGCCGTGGGGCGGACATCCCGCCCCACCGGCTCGAGCAGACGGCGGCCGCGGCATGTGCCGGTGATCACTCGCATGGTGTTTCCTCCTCGGTTTTGTGAAAATAGTCGTATACAGCCTGCGCAGTGTTTTTCGGCACAGCCCGGGCAAGCTCCTCCGCGCTCGCTGCGCGGATCGCGCGCACCGAGCCGAAGGTCTTCAAAAGATCGTTTCTGCGTTTTTCCCCGACGCCGGGGATCTTATCGAGCGTCGAGCCGCGCACGCTGTCGCGCAGTGAGCGGTGATACTCGATGGCGAAGCGGTGCGTTTCCTCCTGAATGCGGCCTACAAGCGCGAACGCGGCGGGATTTGCCTGTATGCCGATCTCGTGTCCCTCCGGCGTTATGAGCGCGCGCGTACGGTGCCTGTCGTCCTTCACCATGCCGAACACCGGCAGGCTGAGTCCCAGCGCTTCGAGCGCCGTGCAGGCCGCCGAAGCGTGCTCCGCGCCGCCGTCGATGAACAAAACGTCCGGCCTTGCGGAGAACTTTCCGTCCTCATCCAGATAATGCGTGAACCGCCGCGTGATGACCTCGCGCATGGAGCCGTAGTCGTCCGGCGTTTCGGTGCTGCGGATGCGGAATTTCCGGTAATCGCGCTTGAGGGGCTTGCCGTCCACATGCACCGTCATGGAAGCGACGATGCCCGTGCTGCCGGTGTTGGAGATATCATAGGCCTCGATCCGGTGCGGAAATTCCGTGAGCTGAAGCGCCTCCTGAAGCCAGGAGAGCGTTTTGCTCCGGCGCTGCTCGGCGGTCGTGGAGCGCAATATCTCCTCGCGCGCGTTCACTGCCGCCTTTTCCGCAAAGCGGGCGCGGTCGCCGCGCTGCGGCACCTCGAGATACACGCGCCGCCCGGCCATATCCGAAAGCCAGCGCTCAATGTCCTCTTTATCCTCCGGCTCAAACGGCAGAAGGATCGTTTTCGGCCAGCTTGAGCGGTTAACATAATATTGGCGCAGCAGGGCGGACAGAGCCTCCCCGTCCGTTTCCGTCGGATCGTCAATGAGCGATACATCCTTGCCGGAGAGGTCACCGTTCGTATAGTGCAGCACGGAAAAGCAGCTTTTCGCGCCGCGCACGAAACCGACGGCATCCGTATCGGCGCGGGCGGCGGCGATGACGCGCTGGCGGTTTTCCAGCGTGGATACGGCGCGCATCCGGTCGCGCAGGCGCCCGGCCTCTTCAAAGCGGAGGTCTTCGGCCGCGGCATTCATCTCGGTCTCGATGCGCCGGACGAGCTCCGCGCTGCGCCCTTCAAGGATATCCACGGCCTCGCCAATCGCGCGGCGGTACTCTTCCCCGCCCGGCTCGCCGCGGCCCCAGCCGCGGCACGCGCCCATCTGGTACTGCAGGCAGGGCCGGTCCTTGCCGATGTCGCGCGGGAACACGCGGCGGCAAGTCGGCAGGCCCAGCGTTTTGCAGAGCGTATCGATGATGCTCATCGTCTGTCCCCGGCCGCCGTAGGGGCCAAAGTATTTTGCCCCGTCCGGGTTCGCGCGGTTTGAGAGCGTAAAGCGCGGGTACGGCTCCCGCCGGTCAAGACGCAGGAACGGATAGCCCTTATCGTCCTTGAGGAGGATGTTGTAATGCGGCTTGTGGCGCTTGATGAGCGCGTTTTCCAGCACGAGCGCTTCAAATTCCGTCTCGGCAATGATGACGTTGAAGTCGTTCACGTGCGAGACCATCGCCGCGACCTTCGGCAGATGGTCGCCGCGGAAATAGCTCGTCACACGGTTTTTGAGCGCCTTAGCCTTGCCGACGTAGATCACCTCGCCGGAAGCGTCCAGCATAATATAGACGCCCGGCAGAAGCGGCAGGCGGTTGGCTTTCTCGCGCAACTCCTCGATCTTGGTCACGGTATCCTCCGAAAAGTCCCAGAATGCAAAAGCAAGGGCGTGTTTATAACACGCCCTTGTCCGTTTGTTTGCTTCCGCAGATCACTCCGCGAAGTCCGAGGCGATCAGCGCGGTGAGCGCTGTCACGGCCTCTTCCTCGTCCGAGCCGTCCGCAATGATGGTGATGGAGGTACCCTTCACGATACCCAGAGAAAGAACGCCGAGAAGAGACTTGGCGTTGACACGGCGCTCGTCCTTTTCGACCCAGATGCTGCACTTGTACTCGTTGGCCTTCTGGATGAAGAACGTTGCAGGTCTGGCGTGCAGGCCCACCTGATTGCTGATGACTACTTCTTTGCTGACCATAATCGCCGCTCCCTATCATCATAAAATTAAATAAAACTGCTATGGATCGCTTTGCGCGGATATGCTTTTATACGGCTATATTCTAACAAAGCGCGCGGGGAACGTCAACCTTTTTCCCGGTGTTTTGGAAAAATGCACAGCAAAAACCCCGGCATCGACGCGCTGTTATTTCAATTCCACAACGGTCACGCCGGTCTCGCCCTCGCCGTAGCGGCCGAGACGGAACGATTTCACCTGCTTATTGCGGCGGAGCGACTGCTGCACGGCGGCGCGCAGCGCCCCTGTGCCCTTGCCGTGGATGATCGTCACGGTCTCCAGACGCGACTGCACCGCGGAATCGATGTACCGCTCCACGACCGGGATGGCCTCGATGGTCTCCATGCCGCGGATATCGAGTTCGGACGAAACGGCGCTCTGCCGGAGCGCTGTGCCGCGGCTCTCGGTGCGCACGGTCACGGCGGGCTTTTCGTTTTCCAGAAGCAGCACCTCGTCCTCGCGCGCCGTGACGCGCAGGATGCCTGCCTGCAAGGTGAGCGTCCGGTCGGACGATATGGCGAGCACCGTCGCCTTCACGCCCATGGAGCGGATCTGCACCACGTCGCCCACCTGCACGGCGCGCGCGGATTTTTTCTCCTCGGGCGCCGGCTCGTCCTTTCGCAGGGAGTCCTGCGTCTCGTTGAGCTTCCGGCGCATCTCGGCGCGCGCGGCATTGATGCGCTGGTGGTCGTTTTCCTCGTTCTGCGCCGAGCGCATCGCGTCCAGCTCGCGGAACGTACTCTCGGCCACGGCGCGGGCGTCGGCCAGAATGCGTTCGGCCTCGCGCCGCGCCTTCTGCTCCGACTTTTCGAGCCGGATCTCAAGCTCGGCGCGCAGCTGCGCCGCCTTTTTCCGCTCCTCCTCCGCCTGCCGGAGCTGCCGGGCGGACTCGGTGCGCTCGCGGTCAAGGATCTGGCGGGTCTGCTCGAGCTTTTCGATCGTCTCTTCGAGCTTTGCGCTCGTCATACCGACGCGCCCTTTGGCGTCCTCGATGATCTCCTCCGGCAGACCGAGCCGCCGGGAGATGGCAAAGGCGTTGGATTTTCCCGGAATACCGAGAAGCAGCCGGTACGTCGGGCGCAGGGTGTCCACGTCGAACTCGCACGAGGCGTTCATAACGCCGGGCGTGTTCGTGGCGTATACCTTAAGCTCGGCATAGTGCGTCGTTGCGGCGATAACGCAGCCGCGCGCGCGGGCATCCTCCAGAATCGACACGGCAAGCGCCGCGCCCTCGACGGGGTCTGTTCCCGCGCCGAGCTCGTCGAAGAGAAGAAGCGATCCGTCGCCGCACTCCTTGAGCACGTTCACGATGTTCACCATGTGCGCCGAGAAGGTGGAGAGCGACTGCTCGATGCTCTGCTCGTCGCCGATGTCCGCGAGGACTTTATCAAATATGGGAACGCAGCTTCCCTCCGCGGCGGGAATGTGCAGGCCGCACTGCGCCATAAGGCAGAGAAGGCCAATGGTCTTGAGCGTAACGGTCTTGCCGCCGGTGTTCGGGCCGGTGATGACGAGCGTATCGTAATCCTCGCCGAGCTCCACATCGATCGGCACGGCCTTGTCCTTATCGAGCAGCGGATGGCGCGCCCGGCGCAGCCGGACGCCGCGCTCGGAGAGCTCCGGCGCACCGGCATTCAGCTTGAAGCTGAGCTTTGCCCGCGCGAAAATGCCGTCGAGCCGCACGAGCGCGGAGAAGTCGGCGTCGATATCCTCGCGGTGCGCGGCGCACTCGGCGGAAAGCTCCGCGAGAATGCGCTCGATCTCCGCTTTTTCCTTCGCTTTCAGCTCGCGGATCTCGTTGTTCGCCTTGACCGCCGCCATCGGCTCGACGAAGAGCGTGGCGCCGGAGGCCGAAACATCGTGCACGAGGCCCGGGACGCTGCCCTTGCATTCGGCCTTGACCGGAACAACGTAGCGATCCGAGCGCGTCGTGATGATCGGGTCCTGCAAAAACTTCGCCATAGACGGCGCGGAGATGATCTTCTGCAGGCTGTCGCGCACGCGAGCCGCCGCCGCGCGCATTTTGCGGCGGATGTCCGAAAGCTCACTGCTCGCGCTGTCGGCGATCTCATCCTCACCGGGGATGGAGTTTACGATCTTGTCCTCCAGAAACCGGTTCGTCTGGAGCATTTTGAAAAGATGGTCGATGCACGTCTCCTTCTCGGCGCTCATGCCGTAGGAGCGCACGGCGCGCGCGCTTTGCAGCACGCCCGCGATCTCGAGAAGCTCGCGCGTATTGAGCACGCCGCCCATATCGGCACGGGCGAGCGAGCCGCGCACATCACGCAGACCCGAAAGCGACGGGCTGCCCTTATAGACCATCATGTCCTTTGCATCGCTCGTCTCGGCGAGCAGCCGTTCGACCTCCGCGCGGTGGACGCTCGGCACGAGAGCGAGCGCCTCGGCCTTCGCCGGTTCGGACACCGCCTCCCCCGCGAGCATTTCCAGCACCGCCGGAAGTTCGAGAGTATTTCTTGATTTTTCCAGTAAGTCCATTTATCTCTCCGTTTGCATCATTAGTTTACATAATTTGTTTTACGTAATTTCATTAACATAAATCGTTTTGCATAATTCGATTTACATATTTCGGTTTGCGCAATTTTATTAACGTAATATAGTTAACATAAATATATTATCGTTCACCGATTTTGCAGCGAGTGCCAGTAATCGAGCGTACCGAAGCCGCGGTCGAGCTGCGCGAGGGTGTATTCCTCGCAGGCCGTGCAGAAGCGCTCGTCCGACGTCTCGTCCAGCGTGAAGGAAAAGATCTTCTTCTCCCCCGCCGAGCACACGTGACGCATGGCAGCGAGCGACGCGCCGCAGAGCAGCACCGACTTTCCCGGCGCGCCGGGCACGCAGCCGGTGCAGTGGACGCCGCCGCCGTAGAGACTCAGGCGCGGCTTTTCGGGCGTGTGCGAGCCGCAGTCCGTGCAGCGGTCGAGCTGCGGGGCGAACCCCGCAAGACACATGAGCCGCAGCTCAAAGACCGCCTTGATATGTTTGGCCGGATAAAGCTGCCGCGAGAGCGCGAACAGCGCGTTCAGCCCCAGATGAAGCAGCGACGTGCTGTGGCTGTCCTCGTCCGATACGGCCTCCAGAAGCTCCGCCATATAGCAGCCGAGCGCATAGTCGCCGAGATCGGCGCGCAGCGCCGCGAAGTCCTCCAGCACGCTCCCCTCGGTCAGCGTATACCGGCCGCGGTTTTCAAAAAATGTCAGATCCGACCACGTGAGCACCTGCGACGCCGCCGAGCACTTTGAGCCCTTGCGCAGCGCGCCGCGCGCCTCCGCGGTGATTTTCCCCTCTTCCTCCGTGAGGATAGTGAGGATCTTGCTCGACTCCTTGTATTTCACCTCGCGCAGCACCAGTCCGTGCAGGGTTTTGTACATTATGTAAACCTCTTGTCTCACGACAGAGGCCGTGAGGGCGCTCTGTCGTTCGTCTTCTGTTCTTTCTTTTTGTTCTCCGCCGGAGCGACGCGGGTCAGCAGCCAGCAGAGCGGGTCGCCGGTGTCGCGGAACACGTCCCAGAAAATCTTCGTATCCATACGCCGAGTATTCCCCCGCGCCGGGCGGTTATGACCGGGAATTTCCGGATATGGCGGCAGTTTCAGGTATCGGTATAGCCAAAATTGCGCAGCAGCGAATTGGAATCGCGCCACTTTTCCTTTACCTTCACCCACGTCTGCAAAAACACCTTCGTGCCCATAAATTCTTCAATATCCTTGCGGGCGTCCTCGCCGATCTTTTTGAGCATCGCGCCGTGCTTGCCGATGATGATCCCCTTGTGGCTCGCCTTTTCGCAGTAGATCGTCGCTTCCAGATCAATGATGCCGTCGTCCCGCTCGGAAAAGCGCGTGATCTCCACCGCCGTGCCGTGCGGCACCTCGCGTTCGAGATTGAGCAGCAGCTTTTCGCGGATCAGCTCGGCGCAGACCTGCTTTTCCGGCTGGTCGGTCGTCACGCCCTCCGGGAAGAGCGCCGGGGACTCCACGGCGAACTTATCGAGCTCCTTGAGAAGCTCCTCCACGCCGTCGCCGGTCTTGGCGGAGATCGGGACGATGGCGTTAAAGGCATACGCCTCGCCGTAGAGCGCGATGACGGCAAGGAGCTTTTCCGGCTCAACGGTATCGAGCTTGTTGATGGCAAGCACCGCCGGGCAGTTTGCCGCCTTGATGCTTGCGATCAGCTCGCGCTCCTGCGGCCCGAGAGAGGCGACCGGCTCCACAACGAGCACGACGGCGTCTACATCCGCGACGCTCTGGCGCACGACATTCACCATATAGTCGCCGAGGCGGGTGCGCGGCTTATGGAAGCCGGGGGTATCAAGAAATACGAACTGGGTCTCCCCGCGCTGGCACACGGCGGTGATGCGGTTTCGCGTCGTCTGCGGTTTGTTGGATACGATGGCGATCTTTTCCCCGGCGAGAGCGTTCGTCAGGGTGGACTTGCCGACGTTGGGCCGTCCGCAGATGGTGATCATGGCAGTTTTAGAAATCATAGCCGAGCTCCTTCATAATGGCTTTTTCTCTTGCGCGCATTTTGGCTTTTTCCTCGCCCTCGTCGAGATGGTCGTAGCCGAGCAGATGCAGCACGGAGTGCACCGTGAGATACTGCGCCTCATGCTTAAATCCGCCGCCGTACTCCTCGCCCTGCGCTCCGGCACGCTCGAGCGAGAGGACCATGTCGCCCAGGTAGCGGCGGTTCGTGTCATAGTCCATTTCGTCGATCGGGAACGAGAGCACGTCCGTCGGCCGGTCCACGCCGCGCTGCTCGCGGTTGATGGCGTGGATGCCCTCGTCGTTCGTGAGCGTAACGCCGATCTCGCACGGCTCGTCCACGCCCTCGGCGCGCAGCGCTGCGGCGGCGGCCTTCTTTACAAGCGCGGCCGTCTCCGGGTGGCCGAGACCGCGCTTTTCCCGGTAAATGTAGAATTTATGCTGCATCGTTATTTCCTCTTGTAGTTATTGTATCCGCTATTGTCCCGGCGCTGCGGCGCGGCGGTTTTCTTCTCCCGCTCCGCGGCGGCAGCGGCGGCCTTTTCGTGCTTTTCATAGGCGGCGATGATCTGCTGCACGAGTGCGTGGCGCACAACGTCCGCGCCGGTGAAGCGGCAGATGGCGATATCGTCCACGCCGTCGAGCACCTTCATCGCTTCCTTGAGGCCGGACGCCTTGTCCGCCGGGAGGTCGATCTGCGTCACGTCGCCGGTGATGACCATTTTGCTGTTGAAGCCGAGGCGCGTGAGGAACATTTTCATCTGCTCGCGCGAGGTGTTCTGCGCCTCGTCGAGAATGATGAAGCTGTCGTCGAGCGTGCGGCCGCGCATGTACGCGAGCGGCGCTACCTCGATATTGCCCTTTTCAAGATAGGTATTATAGGTCTCCGGCCCGAGCATATCAAAGAGCGCGTCGTACAGCGGGCGCAGGTACGGATCGACCTTGCTCTGCAGATCGCCGGGCAGGAAGCCGAGCCGTTCGCCCGCCTCCACCGCCGGTCGCGTGAGGATGATGCGGTTAACGCTCTTCTCGCGGAATGCCGCCACCGCCGCGGCGACGGCGAGATACGTTTTGCCCGTACCGGCGGGGCCGATGCCGAGCGTCACGGTGTTCTCGCGGATGGCCTGCACATACGCCTTCTGGCCGAGCGTTTTCGGTTTGACCGGGCGGCCCTTCGCCGTGATGCAGACAACGCCGCTGTCCAGCTCGCGGATCTGATCCTCCTGTCCGGAGCGGATCATGCCGATCACATAGCGCACGCGCTGTTCGTCCACGTTCTCGCCGCGCGCGGCGAGCATCAGCAGGTTCTGCACCGCCTTTTCCGCGGATACCACGTCCTCCGGCTCGCCGGAGATCTTCAGCTCCGCGTCCCGGTCCGTGACACAGACGTTCCACTCCTTTTCAATGATGTGCAGATTCTGGTCGAACGAGCCGAAAACATTGAGAATGTCCTCGACACGCTCGGCGGAAATGATTCGTTCCATGGATTCTCCTGTATTCTTCATCCGGTCATGGCCGGAGAGTTTCTTCGTCGATGCGCTCCTCGCACTCGCTGCGCAGCGTGAGCGTGAGCATGCCGTTTTCCTCATACTCGGTAAAGTATTCCGAGAGCACCGCGCCCGTTTCGCCGAGCCGTTCTCGCAGCGCGGCGCGCAGCTCTTTTTCGAGCGACGCGCGCACCGCCGCGCGGGAGAGCGCCGTTTCGCGGAGCGTATACGGCTGCGCGGTCTCAACCACGGCGGCAGCCGGCAGGGAAAACACGTCTTTTACGCCCATCTGCCATATCCTTGTAATTTTATCACACTCCGTACCCGAAATTCCACTATCCGCGTAAAAATTTATTCTCGTGTTTCCGATAAGCAGCGCGAAGCGGTACCGCGCCGCGCCCGTGCTCTCTTTTTCCTGTGCCGAGAGCGGCGCGGAGGCCGTCAGTTCATACCAGGTATGCGCCGTGACCTCGGCGCGCGCATGGACGGTGCGCGTTTCTCCCCGGCGCGCGGCGCGCTCGCAGCTCACGAGCGTCTGCCCCGCCGTCACCGCGTCGCCGCGCGAAACGAGCGCTTCGCCCTCAAAGACGCGGATCTCCGTAATGACGCCGGAGCGCGACGCCGTCACGTCTGCGGCCTGCCGGGGATCGGTGATCGCCGGCTTTTCCACTGCGGCGCGTACCTCCACACTCGCCGTGCTTCCCCGGACGTTCACCGCCAGCCAGCTGAGCCCCGGCAGCTCGGCAAGTGCGCGCGAACGGATACGCTCTCCCCGAAAGCCCGGCCAGAAGCTTCCGACGCCCACCCCCTGCTCCGCGAGCGTGTGCAGAATGAGCGCATCCGGCACATCCGAATCGTTCTCCGTCACGCGGATGTCCCATACGAAAAGCGACGAGACGAGCACCGCCGCGGAGACCGCTGCGGCGCACAGCGCCGCCCACCGCCGCCGGTGCAGGAACTTCTTCCACACCGGTCTCCCGCGCACGGACAGCACCTCGACATCGCAGCCGCAGCGCGGCGCGAGCGACTTTACCCGCTCCGCGTCGGCAGCGAAGATCAGCGCCCGGCACGTGATAAGATCGTCCGACTCCACGCCCTCCACGGTGATGCGCTCGCGGACGCAGGCGTTGATGAGCTTCCACGGCGCCGCGCCCGTGATGCGGATCTCCGCAACGCCGCGCAGCAGCCGCTCGACGCGCCCTGTTTTCCCCTTACGCATATTCCACCGCGGCGATCCGCCCGGTCACGATCAGCGTGTCCCGGTCCATGGCATGCAGCGTCAGCTCGGCGCCGAGAATACGCACTCTCCCGGCGGCGGCGCTCACCTCGACGCTCTGCGCGTCGTATCCGAGCAGTCCGCGGTGATGCTCCACCACGGCGCGCCGCCGGCCGATGAGCGTCACGCGCATCGCATCGGAGACCGCCTCCTCCGGCAGTTCGAGCGAATCGGCAAGATCCGCCACCGTATCGCGTAGTTTCATAGCCCCGCCCCCTTCCCCGTCATCCTATGAGCGCGGCAGGACGTACATGCCGCATGAACCGTCCGGTAAGGACATAGAGTAGCGATATGATGAAAAGACGCTTTTTCGGATACGCCGCGGGCGCGGCGCTCTTTCTTCTCTTCCTCTTCTCCTCCGCCGACGCCCGGCAGGGCGCCGCCGACGGGCTCCGGCTGTGGGGAACGCTTCTTGTGCCGTCGCTCCTGCCGTACTTTGCCGCAGCGGGACTGCTCACGCGGCTCGGCGCGGTGGACGCGCTCGCGCGGCGTCTCGCCCCGGCCGCCGCCCGGCTCTTCGGCGTGAGCGGCGCGGGCGCGGCAGTGTTCCTGCTCGGTCTCTCCGGCGGATACCCGCTCGGCGCGGCAAGCATCGGGACGCTTTATCGGGATGGTTGGCTCCGAGAGGACGAAGCCGAGCATCTGCTCGCCTTCTGCGATAATTCCGGCCCGGCGTTCGCCGTGGGCGCGCTCGGCGTGGGAATGTTCGGCTCCGCCGGGTGGGGGATGCTGCTCTGGGGCATTCACGCCATCTCCGCCGCCGCTGTCGGCATTCTCTTCCGCCGGAGGACGCGCGGCGGCGAAGCTCCGATCAAACCGCCGCGGAAGACGCCGGACTTTGGCGCGGCGCTCGGCGGCGCAGTCACCGCCGCAGGGCAGACAATATTGCAGATCGGCGCATATGTGATCTTCTTTTCTGCGCTGATCGCGTCTCTCGGCGCGCTGGGCTTTCCGGACACGCTCGCGGGCGAGCTCGCGCTTTGCACCGGCGGGCCGCTCTCCTTCTTCCGTGCGCTCTTCACCGGCGCGCTCGAGCTCTCGAGCGGCGTCGGCGCGATGGTGGGCCTGCCGCTCACGCCCGGAAGCCTTGCGCTGGGCGAATTTCTGCTGAGCTGGGGCGGGCTGTGCGTCCACGGACAGGCCGGAGCTGCCGCCGAAGGGCTGAAAATGCGAAAACGCCTCGGAGGAAAGCTCCTCCAGGGCGTTTTCTCCGCAGCGCTCGCCTACACCGCCGCGTCAATAATTATGTAAATCAAATTATGTTTATTAAATTATGTAAATAATATTACGTTGATTATATTATGTCCACTTACACGCCGCCGAGCCGGAATACGATACCCACAACGGCAGCGAGGGCGAGGAACACGACCGGGTGCAGCTTTTTCAGCGGCTTCACCAGATTGGTGAGCACCCAGATCACGGCAAACAGGATCAGGTTTTTCCATTGAAGAAGGTCGGCTTGCTGATACGAGGCGCGGTAGGCGTCAAGGTTCACAAGCACCAGCGCGAACACCGACCACCCCGCCGCGGCAATGAGCCCGGTGGAGGCCGGGTGGAGCGTGTAGAACGCGGCATCCACGTATTTGTTCGTACGGAAGGCCTGCAGCGCCATAGCGATGAGCACGATGACGATCACGCTCGGAGTGACAAGGCCGAGCGTTGCCACGACGCCGCCGAGAACGCCGCCGCAGTCAAAGCCCGCATAGGTCGCCATGTTGACGCCGATGGGGCCGGGCGTGGACTCGGAAACGGCAAGCATATTCGCCACATCCGCTGTGCTGAACCAGCCGGTCTTTGCGCCGAGAGAATAGAGGAACGGGAGCGTGGCAAGGCCGCCGCCGACGGAAAACAGCCCGACCTTGAAAAATTCCCAGAACAGACGAAGGTAGATCATGCCTTGCCCTCCTTTCCGGTGCGCAGCCATACGCGCACAACGATGCCGAGCACCGCCGCGGCGACGATGAACACCACGGGGCTCACATGGCTGAGCAGCACAGAGCCGATAAACACCGCGAGGAACACGGCAAACGTAAGCTTATCCACCACGGACTTTTTCCAGAGCTTCACGATGGAGTTGAAAATGAGCACGCATACCGCAACGCGGATGCCGGCAAACGCATTCTGCACGGCGGCGATGTGGGCAAAATTGCTCAGCAGCGCCGCAATAATGGTGATGATCACGAGCGACGGCGAAACGATGCCGAGTGTGGCAAAGACCGCGCCGGAGAGCTTTTTCTCCTTGAAGCCGACAAACGTCGCGGTGTTGACCGCAATGACGCCGGGCGTGCACTGGCCGACGGCGAAGTAGTCCAACATCTCTTCCTCCGTGGCCCATTTCTTCTTTTCTACGATCTCGCGCTGCAGAAGCGGCAGCATGGCATAGCCGCCGCCGAAGGTGAACAGCCCGATCCGGAAAAACGCGCAGAACAGATCCAAAAGCAGGGGCAAGAAAACGACCCTCTTTCCAAATATTTATACCGCACACATTATAGCAAAGCGTTTTCCCGTTGGCAATACGCGAAAGCTATGGTAAAATGTCTGCGGGTGATCGATCTTGACAATACCGTCTGAACTGAAAAAAAATGAAATATATCCCGCCCGCATCACCGGCTACACCTCCGAGGGCGCAGGCGTCTGCCGCATCGGCGAGCGCGCCGTATTCGTTCCGGGAACGATCGTGGGTGAGGAATGGGATGTGCGCATCGTGCGCAGCACATCCGCCGCCGTATGGGGCCGGGGCGAAACGCTTCGCTCCCCATCACCGCACCGCGCGGAGCCAGGCTGCCCGGCATACCCCCGCTGCGGCGGCTGCGCGCTGCGCCACATGGATTATGAGGAGGAGCTTTCTCTGAAATTGCAGCGTGTGAACGACGCGCTTCACCGCATCGGGAAGCTGGACTTTTCCGTCTCCGGCATTCTCCCCGCGCCGGAAGACGCCCGGCAGCGCCGCAAGGTGGTCTTCAATGTAGCAGAGCAAAACGGCCGTCCCGTCGCCGGGTTTTACCGCGCGCGCTCGCACGAGGTCGTCCCCGTGCCGGACTGCCCCGCCGTACCGAAGGAAGCGCTTGCGTGTGCGCAGACAGTTCTTGACTGGATGGAGCGGGAGCATATCCCGGTCTACGACGAGGCCGCGAAGAGAGACGGCGTGCGCCATATCTTCTACCGTTCGTCGCATCTCACGGAGAAGGCGGTGCTGACGCTCACCGCGTCCCGCTCGCCGGGAGAAAAATCTCTCGGCATACTTACGGATATGCTGCGCGAGCGCTGCTCGGATGTAACCGGGCTCGTGCTCAACCGCAACACAGCCCGCGGCAACACCGTGCTTGCCGGAGAGTTTGATACCGTTTGGGGCAGCGAGGTGCTCACCGAGGGGCTGTGCGGCCTCACGTTCACGCTCTCGCCCCGCTCGTTTTTCCAGGTGAACCCGCCGCAGGCCGAGCGGCTGTATGAGGCCGCGCTCGGCTATGCCGGTATCACGCCGGGCATGACGGCGCTCGATCTCTACTGCGGCACGGGGACGATTGGCCTTTGCATGGTCTCCCGCGGCGCGCGCGTCATCGGCGCAGAGGTCATTCCCGCCGCCGTGGAAAACGCGCGGGACAACGCAGAGCGGAATCATCTTTCGGACGAGTGCGAATTTCTCTGCGCCGACGCGGGCGAGGCCGCCGCGGAGCTTGCGAGGCGCAGCATCCGCCCGCAGGTGATCGTCGTCGATCCGCCGCGGCGCGGGCTGGACGAGAGCGTCATCTCCCACGCCGCCGGGATGCAGCCGGAGCGGATCGTGTATGTCTCCTGCGACCCCGGCACGCTCGCGCGCGATCTTGCCTCGTTCGCCCGGCAGGGCTATACCCCCGCCGCCGGCATCGCCGTGGACATGTTCCCGCGGACGAGCCATGTGGAGACGGTTGTTCTTTTGTCCCAACAAAAGCCAGATGACACCATAGAGATCGACCTGGACCTGGATGAGCTAGACGCTACTGCTACCGAGACCAAAGCTACCTATGAGGAAATTAAGGCATATATCTGGGATACGCACCATTTGAAAGTATCCAGCCTGTATATCTCACAGATTAAACGCAAGTGCGGATTAGAGGTTGGCCAGAATTATAACCTGTCCAAATCTGAAAATCCGAAAGTGCCAAAGTGTCCGCCAGAAAAGGAAGCGGCTATTATGGATGCACTGAAACATTTTCAAATGATTTGAGGGAGGTTGATGAATATGGCAAGGAGTATGACAGAAGATGCTGTTCGCGACTTAGCTCGTGAAGCTCTTGGTTTGGTTGATAGTGAAATTGCGCGTGCTGGTGTGGGGCAGCTTACCACATTCAATCAGCTTGGGTTCCCAGGAGTAGCTGATAAACCAGATGGTTGGTATCTGCCGAATAATAAAAATGAGGTTGCAGTTGTTCTGGAAACGAAAGCAACTCGTATTACTCTTGGACAAGCGCAAGTTGATGAAGTTCTGAAAAACGTGCGCATTATGCAAACACAATATAAGAAGGTTGTAGGAATTCTATATAACGGAGAAGATATTCGTGTTTTCAAAGGTGAAGAGGAAGTAAAGACACCCACCAAGTTGCAGAGTGTTAGCTATTATCTGTCTCTGTATACCGTGGATAGTATTGATAAAGAGCGAATCTATGAATTAACCGCAAAGATCAATAATGGGCTACATTTTGAATTTGGTATTAAAAACCTGTATCATCGTATGATATTTACTGCATGCGCTTTAGTAGCTGAACGTTATGGTGCTGGATTGCGGCGTCTAAAAGATATGGGGTATGCGACATTCCATACAGCAATTCATTCGACGCTGTCCAAATCGCTCGAAGATAGCCGAAAGCAAAATGCTAAAATTGATATTCTGTTGGAAGAATATTCCGATATTAAAATGAATACAACGGACGATCAGCAGGCAATCAATGATTTTATCGACTGGGTTGTTGAGATCTCCGAGTGTGTCAACTCAAATGAATGGCGCGGTGAAGACGTAATGGGCATCTTCTTTAACGAATTCAATCGTTATAAGAAGAAGTCTGAGGCTGGTCAGGTATTTACGCCTGAGCATATCACCGACTTTATGTATAAGATTCTTGATGTGAATAAAGATGACTATATATTGGACGCGACTTGCGGTTCAGGTGGCTTCCTTGTAAAGGCTATGGCAAATATGATCCGAGAGGCCGGAGGCATGCAGGCAGATGCAGCTGCCGAAATTAAGTCAAACCATCTTTATGGAATTGAGTTTGACCGCGAAATTTATGCATTGGCGTGCGCAAACATGCTGATCCATAAAGACGGCAAAACCAACCTTGAGCAGATGGATGCCCGTACTGATCCTGCCTGCAAGTGGATGAAATCGAAGCCTATCACGAAAGTTTTGATGAACCCGCCGTACGAGAACAAATATGGGTGCATGAAAATTGTTGAAAATGTGCTGGATAACGTTTCTGCTCACACGCAATGTGCATTTATCTTGCCTGATAAGAAGTTGGAAAAGGCAAGCAAGGCCCAGATGAAGCGTATTCTGAAGAATCATCGTCTGCGAAAAGTCATTAAATTGCCTGAAGACTTGTTCTTTGGCGTTGGTATCACTACAAGTATTTTTGTATTTGAAGCTGGCGTTGGGCAAGATGGAAAGGAATTCTTTGCTTGCTATATGGAGTCTGATGGACTTGCAACAGTTAAAAACAAAGGGCGGCATGATATTTACGGAAAGTGGGCAGCTATCGAGGCACATTGGGTTGAAGTCATGGAAAAGCAGTCCGGTGATGATACGTGTCAATGGGTTAATCCTGCCGAGCATTTGTCATATCAGGTACCACAGAAGCCGTTCGAGATTTTCGAGGAGGACTTCCGCAAGAGCGCAATGGATTATCTGATGTTTCAAAAGGGAATCGATGCGAAGGTATTTGGTGAGAAGCTGATGACTACAGCGATATATTCGAGCCATGTAAGCTCTAATAAAAATACTGTGACCATCTCGATGCAGAAAGGTGGTGGCAGTAATGAAGAAGATTGATACCAGCAAGTGGAAAGAGTTCCTTATTGGTGATTTATTCGATATTCATCCAACTAAAGCTTATAAAAAAATTAATATTGAACTTTTTGAAGAAGATGGTGCGAACCCAGTTATTGTAAACACTGGGTTTAATAATGGAGTTGGCGGATATGCAAATTTGGAGTGCACAGAGAAAGCCGGAACCATTACATTTACTGACACAGCAGCGAAAAGTACAGATTCTTTTTTCTATCAAGAGAGAGATTTCATCGGTTATCCACATGTGCAAGGAATGTACGCCAAAACACATGAGTGGACAAGAAATGAAGGCCTGTTCTTAAATTCGGTAATAAAGTCGATTCTAAGAGGTCGGTATGATTTTATTCGAAAAATGACACGGGCCGAAATGCTAAAATTAAAAGTCAAATTGCCAGCAGTGATTCAGGCCGATGGAACATATATACCTGATTGGGCATATATGGGTACATATATGTCTGAGGTCATGCAAAATGCGGAGACTTACTTTAAGATTCTGAGGAAAGCTGATGGCGATAGGCATGAAGTTGATACTGCTAATTGGAGAGAATTTCGTGTAGGTGATTTGTTTCAGAATATTGTCAAACCGGTGGTTTTGCATACCAGACAAGTTGTGGAATCACCGGAAGGTATTCCGTACGTTGTAAGAACAAAGTTCAACAACGGAATCAAATGTAGAGTTCAACCTGTAACAGGAGTGACACCAAGCCCTGCTGGTGTTATTTCGTGGGGTGCTGAAAATGCAACCTTTTTTTATCAACCTGAACCTTTTTTGTCGGGACGTGACATCTACTATATAGATACACGTGAATTTAATCCATTGGTGTGCATGTTTCTCGCATCATGTTTGCAAACTGTAGTTCATAAGTATCCTTATAATTTTGGCCTGTTTCCTGATTTGCTGAAGGAAGAAAAGATTAAACTTCCGGTTATTGCAGATGGTACGCCTGATTGGATTTATATGGGTGAGTACATGAGAATGAGGATGGAAAGCGCAAAAACCGATTTGGTTAATATGCAGTCAGCATTATAAGCAAACCATCATAAAGCCCGTCGACCTACTGGTCGGCGGGCTTTATGCATGACTATTTCATTTTGGATTCTGAAAATTCAGGAATTCTGAATACGTAAGAATATTATCTTCTCCAACCATTTCTGTAAGGAATTTTCTAAACACTCGATCAATAGGGACAGAAACGAAAAAATAAAGCCGTTTTTTAGGCCTGGAACAACACACATAAAACAAATTGCGATTCCTTATGTATTCAACTTATTCCGGGGAAGTGCTGCTGTGGAATGCGGATGATCCGAATAATCCTATTACGATCGGCTACGGGAAAATCACGCCAGAAAAAAGATCTTTCACATTTTCAAACCTGAGTTCGGCACACAGGTATAGGATCACATGCGACGGGAACGAAGAATTGATTCTAACCATTACAGACAGTCGGAATGTTAGTTTCTTTGGCAGCATGAAAAATGTATTCAATATGATTTCAGAGATGATACTATTTTGAGAAAAAAGGATAAAACCGCTGCAATTTTCATCCCGGAAGAAGATGGAAATTGCGGCGGTTTTGCTTTTATGGGGATTTTACAGATCAATGGCCGCCATCGTTTCCTTTGGCAGTTTCTCGTTCTCACGGCCCGGAAGATACTCTATCGTTCTGTCGCCCGCATTGCATCAGAAAACCGTTTCGCTGCCGGCGCATAGAGACAGCATCGGACATATCGTGTTCGGTTAAAGGATGGCCGGAACGGATATCAATGGCAGCCATGCTTACCGCAGCCGTGGTCACCGCAGGTGTGACCGGCTTCGCCGTGCGCATGGTCATGGTGGTCACAATGAACATTGGGATTGTAGCCCAAGCTTCCGCTGAGCAATGCGTTCACTGCCGCGTCAGCGTCCCCGCTGACACCGCCGTAGAGCTTGATACCCGCTTCGGCGAGTGCTGCCTGCGCACCGCCGCCGATGCCTCCGCAGATCAAAGTATCCACGCCATGCTGCATCAGGAAGCCTGCCAGCGCGCCGTGACCGCTGCCGTTGGTATCAACAACTTCCGCATGAACGATTTTGCCGTCCGCAGCTTCATAAAGCTTGAACTGTTCGGTGTGTCCGAAATGCTGAAAAATCTGACCGTTTTCATAGGTAACTGCAATTTTCATAATGGAATCTCCTTCGCATTTTTTGTTGGATCTTTCTATGTTGGCTCTCTGCATCCGGCAGCAGCGGCCGCAGCGGGTCGCCTCCTGTCCTCCGCAGATGCGGTAGTTTCCTCCGGTGATGTGCAGCGGTTTCCCGTGGACAAGGCACGCTGCGATCTTGCGCCGCGCGCTTTCGTAAATCTCCTGCACGGTAGATCGGGAAATGTCCATTTGCGCGGCACACTGCTCGTGGGTTTGCTGCTCCAAATCAACCAGACGGACGACCTCGTATTCGTCCAGCGTCAGCAGGATCGGCTCGGTATCCTCGCACCCGTTGGGGCAAAAGGTATCAACTTGTGGTGCACCACAAATCCGACGGCACCGTGGCGGTCTTGGCATGGACACTCCTCCTTTGTTTTCGGTATATACCGATTATAACACTCTGAACAGAAAAATCAACAGGGATTTTTAAAAAGCCGCTGTTGACATTTGGTGAAATATAAATATATGGTTCCGCTGCCGAAGCCGAACAGAAAGAGTTCATGCAGGCATTCATCGAACGCATTGACCTGTACCCGGTGTTGTATGCTCTAAAAAGACTTCTTAATCAAGCGGTTGAGAAGTCTCTTAGAGCACATAAAAAGGACCGCCGACTTTTCGCATAGTGCGACCAGTCAACGGTCTGATTTTTGGTATTTGGTTGTTGTTTTCAGTTCGTCAAAATGGAATTGGCTTACTCTTTCTTGTCATTGAAGTAGATGATAAATGCGCCCATAATGGCAACAGAAACTATGCAACCAATGCCTGTCATATTCCAACGAACGCCCACAGAAGCCTCGGCAAGAACACCTAATACTAAAGATACAATCGCTGCTAAAATCGCCTTACTCATACATTTACGCTCCTTTGCTAAATTAAAGTATTTTCTTTCAAACTTGCTGGCGGCGAACAGCATTTCATGCTGTATGCGGACGGCAAGTCCACAGGGGATAGACGCACAAGCGTCGCAAGGGAGTGTAGCTCCCTTGACGGAACGAAGTGACGAAACATTCTCGGTCGGGCAGTTTTCTTCTGCTGACCGGGAATGAAGCTCCGCAGGACGCACTACTCTCGACAGAGAGTATAGAAGTGCGCCCTTTAGTTCCTAAAGGGATTTTATCAGTTCGACAAACTGGAAGTTGTTAGTCGCTATCTTGTTTGCGGTTAAATTCAAAAACGACAGGTTCAAATTCAACTAAATGCTTATCTTGGGTGTTAGTTCCTTTAGGGTTCTCTATGCCGGTAACTTCATAGTATTCATCACTGTATTGTATTTTACTACCATCAAAATCTTTTTGAATGGATTTGACATATTCAAACGGATTTTCTATTGGTAACAAACTTAATGCCCGCTGTAGCTGTTGTGCCGCTGTCCTCTGCTCATCGGTCAGTATTTTTTCTTCGTTTGCCATGTGTTCTTCAAATTTATTTTTATCCATCCAAACGATTTGCTCCAATGGGTTAGCAGTACCACAAGCCAAGATTAAACGGATAAAATCTTCAAAATTTGCCGCTAATGGATATACATTTTGGTCTACACAACTTTCTGGATTGCAGGCAAATACCATTTCTCCATATTCCGGCAAAAAGCAATACAGAATACATCCTTCAAATCCGATTGGCTTTGCGTTGACGGGATAGCAAAAATACGGGTCTGCAATATCTCCATATTCTAAACATAAAAGTCCCTTATCTATGGGAAGTGCCATATACTTTTCGTAAATCGTTTCCATTGATGTGCCTCCACAAAATTCCGATTTGTTGCTCAATTTTCGTATTTAAATTATACCATAAAACCTGTGAACAATTCTACCGCAACTTTGGACTATATGAGAAAAGTCCGAACAGTTTTCTGCCCGGACTTCCTCGATCAATCGTAAATCAATTCCGCTTTCACAATCTCCTCTGCCTGTGCCTTGCAAGCGTTCATCT